>ERZ1034871.1509-NODE-1509-length-11398-cov-12.656793_pt1 | contig 11398 bp, 9 predicted proteins | sample MGYA00520631_ERZ1034871 | MGnify/ENA primary metagenome ERZ1034871 (study PRJEB33766, sample SAMN09781721) | gut metagenome | biome: gut microbiome | host: Homo sapiens | place: Madagascar | study: EMG produced TPA metagenomics assembly of the PRJNA485056 data...
GCAAATTTACAAAGTCCTATTGAATATATAACGCGGGACGCGTCGCCCCCATTAGAGGTTGCGTTTGGCATATTAGCCACACGTTACCGCATTTACGCGATAGTTTCGCCCTTGAGTGTGGCACTTGAGGCGTCGGTGATGCGTACGCGTGCATACTGCCCGGGACGATAATTGCCGCGGTCGAACACCACCACCTTGTTTTGCTCGGTGCGTCCGAAAAGCTGCTCCTTGGAGCGCTTGCTCACACCCTCAATCAGCACCTCGTACTCCTGGCCTATGCAACGCTGGTTGCTTTCGGCGCTCAGTTCGTTTTGCAGCGCGATAAGCTCCTCAAGACGGCGTATTTTTACCTCCTCGGGCACATCGTCGGGCAAGTGGCGTGAGGCGTAGGTGCCGGGGCGCTCGCTATACTTGAACATGAATGACGAGTCGTAGCCACACTCACGCATGAGCGAGAGCGAGAGCTGGTGGTCCTCTTCGGTTTCAGAGCAGTAGCCGGCAAAGATGTCGGTGCTCAGTCCGCAGTTGGGAATGATGCGGCGTATGGCAGCCACGCGGTCGAGGTACCATTCGCGTGTGTACTTGCGGTTCATGAGTTTAAGTATGCGGTTGGAGCCGCTCTGCACGGGCAGGTGAATGTGTCGGCACACATTAGGCTCCTCGGCAATGACGCGCAGTGTGTCGTCGCTCATGTCCTTGGGGTGGCTTGTGCTGAAACGTATGCGCATGGTGGGCACGGCGCGGGCCACGGTGCGCAGCAGTTCGGGAAATAGTAGGTCGGTGCCGTCCTCGCGGTGCCAGCAGTACGAGTTGACGTTCTGGCCCAGCAGTGTCACCTCCTTGTAGCCGTGGCTTTCAAGGTCGCGCACCTCGGTGAGTATGCTTTGCACGTCGCGTGAGCGCTCGCGTCCTCGGGTGTAGGGCACGATGCAATAGTGGCAAAAGTTGTTGCAGCCGCGCATGATGCTCACAAAGCCCGATATGCGGCTTCCGCAGTAGCGCTCGGGCACAATGTCGCGGTAGGTTTCGGTGGTGCTCAGCTCAATGTCGATGGCCTTGTTGCCCACTTCGGCCTGTGCTATGAGGTCGGGCAGGCTGAGGTAGGCGTCGGGTCCGGCCACGAGGTCGACACCATGCTCGTTGAGCAGCCCTTCTTTTACACGTTCGGCCATGCAGCCCAGCACACCGATGATGAGTTTGCGGCCCTTGCGGCGCATGGCGTTGAGGGCCTCGAGGCGGTGTATGATTTTTTGCTCGGCATTGTCGCGCACCGAGCATGTGTTGAGAAATACAGCGTCGGCCTGGTCCAGACTTTCGCAAGGCTCGTAGCCGGCCATTTTCATGACAGAGGCTACCACTTCGCTGTCGGCCACATTCATCTGGCAGCCGTATGTTTCGATATAGAGATGTTTCATGTGTGTGAATGGAATTCTTGGTTGACGGGGTAACTGGTTGACGGGCTGACAGGTAAGTTTGCCATGTCCTTTTAAGCTTCTTACCAGTATTACTTTAATATAACAAGTAGTGTAAAGCATACTTACTTGTTAACCCGTTAACCGAATTCCCGTCAACCTGAAATGGCGTTATTGTTATTTGCGTCCGAAGTCGGCCGGCACCTCGCCCCAGCGTTTCGTCTCCCACTTGATGATGGGAATGTCGCTGTAGTCGTGTGTGCGCAACCACTGTTCGGCGCGCTCAATGAGTTGGAACAGTTGTTCGGTGCGTGGGGTGCGCTCCAGTTTGGTGCGGCATTTGCGGGCCTTTACCCACAGTAGTGCGTTGCGGCTGTCGGTGTAGATGGTCATGGTGCGGCCGCGCTGCTTGAGCAGTGCCAGTGCATGCACTATGGCCAGGAACTCGCCAATGTTGTTGGTGCCGTGCACTGGGCCGTAGTGAAATATCTGTTGCCCGGTGGCCAGATACACGCCGCGGTACTCCATGGGGCCCGGGTTGCCCGAGCAAGCTGCGTCCACGGCCAGGGCGTCGGCCTTGACTTCGGGTGGCAGCGGCAGCACGGTGTCGTGTCGCCAGTCGGGTGGGGGTGGCGGACAGCCTTTTGGGCCGGCGGCAGGCTTGTAGCTGCGGGTGTCGGCAGGCTTTTCGGCATTGTCGGCACCTTGGCTGGCGGCGTCGGCATGGGGTGCACCGCTTGCGCTGTTGGGCTCGGGAGCGTTGGCAAAGGCCGCTTTGGCCTCGTCCTCACTCTTGAAGGATTTGAACAGGGCACAAGGAAAGCCCGCCACTTGTTGTTGGCAGGCTTCCCATGTGCGGTAAATGCCCGGCTCGCGGCCACGCCACACTACGTAGTATTTTGGGGTTGATGACATGAGGCGGTGTTAGTTGTTAATGGGCTACTTTACCGCCACCGAGCCACCTTTTCCCACTTGGACTTTGAAACCATATTATTCCAATGACGGAACCTATAATCATGAGAATAAACAGCCAGAATACGGGTTGTCTGATGGCTTCATTTATTGCTTGAGTCATAGTCGTCTTTTTTTGAGATGAATAATGCTAATATCAAAATGCCGAGAGCGGCTAAAAGACCTAAAAGATAGATTATCCACTTGTTTTCGAATTCGTTGAAAAAAGAGGATATTACGACGGCCGTCAGTATATATTTTGACACGTCAAAGCAGTAATCGCTGAGTTTCCCCACATACACGACCTACTTATTACATGCGTTCGGGCATTTCGATGCCCAGCAGTCCCATGCCCAGACGCACCACTTTGGCCACGTTGCGCGAGAGCACAAGGCGGAAGAGCTGCTTTTTGGCATCGGGCTCGCGCATGATGCTGAAGTCGTGGTAGAACTGGTTGTACTCCTTAACCAGCTCGTAGCAGTAGTTGGCCACGGCAGCGGGTTGGTATTCGGTGCCAGCCTGGCGCACCACAGCGGCAAAGTCGGCTATGTGCTGAATGATTTCCTCCTCCTTGGTCGAAATCTCCACGTCGGCAGGCAGTGTGTCGGGAATGTTGATGCCGGCATCGGCAGCCTTGCGCAGGATAGAGCGTATGCGGGCATAGGTGTACTGTATGAACGGGCCCGTGTTGCCGTTGAAGTCGATACTCTCCTCGGGGTTGAACAGCATGTTCTTGCGGGCGTCGACCTTGAGCAGGAAGTATTTGAGGGCGCCCATGCCCACGATGCGTGCCACCTCGTTCTTTTCGTCCTCGGTCATATCGGGGTTCTTGTTAGCCTCGTCAATGGTCTGGCGTGCCTGGGCTATCATGCCGGCCACCAGGTCGTCGGCGTCAACCACCGTACCCTCGCGGCTCTTCATTTTGCCGTTGGGCAGTTCCACCATGCCGTATGAAAAGTGTACCAAGCTCTTGCCCCACTCAAAGCCCAGGCGGTCGAGCAGTATTGAGAGCACCTGGAAGTGGTAGTTCTGCTCATTGCCCACCACATACACCATCTTGTTGATGGGGAAGTCCTGGAATCGGAGTTTGGCCGTACCAATGTCCTGTGTCATGTACACGCTGGTGCCGTCGGCACGCAGCAGCAGTTTCTCGTCAAGTCCGTCCTTGGTAAGGTCGGCCCATACCGAACCGTCCTCCTTGCGGAAGAAAAGGCCCTTTTTCAAGCCCTCCTCAACGGCCTGCTTGCCCACGAGGTAAGTGTCGCTTTCGTAGTAAATCTTGTCAAAGCTTACGCCCAGAGCCTTGTAGGTCTCGTCAAATCCGGCATACACCCACTCGTTCATCTTGCGCCACAGGGCACGCACCTCGGGGTCGCCAGCCTCCCACTTTACGAGCATGGCGTGCGCCTCCTTAATGAGCGGACTCTCCTTTTCGGCCTTGGCCTTGGCATCGTCGGCAGTCATGCCCTCAGCCTCAAATTTAGCCTGCAGCTCCTTCACCTCGGCACGGTAGTGCTTGTCAAAGGCCACATAGTAGTCGCCAATCAGGTGGTCGCCCTTCTTGCCGCTGCTTTCGGGGGTTTCGCCATTGCCATATTTGAGCCATGCCAGCATCGACTTGCAGATGTGTATACCGCGGTCGTTCACAATGTTGGTTTTCACCACGCGGTTGCCGTTGGCCTCTATTACGCCGGCCAAGGCCCAGCCCAGCAGGTTGTTGCGCACATGGCCCAGGTGCAGGGGCTTGTTGGTGTTGGGCGATGAATATTCAATCATCACCAGCGGACTGTCGGCCGTGGGGTGTGTAATGCCATATTCGGCATTAGCGTCGATATCGTTGAGCAGCCCAATCCACTGTGCGGGAGCAATGACAAGGTTAAGAAAGCCCTTCACCACATTAAAGCCTTGCAGCAGGGTGGTGTTGTCTTTGAGCCATTGGCCAATTTCCTGTGCCGTGTCCTCAGGCTTTTTGTGCGAAATGCGCAACAAGCCGAAAACCACCAGTGTGAGGTGTCCTTCAAATTCTTTCTTAGTCTTTTGCAGAGCCACTTGCGCGGCAGTGATGTCCTGCCCGTAGAGCGCCTTCACGGCCTCAATGACAGCGTTGGTGAGTTGTTGTTCTATTTTCATTGTAGTGTAGTGTTTGCTATTGAAAGTGTAGTGCTGGCAAGCGTTGTGGTTATCTTCCGAGCCAAGCCTCAGGGTTGAGGCGGGCCGTTTCCTTGCGCAGCTGGAAGTGCAGTGTGCTGTTGCCCGAGGCGTCGGTAGCCACCGTGCCAAGCGTTTGTCCGGCCTGCACGTTCTGGCCGCGTCGCACTGAGGTAGAGCTCAAGTTGCAGTAAACCGACATGTACGAGCCGTGTCGCACAATGATGTTGTAAAGTCCGCCTACGGTAAATATGGCCGTCACCTCGCCCTTGAACACGGCGCGTGCCTGTGCTCCGGGGTGTCCGGTAATGTTGATACCCTTGCTGTCGAGTTGCACGCCCTTTAGTCCCGCCACGCTGTATGAGCCATAGTGGCGCGTAATGGCATAGCTGCCCGTAATAGGCATGGGCAGTCGGCCGCGGCTACCGGCAAAACTGTTGTTGATGGCGCGGTCGGCATTGTTCTCGGCAAATACGGGTGCCGTGCTCGTCTCCACCGGTTGGGTATACGTGTGCCTTGGTTTAGTGCCCGTTTTTGTGGCATTTCGTTTGGTGTTGCTCCTCGTGTTGCCCGATGCCGTTGTTTTGGTGCCAGCATTGTTAGTCTTGGCCCCATTCTTGGTAGCCGCCTTCTTGGCGTTGGCCGCTGCGGTAGCCTTGCGTTTTGCCTCGGCACGTTCGCGTGCCGCCTGTTCGCGTTGCGCCTTGATTTTGGCCTGCCGTGCCAGTTCGGCCTTGCGTCTGCGTTCAGCCTCAGCCTTGCGTCTGCGTTCGGCGGCGGCAATTTCCTGTTGTATCAGTTGGTCAATGCGGGCATCGAGCGCGGCAGCCTTTTTGCGTTGTTGCGCAATCGAGGCTTGCAGTTCGGCCTGCCTTTTGTTCAGTTCGTTCACCACCTGCTGGCGCTCTTGCTGTTGGCCCTGCAGCTTGCGTTGTTCGGCCTGTCCTTCGCGCAGCAAGCGGTTCTTCTCGGTTTTCACGCCAAGCAGTTCGTTGCGTTTGGCCTGCACTTGCGCCTCCTTCTGCCGTATGATTTCGGCCTGAGCGCGTTGGTAGCGGCTAAAACTGCTCAGGTAGCGCAGGCGGCGGTACATCTGCTTAAAGTTCTTGGCCGACAGAATAAACTGCCACTTCGATACCTGCATGCGGTTGTGAAATATGTACGACACCGAGCGCTGATAGCGTCGTTTGCACACAGCCAAGTCGGCCTCGAGCAGTTTCAGCTGGCGCTCAAGTCCGCTGATGGTGGTAGCCACCTCGGTCAGTTCGGCATGAATGCCGTTCACATACTTTTGTTGTCCTTCAATCTGCACGTTAATCACTTGCAGGTTGGCCAGTTGCGAGTTGACGTCCTTTTTGGTGGACTTCAGCATGTGTTCTTGGTTGGCAATTTTCTTTTTCAGCGACGTCTGTTCACGCTGCAGCGAACGTATTTTCTTATTCGTCTGTGCGGGGAGCGCCAGCGCTGTGCCAAGGAGCAATATGCAGAGTAATATGCGGTACATTTACTAATGAGTTAATGAGGTAATGTGCTAACCCGTTGACGGAATTTCTGGTTAACGGGTTAACAAGTTGACAGGTTAACGAGTAAGTATGCTAAACGTTACATTCCCAGTTGTCCCAGCACCTGTTGCACGCTGCGTTGCGTGTATTTGGCAGATACTGTGGTGCGCGTGTCAAATGAGGCATCAGCCTTAAGGCCCGACAGACTCAGGGCCAGCGTAATATCCTTTTTGCCCGTACCCGTCACCGCCATGCGCATCTGCGTGGGGAAGGGGCGTCCGCCAAACTGCTCAAAGCCGTCGTAGTTAAAGGCAAACTCGCCCTTCTCGGCGGCATTGTTGCTGCGCACCTGCAAGCGTTGAATGGTGTTAGCCTGCGGGTCGGCATAAAAGTGGTAGGCCAGTTTCGGCGTGTTCTTCGGCGTCAGCACGTTAAGCCCGGCCTTTTGCACCAGTTCAAAGCGCCCCAGCCCTTCGGCCGAAAGCGTGTGCTGGCCCGGAATGAACAGTTCGTTCCAAAACAGCGATTGCAAGGCATAAAAGTCGAGCCCCGCCTGGCGCAGAAAACTCACCTCGCCATACTTGGCACGCACAAACTGCTTGTTCATGCGGTCAACCACCAGCACATCGTTGGGCGTAAACTCCATCAGGCCCACCTCCATGCCGAGAAAGCGCAGTGAGAGACGTATCACATTGTTGCGCTTCATCTGCAACTTGCCGTTCACGCTCAGGTCCTTGCCACCCACACCGCTCAGCCTTACCTTCGTGCTCGCCGTCACGCCCTGTTGGCTCAGGTGCATGGCAGCCACCTTTTTCACACTGGCCAGGGCAGCCGTGTTATTCGTAATATGCGTAGTCTTGGTTGAGGCCGACGTGTTCGTGTCGGGAGCCTTCACCGCGCTCTTGCTCGAGCGGCAGGCCGTCAGTGTAAGTGCCACGAGGGCTATGTATAGATAACACTTCATTTGAAAAGTTGTGTATGTGTTTTAGTGAGTGTGTAAAGTGGTGGGGCGGGGGAGCGAGTTGCCCCTTTCAGTCCCCGTCAGCGGGTGCGCCGTGTACGGTACAATTTGCGCTGCACCCGCCGTTTCGCAGTCCGGTCGGTAGTCAGCGACAGCGCTTTGCGCCAGTAGCCAAATGCTGCGTGACGGTTGCCCGCACTGTAAGCAATGTCGCCCGCGTGTTCAAATATCGACGCATTCTCGGCCACCTCCTCGGTGTACCGCAGCGCCTCCTTTATATATATGTCAGCCTGTGCATATTGCTTTTTCAAGTACAATATCCAGGCATAAGTGTCAAGATACACCGCATTGTCGCCTTCAGCCTCCACCGTGCGGCGGCTCATGCGCTCCGCCTTGTCAAGCTGCCGCCTGTCAATGCTCAGAAAGTAGGCAAAGTTGTTCAGGCACAACAAGTTGTTGGCGTTGTACGTCAGCGCATGGTCATAGGCCGCATAAGCGTCCTCCTTCAGTCCCACGCCGTGCATCACATCGCCCATCAGCGCATACACATCGCTCGCCAGCTCGCGGTCGGTGCTCTCGTCAATGCGTTCCACCCCGTGTTGCAACTGGCGTATTGCCTCGTGGTCGCGCCCCATGCGGTACAGCGCCGTACCCTCGTAGTAGTAAAACGTCAGTTCGGCCGGGTCATACAGCTCACCCTCGCGGCAGGTAGCGGCCACCTGGTCCATATTGTTGCGTTGCAGCATAATCCGCAATATTTGCAAACGCGCTTTAGTATAGTCCGGTTCAATGCTCAGTATCGTGTGCATGGCCGTAAGCAGCGAGTCGTCGGGCATGCGCTTCTCTACCATGTAGTCAGCCAGCATCTCCGCCATGTCGCGGTTCTCCTGCGGCTCCGCCAGCGCCTTTCTGAACAGGGCCAGCACCGGAGCCGCATCGCCCCCGTTGCGCACATTGTCCACCGCAAAGCCACGCATAGCCTCAAGCCGTGCCCCGCTTTGCGTGCGCGGGTTGAGCACCACCCGGTTCAGCAGGTCAAGGTAGAGCGAGTCTGCCCCCGCCGCCTTGTAGTAAGCCAGTAGCGAAATCTGCGCATAGCTGTTGTCAGGTTCTGCCGTCAGCACATCGCGGTATATGTCAAGAGCCTGCTCGTGGTAGCCGTGCTGGTCATACAAGTCGCCCAGCAACACACGGTAGCGCAGGTCGTAGGGATATTCGGCACACAAGTCCTCAATGGCCTGATAGGCATGTTCGTCGTCCTTCATGGCCAGATACGTCTGAAACTTCTCCATACTCAGCGGTTCGCTGCGTCCGTCAAGCTTTTCAAGCCGCTCGATGGTACGTATGGCCCCGGCGTAGTCGCCGCTCGTTTTGTACAGCCATATCAAGGTCGAGAGCGTCTCCTCATTCTCTTTGTTCTCAGCTATCTCCTCATACAGGTTGATAGCTTCGGCAAACTTTGCGCTGTTGGCCAGATAGGTGGCCAGTGTCTCCTTAAAGTAGCAGTTGCCTGGTTCAAGCTCCACCGCCCGCCGCAGCAGCGTGTCACCCTGTGCCCGGCTCAGCGTGTCCGAGTACATGGAGTACGACAATTTCAGCACCCCCATCTCATACAGTGCCTCAGGCGCGTCAGGCCTTATTTTGAGTGCCGCGTCAAGCAATTCATATTCAGCGTCAATGTGCTCCGCCTCCTTTTGCCGTATAGCCTCCAAAAACAAGGCGTCAAATCGCCGTCCGGCAGCATAGTTCACCTGTGTGGCCACCCCCGTGTGCTGTTGTCTGTTGGGCTTAACCCCCTTAGGCGCCGTCATGGCCACCGTGTCGGGCTTGACCAACGGTTTTGCCGTGTGGCATGCCGTCAGCACGCCGCTTGCCATAGCCAGCAACAGCACGCCGCACCAATGCAGCAAGGCCGGGGACCAACTCGTCCTCGGCTTGTGCCATTCAGGTATGTACGACGTCTGTTTCACTGTTCGTTTATGGGGTGGTAAGTAAAGAAGAGGGGGGCTTCATGAGAGGGCATTTTAAGTTGCCTGAAACGCGCTGAAAGAAAGCGCAAGCTCTAATGGGGGCGACGCGTCCCGCGTCGGGATAGAGGAGGGAGGGAAATACGAACTCTGCTAAACAATAGCAGCATCTTTTCCCGACGCGAGACGCGTCGCCCCCATTCGAGGTAGCGTTTGGTGCTTTTGGTCTTTCAACCCGTCAACTTGTCAACTTGTCACCCCGTCAACCAATATTATATCACTGTTTGCCAGTATGTCCAAATCCGCCGTCACCGCGTTCCGTACTGTCAAGCGCCTCCACAGCCTCCCATTCAGCTTGTTCGTAGCGGGCAATCACCAGTTGGGCAATGCGGTCGCCGTCGGCAATGTTAAAAGGCGTGTCCGACAGGTTCACCATAATCACCCCAATCTCGCCGCGGTAGTCGGCATCAATTGTGCCGGGCGTGTTGAGCAGCGTGATACCATGCTTCAAGGCCAGTCCCGAGCGCGGCCTTACCTGGGCCTCATAGCCCTCGGGCAGTGCAATGCTCAGTCCTGTGGGCACCAGCCGGCGTTCCATCGGTTGCAGCGTGATGTCCTCCTCCAGGTTGGCACGCAAGTCAAGCCCCGCGCTCAGTGCAGTGGCATACTGTGGCAGAGCGTGGTGCGAGCGGTTCACTATTTTAATCTTCATACTGATATATTACTTCGTAAATGAGTGCATCGTGGGCTACAGCAGCCCTATGATAGTGCAAAAGTAGTGATTTTGGGGCAAACTTGTCCGCTTATAGCGTGTTTTTCAATAAATTTGCCACACCTTTGTGTGGTGACAGCACATGACGCAAACCACACCATCATTCCACACATTCAAGAGCAACATGAACTGGCAAAATCTCATATCGTCAAAACGCCTTGGCAAGGAGGCTGAGGCCAAGCCCCTCGAGGAGCGCCGCACCGAGTTCCAGCGCGACTACGACCGCCTTATATTTTCTGCCGCCTTCCGCCGCATGCAGAACAAGACACAGGTGTTTCCGCTCCCCGGCAGCGTGTTCGTACACAACCGCCTCACCCACAGCCTCGAGGTGTCGAGCGTGGGTCGTTCGCTTGGCACCGATGTCAGCCGCGAGCTCATAGCCCGCCACCCCGCATTGGGCAACACCGAGGTCACCGGCATGGGGGCCATTGTCAGTGCCGCCTGTCTGGCCCACGACATGGGCAATCCACCCTTTGGCCACTCGGGCGAGCGGGCCATACGCACCTACTTCAGCGAGGGGCGCGGAGCACGTCTGCATCAGCTCGTCACCCCCGACGGCAAACGCCTCTCCGAGGCCGAATGGCTCGACATGACACGTTTTGACGGCAATGCCAACACCTTTCGCCTGCTCACCCATCACTTCAATGGCCGGCGTCCGGGAGGCTTTGTCATGACCTACGCCACCCTGGCCTCCATTGTCAAATATCCCTACGGCTCCGATGCCGCAGTGCGCAAACCCAAATTCGGTTTTTTCGAGGCCGAGCGCACCACCTACCTCCACATAGCCGACGCCCTCGGTCTCAAACGCTTGCCCGACCTCCCCGGCGGCATCATACGCTATGCCCGCCACCCCCTGGTCTACCTTGTCGAGGCTGCCGACGACATCTGCTATGAAATAATGGATATTGAGGACGCCCACAAGCTCCGGCTCCTTTCCGACGAGCAAACCATGGAGTTGTTCCTCGCCTTTTTCGAGCCTGCCGAGCGCGAGCGTCTGCGCAGCCGTTACACGCCCGACACCGATGTCGACGACCAGATAGTATACTACCGCTCCTGCGTCATCAATGCCCTTGAGCGAGCCTGTGTGCGCATCTTTGTCGACAACGAGCAAGCCATACTCAACGGCACCTTCGAGGGCTCGCTCATCAGCCATTTGCCGCCCCTTTTGCACAACGCCTACCACCAGTGTGAGCAGGTGGCTGCCACACGCATTTACCGTTGCCACGAGGTTACCGATGTCGACCTCGCCGGTTACCACATCATCTACACCTTGCTCGAGCTCATCACCGATGCCGTCATGGCCCCCGACAAGGCCTATTCGCAGTTGCTTTTGCAACAAGTGTCCACGCAGTACGAGGTGCACGCCTCACGCGAGGGCGACCGTCTCATGGCTGTGCTCGACTACCTCAGCGGCATGACCGATGTGTATGCTCTCGACCTCTACCGCAAAATCAATGGCCACTCGTTGCCGAGTGTGTAGTGAACTTGCTTGTTAATATGCTAATGGGCTGACGCCGTAGCGTGGTTTGGCAGCCGCTAACGCGGGAGACATAAGAGCATAAGTATATCGTTTGTGTTAGCCGCTAACGCGGAAAACATAAGGACATAAGAACAGAAGGACATAAGATATAACGTTTGTGTTAGCCGCTTACCGCGGGAACATAAGAACATAAGCTACATAAGAA
>ERZ1034871.1524-NODE-1524-length-11307-cov-4.830786_pt1 | contig 11307 bp, 7 predicted proteins | sample MGYA00520631_ERZ1034871 | MGnify/ENA primary metagenome ERZ1034871 (study PRJEB33766, sample SAMN09781721) | gut metagenome | biome: gut microbiome | host: Homo sapiens | place: Madagascar | study: EMG produced TPA metagenomics assembly of the PRJNA485056 data...
CACAAGGAACGGGTTGATGACGTTGTAATTCTCCGCCGCCGTGGTCTGAACGACCAGATACAGGCCCACCTCAAGGTCGCCGAACTCGGCTACGCCGAGGTCGCTGATCTCCACGGTAGTGGACTCGGCAGTGGCGGCGATCTTCTCGGCAAGCCGGCCCGCCAGCTCCCCCTCCGACAGATCCCCCAACTCCACGCCGCAGTCCTCGAAGCCGTTGGTGTACACAAAGCTCAGGTTGGCGTTGTCCTTTTGGACCTTGGCCACGCGGTACAGGGTCAGCGTGCCGCCGCCCACCGCCTCGGATGTTTCGCTGTCGTAGAGCGACACCTTGATGGAACCGGTGCGGCTCAGATCGACCACTTCGAGGGCAAAGGCCGGAGCCGTGCACCACACCAGCAGGGTCAGCGCCGCAAGCACAGCGGCCAGCCGTTTACGGATGCTCTTCATGATGGTTCTCCTCTCGCTGATTTTTGCGTTTGCGCAGATGCGGCACGGCCAGCATGACCACCAGCATCACCAGCAGCATGGGCACAGCCAGTGCCGGGGCCACGATAATGGGCTCGATGCGGAGCGCGTCCGCCGTTACGCGGATGTGTTTCTGGTTTTCCGCGTTCTCGATCCGCTTGCCGCGCACCAGAAGGCGGTGGGTGTTGATGCCGTAGGGGGTACAGGTCATCAGGGTGACGTAGTCCTTGCCCTCCACCGGCTGCAAAAGATCGGTCTCGGTGGGCAGGACGATGGAGATCTGATCGACCTCATAGGTCAGCACCCGGTCCAGCACCGTGATGGTGAAGGTGTCGCCCGCTTCCAGCTCATCCAGATTGGTAAAGAGCTTGGCGCTGGGCAGCCCGCGGTGGGCCGAGATGACGGCGTGGGTGCCCGCGCCGCCCACCGGAAGGCTGCTGCCCTCCAGATGGCCCGCCGCCACCTGCAAAACGCCGTCGCTGGTGCCGTGGTAGACGGGCAGCTCCACGCCGATCTTGGAGATGGTGATGTACCCCATGATGCCGGTACCGGAGACGTCGAGGGTGTCGGTGTAGCCGCTCACCTGTTCGGGCCGGTAAAAGGCATCGGGCGTTTCGGCCAGCCGCCGGTTGTAGTCGTCGGCGGCGTCAAAGTAGGCCTGATAGTCCACGTCCGACAGGTTTTCAACCTCTTCCGAGTAGCTCGCCACAGCGCGGGACTGGTTTTTCTGGTTGATATAGTCACTGACGGTCGGATATAACATCACGGATAGACCCACGAGAAAGATCAATATTAAAATGATGTTGCTGCGATTCTTTTTCATGGGCTACTCCCTAATGTTATAAGGATATGTTCGGGGCAGATGCCCTCTTATTTCGGGGGAGCGGCCGGCTCCCGGTTGGTTTTACTTGTTTTCCATCCGCTTCTTCGCGATGAGCAGCACGGCCGCTGCAACCATCAGCCCGCCGCCGATCAGATAGAAGATCGTGGTGCCGATGCCGCCGGTGCCGGGCAGGGTGGTACCAGCGTTGTTCAGGACCTTGATCGTACCGGTGCTGTCCGTGCCATAAGAAACCTGACCCTTGTTGGTGTCTGTTACTCCCTTAATTTCGAACGAAATTGCAGAATCCAACTTGTTATAGCCCTTGGGTGCCTCGACCTCTTCCAGAGCGTAAGTACCAGAGTCAAGACCCTCAAACTTGATTTCACCAGTTGCCGGGGTTTCAACAACGCTTACCAGACTCGTTTCACCCGTAACATCCCAGCCCGCAAACTTGTAAACATTGTTGGTGTCGTCCAGTTTGAAGAAAGCGACCTTATCTCCGCTCTTAACTTGGAACTTTGCACCGGCCAGCGCAATTTCTCTACTATCACTGTCCTTCGTGTACTTCTTCACATCAAAGCTCCAGACATAGGTAGTGGTCGGGGTGCATGTTGCCTCGCCGTTTGTACCATACTTCAGGATCGCGCTGTTCGTATTGCCACTGGTGCCGACAACTGCCTTTTCGTTGATCTGTGCCCAGTAAGTAATAACGACTTTGTCGTTGGTTTTCAGGACGTCATCCTTAAACTTTACTTCAAAGGTGCATTTATCCTCAAGGCCCGTAGTAACCACTTCGTAATCGGAACCGGAGGTAAGTTCTGCGTCATTGCGCGTAACCTTCAGGGCATGCGCTCCCTCATTGACAAAGTTCAGGCCAGCAGACATCGTATCATGGGCAACATAATTTTCCGGCTTACCGTCAACAACATTGATCGTAAGCTGGAACTCGACATAATCGCCAATGGCCGCATCGTTTGCATTACCAAAGGTATTGCCTTCCTTGACTTCCTTCTCAATGGTCGGTTTGCCGTTCTTTTCGTTGATGGTGACGTTCGGGTTCGTAGTGCCCAGCGAACACACAACAGGGTTCACATCAACCCAGCCTTCGGGGACGACCAGATAGTAGCCTAACTGAACCGTCTCCTTCAGTGTGCTGGTCGTTGCCGTTGCTTGATAGTCCGCCTCATGGTCGCTACCAATCGCCTTCTTCGCTGCCTTTGCAAAAGCCGCAGCAAAAGTGGCGTTGGTCGCAGTGTCTGGTTTAACCTCAATTATACCGCCATTTTTAACGGTAAAGTAAGCATTCCACTTGGAATCGCTCACAAACGAACTCCATTTATCGTTCGTTTTGTAAACAACACCAGTATAGGTACTCTCGCTCGTATGGGTCGCAATATCCATAATGCGATAGAACTTATAAGTCACGTCCTTGACCGCATTATTGATCGTGATCGTGCCCGTTTCAGACGTCGCCGTACCAGCGTTCGCCGGCGTGTCCGCAAACGCCGGAACTGCCATCGCCAGCACGAGAGCCAGCGCGGCAAACAGTGCCATGAATCTCTTCATGTGTTTCATTTTCTTCGTCTCCTTGTGAAATAAATCCATTTCCAATTTGCTTCTTTGGGCTTTCAAGCAATCCCAAAATCTGTGCTTCTTGTGGTGATCTGTGCTCCGCCCGCAGGGGCGGGAGGGTCACTCGCCCCTCCTTTCCTGCCTGCGTTTCCTGCGGTATCCACCCACCAGCGCGGCACCCATCAGCACCGCACCGGCGGTGGTGTACGGGGCCGTACCGGTGGAACCGGTCGCCGGGAGTTCGTAGCCGGGGGCATTCTTGCGGTTGGTCACGACGATGGTGGCACCGGGCAGGGCCGCATTGTTTTCGCCCGTGCCGCTGACCACTTCGTAGCCATCCACAGAAACTTCCCCAACATAGTACTCCTTCTCTGGTTCAAGCCCGGTAAAGGTATACTTCCAGTTGCCATCGACATCCGGTCTTACCTCCCCACGGGCCATTTCCTTATTTGTACCCTTTTCATAAAGAATCAGCGTAATCTTATCCGGCAGATTCTCCGTCAGCGGTTTACCATCCGAATCCTGCCACTTCTTCACGACATCCAGTGTCGTTTCGGTGCGCTTCTTCGTGTTGGTGACCGTCACGGTAGCACCGGTAGGCGCGGGTTTCAGGTTCGTGTGGCTGTAAGTCACCTTAAAGCCCACAGCCTGCGGCTCTTCAACGACGTAATACTGTGCATTTTCATCCAACCCGGTGAACGTCCACTTCCAGTTGTTGCCATCGTCCTTTGTCAAGGTCTTGGTATCGACCGGATTTACCTCATTGTCTACCTTATACAGGTTCAACGTAATGGCGGTGTTCTCCGGCAAATCGGTCAGTGCGGTCCTACCGTCTTCAGCAAGCCACTTCTTTTCGACCTTCAGCCAGCCGGACTTTTGCATGTTCTTGATGACCACGGTATCGCCGCTGGTAAAGCCGGTATGCGTTTCCTTGCCATTCTGGTCGGTATAGGAAACATTGTAGTTATCCGGTTTGTTTGTCTCTTCCACGGCGTAGGTGTAGCCGTCTTCCAAGGGGGCATCACTCTTCGAGCTATCAGGGTAGGTATACGTCCAGCTGTTATCCGACGAGAGGGTGATGCTCTTCGGCGGCCACGCCGTGTCCTCTATGCCGTCTTTATAGCGAGTGATTTTAACCGTAATGGGCTCATGCGAACCATTCTCCTGCTTACCGTTTGCATCCTGCCACACCTTACGGATGGTGATTTGCTTGGCGGTATTTTCAACGTACATCTGTTCCGTCTGGTTGGCTGCAACAAAACGGATATTCGTTTTCACCACATTAGCATCACTTATTGCCGCATACGCTTCTTCCTTGGTTTGGTTTGCCGCCAGCATCAGGAAATAGTGGGGCGTGCTGTCACAGATGTAGCCATCCGGGGCCTCGATTTCTTCGAGCTTGTAGAGTACGCCTGCAGCAACACTCACCGCACCGCTTGCTACCGTTCCATTCTTAGCATACTGAAATACCAGTAAACCGCCTACCCCGGTTGTGCAAGTTTCTTGTGCCACTGTCCAGCTACCGTTGGTGTACTGCCACAATTTGAACGTTGCACCCAGCAAGGTGTTATAGGACTTGTCCCGTTCCACCTTGAACAGTTGCAAGGTGTTGGTATTGTCCTGCGTTACACTGCCAGCAGCACCGCTGTGCTTGTACAACAGATTCGAAGATGTTTCGCTGTTTCCGAACATGTCAACTGTATTCTTGATCTGGAACTTCGTACCATCTGCAACATTGTCGGGTACAATGAACTTGTAAGTATACGTTAAGGTATAGTGTGCACTATCCGGAACTTTGACCGTAATTTTATAGGTCTTATTCGTTCCGTCATCTACCACCTCGTCAGGCTTACACTTCATCAGTGTTGTTACATCGTTTCCACCATCATCACAAAGCTTAATGCTTTGCAAATCGATTTCCGCACTGATCTTCGAAGGAATCGTAAGGACGTCGTGCAGCACCAGACTCTTGCCCGCAGTAGACAGCAGCGTTTTCCCTTCCTTATTGATGTCAACCGTGTAGGTTACTTCTTTGTAGCCTTCCACATAATCATTCTTCTTTTCCACATAGGAATTTTTGCGCGTCACGAATGCATCCGCTCTTGCTTTTTTATCGCTCTTGTCCCATGTGGCTTCGTTGGGATACTTTTTGGTCGGATTCTCACTGATGTCATCCCAGTAGTCATCCGTGACTTTGACTGAGAAGATAATCGCGATCTGATAGCTGCCCGGTTTCGGATTTTGAAGAGTGTTAAGATTTTTCAGTTTGAAAACCAACGTCTGCCCTGCATCCGCAGTACCAGTAACGGTCGGCTTTTCAAGATTCTGGGTATTCTGCGCGCCCTCATTGTTCCCGCCTGTGATAAATGGCATAAGTTTATTATCACCTTGGTTTCTTCCCTCCGTTTCTGCTGTAGACCAGCCCACATAGTATGTACCAGTGTATTCCAGTCCTGCTGGCAGGGTATCCGTAACCGTCGCTTCGTCATCATCCAAATTTTTGAGAAGAAGCTTATACCAAATCAGCGTATTTTCTCCAGTGTAGTCTATCTCTGCAGAATCCTTAAAGCCTGTCCATTCATTGGTAGAAACAAGCTTTCCTAAATCCGGCAGCTTCTTCGTCGGCTTTTCGTAATCCGATTTTGCATTCTTCTCATTATCACCCATCTTTATATAGTTATAGATTGAAAGTTTCTCACCCGATTCCAGACTATCCGCACTGTCCACATAGGTAGTATAGCCTTTTGCGTGTATCTGTACAACCGACAACGGTGTACTTTCGGTGCGTCCTTTCCAATCAACGGTAATTGTGAAAGACCTTACTTTATCAGTGTTCTCATCTGCTTCTTGCATCGAATCTTCATCCGTGTAATAGTGAATCGTCACATCTGCACCGAGAGCTTTCATCGCTTCGATTCCATACACTCTTCTGTATGCACCATTTACCAGCACATCGAAGAAGAGACCTTTTTCATTATTCTTGGAGCCAACCGCAGTAAGTTCTTCCTCAAGCTTGCTCTTGTCTGCATAGTGATCCATCGTCTGATTACTTTGGTTTGTCGGGTTCTTAAAATAATCTCTTATGGTGAATTGTTTCGCCGTGTCTGCGCTTGCATCCGAGCGAATAACAAGCTCCCACACTGTCTTTAGGCGGTTGTTGTCTGCTTCAAGTTTCGTACCGCCCAACGGCACTTTCAAGAGGAGCGCTTTACGCTTTGAAACATTTGCCGACCCATCACCATGATAATGTTCACCATCCTTATCAATATCGACCTCGTTTAAAACCTGAACAGAGTCTGCGCTGTTATTGAGTGCATCGAATGGCACGGTCGTACGATAAGTAAACGTGTACTTAGTGCTTGTCGAATTTGCCGGGAAAGTATACTCAAAGCTTCGCTTATCATCAGAAACTTTAGCCTCGCCCTTCCCCGCCTTGCCATTTACTATTCTATCAACCTCTTGATCGTTACCATTTTTAATTTGAATGATATTTCCACGAACATCATTCTGATCCAGAATCACAACGCCTTCCCTCTTAACAGTATCTGTAACTTTGAAACCATTCAAATCGCGGCCACTCGGATTGTCCACTGTAATCGTCCACAGAACGCGGCCGGTCATCACAGTATCCGGATTATTATCGCCATACACGCCTTCTTTTTTCACCGACAGCTTCGGACTCATGATTTGTTTATATGTTCCATCTGGCTTTGTCGTGTTATTGCCATACGACGCTGTTGCGCTATTTGTCACACTGCCGGTTTCCGTCAGCGTATTCGCATTCGTGATTTCATAAAGGTAGGTCAGCGTATAATTCCCACCCGCCTGAAGTGCCTCAAGTCCTTCGATTATGAAGCTGCTTGTTCCATCCAAATTGGGCTCAATTTTAGGATATCCTGCCGGGATTGCCGCGTCCGTGCCATTTTTCGTTAATTTGAACGATATTTGATCAAATTGACCCGTCACATTCCAGAGCTTTGTAATGTTATCGTTGATGGTAACGGTTTCTCCTGCGGTGCCATTGGTTGAATTCACTTTAATAGTATACTTGAAATAGGTTTTGCCCTTCTCAACGATGATTTTGGAATCCACATCCTTGTCTATGCGGATATCGCTCTTTTTCTGCAAAGTGAACGAATTGCCGTGACCGGGGAAAGTGATCGTATCGCTGGTGCTATCGTCCTTAGCGAACGCTTTACCCCATACCTTAAATGTGCCCTCAAAATACTCCTTGTAGTTAAAATCAGCTACATTATCGCTAAAGGTAATAACCACCAAACCATCTGTGTTCACATCCATGCGGCCGATCGTCTTACCACGATCATCCGTAATACTTTTGTTACTCAAGGGTTCAGCCAACTTATACGGCAGGTTGTAGTATGCCTTGTTGCCATTCTGCCCTGTTTTAAATGTTCCGGCCGGAGCCTTAAAGCCTACTACAACTTGAACATCGTCGCCTTCCTCGATGGTTTCACCCGAATTAGCATTTACATAATCATCACCAACACGCTTTTGGAACGTGAAGGTCAGGCCCAAACTTTTTTGAACATCTGAATCATTCAAATTGACCGCTGGTAGATCAATGTTAAAAATGTCATCTTCGCTCGCATACACCGCCGCCGCATCCTTTTCCTCTGCCGGCTGCACTGCGATCTCCTCGTCATGGCTGCCGTCGCGGTCGTCGGCCTCGCCCACGTAGTTGTCGTAAGCCTGATCCACGAGGATGGTGCTGGTGACATCGGTGAAGGGAACGGTCACTTCCGCGACAGCGCCCTCGACGGCACCAGAAATAACGGTCAGCGAATCGTCGCCTACCGTCTCCACGATGCCGATGGTCTCGTCGTCAGCAGTTCCGTTTTTATGATAGGTGACCACATCGCCGGGGATGGCTTCGTAAGCCGCATCTTCGCCCTCGGTGAGGTAGGCAAAGCCCATGGTATCCATATCGGCGCGCAGCGCCTCCAAGCCCAAGCGCTGCGGGATCTCCGTCTTAGGGATGCCCGCATAATGCTGGCAGAACGCGATGAACGCGACGTCCCAATCGGCGTAGGGGTTCCCGTAGAACGCACCGTAGCGGGTGTAATGATGGACGTCGATGATGTCGCCCAGTGCCTCGTCGGTCTGGAAGTTCTTTTCGCTTTCCTTGTAGCCAAGCTGCTCCTGTGCCACGGCCAGCAGGGCCTCGTTCCAGTTATCGCTCAGGCCGACGCTGTATTTTTCCCAGTCGTCGTCGGTCTCCACGTCGGCGCTATAGTCCGCAAGACACTCCAGCGTGTGCGTGTGTTCGGGGATGGTGCAGGTCAGCACCTTCTCATAGCACGCCTCGGTGTGGTGATGGAGCACCGGCTCGGAAACGGCCTCGCTGCTGCTGTCCTCAGCCACAGACGTGGTGGCATTGGTATCTTCCAGCGCCGCAATGCCGTCCTCCGCCGCCGTACCGTCCGAGAGCACTTCGCCCTCTTCGTAACCGCAGACCAGCTTTTCCTCAGGCACCATCTCAGTGGTGAAGCAGTCGTCCGTGTGGGTGTGCTCCTCATAGCCGCAGATGAAGTCACCGGTATCGGGATCGACCGGGCAGGTTTCATCGTGGGTATGTTCTTCTTCGCCGCAGGTCAGTTCCTTGTGCTCAACAAGCACGGTCTCATAGCAGTCCGCCGTGTGGTGGTGCACCTCCGGTTCGGTCTCTTCCGGCTCAGTCTCCGGCTTGGTCTCCGGCGCTTCCGTGGGCGGTTCCGGGTCCACTGCAGCGGTGGAGTCCGGGTCTTCCGGCTCGCCTTCCTCGTAACCGCAGACCAGCTCCTCGGTATAACAGTCGTCGGTGTGGACGTGCTCCTCCATGCCGCAGTAATATTCGCTGTCGGTGGTCAGCGCCGTGCCCACCTGATGCAGCCGCCAGCTGACCGAGAGTGATGTCAGCATCGCAAGCACCAGCAGCATCGCCGTATAGCGCCGCGCTCTCACGCGCTGCGCCCGCAGCTTCTGCATGATCTCATTGAACCGATTCCCCATCATGGCACCTCCTTAGTGCACCCATGAAAGACGTGACAAGGGCCATACCCTCAAGAACACCTTGCCGACGATCTGGCTTTTGTCCACGCAGCCGATGACGGTGCTTCGGCTGTCGATGGAAGTCGAACGATGGTCGCCCATCACGAAATAGCGATTTTCCGGCACCTGATATGGGAACTTGAGGTCGCACTCGCCCAGCGCGAGTTCATCGACGTAAGGTTCCTCCAGAGCCTCCCCGTTCACCGTAACAACGCCGCGCCGGTCGATGGAGATCACATCCCCCGGCCCGCCGATGACCCGCTTGAGCAGCAACTTATTCTGCCAATAAAAACCGCACAGATCGCCGGTTTTCATATCATCGGTCTTGAGCAGCAGCAGGACATCCCCGTTCTGCAAGGTCGGGTTCATGCTGTCGCCCGACACCTGCAGCACTGGCAGGAGGAGGGTCGCCAGCAGCACCGCCGCCGCAGCCACCACGACCAGCGCGTAGACCGTGCTTTTCAGTACCCGCACGTAGCGGTTCCGATATTCCAGACGCTGCCGTTCCTTGTCCACTTCCTCCATCGAGGGGATCGTGGCCAGTTTCACGTGTCGTCCCTTCATTCTGCGTCCGCACCTCCGTTATCCGCAGACTGCGGTGATGCGCTGGGCAGGGGCGGATTCATTGCCTTGACCGATTCCAGATACGCATCGGCAGCGGCCTGAGCCGCTTCGAACACCTGATGCAGCGCCAGCGACGCTTCCGCGATGGAACCGGCATGTTCCAGCCGCAGGGTGCGGTCGTCCAGCTGCTTGTGGAGCGCCGCGTTCTGCTGTTCCAGCTCCTCTTCGTGCTGCTTGAGCGCGTAGATGATCTCGATCAATTCGGTGCGGCTCATCCGCCGCAGTTCACGTTCCGCCATGTAGTTTATCTCCCTAACGGATGATTGTCATAATTACCCAGTTACTACAGTTGATTATAGCATCGCTCTTCTATTTTCGCAACGGGTTTCGTGAAAAATATCACTGATTTTCGGCGTCTGAAAGCCCGATTTTTGCCACTTCGGCGCAAAAAACGCATCCGCTTTTTTGCGGATGCGTTTCTCAGACATTTTAGGAAATTTCGTTTAGTTTTTGCCGGTCAGCTTGAAGTTGTTCAGAGCCTGAATGGTGGTGACGATGACCTTGACGTTGTTGACGATGGAGCTGCCAGCGGAGAAGACGCGGGCGATGTAGTTGAACAGGATGCCGACATTCGTGAAGATCAGCCAGCCCTGCGTGTCCGTGATGGAGCCGCCGTTCAGGTAGACCATCTCGTTCTCGTCGATCGCAGCGTAAACGGTGGGCAGTTTGATTTCGTTGTTCATCATAGTAAGGAATCCTCGCTTTCAAAATTTCAAGATAACTCTAGGCAAAAGCTGACCGTTTCAGCCGTGCAGCGCTACCAGCGTGATTACAAGAATGGTCGTACCAACGATCAGGACTTCGCCCATATGTTCTTCGATCTTAAAGGTCTTAGCGGGTTTTGTCTCCTCTGGCTGTGCAGCCGCGGCGGAAGAAGAACTGCCGTCCGCGACCGTCCAGTGAGCGTAGATCGTCTGACCTTCTTCTTTGAAGTTGTACTTGCTCACCTTGATCGCGGTGCCGCCTACGATATCCTCATACCAGCCATCAAAGGTGTAGCCTTCCATGGTAGGCGTCGGCAGACTGGACGCACGGTAAACGTCGTTGTACTTGTAAACGTACACCTGCGTCGGCACACCGATACCGCCCTGCGGCTCCAGATAGATGGTGTGATATTTTTCTGCGGCAAACGCCAGCGGGGTCATGCAGCAGAACACTGCCAGCGTTACGACCCCCAGCATCAGCCTCTTCAGAAATTTCTTCATGTTGCGGCCTCACTTTCCAAACGTTCCGGGAACGCCACACCCTTCCCGGATATGACGTCTCTATATAGGTTATACGATAAACGGCCCGTTTTGTCAATTGCTTCCTGTGAAATTTTGCAATTGTTTTGTCGTTTGTGGAAAAAGTGTCCGGTTTCAGGATTCGGTCTCAAAAAACTCCTTGACCAGTCTGACCACCGTGCCGGAAAGCAGCAGCAGCGCGATGAGGTTCGGGATGCTCATCAGGCCGTTGAAGGTATCGGCGATGTTCCACAGCAAGCCGAGGTCCACCGTCGCGCCCAGAATGGCCACGAAAGAGTAGACCACGAGGAAGGGCCGCACGACCTTATCCGTCTTGCAGAGGAACTCGATGCAGCGGGAGCCGTACAGGCCCCAGCCGATGATGGTGGAGAATGCGAAGCAGCACAGTGCCACCGCCGTAAAGATGGACGACCAGCCGCCGTAGGTGGAGGTGAATCCGGCGATGGTCAGCTCGGCACCGGCGGCAGAGCCGTAGTTCACCGGCACCCCGCTGCACAGGATGACCAGCGCGGTCAGGGTGCAGATGACGAT
>ERZ1034871.1530-NODE-1530-length-11254-cov-3.088758_pt1 | contig 11254 bp, 8 predicted proteins | sample MGYA00520631_ERZ1034871 | MGnify/ENA primary metagenome ERZ1034871 (study PRJEB33766, sample SAMN09781721) | gut metagenome | biome: gut microbiome | host: Homo sapiens | place: Madagascar | study: EMG produced TPA metagenomics assembly of the PRJNA485056 data...
TTTTTGTGATTATATAATTCATTCAAATTCATCATTGGATGATTTAAAGATTAAGGCTAAGGATACGGCAAATTTTATATGTTTTAGGACGGATTAGTAATGCTGATAAGTACAAGAAATGATAGAAGTCAGCGTAATTTAAAAAAGCAAAACTATAGCAGTTGCGGATATTTTTATCAAACTGCGGACGATTTGCGAACGTTAAGGCTGACGCCGGAGAGGGGTAGAAGAAGAGCTAAATTTTTATAACTCATTAGGAACTGCTTTTTGGTTTCTAGAGATTGTATACAAAATTGATAGGCTAATTATCAATTAGAGTGATTAGAGTGAACAAATCGTGTCTGTTTGTTTTAACGACATTTTGAGCCTCTGCTGTGCTATAATTTCACTGCTAACTTCACGAGGGGTAATTTTATATATTAGAACTGACCTCTTAGATATAGATTGGTATACAAATCAAACGAGAGGAGGCTGGGTATGTCGGATATTCAAGATAAAGATGATGAATTATCCGATATAGTTTTGCTTCCTTATGATTTTCCGCTATTGAACCCTCCACCTTTTGTTATTGATTTTTTGAAAAGCGTTGATGAAAGACTTCTTGATTCGAGGTTCAATTTTCCGCTAGACGCTTTACGAGACTTATATAAAAAAGACAAATACCTTTTTAGTAAGATTAAGTTCTTTCTTTCTCTTTACGGCTGTAATTTTCATTCTAAGAAACCTACTTCCTTCTTTCCTAACGATGTAAATAAACAGGAAGAGGTAATCCGTTATTTTGGGACAAAGGAGGACACGTTTTCGGTTGCCGAAATTGCTCTGTTAGGAATCTGGGATTTTTGCGGATATGCGGGCGGATGCAAGTGCTCGTATTTTGATGGTGTTGTTATAAAACGTTTGAAGGAACTTGGTTCAGCAAATTTTGATAAAATGCTCTCATACCCTAACTTTGCATCCTCTATAGAATTGCTATATGTGAAGCCGAGTTCTTCAGCTGAAGATTCAAGAGATGATGATAAGAACGAGAAAAGCGAACTTCCTTCTGATAATGGTTTACAGCCTGAAGCTTTTGCCCCTGAATTAAGCAAAGAAGAATATCTTATTGATGAAAATACAGTCGAAGAAGAAAGCAATGAGGGCCCTAATGAATCAGCAAAAGATAGTCTTGCCGATTGTGTTCAAGAGGAAGACCAACCTTTTGAGGCGATTGCCCAGGGGAATGAACAAACTGCTATATCAACTGAAGATGGCCTAAATAAGTCTTTTCTTGAGTCCGATGAGCCTGAAAATGAATGTTCAACTGAATTCGATATCAAGATTCCATTTGAAAAGAATTGTTGCGAATCAGATGACGATTTAACGCAAGCGAACGAACCTGACATAGATGAACAAAAAGAAAATAATTTTCGACCTGTTTGTGAACAAGCCGAAGAGGATGTGCCTTTTATACCTAAAGGCGAAAGAAAAGGTGTTTGTGCACCGGCATTTTGGCTTCGTTTTGTTTGCTCGTTCTTTACGATGGTGGAAGAAGCCAAAAACGTTTATCATTCACTTGGTTACAATAATTTCGAAGACTTAGTTGAATTAAAAGATGAAGATATTGAGAAAATAGTCAAAGGTATTCAACAAACGGGAATAGATAGTTATTTGCAGGGAGTTTATGAAGAAGAGCTCGTTTCTTATTGCCTTTCCCGTAAGTGCTTTTTGAAAAAACATTGTGTCGAAAACTTTTTTGATTACCTGTCTTTTGAAAAATACACGCCAAAGGTTTTTATCGATGAAGACATTCTTTTTATCGATTACACCGATAGACCATACCTGATTAAAGATTTTGATGAAGATGAAGATTTCATGCCGGAAGTGAGTAACCTATATCTTTCTTATTTAAAACGATTTGGTGTCTATAGTCTTCTTTTCATTGGCGAAGACATTCTTCAAGATTCAATTGATTGCTATTCACTACGACAATCAGATCGGAATCTATGTCCAATTCTAAATCCCTATAGAGTAGTGAATTCACTTTGCTATGAATTGATGGGTAAATCGGAGGATGACGTATTTGCACTTGATAAAGAGTTATCTAATTTTTGGATTAATGATTGCTCTGATTTCTATAAATTCAACTATGGAAAATATGAGAACGAAAGGCTCAAGAAAAGATTGGAAATTTTGTCTTTACGCGAATCAGAAAAATATACTTTGGAAGAACTCGGGCAAAAATACGGCGTTACTCGTGAACGCATTCGACAAATTGAAGCCAAAGCATTAAAAATTGTCGGGCAAGATGCAGATTCTTATTTGGATTTATTGTTTTTCGGAAGAAATTTTGTCCCGGCTATATTCTTAAAAAACATTCCGGGATTGATTGGATTTATAAAGAGTGATGCCTCTTCCTATTATTATTGTGAAGAGCTTGGAATCGTAGTTCGTAAATGCTATAAAAATTCACTTTTGAAGGAGAAGCAACTGATAGTGCGTGATGGCTATACTGTTTTGCTTGAAGACATAAGTTCTTTCTATAAAAAACATGGCTTCAGTGTGTTTCCGTGGTTGAATAAGGAAAGCTATCACGTCAGTTATTCACCATTTCCTAATTTCATTTTCAAGAAAATACCAATGATGCTTTTGGGTTCTCAATATTTGCTGTCTAAAGGAACTGATGGTTTTGATTTAAATAGCAATCAAGAAGAAGCAGTTTCATTTTTTATGGAAAACGCACCATATACTGAGGATTGCAATTATCATGCTATTTCTAGCGATATTATTCGATCTGGTGCCGTTCTTCGTGGCATGAGTACTTATATAAGTCCTAAACTTATTACTGAAGAGCAAAAACAAGTTGTTATTGATGTTCTTAATCGAACATCTTTGGGCACTTACGGTGCTACCGGTCTTTCCATTTTTGCTGATAACAAGGTTCTTTTACTTCAATACGGAATCGATAATGGATATTACTTCTATGGAATAGCCTCCTTCTTTTTTAAGGATAAATATGATTTTAGTGGGAGAGGCCTGAGAATAAGCTCCTTGGATGAAGCTATGACTCTGGATGAAATGGCTGAGCATTATATTGTTATGAATGGGCCTGTCGTCAAGGTCAAAGACTTTTTAGATGGGCTCCATTTGAAAGAGCCTGCTCTTCAGCAAATTAAGACAATTTCAAAATATGATTCGAATACCCTAGTCAGAAAAGGATGGTTTAAATGGACAAAGGCCGAATTTGAAGACCTAGAGCTTTTCATCGATGAGAAGATAAAAGAAAAAGGATTTTGCCACGGATGGGAAATACTGAATAGTCCTATTTATTTCGATGAATCTAAAAATCATTTCCTTCAGGAAAACAGAATAGGAACAAGCACTTCTAGATTAATTTACTTCCTGGACGGCATTGCTGAGCGTTTTGGAATCACAAAATATCATTTTTCACATCATACTGATTGCGTTTCTCTTGCTTCGAATCCTGTTGAGACAAAAGTGGATATGGCTAGGACAAATTTCAAAGGCAGGATATTTGATAAGTCCATACTAGAGAATTTCTATCAATTATTTAAGCTTACGGGTTCTTTGGTCGGAAGCGATTTTTTTGAAGGCTGGGCCGTTCCTGTTTCCTTGGATTCTTATGCATTAAAAGAAGACGTTGAAGTTTCAGATGGAGTTCTTGAACAAGCTTCAGATATTCTTGATAAGCATTATTCAGATGAATTGTATATTACGGCGACTTCTGCTTTAAATCGCCTTGCTTCTGAGGACTTTCCACAGAAATTTGATAATCGCTCTAATGAACTTGCTTCCCTTTTGTCTTCTTGTGGAAAATCAAATTGGACCAATCCCGAAAAAGACGAATTGATTACTTCAAACTTTTATCTAAATGTTTTGGTGAATAAGAAGATGATTGGCAAATCTTCAATCAAGTATTCTGAATTTATTCGTGAATTCATACGCTCACAATATGCAGGAAAATTCCTTTCGTTTGGGCAAATTACAGACGAATTGAAAAAATATGAAGTTCTAAATAAACGACTTCCAGATGATGTTTTATCTCGGATTTTTGCCGATTGGTGTGATGGAGTGATAGTGGAGGTTCCAGAATGAGCTTAAAAGATTTGGATGGTAGACTTCCAACAGTAGTCAAGACATGTCGTGAAGATCCTTATCAGAGGATTGTGATTCCATGTTTGAAAGAAGCAAAGGAATTCTATTTGGGGACCGGATTTTTCGGTGCTGAATGGGTTGACCTCGCTAAAGATGGTTTGCTCCAGTTTGTTAAGAATGGCGGAAAAATGAAACTTCTCACATCCGTAAAAGTTGGTGAAGAGGAATTTGAAGCATTCCAAAAAGGCGAGAAAGCAAAAACGGATGCCGTTTTGGAAAGAGCATTATTCAAAGAAGTCTATGAAAACTCCAAAAAAGAAAACAAAGAGTGGATGCTAAACTACCTTGCCTGGATGGTATCCAATGATATTTTGGAAGTCCGTTTGCTGGTTCATAAGAGCTCGGATGTCCATATGTACCATGATAAGATTTCCTTGTGGATTGACGATGAAGGAAATAAAGTCGCTTCCTTAGGAAGCATGAACTCCACTTTAAATGGTGTTAAAAACGAGGAACTTATTTACAGTTGCTTTTCATGGACACCAGAAGGAAATGAGAGCATTTCAGATATAGAAGATGGTTGGAATTATGACTGGGAAGGAAAACCGGAAGAGTATTTTCTTTTGGAACTTCCTGATATCGTCAAGATGGATTATAAGCAGATTGCTAGTCATTCTAACCCATATGAAGGAAATCAAAGAAACAAGGTTATCGGTCTGAACAAATCCAAAGAAATTTCAATGCGCGATTATCAAAAAGAAGCAATCGAAAATCTGAAAAACAATGGATATTGTGGCATTTTAGCAATGGCTACGGGAACAGGTAAAACATTTACTAGTCTTTTAGCCGTTAAGAAAATTATGGAGGAGAAAGGAAACTCTTTTGTGTTTATATGCGTTCCTCAGATTACGTTAATCGATCAGTGGGAAGCATCTATCTATAAGTTTTTTGGAAGACGTCAGGTTATAAAGTGTGCTTTTAATCGAAATAATTGGGATGCGGATTTAAATGTTTCTTTAAAGTACTTCAACCCGAAGAACCCAGTCTTTGTCATTGCAACTTACGATAGCCTTACTAATCCTAAGCTTCAAAGATACATCTCCCAGTCCAAGATGAATTTCATCTATGTCTTTGATGAATGCCATAAACTTGGCATGCCGCAGATTATTAAACTATTTAAACCAAGAAAAGATTCTTATCGAATTGGTTTATCTGCTACACCGGAGCGCTGGCTTGATAAAGAGGGGACTAAATTCATCGAATCGATTATTGGACCTGTGGTTTTTGAGTATCCTTTGGATAAGGCAATCTATAGCGGAATGCTTTCCCCATACAATTACCATATCGTATTAAGCCAGCTGACCGATGAGGAGATGTCTCAATTCATTCAGTTAAGTGATCAGATTGCTAAGTGTTCTCGGATTGAAGACGACAATGTTGAAGGACTGCCCGACTCTTTAAAACTGACTTTAGAAAAACGAGCTAAGATTTCGAAGAAAGCTATTAATAAAAAGCAAGATTTTTTAAAAATTTTCTCTAAGCAAAAAGATAAGAAGGGCAGTATTGTTTATGTCTTTGACGAGCAAGTCGATGACATGATTGAGACAATCAAAGATGAATTTGGCTTGAATGTCCATGGCATCGTCGCCAATACGAAACCTGAAGATCGGAAGAAGATTCTGGAAGGATTCAATAATGGCTCGGTTGATGTTTTGGTGGCCATTCAGTGTTTGGATGAAGGCGTGGATATTCCTAATTGCCATGCAGAGTATATTTTGGCGAGTTCTACGAATCCCCGTGAGTTTATCCAGCGAAGAGGACGTGTGCTTAGAAAGTCATCCGTTTATCCAGATAAGGTAGCTGAGATTTATGACTTTGTGACTATTGCTCCTGATTCCGTTATGTATGATTCAAGCGACAAAATGAAAGTCATTAAACGTGAATTGGCTCGTGTTGCAGAATTTGTGCGACTTTCCAAGAATCAGGATGATAACGAGATGATACAATATTTGATTGATTATGATGGATTGTCTGATTATCAAAAAGAGAATCCATGGAATATATGCGATGAAGATGACTCAAAGGAGGAATGAGTATGCCTGATAAGGAGCTAAAAAACGAAAGATTGATGGGCGACATTCAGAATGAATTCAGTCCTGCTGAGGCGAAACTTGCCCTTGGTATTCTTAAGATGGTCGAGGAAAGCGGAGATAATCCGCCTGATCCTGGTGAAATGAAGCGATTTGCGAAGAAAGTTTTCGACGAAATGGAGGAAAAGTAATATGGAACTCATTTCGATGACTTTAGAGAATTATCGCCGCTTCAATGAAAAGACAACAATCAATTTTGCAAGAGGCGATAACAATGTCACAGTCATTCGTGCTGAAAATGGCGCTGGTAAAACTGGCATTTTAATGGCTTTGCTTTTTGGATTGTTCGGAACGGTTAAATATGAACAGTTCCAAATACAGGAAGATAAGGACTTCATGGTCGGCGCTCACCTTCTTGGAAATGGAAGGTCTGCGGAATGTACTGTTACCGTTGTTTTTATAGAAGATGGCAGTAAATACGAAATTTCAAGAAGCATCCGAGCTTCGAATATCAATGGCCATATTCAGCAAGAAAATGGCGATGTAAAGACATCTCTTTTTAAAGATGGTATTGAACTTGATTGGGACAAGGATCATATAAACCGTTTCATGAATTCCATCATTGGGGAAAACATCCGCGGATTTTTGTTCTTTGATGGCGTTAAATATACCGACCTTTTCAAACAGAACGATAGAAAGACCAAACAGGAGCTTCAGAAGATTATCGAGAAAATGCTCAACATCGATGATCTTAATGCTACCATTAAGTACCTCAATACATTGGCTGCAGGACTTGGAAGTAAAGGATCATCCAAAAATTCAGGAGAACTTGCTAATAAGAAAACCGAGCTTAAGGATCTAGAGGCTCAGATTAAAGAAGAAAGAGATTCCGAAGATAGAAATCGCAAAGCCTACGAAGAATGTAAGCGTCAATATGATCAGGCTTTAAAAGCAGCAGAAAGTTTTATTCAATATAAAGGCATTGTTGAAGGCATAAAAACAATCAAGGGTGAAATTGAAACAAAGCAGGCCAGCCTGAATGGAGCTTTTAACACGCTTGCCCAATCATCACAGAAATATCTCCTCAACGGAATCTATAATTCGTTTGGTAATGAAAGTAAAGAAACGTTTGATAAGCTTGCTTTTGATATGAGAAATGCCGCTGATGTGATTCGTTTTGTCTTGAATTCTGGAGTATGCATCTGTGGATGTCAATCATTAAGCCAGGAGCAAAGACAGCATTTGTTAGATGAACTAAAAGTATATGAAAATGGTTCGGATATTCCTTTTGAACTTTCTTATCGTGCAAAAGGTGATTCCTATGTTATTGAGCACGCTACAAAGGACTCTTCATTTGAAGACAATTTGGCTATGATTAATTCTTTGATTGATGACATAAATGACCTAGAAGGGCGAAAAGCTGACCTTGAATCTCAAATTGAATTTGGCTTGACGGCCGACGAGCTTTCCGATGAAATTGATAAGTCAAATAAAGAACAAGGCTCTTTAAGTGCTACTATGAAAGCAAAAAATGAAGCAGCAGAGGCCGCTTCAAATAAAGCGGATGAATTAGAGGTTGACAAAAAGAAGGTTGAAGCAAGAATTGATTTTTTGATAGAGGAAATCGCACGAGAGAGTGGTACTGAGAAACAATACAATTTCTATAAAAACACTCAGAAGAAACTTGAAGATTTACGAACCAAATATATGAAGAGTGCTCAGGAAGAAATCTCAACACGCGCCAATGAATTCTTCCTCAAGCTTCTCTCCCCTGATGATAAAAAACTTTTTAAAAGTCTCAAGCTTAGTGATGATTACAGCATCAAAGTCTATAACTTTAGTGGTCAGGAAACCTTTGGTCAAATGTCTGCGGGTCAAAAACTTCTTGCCTCTATGGCCTTTGTCATGGGACTGACTGCAACAGCATCTAACGCTAAGCCGACCTGTAATTTCCCGTTAGTCATGGATACTCCATTTAGTAACCTTGATTTGCGTAATCGTGAAAGCTTGATTGGGTTGATGCCAACTGTTGTTAAACAGTGGATTCTTACTCCGATTGATACCGAATTAACCCAAAGCGAAATTGGTTTCTTTGATAAAGGCGGCAAGGTTGGCAAAGCGTATTATTTGAAGAAAGATGGTCAATTCACCTCCTTGGTCGAATACCCATCCATTTTGGATTTAAATTTTGCTGGAGGAAATAGATAAATATGGATGGTGTTAAACAATTTGCGAATAAGCAGTTTGATAGTTCTCTTAAAAGACTGATTAATGATTTGCATGACAATTTTAAATTATCCATTAAAGCAATTTTTGTTTTTATGGCTGGTTATGGCCTTCGTTACCAAGAAGCAACTGAGAAACATATAAACGATAGTTTTGATACTAATGGTCCTGAATGGCGTGATGATACAGATAAAGATTATGATGTTGCGGTGGATATTCTTATTGAGAGATATTCCTCTTTGCATGGACTTGAATTTAAGGATGTGAGATGCAGTATTGATTTGTTAAAGCAAGTGACCGATGGGCTCATGAAAATTGCGAATGCTGTGGGAAGATTTTGGTTGGATGAAGATCTTGAGCCATTTAAAAATGGTGTCACGAGGGATGAAAAAGCAAATTTCATTCGATTAGTTTCTGGTTATTTTAAACAACTTAACGAAAGTGCGGAACCCTTCTAATGAGTGATAAGATATATCCCATCATCAAATGGGCAGGAGGCAAAAGAAGACTTGCGTCTAAGATTGCCGACTATTTTAAGGATGCAAACCTGATCAAGGAAGGTCATACCTATTTTGAACCATTTTTAGGTGGAGGTGCCTTGCTCTTCTTTTTACAACCGGATAAAGCTGTAGGTATCGATCAGAACCCAGAACTTATCAACTTCTATGAAGTTGTAAACAATAAGCCCGAAGAATTATATCGGTGCCTTCAGGATGAGTTTTATCATCAGCATTCTGAAGAATTCTATTACCAAGTTCGTGATTGGGATCGAAGCCCAAATTTTGATAAACGGAGTGATGTTGAACGTGCAGCCCGGTTTGTTTATTTGAATAAATCCTGTTTCAATGGAATTTGGAGAGTAAATTCTAAAGGCCAAAACAATGTTCCTTGGAATCATCAAAATCGTGTTTCATTGCCGAATTTAGATAAAATAATGGCCGTTCATAATTATTTAAAAAAACATTTGGATTTCTATTTGGACGACTATAAGCGTGTTTTGGAATTTGCTTCCAAAGGTGATTTTGTTTATTTTGATCCCCCATATGATGTAGAGCCTCGACAAAGTAGTTTCACTGCATATACAAAAAATGGATTTGGAAGAGACAAACAAAAAGAATTGAAGGAACTTTGTGATAAGTTGCTTGATAAAGGAGTATCCGTAGCGGTTAGCAATTCAAACACGGAGTTTATCCGAAATTTGTATAATCCCGAGGATGAACCCCGTAAATATGTCTATAAAATTCTTAATGATGACACTCTTCGATTATCTAGAAACATCGCTGGAAAAAGTAGTTGTAGACGTCAGGTAAATGAAGCTTTAATCATTGGTAAACCTAAAGAAAAGCGTAGGAAGAAATAACAAAACTAATGCTGATAAGTCTCGTATTTATCGGCATTTTTTTGTTAAAATATAAGCATTGGTAGCCTAGTGCTAGATTCTTACGATTCGGAGTAAATATGGAAAGAAGAATCCAAGAAATATAGTAAATGAGGTCTTTTCTTTCATGACCAAATATGAGTACAAAGTTTTAGTGGAATCCGGTCATCGGATTATTAGCTAAGAAACTTTATAAGAAAGCTTTTGAAAAAGATGCTTTTCTTCCATTTGATTTAATGAGAGTTACAGGCACACCAGTTTTGATAGAGGAATCAGATTTCAATTATAAATATGCTGTATTTAAAGATGAGATTGGAGGATATTATTACAGCGACTGGAATTATAAAGAAGACATGGGCAATATAGTGAATTTTAAATTTAACTCGAGTATTTATGACCCAAACAAATCTTATCATTGTTTCGTAGATAAAAATCGCAATCTGGCTTTATTCTATATGGAAATCGATGATTGAAGTTGCTTAAACAAAAAGGCATACCAGCCGAGGTATGCCTTATTTTTTCTTCTCTTTTGAATCCAAGTTCTTTCCCTTTAAAGGTACATCCAAATCTATGAATGTTACTTTCATATCGCGGGTATCTGTTCTAGTCTTCGCTATTGGCTCTTCTTCGATTGTCGGAGCTTCTTCAGCTTCGACTTCCGGATCTGAACTTTGGATAGGTGCCGGATTATAATTGGACTTAGTCGTATTCTCAGGAGTTATTGTTTTATCGTCGATGAATTCTGCACTCTTTTTGATAAGCTTTGGAATGGTCACATATTTCTTATGGGACAAACTCCAAATTCTATCTGAGAAAGGTCTGCTTCCTTCGTGGGTAGACATATAGTCTTTGACGGATTCTTCATGAATTTTAATCTTGGCTAATTTTATACGAGCATCCTGTCTTTGATCAAATATCTTTGTCAAACTCTTGTCTTTAGTTACTACTTTATTTCCTACCGAATCTGAAACGTAGAGACGGATCTTATCTATGGATTTGGCGTTGAAGTTATGAGCTACGACAAACTTCTCGATTCTTTCTGGATTTACTTTATAGGATAAAGATGCACGGGCAGGGACACAAGGTCTTCCTTTTCCGACTTTTCTCTCTGTATATTCTTCTATAAAGGATATGTTTTGATTTTTGTATATGAATCCAAAATCGTGCAACACTATATCTCTGTAGTTGTTGTTGAATATAGTTATGACCAAGGATTCTCCAAGATTGTCAGAGTCATAATTTAAACCGGCAGTTATATATAAAGCCGAAGTGGTTATACTTCTTTTTATTTTTATTGAGGTGAACAATGAAATTATAGCTATTACTAAAACTATAAAAACTATGACTAAGCAAATTAAAATAAAAACACCTACGTTTTCTTTTATCCAATCCATATGTTTCAACTCCTTATCAATCTCATATTATACTTACATATTAAATATCTATATCTTCTAAAAAATAAGTTTTT
>ERZ1034871.1532-NODE-1532-length-11250-cov-11.012238_pt1 | contig 11250 bp, 6 predicted proteins | sample MGYA00520631_ERZ1034871 | MGnify/ENA primary metagenome ERZ1034871 (study PRJEB33766, sample SAMN09781721) | gut metagenome | biome: gut microbiome | host: Homo sapiens | place: Madagascar | study: EMG produced TPA metagenomics assembly of the PRJNA485056 data...
TCCACCGCGCCGAAACCGCGTTTGTGCTCCGGATCCAACCGCGCCTCACCCGAATCGTTGCCCCGCGTGTTGCGCACCAGCGACTGCAGCACCTGGTTGCCCGTCGCCTCAGGCCACTTCTGGAACACCAAAGCGAGATACCCGGTCAGATCCGCCGCCGCGCTCGAATTGCCACCATCGGACAACACGACCTCCCTCGAATCCGTCGTGCCCTCCCGCGTAATCGGGACCCCGTACCCCGGACTCAGGATCGACACGTTCCCGTCCATCACGTCCGACGTCGCGGAAACGCTTCCATCCCTCGTCAGGGAGTTCACCGTCACCGAACCCGGGAAATACTGGCCGTAGACCGGCTGGCCCACCAGATCATACAGACCCGCACGCGTGTCGTTGGCCCGGCCCCTCACGAGGACCACGCCATGCCGGATCGCGTGCAAAGCCACCGGCGCGTACCCCCAATCGGGCATGGTGGTATACGACATGTTGACCACGCGCGCGCCCGAATCCACCGCGTCCGCCAACGCCGAACCAGACAGATCGGACGAGCTCCCGTCATCGCCTATGCACGCGCCTTGGAACACCATCCCGCCCGTGTCGCCCTTGTCCGTGAACCCGTCCGGGTACGCGACCACACGCGCGCCCGGCGCGATGCCCTGATAGCCCAAACCGCCGTCATACCCCTTCCCGTTGCCCGCGATCAGACCGACCATGCCTGTGCCATGCGTGTCGTAGAAGCCGTCCGACGTGGACAACGTCACATCGCCCGGCTTGCGCATCACACGCGACCGGTCCTCCCTGTCGAACTTGCTGTACCAGCACGAATCACCGTTCTCCGACGCGAGCCGGTACTCCACGTCCACGCCCTCCAACGAGGGATGGTCCGCCACCACCTGGCTGTCGATCACCGCGACCGTCACGCCCTCGCCCGTAATCCCCGAAGCCCACGCGTCCCGCACGCCCATATCCTCGATACGCCAGTCCACGCCATCATCAGAAGCCAAGGCCGACGGCGCGCACAGACCCGCGCACGCCGCCACCGCGGACACCACCGACAACAGGCCCTTCAGACGTCTCTTCAACACTATGGTCCCTTTCGATCTCAACAGGATTGTGTGTGAACGGATGGCGGGAGCGGAACAGGAGGAAGGGACCCATGCATGGATGAATCGCCCGCCACAATAAATCTCGATATCGGCTGTTGTGCAGCAACGCGCCTCGTAGAGGTGCCAGCCGGCATTGTTGCCACCGCGTTCCGGGCATTGGAAAGAATCTCCAGTTGGGACTCCTCGGCCTGTTCGAAAATATCCGCGGCATTATCCAGCCGTTGCGCATATGCGGCCATCGACTGCTGGTACCCTTCACCAAGCTGCTGCATCATCTGGGCGTACAAATTGAGTGTATGTTCCACTCGTTGCTCAAAGAAATTAGGATTCGAACGCGTGCCTCCCACCAGGGAGTTCCCAGATTGCCGCACGGTTTCCCCGGCCTGCCGCACGGCGCTTGCCTGCCTTCGGACTTCCTCTAGATTGAGTTCAATTCTGTCGGTCACTTGTCTTCTTCCCGCGACTTCACTGGATTTGCATATAATGACAAGGCCGGAGCACGATCATCGATGGCATTCGTGCGATGCGCTCCGGCCTCACTGGAAAACCGGTGTCAGAAACGACCCGCGGAACGCGCGTCGGATTCCACATACTGCTGGGCGATCTGCGAGGTCGCTTGGGAAATCTGACCCAGAATCTGGTTCATTTCCTGCAGTTTGCTGGTCCAATCACGCTGGGCTTGGTGGTAGGCCTCCCTAGCGGAGCCATCCCACTGCTCGATCAGGGACTTCACCTGATTATCGAGATTGTCGAGTTCCCGAGCGATGCCTTTGGCATCATTGGCGATGTCGCTGGACAGCACATCCACCTGCTCCGGACGAACGGAAAAAGAGCTCACCATATTTGTTTCTCCTTACGGTTCCTTTAAATGATCCGATGACGTCAGCCGAGCAGGGCCTGCAGCTTGGATGTACGGGACTGGTTGTCTTCCTCGTTTGCGGCCTGGTCTTTGGCCGTACCGCGCAGATTGTCCCGTAAATCATTGAGGATGCGATTCAGGTTGCTGGCTTTCTCCTGCCAGCTCACCATCAGCGTGTTGAACGAGGTGGCGGCATCGCCGCTCCAGAACGAACCCAGTTCAGCCATCTTCGATTCGATGTCCTTGATACGGTTGTCAATGCCAAGTCGCGCATTCTCAACAGCAGTGGCGCCCTTCTCAATCGCGCCTTCCTCGGCTCTGATTTTTTCAGCCATTATCTTCCTTCGTCGGAGGGTTGATATCATAAGCGTCGCTTCAACAAAGCAACACCCGATTAAAAATACAACAATTATTTTGTTCATCAAAATCAAATCAGCAAAGCGCCCACGTATTGAGAAACAATCATATTGGTACACCGTTGAACCAAAAACTGTTTCATATTTTCTGAAAATGATTGCAAAGAATGAAAACTGTTTCATAAAAAACATATAATGGAATAGTGACACTATTTCAACCCTTTTATCATCTATAGTGGTGATGTTCAGAGAGCAGCCTTTCCGCAAAGCCATCACACCTTATATCCCAAAAAGGATTGTCCATGACCATTTCCGCGCCACCACTGCCCAACAGCCCGCGCCAACGCCTCTCACCTTCGACGGACAGCCAAAACGCAGCGCCGTTGCGCATCACCGTCGTCTATCAGACACGCAATGTAACGTTGCAGATCACAAACGAACCAATCGTCGCCGATATCCTTCCGGACATAGCGCGACGTCTCGGTGTACTGGATCCCGCCGTCGTGTTCGGAGGTTTCCGCCTGATCGACCGTGACGGCGAAGCGCTCTCCCCCGCCCAGACCTTCGCGGAACAGCATGTGGCCGATCAAAGCGTGCTGACATTGGAACCAGGCGCTTCAGTGGACACCGACATCGTGTACGACGATGTCGTGGAAGCCGTCGGAGCCAGCGTGCAGCAGGTCTACCGCCCATGGACAAAAGACCACACCACATTCACCTCACTGCTTATAAGCGTGGGCATGCTTATCATCAGCGCCGGATGGCTGGCCTTATCTCCACCCTCGGTCTGGAACGGTGCGCTGGGTGCGGGCTTCGCCATAGTGCTCGCCGCCCTGACCGTACTGCTGCAAGGCAAAGACATGACCACGCAAGCCTCAATCATCGGATTGTCCGCCAGCGTCTTCGCCGCCGTCGGTGGATACCAGCTGGCCTCCACCCTTCTTCCCGGGCAACAGGCATCGCATGCGATGCCCATGGCCGGTGCCGGCATCGGCCTATTGCTTACGGGAAGCCTGCTGACACTCGCGGTTCCCGGCATTCGTCCATATGGATTCATTCCCGTCGCCATCGGATCGCTCATCATCATTCCGGGAATCGCATCCGCCATGCTGCCAGCATGGATGACGGACATATGGATCGTCGCAGCGGCCCTCGTGGCCCTAGCCGCGAACGCATTGCCGTGGATGTGCCTGTCCTTTGCTCGCATCAGCGTGCAAAGCCCACATAGCGATGCGGAAATCTTCGCGCTGCCGGAGCCGATTGACTATCAGAACATCAAACGGAGGTACATCGCAGGATCCACCATGCTGTTCATCGGCCGCGCAAGCGCCGCCGTCGTACTGCTCATCGCCACGCCATTGCTCAATTCATTGGACACGCCGCTTGGCTCGGCAATCTGCCTGATCGCGTTCCTTGCCATGCTGTTGGATTCCCGGCAGATCTATACATTCCGGGAGACGGCTGTGACCGTGGGCGCCGCCGGCATCGGCATCCTATGCACAGGAATAACCAGCGTGCACGCGCATCCGGAATTCGGCATCCCACTGACCATTCTGATGATGTGCTGTGCATTGGCGACCATCATGCTGACACATGTCACGCGCAGGCAATCGCTGTTCGCCGCACGGATGGCCGATACGGCGGAGATTCTTTGCATCATGTTGCTTCCACCCCTCGCCTATCTGGCAATCACCCTATGACATCCACCATCACCGAGTAAAGGTGCCGTCCATGGCAGATAAGAAAGATCTTTCCGAAGCGCAAAGCTATTCACGCCGCCGATTGGTCACCGCATTCACCAGCGGCATCCCTGAAGGGGTGGAACTGACCCCAAAGAAAAACCAGACTCCGGTGATCGTCGGCGTCGGCCTTACCGTCATAGCCGTGCTCATCAGCATGTTCTACGGCATCATCAGCCCATCGCTGCCCTCCGGCTGGGAGAACAACAAACTCATCGTCGCCAAAAGCTCCGCCGCACGATACGTCAGTTCGAAAGGCACGCTGCATCCGGTCATCAACGCCATCAGCGCACGGCTGCTCATCCCATCATCCGATTTCAAGGTCATCACGGTTGACGACGACCAGCTCGCAGGCATTCCCATAGGTTCCACCATCGGCATTCTCGGCGCCCCGGACTCATTGCCGGACCAGGACGGCCTTGTCACCGGATCCATCAATAGCTGCACATCCGAGCAAGGCACCGACACCACTGCCAGCAACGAGCAGGCCAATACGCAGGCCAGTCACGAGGCCGCCCTCGTTTCCGTGGACGACGCGGATTATCTGGTGACGGGATCGCAACGATACAAGATGCCTTCCGAGCCAACATTGCGAGACGCATATCTGAGGGCGCTCGGCATTCCTCAGATAACCGCCATCAAAGCGAGCGCGCAATGGATCAACCTGTTCGAGCACGGTGATGAAATGGCCCCCATAGCCATCAACGACGAAGGCAAGGAAATGAACATACATGGCGTCAACGTGCCCGTCGGCGGTGTCGTCATGCAACAGGGTGACAGCAAACACGGCAAATACGTCGTCATGACGGACGGCTCCCTATCCCCTCTTGACGATCTCGCATACGATTTGTACGTCATCGGAAAACCGGAGCAGCTCACTCGGCCACGCACACTCAACGCTTCCGAATTCCAACACTTCACCAATTCCGCCGCACCGGCGATTCCTTCCAACTGGCCGAACGGCACGCTCACGGCCAAACGGCACGCATCGTCGGCATGCGCCACGTATCCGCTGCGCGCTTCGAAGAAGGCTGCGTCCTCGCAGGCGCGCCTGACCGTCAAGGAGAGCTCCGACCCTTCCACGACAATCAAACGCTCCGGCTCGGTGAAAATCAAAGACGGCGCCGGCGCCCTGGTACGGGCCACAATCGGATCGTCCGACGACGGCACCGTGTTCGCAATCGATTCGACGGGAACCGCATACCCCATTCCGAACGCCTCCGAGGAGACCCTCAAACGACTCGGATATTCCAGCAAGAACGTGCGCAATATCCCACGCTCGTGGATAGATGTCTTTCCACAAGGAGTGCAGCTCACAGCCGAAGCAGCCGGTTCGCCGCCAACCGCTCCGGAGACTTCGGACGATTCGGATGGGACAAGCGATTCGGATGCTTCGGCCACTCCGAAAAGCATGACCACCGACGCGGTTATAGCGGACGGGCAGGGACAATGCCAGGCCGGCGTCGAAAACTACGTCACGCAACAGCCTTGGACGAACACGCTGTTCGATATAGACACCCTGCGTCCGCAATCCACAGGCAAAGGAGTGACCGTCGCGGTCATCGATTCCGGCGTGGATGTGAACAACCCCCATCTTGCGGATGCCGTGGTTCCGGGAACCAGCTATCTTGACAGTGATGACAGCAATGGCATGGCCGATACATACAGTCACGGAACCGCAGTGGCGGGCATCATCGCAGCCCGCGACGTGCAGGGATCGTCCGTGCATGGATTGGCGCCCGAAGCCAGCATCATGCCGATCCGCGTATTCGAAAGCATCCGAGAGGAAAACGGAAGGCAGACAGGCGCGCCATCCTTGGAAACGGTCGGCAAAGCGATCCGATATGCCGTCGATCACCATGCGCAGATCATCAACATCTCGCTCAGCGACACCCGCGACGACCCTCAAATGCAGGCTTCCGTTCGATACGCGGAATCGAATGGAAGCCTCATCGTGGCAAGCGCCGGCAATCGTCTGACGTCCACCAGCACCAAGGATGGATTGCGGTATCCGGCCGCATACGATGGAGTGGTCGGCGTCACCGCGGTGGATGTCGAGCTCAACGCGACTGAGGATTCCGTGCATGGCAGCCAGGTGGATATCGCGGCTCCGGGAATGATGACGGCCTCCACCATTCCCGGCGGAGTGGACTGCGTGTTCGCCACGGACGTCTCTTCAACAAGCTTCGCCACGGCCTACGCCAGCGCCGAAGCGGCGCTGATCGCATCGCGGTATCCGGACGAAACCCCGGCCCAATGGAGGCAACGCATGTTCGTTTCCGCCAACCGCGCACGTTCCGACCAGCGCGATGACAAATATGGATGGGGAGTAATGGATCCGCAGAGCGCTCTGGCATTATCCCTGTCCGATGACCTTCGAGGTCCCAAGCTGGATGGCACAACAGCCATGCAGCACAGGGCAGGCGTGTCGGGCAAGCCGCTGGTATTGCATGCGCAACATGATCCGGATGCCAACGTGAAACTGTTCGCCGGCATCATCAGCATCGTGGTGCTGTGCGTCTGCGCGACCGCATGGCTGCTGGCAAGATACCGTCGCGAAACCAATCAAAAGAAAACCGGCGGACGATTCAGCACATCAGGTCGGGAATGACAAGGCCACCAAAAATGAGGCCGTCAAAACCACAATGGGTTTGACGGCCTCATTTATCAACGGCGGATTCCGACGATACGGAACCGTCAGAGCGCGGCGTTGAAGTCGCGCACCTTCAGCGTGCGGTGCGACGCTTCGACGTTGCCGCGCACAATACGCTTCAGGGCGTTGTCGGCATCCTTATGGGACGCGAGCCAGGCATCGCCAAGCTCGACGAGCTTCGCCGGATCGGCATAGCCCGGATACAGGCCCTCGAGCAGAGCCTCGGCCATGTGGAAGGTCTTGTGTTCCCAAATCCAATCGACTGCTTCGAAGTACTTCTCGGCATACGGCTCGGCCAGGTCTGCGCGCGGTGTGGCGGCGAAGCCGCGAGCCACGGATTCCAACTGCATGTTGGTCAGACCGTCATCGTGCAAAGCCTCGTTCCACGCCCATGCCTTCGCTTCGGCGGTGCCGGCCACAGCGCGTGCGCCATAGGCGAACTCACGGTTCTCGGTGGTTTCGCGCTTGGCCAGTTCGGCGTCGATTCCAGCTTGGTCGATCGCGTTGACGGTGCTCAGCGCGTTGATGATGGTCCAACGGAAGTTGTTGTCGATGTCAAGGCCTTCGAATGCCACGGAGCCGTCGAGCAGACCCTTCGCATTGGCCACGAATGCTTCGTCGCCCGGCTCGCCGTAGCCCAGATAGGCGGTGACAAGCTGGAACTGCTCGTCCGATCCGGCCTTGGCCGCGCCGGCCAGCTTGAACAGTTCGGCGGCCACATGCTTCACGACCTCGGCACGATCGGCCGGAGCGGTGTAATGCCATGCGGTGGTGCTGACCTGTGCCAGCGCATAACGGAAGGTGGTGGATTCGCGTTCGGTGGCGAGCGCGGCCAGCGAGGTGTCGATGAACCTGCGTGCCGGCAGTTCGCCGTCGCGGGTCATGTCCCACAGGGCGAGCCAGATCACGGAGCGTGCGAGCGCATCGTCGAAGCGGTACAGGTTATCCAAGGCGAAGGCGAGGCTCTTGTCGTCGAAACGAAGCTTCGTGTAGGTCAAATCGTCATCGTTCACAAGAATCAGCGACGGACGTGCCTTGCCCGCGGCCGCGTCGACGACCGTCAGCTCACCGTCCACGTCAAGTTCGAATCGGTCGGTGCGCACGATCTTGCCGGTTTCCAGATCCTCGTTGTAGAAGCCGACGGCGAGGCGGTGGGCGCGCAGGACCGGATGTTCGGCCGGCGCGGTCTGGCGGAGGGCGAGGCGTTTGATGGTGCCGTCCTCGTTGGTCTCCACTTCCGTGGTGATGGTGTTGATGCCGGACTGTTCGAGCCACTGGGCGCTCCAGGCCTTGAGGTCGCGGCCGGAGGTGAGTTCCAGTTCGGCGAGCAGGTCGGCGAGGGTGGCGTTGGAGTAGGCGTGCTTGTTGAGGTAGTTGTTGATGCCCTTGAAGAAGCGGTCGCGGCCGACGTAGTAGACGAGCTGCTTCAGCACGGAGGCGCCCTTGGCGTAGGTGATGCCGTCGAAGTTGACGTAGGTGTCGTTGAGGTCGTTGATCGGGGCGACGATCGGGTGGGTGGTGCTCAGCTGGTCCTGATTCAACGCCCAGCTCTTCTCGCCAGAGCTGAAGGTGGCCCAGGCGTCCTTCCATTCGGTTGCCTCGGCAGTGGCCATAGTGGAGGTGAACTCCGCGAAGGATTCGTTGAGCCACAGGTCGTTCCACCACTTCATGGTCACGTAGTCGCCGAACCACATGTGGGCGAGCTCGTGCAGCACGGTGACGACGCGTCGTTCCGCATAGGCGTCGGTGACCTTGGATTCGAACACGTACTGGTCGCGGATAGTGACCATGCCGATGTTCTCCATGGCGCCGGCATTGTATTCCGGCACGTAGATCTGGTCGTACTTGGCGTACGGGTACGGCACGCCCCAGGTCTTGGCGTAAAAGGCGAAGCCCTTCTTGGTGATGTCGAACAGGTAGTCGACGTCCTTCTCAAAGGCCTTGGCGAGCGCCTGGCGGCAGTACATGGCCATCGGCACGGTGCGGCCGTCCTCGTTGGCGTATTCGGTGTGCCATTCGGCGTATGGACCGGCGCAGATGGCGGTGAGGTAGGAGCTCATGGTCGGGGTCGGTTCGAACACCCACAGCTTGGTGGTTTCGGGCTCGTGGCTGCCGAGCGTGCCTTCCTCGGTGACGGTGTCGGCGTCCGTGACGGATGCGGTCGGCATGTTGGAGGTAACGATCCAGGACTTGGCCGCAAGCACGGAGAAGTCGAACACAGCCTTGAGGTCAGGCTGGTCGAACACGGCGTAGACGCGGCGCGCGTCCGGCACTTCGAACTGGGTGTACAGGTAGATGTTGCCGTCGGACGGGTCGACGCTGCGGTGCAGTCCTTCGCCGGTATTGGAGTACTGGCACAGCGCCTTGACGGTGACCTCGTTGTGTTCCTTGAGGTTCTTCAGTTCGATGCGGCTGTCCGCGTATGCTTCGGCCGGGTCGAGGGTTTCGCCGTTGAGGGTGATCTCGCTGACTTCGTTGGCGATGAGGTCAAGGAAGCTGCTGCTGCCCGGCTTCGCGTCGAAGGTGATGGTGGTTTCGGAGCCGAAATCCTTGGCTCCGCGGGTCAGGTCAAGCTTGACCGTGTAATGGATTGGCGCGGCGATGATGCTTTTGCGTTCTTCCGCTTCGATTCGGGTGAGGTTTGCTCCTGGCATGTCACTCCTTCTTTCTGGTAGCAGAAGGCGGCGCGACCGATTGTGCCGGTCACGTCGCCTTCCGATTTGCGTATGGTCTACAGGTTATTTCGATGCGTTCAGATTCATCGCATCATCCACGTCCTGCGCGATGTCGGCGACGACGGGGACGATCATCGGCTTGCGGTGCAGCTGTCGTGCCACCCAGCCGCCGAGCGTGCGTCGCATGATCTGCTGCAGCTTGTAGGTGTCGCGCGTGCCCTGCATCATCGCGTCCTGCAGCTGCTCGACGATCTGGTGACGGACCTTGTCGAACTCGCTTTCGTCCTCCGCGACCGCGTTGAGGTAGATCTTCGGTCCGGAGATGACATCGGCGGTCTCGGTATCGACGACCACGAAGCTGGATACGAAGCCCTCAGTGCCGAGGATGCGGCGCTTCTCAAGCTCCTCGTCAGTCAGCTCGCCGACGGAATCACCATCGACGTACACGTAGCCGCACGGCACGGAGCCAACGACCGCGGCCTGGCCGTGGTACAGGTCGACGACGTCGCCGTCCTCCGCCAGCACGACGTTCTGCGGATCGACGCCGGTCTTGACGGCGATCATGCCGTTGGCCACCAAGTGGCGGTTTTCGCCGTGGATAGGCATGGCGCACTTCGGCTTGACGATGTTGTACATGTACAGCAGCTCGCCCTCGTTGCAGTGGCCGGAGACGTGCACGGCGGCGTTGTCACGGTTGACCACGCGGGCGCCGAGCTGCACGAGCTTGTTGATGACCTTGTAGACGCCATGCTCGTTGCCCGGGATCAGGGAGCTGGCCAGAATGACCGTGTCGAACTCGTTGATGGTGATGTCGCGGTGGTTACCGTCGGCGATACGGCCGAGCGCGGCCATAGGCTCGCCCTGGGAGCCGGTGCACATGTAGACGAGCTTGTCGTCCTGCACGTCATGGGCCTGCTTCAGGTCGATGACGGTGTCCTCGGGCAGACGCAGGTAGCCCAGATCGGCGGCGATGGACATGTTGCGCACCATGGAACGGCCGACGAACACAACCTTGCGGCCGTACTTGTGAGCGGCGTCCACGACCTGCTGCACGCGGTGCACATGGCTGGAGAAGCTGGCCACGATGATCTTGCGGGTGGCCTGCGCGAACGCCTGGTCAAGCGCAGGGCCAATGGAGGTCTCCGGCTTGACGAAGCCCGGAACCTCGGCGTTGGTGGAGTCCATCATCAGCAGATCCACGCCCTTTTCGCCGAGTTTGCCGAACTCCACCAGATCGGTGATGCGGTGGTCGAGCGGCAGCTGATCGAGCTTGATGTCGCCGGTGTCGATGAGCGAGCCGGCAGGAGTCTGCACAAACACGGCGAGCGCGTCCGGGATGGAGTGCGTGACGTTCACGAATTCCAGGTTGAACGGGCCGACCTTGAGCTTGTCGCGTCCCTTGACCTCGACGAGCGTCGGGTTGATGCGGTGTTCCTTGCACTTGGCCTCGACGAAGGCGAGGGTGAGCTTGGAACCGATCAGCGGAATGTCCGGACGGAGCTTGAGCAGGTACGGCACGCCGCCGATATGGTCCTCGTGGCCGTGGGTGAGCACAAGCGCCTCGACCTTGTCGAGACGGTCCTTGATGTAGTGGAAGTCAGGCAGGATGAGGTCCACGCCCGGCTGTTCCTCTTCCGGGAAGAGCACGCCGCAGTCGATGAGCAGGATATGCCCGTTGTATTCGACCACGTTCATGTTGCGGCCGATCTCGCCCAGACCGCCGAGCGGCACGATGCGCATGGAACCCTTGCGATACTTCGGCGGAGCGATCAGCACCTCGTCCTGCTGCGGCGCGGTGGATTGCGGCGCGGGACGCGACGGACGGCGGTTCGAGCCGTTGCCGCGGCCACGCGATCCGCCGTTGC
>ERZ1034871.1538-NODE-1538-length-11231-cov-11.813708_pt1 | contig 11231 bp, 7 predicted proteins | sample MGYA00520631_ERZ1034871 | MGnify/ENA primary metagenome ERZ1034871 (study PRJEB33766, sample SAMN09781721) | gut metagenome | biome: gut microbiome | host: Homo sapiens | place: Madagascar | study: EMG produced TPA metagenomics assembly of the PRJNA485056 data...
TTATGAGATAAAAACTTATCTCATTCTCAATTACTTATAGAAAATACGTACTTTCATCCTATAAAACGTCACGTTGTAGACGCTATTGTCATCATTTGTAGAAGTAAATTCCGACATTGTAAAGAATGTGCCGTCACTGAGAGTATAGTCGGAATAGCCAGATGCGGCATATATAGGGGTGCCATTCTCGTCCTGCACTGTTGCCACAGCGAGTAGCTTGGAGTTGGGGGCGCCACTGACTCTGAGTGTTGCATTGACCTTCATGTATCTTGCACCATTGAGCTTGTATCCATGGGTAAGATAGATTGAATAATAGGAAGCAGAGATAGACATAGGTTTCCCGCTCTGCTTCAGATGTACCGTCACTCTTTGATTGTTGCTTCTGACAACGAACCAATCAGAGCGATCTTCGTGTGAAGTGTTGGAGTCTATATACAACGTAAACGAGTCAGAGTACTTGTTTGTCAAATGGCACCATGAGGGTAGCATTTCTACACTATAGTCCTGCCCGTCAGTATATACCTGGAATATATTGTAGTCTCCGGAGTATGTAGGATAGTATGTAATATCGTCGCCGTATTGGTCGTTAACACGCAGATACGAGGCCTCTTTAGGTTTTGAATACGTTTGATGCCGTCTGTACGAATATGTATGGCGTGAAGAAGTACGTTTCTTCGAGCCTGTCGCTTTCTTCTGCTTATTTGTAGACTTCTTTGTCTTGCTTTTTGTCGTATGTTCCGTCTTTAACTTATTTCTGTTCAGCGTGACAAGTTGTTGAGCTTCAGCGTAGGGTACAGCCAGAAAAATCAATAAAAGAGTTGTTATAATGCTTACCTTCATAATATTAATCGTTTTATATTTCTATGCCATATGATTTCCTATAAGTAGGTATTCAAAATTAGTTGATATAATCAAGTTCAGAATTGGCCGATATGCTTTGGCGCATTCTTTCTTCTATAAACATGGGCTTCATCGGTCACTTAGCCCGCTACGCTCCCTCTTCAACCTATGTTTATGAACCTTTTCGTTAAGCCAGATGAGCAAAAGAAAGCTTGCTTTCATTTTGCCATGGCGAGAAAAGGTGCGCGAAAGCGAACGAAATACTACCAATTCATATCAACTAATTTTGAACACCTGCTTAATTGTCGTCAGATTATATCAGAGTAAACTGACTTGCAGAGATGAACTTACCAAGACAAGGGTCAGACAAGCTTACTCTGCTATATCACTACTTTCGATACCATCATTAACCCGTAGCACGGCTTTGTGATCATACCAAATGCCGTTGTATGGCTTGTTATTGTTGAACTCTCCAAAGAAATGAGAGTTGTCAGTCTTCATGTAGAGGACACCATTCTCCCACTTGTCATCATTCATTGAGCCATAGTAGTAGTCACCATTTTGGTACAACAGCATGGCCTCTTTATCTTGACGTTTGCCATTGACAAAGTTTCCGATGTAGAATTTACGTTTCTGCGCATCATTTGAAGGGTAAATAGCCACACCGACACCCTCAGGCTGGTGGTTGTTGTTCAGTGGACCATAGTAGACAAACTCACCAGTTTCGTATCGCGTTACCTCACTTGGAAACAGAACCTTATTCCATAGAATGACACCAAATACAATGACGATAATACTAAGAATCCCAATCCACCTCATGTTGCGCTGCTTCACCTTCTCTTTTGTGAGCTTTGCAGAGAGAGCTCTACAGCGTTCCTGTAGGTCGTCATTGAGATGTTTCTGTTTTGCTATGATACCTTGGTAGCTGTTTGTCTGTGCTGTTTCATAACCTTTTGTCTTATAGATATAGGTGTAAGCATAGACGCTGCTTGATTTAACGATATCGCTGTTAGAGTCGTCTATGGTGAAGTCCTTAACAGATGTGTTAGAGTTTGAATAACTCACGGGAGGCAGGGGAGAAGTCTGTATCCTCTCCAACTGACTACGAAAATAGTCGGCCAAGAGGGTATATTCCTCCTTGCTGGCTGTTGCGCTCTCACCTGTAATTATTGTTCCGTCGTCTGCAAATCGCACATATGTGCCACGTGCTATCTGTATGCTCATGGCTGTCTCAAACAAATTGAACAACCCGTCAACCTGTGTGAGCATCATTCCGTTCAGTACGCAGCAGATACCAAAGTTCTTGCCATTCTCCATTTTTCTGACATAAGCGTAGTACATCAGGTCTCGATCCCTGTGTATGGCAATTTGGGTGTTTGACTTGGCTTTATTGCTGAAGCTATGGAATATAGAGGAAGTATAGTCTATTGGATATTGGCTGTATCCTGTGGAAAACTCGCCAAAGAGGTATACAGATATATTCATGTTGCTATTTACATTTGAAATTTATTGTCTTGTTTTCGTTATCGACGGCATAGGCAGCTACGCGATTGAGAACTTCATTGCCAAGGAGCAGAGGGGCATTGTTGTTAGCAGACACCGTAGCTTGTACGTCCTTGCAGAGAATTTTATTCCCGATAACCACCTCCTTGAGGTTCACCACCATGTTCTCCACAATACTGCCATCAGCAATCTGCGACTTTGTCACACCGAGGAAATCATCTTCCGTGAGATAGCCTTTCTCATAGAGGTATCGTGCTTCGGCCACAGAAATAAGAGTGCCAGAGCAGCCTGTGTCGAATATCATCTGAAAGCCGAATCCGTTTACTGAAACATCTACATACTTAACGTTGCCTCTCTCTTCGTAGGGCACTGATATAATCTCACCAGGTTGATCTTCAAAAGAAGCCGCTGTCTCTCCAGCAGCCTCATTGCTGTCAGATTCGGCCTCATCAAAAGTAGGGTCGTAGTAAGTCTGCTTCGGAGCTGACTTGCATGCAGCTAAAACCAAGCAACCTAACATTGCTGACACAATCATAATTTTCTTCATATATCACACCTTATTTGACGGTCACAGTCTTTGTTGTTTTATTAGAACCTACAGTGTAGGTAATTTCCATTGTTCCAGACTTTGTAGCTGTTATAAGTGCCGTTCCGTCGTGGTTATCTTCAACAGATGCTTCCTTGTCGCTGGTTGTCCACTCGCCGTTTCTGACAGGTTTCCCGCTTGCGTCCTTAGCAACTACCTTAGACGGTGCTTCGAGAGAAAGATAATTGGCGTTAGTTATGTAAATCTTGGCATTAGAGAGCTTGTTTGTCACATTCTCCTTGTCCTGCTTCCTTGTCTCTACCACTTGCGCTTTTTTGCCACTTATCTGATCCTTGATTTCTGCAATGTTTGCGCTTATCTTTGTCAACTCTTGAGAGTCGTCGGAAGGTGTATTCCATATCAGAAATGAAGCTACACCAACAATGATAAGCGTGTTCAAAAAAGGGAGGGTAGAGGATAGTATGCCGCTTCGCTTGTTGTCAAAACCTTGGTGTGGATTGTTGTTGCAGTCGTCATTGACATGAGGGGTACTAACATTATCTTTAGCTTGTTTCAAGGAAGTTGTGAGTTCCTTATTCTCTTTTTGTAGTTGCTTAGTACGTAACTTTTCCTGTTCCAGTTTCTGTTCCAACTCATTCCTTAGCTCTTTTAGTAGTTGCTTAGAACGCTCCTTTTCCTGTTTCAGCTTCTGTTCCAACTCATTCATCTGCTTATCAACAGTGGAGTACTGTGATTTCAGACGTGTCATTTCCTCGCTGGCTTGCCGGCGTGCACTCGCTATATCCTCTTTGGCTTTGCTTTCGATATTTCTAATTTGCTGTGATGCCTTTTCGTGTGCTTCATTGATCTGCTGTGATGTCATCTGCCGAAGCTTTTGCATCTCATCTTCATTCTTGCTGATGAGTTCCTTAACCTTCTTGGAAGGATAATAGGGAGATACAGATATTTTGCCAGTAGCTTTAACCGTATTGAGAGCCTTGACGTTGTCACATTCCAAAAGATTTTCTGTTTGGACTGGCAGCAGGCTGTTGGTCTTGAATCCGCTAAAAGAGATAAGATCCTTATTGTTGGAGAACTCACCTATATAGCTGATGATACGATTTTCTATGCGTTTTAGCTCAGCGTCCATCACGGCGAAGTCTTGAACAATGAACTTGATGCCTTCTCCTTGTTTTTGAACGAGACTCCCGACGCACATTTTTTCGTAGGCAGCACTGAGAATTTTGTACATATTTTGCAGGTCTGCGTAGTAAGCGTCCATTCTGATGGTCAGTGCAAAGTAAGAGCCTGTGCGGTTGTCGTATCCCATCACATTTTGTCCTTTGACGAAGGTATAGTAACTGTAAACCTTTCCCTTGCATTCCATGATGTCAACTTGCATCAGTTCCTTTGCTGGCCACTTGTGGCTATAAAAATTGCCGATGAAATTGTCATCTTCTCTCAGAACTCCCCATGTTTTTTGTCCCATTGGGACACCATGTACGTATAAGTTTATGTTGAGTGCCATATCTATTAACCGTTAATTCGTTTGAGTAATGTATTCCAAAGTAGGCGTGGGTAACATTCGTTGCCTTCTTGATAGGTCAGACCATTGATGGCCTGAGTGTATGTTCCGGTCTGGAATGGTATGAAGTCGCAGTCGTAGCCGCTGCCGAATAGGAAGCCGAGTCCGAATGGGAGGTTTGTCTTGAATGGCACGAAAATATTCGGATATAGATTCTCAATATTTTTGCGTGCCTCCTTGATATTCACTTGGCCTGCTCCAAGCACGTAAGGGGTCTTGTCTATTTTGTTGAAAACAAACACCGTCTTGTCTCGTGGCATCATTTGAACCTTCAGATCGCGAATTTTGCTGACGTAGTTGTTGCGAGGTACAGGATTTGACCAGTCCGGTTCTACCATCACCGCCCAAACCTTTCGGCAGCTACTATTGATGATGGTGTTTACATAGGCGGGGAAAGGCTGCGCTGGCTTTTCTGGGTTGAAGTATAGCTCACCGGGAGCTTCCAGTATTTGGCAGATAGGGCGTCCGTTCTTCATAACCTTTACAAGCAGAAAGCTCACTACATTAGTACTGGCTGCTGCATTGCTGCTATTGATCATCTGGTCGAAGTTGTCGCACAATTGGGTATAGTTAGTGTCCTCGGTAGGGCGGAAGGTGCGATCTGGAACAACTGTGTATCCTTTAGACTTAAGGTATCTAGTCAGACGAACCAGGGTCATGGTCTTGCCGCATGAAGGGGGGCCAAACAATATAACGATGGGTGTACTCTGGTCTGCGATGGTAACCACGATGCTGTTGGGGTCATTCATCTCTGCTGCTGTCAAGCCGTGAATGCCTGCAGTAGTGGTATCTGCGTTATCTGTTATTTCATTCTGCACCACATCAATGCCTGTAGCGGCAGTATCTGCGTTATCTGTTATTCCATTTTGAACCACATCAATGCCTGTAGTAGGAGTGGTGTCTATGGCGTTGTTTCCAATATTGTCTTCTGGTTTTGCGGTGGCACTCGACTTAGTGCCATTGTTGACATCAATAGGCATAACTTTTATTTATTTGAATGTTATACGATTAACTTAGTCTTGTTTTTTGAATGCGAGATCGAAGAAAATGAATGCGCCTACATCAACGAGAATTGAGAGAATAACCCAAAAGATGAATCCGTGGCCATCATATTTATCTGTTGTTAACCAGTCCTTCCACACATCGAATACGCTGAGCAGACGGTGAGTCTTTGTCACGAGGGGGTCTGCGTTGTACACCTGCTCGTCCTGTCCTTGAAAGTTGACGGCAGAGCTGTTGTTCTTTATAATGGCGTAACCATTCTGCATTACAACGTCCGACTGCATGATTTTATCATTGTCAACACAACCCTGGTTCTTCATGTCAGTGATGACATTCTGCATTTGAGCAATCTGTTTGATTGAGTTTGCTGCAAGTTTCGAGTCTCCGCTAGTTTTCCCATCTGCGCTCTTTGCAAGATCTGCTATGTATGATTCGAGCTGATTTTGAACGATGGTTCGGTATGCAGCCTTACGAGCCTGGCGTTGTTGAGGTGTCGTTGCAGTGCCAGATAACGTAGCGATAGGCTTGCATCGTAGGAGTTGAGAAATCTCATAAAGGATTTCTTTTGCTTTGGGACCGTCGCCTATATTCGAAGGATTGTCAATCTCTGCTTCGAGGTCAATGAGTTTAGAGTTCACCTGTCGGGTAATCTTTTCAACATCCATCTGGTAGTCATTCAATGACTTTTTGTTATCTCTGATGTCTGTTAGGTAGTTCTTTGTTGTAGCTAAATCTGCCGTTGTTACATCGGCCACAACCTGGCGATAGAAGAATGTGTGGGTGTTTGTGGGCATACTGCATACGAGCCAGAAAAAGAGAACTATCAGTAGTCCCATACTGAGCTTGAGATTGCGCTTCTCAATATAGAGGTTCTTATTCAAGCTGTCCACTATTAGTTTTGTACCGATGGACGCCACAATGAAGAATCCTATGGTTACTATCCAGCACATAACGATGGGAAATCCTGACATAAGCAGATGTAATGACTCTGCGGTTGCCCAACAGCTTACTCCAGCGAAGGCGAGATAAAGTAAGATGCATGAGAGCTTCTTGTACTTGTTTTCGTTCATTTTAATTTTGTTTTTGAGTGATTTTTACTTGTTGTTGTTTCTTTAGACTTAGGCGAATAGTGAGCCTTTTCCGCTCAGCCTCCTATTGTCAATACTTGGTATCTGCATTTTTTGACGCATTTACCCCAACTTCCACACCTATCAGTTGGTTTTAATTATTGGTGATAGTAACCAAAATAGGCTGAAGGGTATGAAGGCCGGGGTAAATATATCGACAAAATGCAAAAACTGAGTTTGTTGTATCTAAATCAATTCCAATTGTTCTAACCATGTCTATATGTCGTTTTATCTCTTCAAGTAAGTGAAGGCAGTTTTTCATTGAATGTGTTTAACCACAAGTATACAAATATTCATAATTAGCCAATATGTATTAGTGCAGTGCTCTTTTTATTGTAACTTGCTGCAAATGTAGCTATTTAAGGTTTACACCCCCATTTATACATACATTAACAACAGATAAGGGCAATTCTTTGAGCAGTCATGCGTAGCCATTGTAGGCAGCAAGGGAGTTTGTGCTCATATTTTAGCGTTTATGTGTTCTTTATTATTACTTTCCGCTAAAACGCCAATGTGCATAAAGGTCCTACCCGAAATCCTATTTTATGAGGCTTCGGACAGTTTTTTATGTTCTTTGATGTTTTGCAAGACAGCCGCAAATTGCTTGAAAAATGTCTTTTATTGTATAAAAAAGTCCCGAACAAGCGTTTTGTAACTTGCTCGGGGCTTCCCTTCTGGCTTATTATTTTTTTTTATATATAGGAGTTCAAGATTAGTTGATGTGTCAAAGCATATAGACTATTGCATAACATAAAGATATAAACTATGCTTGAAGGCCTGCTTGATCAAATTAGTAGGGGTATGCTGTCTTGTAGATGTAATATCAGAACGTATAATACCTTGCCTTGTGTTCCTTTGTTAAGTAACCTCCCTAAAAGCCACATCTTTATTTCACCAAAACGATATCATTGTAAGTATGGCGACCACTGTCACACTCAATGTGCAGCAAATAAATACCCCGCTCCAACTTTCGGAGCGATAGCACGCCCTGTCGTCCGTCAGCAGACAAAGCACGCTTAACCAATCTGCCGCTTACGTTGTACATGCTCACACCGAACAAATCGTGGGCCGAAATAATAAAATCGTCACCCTTGCGCCTCACACTGAATGGCTTAGTAGTGGGCAAACAAGTTGAGGTTGATGAAGACCCTGTCACCACATCTTGCTGAAAGAGCGTGAGCACATTGCCCTCACGTTTCAGGTAATAGGGGGCCGCCTCGGGATTGTTCAGCTCAACGTCTTGCCCGTCAAGCTTGCCCATAACTATAAGGCGATAGGTGTGGCCATCGTACCATGGCAAATTATCCTTGCGCAGCCAATAGCTAAATAATGGTACGTCGTAAGATGACGACACGTCAACCTCGTCATCAATGCCTTTCACATAAGTCCTTTCTTTCGTCTGAGTGTCTTCGGCCAGCATCGTAATATGTCCGCTGTAACACTTGTCTTCTGATGTGCGCAACGACACGGCAAGTTTGAAAAGAGACGTTTGCGAGAGGTCAACACAGCCATTCTTAATCTTGTCGTTAGAGTCGTCGGCCAAGAACACTTCAACCTTGGCCATGAGCGGTTTGTCCTCTGCTTTAGCTATATCAATGTAAGGCACCTCCTTGTCGTGTATATTATTGATGGGGTAAAACAGAGACTCCTCTGCGTCGGCCGAAAGCAGCAACCTCGCTTCGTAACGCCCCGGCACAAGACTGGCGGGGAGTGAAAGCGTGATGGGAATTTCAGTTTCAGAAAATCCTTCTATTTCAGTACATTCGTCCACCCGGGTATCTAACACAACCGCATGGTGCTCATCAAGCAGCTGCACCCTCATGTAGCAGTCGCGTGGCACACCATTAAGGTTCTTAACAGTAAAAAATGCCTGCACCCTGCCACCCTGTTCGGCCACACCACTGAGGCGTGGCTGTGCCATGAGCTGAAAGTGAGCCTCGTCGGAGCACACCTCAGACACGCGACCTGCATCGTCGGTCAGTTCCACCTCAATGATGGGGGCCTTTTTCATCCTGAACAGGTCGCCCCATGTGCCATCATCGTTACGTGCCACACACACGGGGGTAAGGCTATAATATCCGTTGGCAAGGCCAGCCAAACTCATCTGCACGTGCTGTGGCTGATTTACCAAATAGTCAGTCCCCATAAAGCCATCATGGTCTGTCCCATAAATGCGCTCCGTAAATCCGCCGTTGTCATGGTCGTCAGAATAGGCCACGCGCACAAACTTGCCACTGTCGTTGCAAACGGCTATGCCAATGTCGCCCTTAAAGGGAGTGCCTCTGTTTACAAATGAGTTGATTACTATGGTTTGGGGCTGTGAGGTGCTGAAACTCTTGTCGTCAGCACTCTTGAGCGTGACAGAGCCTCCCTCATTAAACATGAGCTGGGGCGAACCCTCCAAAAGCCCGCGGTCAATATCGGGATATTTGCCATTGTTGGGGTGTGCAAGAATGGCCGTTACGGCACGGTTAAAGGCCAGGGGCTTACCCTGAAACTCACCACCGGTTTGTGACAAACTGAGATTGGTGAGTGAATAATAAGCATCGCCTTGCCCTTCCCAGCCAAAATTCATGTGGAAAAGGCCATTCTCGTCAAAGCCATCGGCCACCCAGGCGTGTCCCGAAGCAGTGTTGGCGGGGCGCCCCTCAAGGTAAACGGGACAGCCATTCAGCAACTCCTGCCGCAATATGCTGGCAAAGCGACTTGGACCCTCCACAGCTCTCGTCACGTATGCCGCAGTATAGTCAAAGTGCTTTTGCAGGGCTTGGTATGCAAAAAGCCCCTGTGTGCCGCTCGAACTGGGAGTGTACTGCATAGATGAGGCTATGCCCACATCGCTCATGAGTTGTGCCACGGCATGCTCCTGTGTGGCGGTGGCGCGCACGGGATAGCGGTAATCGGGCAGCATATCAGCCCAATCGTAATAAGATTGGCTAAAGTCGGCACTTTTGGTAGTTTGGTCGTAGGTAACGGTATATTCATGCTTGCCAAAGCCGTGTGCGGGCCATTGGTAGTAATACATCATTTGTGCCACGGCAGTGGCCACGCAACCGCTGTATGGATACCCCGTTTGAGCATTGAATGGGTGCGACTGTCCCCACTTGGTTTTGAGCAGAGGCTGCACTGTCTGGCTGAAAGTTGCTGCGCGAGGGCTGGCTTGCGTAGCCACCTTTGCGCTCTCAATGTCATAGTATGCTTGTCTGTACCCCTCTAATAGCCATTTTACACAAGGGTTAGCATTCAGCGTGTCAAGCGTGTTTTCGGTATCGTAAGCCAATATTTCGCCCATGGCGTCATTGCCTGCAACAATTACAAAGCCATGTCCGTGTGCATCATTAAATATATAATAAGGTGCATTGCCGGTGCCATGTCCTTGTTGTTCCGCTTGTGCTTTAATGCTTTTGTTGTTACGCAGCGTAATATACTTTTGGGCAATTTTTGCAGCCCTCTGGTAGTCAACTTGTTCAGCGTCGGCCGCAAATGTGGCAGACATAAGCAGGGTTACGACTATCAGCAGTCGGGTAATAGCATAGGGGTGGTAATGAGCCTTTATCATCGTGTTGAGTACGTTGTTATTTATGCAAGAATAGTATCAGTGCAAAGATAGTTGGTTTTTCAGACAATCGCAAATTGACTGGCTGCATCATGCGGGTAGGGGGGAGGAGTTGTAAACAAAATTATTGCTGTCTGCTCAAACGTTGGTGACAGATGTGATTAAGTTCAGAACCCAATGTCAGCACGGTAATAATCCAGGCTATATCATATATAAGGTAAACGTGCATTTTTGTCTACACCCTACACTTTCGTTCGTAATATGCTGAATATCAGCGCAAAAAGCGTGTAGACAGTATCTACACGCTGCCTGCACTGTCTACACTACCTACACCCTGTCTGCACTATTTGCACTATTACTTCGTCTGCACTCTGCACTATTGTTCGTAATATGTTGAATATCAGCGCAAAAAGCGTGTAGACAGTATCTGCACGCTGCCTGCACTATTTGCTCTATTACTTCGTCTGCACTCTGCACTATTGTTCGTAATATGCTGAATATCAGTACAAAAAGTGTGTAGACAGTGTCTGCACTTTGTCTGCACTGCCTACACCATATCTGCCTGCGCTTTAGTCATCGGTTTCACAACCTGCATTGTCAGCACGCATGAGTATGTATTTTCTGTAACGGCCGATGGAAAAATCTATCATGCCAGGCAGAAAATTCTGTCGGAGGTGCCAAACATTTTCTCTCCCTATACCGGAAATCCGCCCTCCCGTAGTTGTGCTTGCGTTTCTGCAACAGTCGCGTGCAGTTCTTGTGTAGGTGAATTTTTTATCTGCCTACACACCTAAATGCGTTGATTATCAGATAGAAACGCTTCGTTAGTGTAGAATGCACACAATATCGCCTCAAAATGCAGGACGTGCGCGCATATGCGTGCGCGCGTATACGTATATATAGTACCATTCCCCGTTTTCCTCGGCGTCTGCTTATTTGCATACCTGCACATTTGCACATCTGTACATCAGCGAGCGCAAAACGAGCAGTTTTTCCCGCCCGTCTGCCCACTGGCAAATCAGCACTTTTGCCCGCCTGCGGGCACAAACGGTCATGTCCGCCGCCCGAGAGCGCAAAATTGCGCGATTTTTT
>ERZ1034871.1543-NODE-1543-length-11209-cov-9.603461_pt1 | contig 11209 bp, 10 predicted proteins | sample MGYA00520631_ERZ1034871 | MGnify/ENA primary metagenome ERZ1034871 (study PRJEB33766, sample SAMN09781721) | gut metagenome | biome: gut microbiome | host: Homo sapiens | place: Madagascar | study: EMG produced TPA metagenomics assembly of the PRJNA485056 data...
TTTTCATTTTAAAAATAAAAATGGGATCCAAAACCAAGTTGCAGACTGCACCAATTGATACCGTCATCATTCCGATGTTTGCAAAGCCCTGCGCATTGATAAACGCATTCATACCAAGGCTTAACATCACAAAAAGTGTTCCGCATAAATAGATTGTAAGATAGGAATCCGCATATCCGTAAATATTTTTACTTGCACCAAGCAGGTATAGCATCGGCCTTTTTACCAGAAACATCACCACACTAAACACTACTCCGATGACCACTAACAAACTGAAGGAATTCCCTAAAATATACTTTGCTTCCTCTTCATTTCCTTTTCCTCTTTCTATAGAAAAAAGAGGGGCACCGCCCATTCCGACCAGATTGGCAAAAGCAATTGCCAGCGTGCAGATTGGGAATGCCACTCCAAGTCCGGTCAAAGCCTCCGTCGCATGATCCGGGATACGTCCTATAAATACCCGGTCAATAATGTTATATAAAATATTGACAAACTGTGCCAGCGTCATCAGAAGCGCAATCCGTGCCATATGGGATAAAATACTTCCCTTCGAAAAATCATTTTGTACTGCCATTTTTATAACTTCTCTTTAAAATTTTTTACTGCTGCCACTGCAACACCAATATAGATCACTTCGTTTTCTGCTCTGCTTTCATAAGCTTTTTCCCTGTCGCGCAGATATCATTTAATACACAGCGGTCGCAATGCGGGGTTGTCCGTGCGGTACAGACATCCCTGCCATGTTCCACTAATCTGTGGCAGAAATCATTTCCTTCTTCCGGCGGGATGATCTTCCACAATTCCATCTCTACTTTCTTCGGTTCCTTGATATCTTTTACCAGTCCCATGCGGTTCACCAGACGGATACAGTGTGTGTCTGTGACGATCGCCGGTTTTCCGAACACATCCCCCATGATCAGATTCGCACTTTTGCGTCCGACACCCGGAAGTTTCAACAGTGCATCAAAATTATCCGGCACTTTTCCACCGTACTGCTCTTTCAAAACTTTCATGCATGCACTGATATCTTTTGCCTTGCTTTTTCCAAGTCCACATGGACGCACGATCTCCTCGATCTCGGATACGTCGGCAGCCGCTAACGCATCGACATCCGGGAACTTCTCATATAACTTTTCCACGATCACATTGACTCTCGCATCCGTACACTGCGCAGCCAGACGGACACTCACTAAAAGTTTCCATGCCTCATCATAATCCAGCGTACATCCTGCATCCGGATATGCTTCTTTTAAACGTCTGATAATCTCAAGTGCTAACTGTTTTTTTGTCATATCTGCTTCCTCGATTTTCTGCCTTCCAAATCTACTGTTTTTTCTTGTATTGCAAAGTCTGATCCTGTTTAGACTGTTTTCTCCTGCATCTCATCCAGTTCTGTCTCCGTCTCCACCAGACGGTCTAAAATGCTCTCCTGATTGCTCTGCTCCGCCGCAATCGCCTGCTCCAATTCTGTCAATTTCTCATAGTCCGTGGCGAGTGCCGTGTCCATCTGCTGCATTTGCAGCTCTGCGAGCCGTTCCTCACTCTCACCGAGCATTTTTTCATACTTGACAAGCTGCTGCTTTAATCTGGAAATAATCTTGCCCGGATTATAATACGTCTTTTTATCAAACACATCGGATAACGTTGGCGGATTACTCTGACTTCCGACTTGTGATATATTTCTGTTATCTGCTGCTTCGCCAGCTACGTTTCTGGATTTTCCACTGTTTCCTGCGGCATTTGTTTTGTTTCCACCAATCAGTCCCTGTGCTTCTTTCTGCTTCTGCTCCAGATATTCCTCATAAGTGCACGGATAATACTGTACTTTATCTGCCTGAAAATCAAGGATTCCCGTTGCGATCTCCTTAATAAAATACCGGTCATGCGAGACAAATAAAACTGTTCCCGTATAACTTTTTAACATCTGCTCCAATGCTTCTTTTCCAACGATATCCATATGGTTTGTCGGCTCGTCCAGAATCAGAAGATTCGGTCTGCGCTTAAACATTTTACATAAAGCAAGACGCACCTTCTCTCCACCGGATAACTGTCCCAATTCTTTGTATACATCATCCCCAGAAAAAAGAAAACTTCCCAGCGCACTGCGCACTTCTACTTCTTTTAAGGTCGGATATTCTTCCCAGAAATCTTCCATGATCGTCATTTTTGGATTCTGACTCTCGGCAACCGCCGCCTGCTGGTCAAAATATCCCCACTCCACGCCTGTCCCGAATGAAAACTGACCGCCGAGCTTCGGCAGCTCCCCAACTAACGTTTTTAAAAGTGTCGACTTTCCTTTTTCGTTTTCACCGATCACCGCGATCCGCTCCATGCGGTGCAGCTCAAAAGATACTTTGCTCAAAACGGAATCATAACCGATCTGTAAGCCCCGGACGGACAACACATCATGATAGCTGGCCGTCTGCGGCAGAAACTGTCCCTGAAACGCTTTTGTATCGAACTTGCGCGGCTTTTCGATCAAAATCATATGCTCGATCACTTTTCGTTTGGAACGTGTCGCCGCAACCTTTGTCGGTGTATTCTTCCACTTTTCGATCCAGTCTGTGAGACGCTTGATCTCCGCCTGCTGTGCCTCGTAATCTTTTTCCTGCTTTGCTAATGCTTCCTCTTTCTGCCTCAAAAATGCTGTATAATTGCCCGGATAACGCCTGATTCTGTGATATTCGATCTCGTAAGTCACGTCAATCACGCGGTCTAAAAACATCCGGTCATGCGACACGATTACAACCGCTTTCGGATAATTTTTCAGATAACCTTCCAGCCACTCGATCGTCGGCATGTCCAGATGGTTGGTCGGCTCATCCAAAAGCATGATATCCGGCTGGCTCAAAAGCAGTTTTACGAACGCCACTTTTGTCTGCTGACCACCTGAAAAAGTTCCAATCGGTCTTTGCAGGTCTTTTAACGCAAACCCAAACCGTTGGAACATTGTCTCCATATCCTGTCTGTAGGTGTATCCCCGCAGTGCCTCCATCTTCGCCTGCAATGCGGCATATTCCTTTAATAAATGCTCAGAAGTATCCGTTTTCATTTGCTCTGTCAGTTCCTGCATTCGTTTTTCGCAGGAAAAAACAGGCGCAAACACTTTTAAAATTTCCTCTTCTACCTTGATACTGCTGTCCTCAAAACTGATCTGTCTCAGATAGCCGATCCGCTGTTTTCCTGCCATGACAATGCCGCATTCCTCGTCACTGTCCGGATTTGCCATCTCCACTTCACCGGAGATCAGCTTTAAAAGCGTTGTTTTTCCACAGCCATTTCTTCCGATGATTGCTATTTTTTCATGATCATGTATCTCAAAATTTACATCTTCTAATATGGTATCTGCCGCATACTTTACAATTGCATGCCGTATCTGATATCTCATTTCTATTCTTCCTTTTTAAACTTTGCAAGAAACGCATGCCACTTTTCTTTTATTTTTTCCACCCAGGCATGCCATTTTTCTTTTACACCGTCAAGCCACGCCTGTCTTTTTTCCCTGCGCTCCTGCTTTCTGGCTTCCTTTTCTGCCTTTTTACTTTGCAGCTTTTCTTCTTTTTCCCTTGCAGCCTCTTCTCTTTCCAAAGTGCGCAGCTGGATCTTCTGATTCTTTTTCTCCTCTTTTGCGCGGAGCTTCTGATTTTTCTTCACCTGTTTTTTTGCAATCTTTTCCACTTCCGAAATATAATCTTTTGCATTTTTCACACGCTTTTTGTCCTGCTTATACGGATCGTAGAAGAAAAATGCCGCTGTTCCAATGATCAGGACAACCACGATTCCCATTGCAAAATATGGCAGGAAAAGGTCATATTCCGGATATTTCAATTCGTAGCAGACAAAAATAACCATCATTACCGGAAAAACCATCAGATAAAGCAGTTTACATAATATATTTACCAGTTTATTTCTCCATTTGTCCTGTGCAAGCAGTGCCCCCTCTACGCCGGTGCATGCGATCATAAACAGACAAATCTGTGACTCAAAACCATGAAGCACACCACAGATTCCAATCATAACAACAGACAGCAGAAACAGGGAAAATGCACATCCCTGATAGTATGCGTTTTTGTATTCGCGCATACCTTTCAATTTATCCTCTGTAATGCCGTTCATCTCGTAAATCTGAGTATTGATCTTCTCCTGAAACTCCTGATTAAACTTCCGGCTCTCTCTTGTGCGGTCCAGATTCTCATTGATGTCGCTGTTTAAACCATCGATGACTCTCTGTTCTTCGATTATCTGCTCTAAAACAGCATCTTCCGCTTCCCGCTGCCTTTTGATCTGTTCCTTGATCCACTGGGATTTCTGAATGCGCAGACTCTCTTTGAGATTCGCTTTTTCTTCCGTTGCCGGTAACTGTGTATTTGAAACTTCCGTGTTGATATCTTTTTCCATATTAATCCCTGCTTCTTTTGTATCTTACTGTTGATTTTTACGGTCTGCACAATGTGTGTGAGCCTTCTCCGAATAGTTACATTTTACCCACATGCAGGCTAATCCGCAAGTGGATTTTCGACAGATCCGGATGCAAGACTCTGATTGTTTTTTATCAAAAAACCAAGTCCATGATCACCTCATGACGGAACACCTCTGCTTCATTGCTCCCGTCATACTTTTCATGGTATAAATTATTGTTCATTCTCTGCCGGAAGTATATCCAGAATGTCATCTATCGTGCAGTTAAGTGCCCTGCATATCCTGACCAGAACATCCAACGAAACATTCTCGTCCTTCGCCATTTTTGCCATGGTACTGGTAGCTATACCAGCCTGCTCGCAAATGTCTTTTTTCTTCATTTTACGGTCAATCAGCATCTTGAAAAATTTGTTATGTGATACGTCCATACGTTTCTCCTTTGCGAATCAGATTATAAATTCACATAACGGAAGTATTATAACATAGACGCAGAAACCATATACAAACAGCTCTGTGAAAAAGAAAAGTTCTGCTTTATTCGTGAATTTCCAATGGTAGATTGTCAGGGTCATAAAAGAATGTCATTTTTTTGCCTGTGTAAATATCGAATCTGATCGGCTCAGTTATAATGCCCCTTTTATTCAATTCTCTTACGGTATTCTCGACCGAGTCTACAGCAAAGGCAAGATGCCGGAGACCGTAAGCCTCTGGATAACTGGGGCGCTTTGGACAATTTTTAATGATAAAAAGTTCTAATTCTATCCCATCGAGTTGAAGATCAATTTTGTAATCATCACGTTCTGGTCTGTAATTTTCCCGAATAATAGAAAATCCTAACAGATCCACATAAAAGTGCTTTGATTGCTCATAGTTGCTCCCAATAATGGCAATGTGATGAATTTTTTTCAAATTCATGGTGTATTTACCTCTCTCCTACTTTGTTTGAATACATGAACATTATATCATGAAGCTACATTCATTAACACTAAGATTCTAACATAATCGCATCTGCAATTCCACTTCATTCTAATTAGAATACAGAATGTCCGCATTGTGGTGCACATAAATATTGTAAGAAGGTTCTTACAAAACAAAACTTCTTTCAATGTATTTTAATAGAATAAAAAGTATGACTATGATAGAATTACAATATCAATGAATTTTGCGAATCAGAATTGTAAAGGAGTGAAGTTGTAATGAAAATCCGTAAGGCAGAGGAAAAAGATATTCCCAGACTTCTTGCACTGTTGGAGCAGGTATTGCAGATCCACGCTAAGATCCGTCCGGATATTTTTATTCCCGGCACCACCAAATACACTGTCTGCGAACTTGCAGAGCTTTTGAAGCAGGAGGATAAACCTATCTACGTTGCCGTGAACGAGGATGATGTGTGTATGGGCTACGCCTTCTGTCAGATGAAGGAGCAGCCATTTTCCACGAACATGATTCCCTTTAAGTCGCTATTCATCGATGATTTGTGCGTTGATCAGCAGGCACGGGGACAGCACATCGGAGAAAGCCTGTTTGAATATGTGAAGCAGCAGGCAAAAGAGCGAGGCTGCTATGAGGTAACACTGAACGTCTGGGCAGGAAACACTTCGGCAGAACACTTCTACGAAAAAATGGGTATGAAGACAAAGGAACGGCAGATGGAATATATCCTGTGACCGCCAAGTCATCGTGATTTCAAAATCCAATTACATTGTCTTTTGAAATCGCAATGTCTGCTTTCTTAGGACCGGCCGCTCCCAAAATCCTGAAAACAAATCAGTTCTATTTTTTATTGAGCCAAGACTGTGCAGCATGCAACATCCCAGTTGTGAAAATCCGTCAATCAATGTTACAAGCGGCAGAACACAAAGATAACCGTGAGTTCCATAACGTAAATTGCAGATTCTGTGGTGCGATTCACAGCGTAAATTTGGCATGTATAAGCGTCCTCTCGCAAGTCATCCATAATGTAAATGAAAGAAAAACGGTACAGACAAATATGATTTCCTTTGTGAGCCATGGAGATAAGACTCTTCAGAGGCTTATCGGAATGCCCGGCGAACAGGAACATCATATTTCGTCTGTACCGTTTTTCTTTTCATAAACCTATAAAATCACGACTTGTGGGAGGACGCTTATATCTGCCCTTCATAACCTATAACCGCACCACAGAATCTGCGACACTACGCCAGTTAAACTCCGGTTTTATACATTAATCTCGGCTGTCATGCCAAGATCTTCTTTGTTTGCCTCCAAAATTGGATTCACAACATTTGCAAGGAATTTGTCCACCTGGATTGGTGCACGTCCAACGTATTTCGAAGGCTCCATAGTAGCCTGTAATTCCTCTAAGGTAAGATTGAAAGATGGATCTGCTGCGATCAACTCCAACAGATTGTTATCTTTTCCTTCTACCTTTACATTCTTTCCTGCTTCCATCGAAAGCTGACGGATTTTTTCATGTAATTCCTGACGGTTGCCGCCATTTTTTACAGCATCCATCATAATATTTTCCGTTGCCATAAATGGAAGTTCTGCCATCATATGTTTTGTGATCACTTTATCATATACCACAAGTCCATCCACAACGTTCAGGCATAAGTCTAAAATACCGTCGATCGCCAAAAATCCTTCCGGAATGCTCAATCTCTTATTAGCAGAATCATCAAGTGTTCTCTCAAACCACTGGGTTGCAGATGTGATAGCCGGATTCAATGCATCTACCATCACATAGCGTGAAAGGGAAGCGATACGCTCGGAACGCATTGGATTTCTCTTATATGCCATGGCTGAAGATCCGATCTGATTCTTCTCAAATGGTTCTTCCACTTCCTTTAAATGCTGTAACAGACGGATGTCGTTTGACATTTTGTGCGCACTTGCTGCAATTCCAGCCAGAATATTGGCAACTCTTGTATCTACCTTTCTGGAATAAGTCTGACCGGAAACTGCATAACACTCCTTAAATCCCATTTTTGCAGCGATCGTAGGATCGATCTTGTCTATTGTTTCCTGGTCACCATTAAATAACTCCAGAAAACTTGCCTGTGTTCCGGTTGTTCCCTTGGAACCAAGTAACTTTAAACTTCCCATGACATACTCAAGGTCTTCCAGATCCATGATAAATTCCTGTGTCCAGAGTGTTGCCCTCTTTCCAACCGTCGTTGGCTGTGCCGGCTGGAAATGTGTAAATGCAAGCGTTGGGAGATTTTTATATTTATCTGCAAACTTTGCAAGCTCGTTGATCACGTTGACAAGTTTTTTATGAACCAGTTTTAACGCCTCATTCATAACGATAATATCTGTATTGTCGCCGACATAACAGGAAGTTGCACCGAGATGGATGATTCCTGCTGCCTTTGGGCACTGCTGTCCATAAGCATATACATGGCTCATTACATCATGGCGGACTAATTTTTCACGCTCTCTTGCAACATCATAATTAATGTCGTCGACATGCGCCTTCAACTCATCAATCTGTTCCTGTGTGATAACCGGTTTACCATTCTCACTTAAACCAAGTTCCATCTCTGTCTCAGCCAATGCGATCCATAATCTTCTCCAGGTCTTAAACTTCATATCCTGCGAAAAAATGTACTGCATCTCCTTACTGGCATAACGTTCTGACAGAGGACTTGTATATCTATCTGTACTCATTTTTATCTCCTTTTGCTGTAAATTGTAATCTATTTCATCATACCACACTTAGCGTTCGAAGTCACCACGAATGTCCTCTTTCGGTGGCTCCAATGGATATTTTCCTGTAAAACATCCCTCGCAGATATTTAAGCCTTCCACCATCTCATGTAAACGCTCCACCTTCAAATATCCAAGCGTATCCGCTCCGATAATATCACGGATTTCTTCGATGCTCCGGTTATAAGCGATCAGCTGCTCTCTCTCCGGGATATCGGTTCCAAAATAACATGGCCACAAAAATGGTGGGGAACTGATTCTTACATGCACTTCTGTTGCTCCTGCATCACGGAGCATTTTTACGATCCGGTCCGATGTTGTACCACGCACGATAGAATCATCGATCATGATGATGCGTTTTCCGTTTACGGCTTCTTTTAAAACATTCAGTTTCACACGAACACTCGATTCACGACTACTCTGTTTTGGTTTGATGAAGGTTCGTCCTACATAACCATTTTTTACAAAAGCTGTTCCGTATGGAATTCCAGACTGTAATGAATAGCCCAATGCCGCTGCATTTCCTGATTCCGGCACACCGACAACAAGGTCGGCATCCACAGCCGAATCCATCGCAAGAAACCGTCCCGCCTTGATTCTTGACGCATAGACGCTCACATTGTCGATGCGGCTGTCCGGTCTTGCAAAATAAATATATTCAAAAATACATCTTGCTTCCTGCTCTTTTGGTAATGCCATCGACAAATCGGACTGGATTCCGTTTTCCGGTGTAATGGTCACAACCTCCCCCGGCAGGACATCACGTACAAAATCTGCTCCGATCGTCTCCAATGCGCAGCTCTCAGATGCAAGGATATAAGCATTATCACGTTTTCCAATGCAGAGCGGTTTAAAGCCAAAAGGATCTCTTGCACCGATGAGTTTCCGCGGGCTCATGACAACCAGCGAATATGCTCCTTTTAATTTACGGCAGGCTCTTCCGACAGCCTCCTCAACTGTCTTGGATTTCAGACGTTCTCTTGCGATATGATATGCGATCACCTCCGAGTCAATGGTCGTCTGGAAAATTGCTCCGGTATATTCCAAATCTTTGCGAAGCTCCATTGCATTGATGAGATTACCGTTATGTGCCAGTGCCAGCGTACCTTTTACATAATTCAAAACCAATGGCTGTGCATTTTCACGGGTGGATGCACCTGCTGTGGAATAACGCACATGTCCAACTCCGATATCTCCCTTCATCGGTTCTAAATTATCCTGGGCAAACACTTCATTTACAAGTCCCATTCCTTTATGGGAAGTCACTTTTCCTTTAGGACCATCTGTCTCGCTGACTGCGATACCGCAGCTTTCCTGTCCTCTGTGCTGCAATGCAAACAGTCCATAATAAATGGTAGACGCTACATCTCCTCCATCAAAATCATACATTCCAAAGACACCACATTCCTCATGCAGATCATCCCATGGCGTGTCTTTTTCAAACTCGTTGTTATACATATAATCGTTTCTGCCTTTCCGCTGGTTTCCTGAAAATCCAGGTCAGTGTAACTCCATCTATGCCCTTTGGCATTTTATTTAAATTCTTTACCGGTTAATAATGCAAATGCTTCTTTGTATTTATCAACGGTCTTTGTTACTACCTCTTCCGGTAAAAGGAAATCATTGTCAGGGTTTGCTTTTAACCAGTCTCTCACATACTGTTTGTCAAAGGATGGCTGTCCTTTTCCTGCTTCATATCCCTCTAAAGGCCAGAATCTGGAGCTGTCCGGAGTCAACATTTCATCACCGAGAACAACATTTCCATTCTCGTCCAAACCGAACTCAAATTTTGTATCTGCAATAATGATTCCTTTGCTTAAAGCATATTCTGCACATTTTTTGTAAAGGGCGATGGTTGCATCTTTAATCCTGGTCGCATATTCCTCACCTTTTCCCGGATGAAGTTTCTCTAACACTTCCACACTCTGCTCAAAGGAAATATTCTCATCATGATCCCCAAGATCTGCCTTTGTACTAGGAGTATAAATCGGTTCCGGTAATTTATCGGATTCCACCAGACCTTCCGGAAGTTTGATTCCACAGACTGTACCATTTTCTTTGTAGCTTGCCCAGCCGCTTCCTGTGATATAGCCACGAACGATACACTCGATTGGAAGCATGTTCAGTTTCTTGCACATCATGCTGTTTCCATCATATTTTTCATTCTGGAAAAATTCAGGCATATCTTTCACATCTACAGAAATCATATGGTTTGGAACGATATCTTTTGTATAGTCGAACCAGAACTTGGACATCTGTGTTAAGATTGCACCTTTTTTTGTGATCTTATTTTTTAAAATATGGTCAAATGCTGAAATTCTGTCGGTCGCTACGATGATCAGACTGTCTCCGTTATCATAGACCTCACGTACTTTTCCTTCTTTTACTGGTTTAAATTCCTGCATTGATTTATCCTCCTTGTTTTTGCGGAGCAAAAATCCGAGTCCTATACGAGGAGAGGATTTCGCCTCCTTGTTTTTGCGAAGCAATATTATACCACTATTCTAATACACACGCTTTTGCAAAGTCAATGTGTTTACCTGTTCTTTGCCCTTTTACACATATAGAAAATCCGCCGCTTTTTATAAGTATTTTTGTGCAATTTATATCTGATTATTAGTGTTACTTATATATGTATTTACCTGTTCTAATTTGACAGATATAAGATAATTATCCATCGTTTCATTAGCGTAGTGTCGCAGATTTTGTGGTGCGGCTCATGACGTTGACCGGGCATGTATGAGCGTCCTCTCACAAGTCATGATTTTATAGGTTTATGAAAAGAAAAATGGTACAGACGAAATATGATGTTCCTGTTCGCCGGGCATTCCGCTGGGCTTCTGAGCAAAAATTTTGTGAAACAGAGGCTTCACAAAATTTTTAGAACCCCAGCTCCATGGCTCACGAAGGAAATCATATTTGTCTGCACCGTTTTTCTTTCATTTACGCTGTGAATGCCTTGTGAGAAGACGCTCATACATGCCCAATTTACGCTATGAACCGCACCACAGAATCTGCCAATTTACATTATGGAACTCTTGGTTATAAGATGGACGCCTATGAGGGAATGGCAAAAATCAATCTACATTCTCAAAGTAAATTA
>ERZ1034871.1550-NODE-1550-length-11183-cov-4.125270_pt1 | contig 11183 bp, 6 predicted proteins | sample MGYA00520631_ERZ1034871 | MGnify/ENA primary metagenome ERZ1034871 (study PRJEB33766, sample SAMN09781721) | gut metagenome | biome: gut microbiome | host: Homo sapiens | place: Madagascar | study: EMG produced TPA metagenomics assembly of the PRJNA485056 data...
GTCTTGATGGGCTCGGACCATCGACCTCGTCCTTATCAGGGGCGCGCTCTAACCAACTGAGCTAAAGACCCATTCCTCAAGTGCGCTGGTAATTATATTCTTATTGCTATCAACATGCAAGTGTTTTTTAATCTTTTTTCAATTATTTTTGAGGTTTTCACCATTTAGAGCAAACTTTATAACTAAGTATTGGTAAATATAAAAAACCGCACCATGTGGTGCGGTAGCTTGAAATTAATCTTGACTAGAATTCAGGATTATATCCGGAATTGTCTTCGCCAGGCTTTGCCATAGGTAATACTTCACCTGTGGAATCAGTTTGTTGATCTCCACTGAATTGATCGAGATAATCATCATGATATTCAGTGTCAGAGAATCCAGACTGGACTGAATAGAAGTCACTCTTGCTGAGACGTTCTTCAGCGACGAAGTTCTCACCAGCAGGAAGAGGATCTATTGTAGTTCCAGCAGGAATCAACTTACCCAACATGACGTTTTCCTTAAGGCCTTTAAGTTCATCGACCTTACCTTTGATAGCAGCGTCAGTAAGAACTCTTGTGGTCTCCTGGAATGAAGCGGAAGACAAGAATGAAGTAGTATCCAAAGCAGCTTTGGTAACACCCAAAATCATAGGAGTTCCGACTGCAGGATTAAGACCATGAGCCAAAGCTTGTTGGTTCATAGCGGTAAACTCAGGCAAGTCTACACGGCTTCCAGAAATCATCTTGGTGTCTCCACCATCAGAAATCAACATCTTCTTCATCATTTGACGAACGATGACTTCCAAGTGCTTATCAGACAAATCGATACCCTGAGACTGGTAAACATTTTGTACCTGGTCGATAAGGTAACGCTCAGTCTTCTCAACACCACAAACATCCAATAACTTCTTAGGATCCTTAGATCCAATAGTTAATGCGTCACCAGCTTTAACGACATCTCCAACCTTAACAATGACATGAGAGTTGTAGTTACAGGTATAAGATTTATCGTTGTTAGGCAAGACACCTGTGATAGAGATGATATCTCTTCCGTTCTTATTGGTGATATCAGTTACGGTACCATCAATCTCAGTCATGATACATTCTCCCTTAGGATTACGGACTTCGAGCAACTCCTGAACACGAGGCAAACCTTGAGTGATATCACTACCTGCAGTTCCACCTTCGTGGAATGTACGCAAAGTCAACTGTGTACCAGGTTCACCGATTGATTGTGCAGCCATGATACCAACAGTATCACCAATCTTACACATCTCACCGGTAGCCATGTTAAGTCCATAACAGTGAGCACAAACACCATCCTTAGCCTCACAAGTCAAGAGAGAACGAATTTCTACTCTTTCAAGGTCAGCACCCTTGATCAACGAGCATTCAGCCTTATCGAGATAAGTGTTGGCAGGAATGATGACATTGCCATTCTTGTCACAAATATCGTGGCAAGAATAACGTCCATAGCAACGATCAGCGACTGAGAGTTTCAACTTGTTCTTATCATCATACAATGCTTCGACCCAGAATCCATGATCACATCCACAATCGGTTTCACGGATGACGACAGAGTGAGAAACATCGACCAAACGACGTGTTAAGTATCCAGAGTCAGCTGTCTTCAAAGCTGTATCGGTCATACCTTTACGAGCACCGTGTGTAGCGGTGAAGTATTCGTTGACTGACATACCCATACGGAAGCAGTCTTTGACAGGAATTTCGATAATCTTGTTGTTAGGTCCAGCCATCAAACCTCTGGTACCAATCAACTGAACGAAGTTATTGACTGAACCACGAGCCTTAGCGTTAGCCATCATGAAGACAGGGTTACGGCTCTCACGAGCCATTTTATCCTTAACCTTATTTGTGATTTCATCCTTGGCCGTTGTCCAAATATCCAATGTCTCATTGTGACGAGATTCATCAGTGATAAGACCCATGTTAAAGTAATTGTTGATTTCAGCAACCTTCTTATCACCTTCAGCAAGAATTTCATCACGTCCTTCAACAGTGTTGATATCAGTGATAGAAATAGTTAATCCGAGCTTAGTACAATAATAGTAACCGGTATCCTTGATCTTATCCAACAACCAAGATGTACGTTTAGACTTATATCTCAAGAACAAAGCATTGATAATAGTAGCAAGCTCTGATTTATCCACAGGTTTGGTAGGATTCCAATGATTCTTAAGGTAATCCTTGATGTCTGTTCCCTTAGGAACGAAGAACCAATCGATTCCAACAGGAGTTGATTTCAACTCACCTTTGCAATGAGAAGGTGCATCGTTGACATATGGGAAGTCTGAAGGGAACATATCGTTGAAGATAAGCTTTCCGACAGTAGTAATCAAATACTTGCTATTTTGCTCTTCAGTAAATACTCCATACTTTCCTAAAGACTCAGCTGGAATTGCAATACGGTTATTTGTATGAACGACACCAGTTTGATAAGCACGCATAACTTCATCGAAGTTACGGAACACGTGACCATCCATTCTGGCAAATCTTTCAAATTTCTCAGCTTCCTCAACATCACCATGATTTCTAGCAGCATCGGCTTGGCTCAAGAAATCATCTGGAGTTTGCTCAGAAGTCAAATAGTAATGACCGACATCGACGTCCTGAACAGGAATAGCTATAACCTTTGCGTCACGAGGAGAAAGAATATTTCTCGAAGAGATCATCAAATCGAAAGCTTCTTGTTGAGCCTCTCTAGAAAGAGGAACGTGGACAGCCATTTGGTCACCATCGAAGTCAGCGTTAAATCCAGGACAGACCAATGGATGCAATCTCATAGCTCTTCCGTCGACCAAAACAGGTCTGAAGGCTTGAATACCCAAACGGTGCAATGTAGGAGCACGGTTCAAGAGAACAGGGTGATTAGGAACAATCTTTTCCAAAACATCATAGACTCTATCATCGTATCTTGTAATCATCTGTTCGGCAATCTTGATGTTGGCAGCATACTTATCCTTCATGAGTTCGCTCATGATGAATGGCTTGAAGAGTTGAATTGCCATCTCGCGAGGTAAACCACACTCATCCAATCTCAATTCAGGTCCGACACAAATGACTGAACGTCCAGAATAGTCAACACGCTTTCCTAACAAGTTCAAACGGAAACGTCCTTGTTTTCCTTTGAGTGTAGAAGACAAAGATTTCAAAGGACGACCAGATACACCAGTAAGAGGCTTGTTGTTTCTTCTTCCATTATCGATTAAAGCATCAACAGCTTCTTGAACCATACGTTTTTGGTTAACCAAAATGACTGTAGGAGCTTTTTGATCCATCAATCTCTTCAACAAAGAGTTACGAGTGATAACACGACGATACAATTCGTTGATATCAGAAGTTGCATAACGTCCACCATCCAATTGAAGCAAAGGACGAAGATCAGGAGGAGTTACAGGAATAACATCGAGAATCATCCATTCAGGCTTATTCTTAGAGTTGCGGAAGGATTCTACAACATCCAAGCGTTTCATAAGCTTGATACGCTTTTGATTCTTAGGATCAGGATATGATCTAATAGCTTTTTCAATTGTTTCAAATTCTACGTCGAGCTTGGATTTTCCAGTTACAGAATCGATATTTTCAGGATCGAGTTCATGGAGCAAAGTCTTAACAGCATCAGCTCCCCAACCAAACTCAGCACCGACCAACTTCTTAATGAAGCGAGCAGCAGTTTCAAAATCATAAGGTTCATTCTCATGAGCCATGCTATTGATCAAACGTTGACACTTCTTATAATCATCAGTTTCAGTTTGTTTAGGATCGATAACAGGATTTTCTCCCTCCATGAAACTCTTTAAAATTTCTTGGAAGATATCACGTCCTGCTCTTTCATCCAAAACTTGTTTCTTTTGAAGCAAGTTGTGATCAAGACAGTATTGGCCAGGATTCAAAACAATATGAGATTGGAAATATACGACTTCTTCCAAATCCTTTGGAGGAACATCCAAAATCAAAGCTATCTTGGAAGGTGTTCCCTTGAGGTACCAAATATGAGTACAAGGACAAGCGAGGGTGATATAACCCATACGCTCACGACGGACAGACTTAGAAGTTACTTCAACACCACATTTATCACAAACTGTTCCAGAGTAGGAATTCTTCTTGTACTTTCCACAGTGACATTCATAACTCTTTGCAGGTCCGAATATCTCTTCGGCAAAAAGTCCTTCAGGTTCAGGCTTTTGTGAACGATAGTTAATAGTCTCAGATTTCTTAACTTCACCAGATCCGGGCTTTTGCTTTTCAGCATAAGACCAACTCTTGATAACTTCTGGAGATGCAAGACCAATCTTGATACTAGCTAGTTTACTTAAATCAAACATTCGTTAGTCCTCCTTTTAGTCCATATTAGAAGAATCGCCATCGTCAGTTTCCTTGCCATCATCTGTCAAGTCATCTAACGCTTCTTCTGCTTCTTTTTGCTGCTCTTCAGTTATAAACGAAGAAGTTTCTTCAAATCCATCTTCCTCAACAGGCAATCCAGTGTTGGAAGCCTCAACTTCATTTGAAGCATTCTTCTTCAATCCCTCATTCTCCATAGGTGTATAAGAGAAGTTACGTAATTCATGATTATACTTCTTGATTTCGCTATCGTTGCTAGAAGCAATTCCATCCATTGAAATAGGCTTGTTGTCCTTGTCGAGCAAGATGACATTGATAGCCAAACCTTGAAGTTCTTTCAACATAACACGGAAGGACTCAGGCATTGAAGGACTTGGAATAGGCTTATCCTCACAGATAGATTGATAAGTAAGAGCCTTACCGACCATATCATCTGACTTGATGGTGAGCATTTCTTGCAAAGTGTGAGCTGCACCATAAGCTTCCAAAGCCCAGACTTCCATTTCTCCGAAACGCTGTCCACCCTTTTGAGCTTTACCACCCAAAGGCTGTTGAGTGACCAAGGAATAAGGTCCAGTAGCACGGGCATGAACTTTATCGTCGACCATATGGTCAAGCTTGATCATGTACATACATCCGACTGAAATTCTATTTTCGAATCTCTCACCGGTTTGTCCATCATAGACTACTGTCTTTCCATCATCGGAAACACCAGCATCCTTCATAAGGCTGAATAATTCTTCGTTTGAAACACCATCGAATACAGGTGTAGCAACCTTAAGTCCTAATCTTCTACAAGCATCACCTAAATGAATTTCGAGAATCTGACCGATGTTCATACGTGAAGGAACACCCAAAGGGTTCAAACACAAATCGACAGGAGTTCCATCAGACAAGAAAGGCATATCTTCTTGAGGCACAAGTTTAGAGATAACACCTTTGTTACCATGACGTCCGGACATCTTATCACCTTCTGAAATCTTTCTCTTTTGGATGATGTAGACCTTTACAGTTTCAAGAACGTTAGGTGCAAGCTCATCACCATTTTTACGGCTGAAGACCTTTACAGATTGAACAATACCAGCTCCACCGTGAGGTACTCTCAAAGAAGTGTCCTTTCCATCTTTCTGCTTGTCTGAGAAAATGGATTGCAATAACTTTTCTTCAGGCGACAATTGTTGTTCACCTTTAGGAGTACTCTTTCCGACCAAGATATCATCTTCAGAAACAACAGTTCCAGGAATGACAATACCATTAGCATCCAAATGGGCCTTGAGATCTTCAGAAATGTTAGGTACATCTCTTGTGAAAGTCTCATCTCCTAACTTTGTCTTTCTACGATCGATTGAATATTCATCGATGTGAATAGAAGTGAAGACATCATCACGACGGCATTGTTCGTTCATGACGACAGCGTCCTCATAGTCGTATCCGTGCCAGGTCATGAAGGCTATGGTTTCATTTTGACCGAGAGCCAAATCTCCATGGTCCATTGCAGGACCATCAGCAATTATTTGACCGACCTTAATCTCATCACCAATCTTTACGATAGGAGTTTGATTAATACAAGTTGCTTGGTTAGCCTTAGCAAACTTACGAAGCTTATATTCGTGATTGATTCCTTCATTATCTTGAATAATGATTTTCAAAGAATCGGCATATAAAACTTTTCCGTCTTGCTTGGAAATTACAGCAGCACCAGAGTCATGAGCAATTTTATATTCCATACCTGTTCCGACAACAGGGGCGTGAGGTCTAAGCAAAGGCAAAGCCTGACGTTGCATGTTACAAGCCAACTGAGCACGGTTGGTATCATCGTTTTCAAGGAATGGAATAGAAGCGGCAGCTATTGAAACAATCTGCTTAGGAGAGACGTCGATATAATCGACATCTTCTTTGTTGACACGAATAGTATCACCATTATGACGAGCAGTGACATACTCATCGATAATATTTCCTTCAGCATCCGTTTCAGTATTAGCTTCAGCAATGATCAAATTTTGTTCCTGATCAGCTGAGAGATAAACAGTCTTGCTGTTATCTTCCAAAACTTTACCATGCTCTACCTTACGATAAGGTGTAGTTATAAAACCATGATCATCGATCTTAGCATAACATGCCAAGTTGTTGATCAAACCGACGTTTTGTCCTTCAGGAGTTTCAATAGGACAAATTCTTCCGTAGTGAGTGAAGTGAATATCACGAACCTCAAAGGAAGCTCTGTCACGTGAAATACCACCAGGTCCCAAAGCTGATAGACGACGCTTGTTAGAAAGCTCAGCCAAAGGATTAACCTGATCCATGAATTGTGACAATTGAGATGAGTTATAGAATTCAGATATAACTGAAGTCAAAGGCTTGATATTCAAGACATTGCTTGGCTTGTTCAAAACATCAGAGTTTTCGTTGTTGTCTTTCTTTCCCATACGCTCACGAATGGATTTTTCCATACGAGAGAGTCCTTGACGGAAATAATTTTGAAGCAACTCACCGACACATTTTACACGACGGTTAGAAAGATTATCAATATCATCTACAAATCCGACTCCATCGATGATATCGAGGAAGTAAGAGAATACTGCAAAAATATCAGAGATTGTTACATAGTTCTCGTTTAAGAGAGTATCAGTACCGATGATAGTTACAATCTTCTTGTTAGCCAAGAATTCATTGATGGCCTTGTCATCTTTTCCTTCAAGCTCAAATGTATCCCAGGAAAAGTCTGCATGCATTGAGCTTTCGAAATTAGAATCGATAAACTCATTCTTGTTAGATTTGTATGAAGGGTTGCTTCTAACAATTTGAGTTAATCCACCCTCATCTTTGGTAAGAGTCAAAGTGTAACGCTTATCATCATCGGCATCAGTTCCAAAGTCATTTTGCTCACCGAGTTCAGTGAAGACTTTGACTCTGTTGATCAATCCGTGAGTGTCAAGTTGTTGGAAGATATGGAAGAAGTTGTCGCTGTCAGATCCATCGAAGGTCATTCCACCTTTTTCATAGCTGACGACACCATCATTATCGGTGACAATCTTCTTTTCGAAGAACTTCTCATTCTCAAGTTTCAAGACATCAGCAGAAGAAAGTGTGTGTCCAGCGAAGAATTCAACGACACCATCTCTGTCGACCAAATCTTCAGCCAAGGTCTTTCCGACCAAACGATTATAGATACCTAACTTCTTTGTCAACTTGAAACGACCAGCTCTACCGAGATCATAATGTTTCTTGTCGAAGAAGTGATTCTTGATTAATGTAATAGAAGCAGCTGCAGGGTTAGGCTCACCAGGTCTAAGCTTAGAGTAAATTGTTCTACAAGCAGTAGTTTCACAATCATCTTCAGCAGTTCTTTCCATCTTATTCTTACGAATAGTGTTGTCGAGCAAAGTGTTTCCGTTTCCGAACAAATCCAAAATAGTTTGGTTATCGGAAAGTCCCAAAGCACACATCAATGTGAGAGATGAAACTTTTCTTTGCTTATCGATACGAACACTCAAAGTATCCTTTGCATCAGAAAGGAACTCAATCCAAGTTCCACGTTGAGGGATGATATCTCCACCATACATAAAGCGGCCGGACTTATCTCTTTCCTTAGAAAGATAAGCACCAGGTGAACGTACGATTTGAGAAACAATACAACGCTCAGATCCATTGACGATGAATGTTCCAGAATCGGTCATCATCGGATAATCACCAAAGAATACTGGTTCTTGAATCTTCTCACCAGAAGGATACTCTATAACCATATCTACACTCAATTTACGAGAATAGGTTTGATTCTTTTCCTTGGCAGTAAATGCATTTTCGACATTTACGCCTTCCCAGTGAACAGGATCGACTTTAGTACGATCGATATCGAGCTTGATTTCTTTCTTATCGCTACTATTGTCTTCTTGCTTCAACTTAGGATCAACAGATCCAATAGGGAAGAAGTCTTCCAAAACTTCTCTAACTCCCTTATCCATAAACCACTTGAATGAATTCAATTGGATTTCACAAAGATTAGGCAACTCTAAAGCACCCGAAACCTTCGAGAAATTAATACGATCATTATTCAAGCGGGGATATTTTCCAATTATGTCTTCGACAGAAGTGGATTGATTTAATTCATCTTTTTCACTGTAATTTTCAGCCATTTTTTGTCCTCTCTATCAATTTAGTTCGTGCGGTTGTCGATAGAAGGATTGTGCCATGCGCTACACACCCCTTAAATCGACTTGTCCCCTTTACATCACAACACCCATTCCCTATAAAAAGGAATGGGCGGAGACTAATACTTTAGTGGAATTAACGAAAGAGAAGGACTACTTGAGTTCAACAGTTGCAGATGCAGCTTCAAGAGTCTTCTTGATTTCTTCAGCTTCAGCAGTAGGAACCTTTTCCTTGATAACTGCAGGAAGTGTATCGATGAGCTTCTTGGAGTCCATCAAAGATTTTCCAGTGATTCCTTGGACAGCCTTGATGACGGCGACCTTAGAACCAGCGATAGCAGTGATGGTGACGTTGACGGTTGAAGGACCTTCAGCGGCAGCAGCACCAGCAGCAGGAGCAGCAGCGACAGCGGCAGCAGCCTTGACGCCAAACTTCTCCTCAATAGCCTTGACCAAGTCGAAGAGCTCGACAACGGTCATGCTCTCAAGAGCATTGATAATGTCATCCTTAGAAAGTGCCATAATAATTAATTACCCTCCTATGGCTTTCGACTCGACTAGGCAGCAGGGGTTGCAGCTTTTCCAGCTTCACCCTGCTTCTTCTCGGCAATAGACTTGATGTCCAAAGCAAGATTACGCATACCGGCTTCGAGGACGGAAAGCAATTGTGAATATATTCCATTTCTGCTTCCGACTTTGCCAAGTTCTGCCATCTTTTCCTCATTAAGGAATACATGCTCGACAAGTCCACCCTTGATCTTTGTGTTCTTCTTGTTCTTGCTAGCAAACTCAGTCACGATAGAAAGAGCAGCTAAAGGATCCTCACAAGTGATCAAAGCGTTGGAACCAGTCAAGAGCTTCTCAAGCTCAGCATCGTTCTCAGCCTCAAGAGCTCTTCTTACAAGAGTATTCTTGCGGACTTCGACACCGGCCTTGACAGGCTTGTCATCAACCTTGCACTCTCTGAGTTTGATTCTCAAAGAGTTAAAGTTAGTAACATTGATTCCGTCATAGGATAGGATGATCGTGCATTTGGCGGTTGCAAGACGGGTCTTTAATTCCTCGACCTCAGCTTGCTTAGCTTTAAGTGTGTTAGGATTCACTTTTCATGACCTCCTGAATCCACGTATCGAATCGTATCGACAATATATGGCAATCAACATACTTTTTTATCAATTTAGGTGCATGACCTAGGCGACATTATTAAGCTTTCTCGCCGTCGCTGTCTTCGGTATGCTGTAATGCCCGATTTAGAGTTAGAACGCTCAGATTAGAGAGCGTTGACGTCCACACTTACGGAAGGACCCATAGTGGAGCTGATAGCACAGCCCTGCACATAGACACCCTTCACGGAAGAAGGACGGATTGAGAGAACAAGATTGATGACGGCACGAAGATTTTCAGCAAGTTTCTCTTCGGTGAAGCTAGCCTTACCGAAGGTGAGTTGAATATTACCATCCTTATCAGTACGATAAGCAACCTTACCATTCTTGATTTCAGTAATAGCTGAACCAATGTTCATGGTGACTGTTCCAGTCTTAGGGTTAGGCATCAATCCTTTAGGTCCGAGGATACGTCCAAGACGTCCAATTTGACCCATCATGTCGGGAGTGGCAACGATGATATCGTAGCCAAACCAATTCTCTTTTTGAATCTTCTCAATCATATCAGCTGCACCGACAAAGTCAGCACCAGCTGCCTTAGCCTGAGCCTGTTGAGTGTTGGTCAAAGCCAAGATCTTCTTGGTCTTACCATTTCCATTAGGCAAAACAATAGTTCCACGGAGCTGTTGATCAGGTTGTTTTGTATCGAGGTGAAGCTTGAAGCTTACATCGATAGTGCTATCGAACTTGGCGATAGCTGTTTTCTTAACTAAAGCCACAGCTTCAGCAACAGAATACTTCTTAGTTCTGTCGATGAGCTTAGCGACTTCGTTATACTTCTTTCCTCTTTTTGCCATTTTAGTGATCTCCTTTACTTGTCGACAGCAATGCCCATGGATTTGGCAGTGCCAAGAACACAATTGATGGCAGCTTGCTCATCCTTGACATTGAGGTCAGGAAGTTTGTACTTAGCAATTCTTTCGATTTCAGCATAAGAGATGTGAGCAACTGCAGTTTTGTGAGTAGCAGCACCCTTCTCAAGCTTAGTAGCTTGCTTCAAAAGGAATGTGACAGGTTGTGTCTTATAAGCACAATCAAAAGTACGATCCTCATAAATGGTGAGGATGCAAGGGACTAATTCTCCCTTGCGTTCAGCGGTGTCGGCGTTGAACTTTTGGCAGAACTTAGCACCAATTCCGAAAGGTCCTAATTTCTGACCGAGTTTGGCAGGGCTAGCCTGTCCAGCCATGACTGTGATAGTCATAGCACGCATAATTTTCTTTGCCACGGTAGTTTTCCTCCAATTTCCGTGACGTGGTTCGACTCATGTCTCCCACGTGCTTAATCAGCTTTTAGTCACAAAAAGCGTGCAAAAAGCCGCTAAGCAAAAAGAATCATACGCTCTTCAATTCTAATAGTCAAGCTTTTTCTTTTGTAATTATATAAATAGGTTAGGAAATATAAGCTACAGCAAAGAAATCAGTTAGAAATTAAAAATTTTGATCATATTCTTTCTTTACCAGCACATATTGTTTGATTAGGGATGAGTAAGCATCACTAATAAATCTATAGAAAGGATTAAAAAC
>ERZ1034871.1551-NODE-1551-length-11166-cov-13.713167_pt1 | contig 11166 bp, 10 predicted proteins | sample MGYA00520631_ERZ1034871 | MGnify/ENA primary metagenome ERZ1034871 (study PRJEB33766, sample SAMN09781721) | gut metagenome | biome: gut microbiome | host: Homo sapiens | place: Madagascar | study: EMG produced TPA metagenomics assembly of the PRJNA485056 data...
CCTTAGAGGGGCTTAGGTGGAGTCGTGATAGCGGTTCTGCCCTATGTGATACATCCCAAAACAGCCGTTCTCGGACGGGCTGGGGGGGTAAGGATTGGCGATGATGTTTGGATTGGAGCAAATTGTGTTGTCACTAAAGATGTTCCGCCACATTCAATCGTAGTTGGTATACCTGCAAAAATTGTAAAAAAACGTGAAAATATAAAAGATACATGGGAAAAAGTAAACAAAAATTTATATTGATATCTGGCTTTGATATTCATGATAACAACCGTGGAACCCAAGCCTTGGGTTACGGGAGTTTGTCGTTTCTAGAACAGCGTTATGGGCTGACACCTGATACCAAGATTTTGAGCTTACGATTCATCAAAAATCCCTTGAAACAGGAGAATCGTATCAATAAGGTAGATAAGGTAAGAGTTGGAGATAAAGAGTTTTGTATAAAGACATTGAATGTATTCTTTCTAGAAAAAACACTTTTAGAGAAATTTCATATCACATTGCCTTTTACCCCTTTTGGAAAGGCAATACGCAATATGGAATATGTGGCAGCAATCAATGGCGGCGACGGATTTTCTGATATATATAGTACACAGACTTTCTATTGGCGACTTCCGGAGACGTTGATGGCAATAAAGGCAGGTATTCCTACCATACAGCTGCCCCAAACTTTGGGCCCTTTTGAGAAGAAAGAAAATTACGCTTTGGCTAAGTATATTCTTCAGGCAGCAAAAGATGTGTACGTGCGTGATGATCGTTTTGTAGAAGAATTGAAGAAAATGGGTGTGAAATATGAATTGACAAACGATCTCTCATATTTCATGCAGCCAGAGCCTTTCAATATAAAAATAGAAAATGGTGCGATAGGTTTGAATGTAAGTGGTTTGACTTATAGCAATCATTTCAGAACGTTAGCAGGGCAATTTGAAAATTATCATTATCTTTGTGAACAGATAGTGAGATATTTCCAAAGCATTCACCGCCCAATATATTTGATTTCACATAGCTATGGTTATCAAAATCCTGAGACAGATAATGATGATTTGGAAGCATCACGCATTTTCTACTCTAAGTTGAAAAACAAGGAAGGTGTCCATCTTATAGATATGGACTTGATTTCTCCAAAGACTAAGTATGTGATATCCAAAATGTCGTTTTTTATCGGTACACGTATGCATGCAAATTTTGCAGCCATATTTACCAAAGTACCTGTTTACGGACTGGCTTATAGTTACAAGTTTAAGGGAGCCTTTGAGAACAATGGCATTTTTGGTCAAACAGCCATGATTAATAATATTTCAAAGTCACAGGCTGATGAAATTGTGAAGCAAATTGCAGAAGTATTTAAGAAATATAACAAATAAAACAAAATATGAAAAGACCAGAGATTATAGCATTGTACTTGCCTCAGTTTCATCCTATACCAGAGAATGATAAGTGGTGGGGCAAGGGATTTACAGAGTGGACAAACGTAAAAAAGTCAAAACCTCTGTTCAAGGGGCATGACCAGCCACGCATACCAACAGAATTAGGTTATTATGACTTGCGTGATCCTGAAATACGTCAGAAACAAGCAGACTTGGCAAAGCTTGCAGGTGTTACTTCTTTTTGCTATTGGCATTACTGGTTTGGTAATGGAAAGCGACTAATGGCCGATATTTACGATGAGGTGTTGGCTTCGGGAAAGCCAGATTTTGGCTTTTGCCTAGGATGGGCAAACCATTCTTGGTATTCAAAAACGTGGAACAAGGATGGTACGACAAGCAACAATCTGCTTATCGGACAGGAGTATCCTGGCATAGAAGATGAGAAAATGCACTTTGAGTTACTGCTCCGCAGTTTTAAGGATCCTCGTTATACCAAGATTAATGGTAAGCCATTCTTCTTGATTTACGACCCAGTGTCTGTGCCTAAGGAGTATCTTGATAATTTCAGAAAATGGACAAAGGAAGCAGGATTCCCGGATTTGTATTTAGTTGGTGAAATAACCAAGAGTAATTATATCAAACCTATGTTGAGAGAGAAAGGATTTGATGCCGTGGTTTACCAGGGACTCAACTATACTCGCCATGACACATTGCTTGGAAAAATGGGTAAGATAGGTCATTACATCGATTATAAGTTGAAGCCAATCAAGAGCTTCTTTACTAAAAAGCCTGCTTTCTTGTATGATTATCGCTTGTATTACAAGGAGTTTGTTACAAAACGTGATTACGAAAATGACGTAATTCCACAGTTGTTTACGCAATGGGACCATTCTCCACGTAGTGGGGCAAATGGTGTCATCTATTGGCATACTGAGCCTGAGTATTTCAAAAAGCATTGCATGATGGCATTTGATGCTATCAAGAATAAGCCAGCAGATGGTCAAGTATTGATTCTTAAATCATGGAATGAATGGGGAGAAGGCAACTATATGGAACCAGACAAGACGCATGGACGCGGCTTTATTAACGCTCTTCATGATGCCATTGACGAATATTACGGTAAAGAGTAAGAGACGATGAATATACTGTTTGTTACCGTATTCCAAATTTCTGAACAGAAAGGTGGAACCGAACGCACCACGGCACGCATCAGCAATGAGATGCGCCGTCGTGGGCATAAGTGCTATAACTTGTATGCAAAGCCTATTGGGGATATGTTTGAGATGACAGAGTTTGATGGTATTTACACCAATTATTCTCCAGAATCTGTGAGAGATATTATCGACAGCCAACAAATAGACAAAATCATTCTTGAAGGGGCTTTTATAATGGTTAAGAACGTGTATGATGGCAGGGCAAAAGCATCTCGAAAACCAAGCATGTTATTTGTTCACCATTTTGCTCCAGGTTATGAGCCGTATTTTAACGCATTTTATTCTATATGGAATCAATTCAGATATGCTCAGTCGTTAAGCAACCGGGTTAAGGCTTTGGTTAAAGTGTTGATATATCCTATATTCAAGCCTTATATGGATGCTTCTTTCCATAAGTTGTATAAGGTGGCTTATTCATTGTGTGACAAGATAGTGCTTTTGTCTCCGGAGTATGCCGATGACTATTGTAAGTTTGGCAACATCAATGACAAGAGAAAATTTGCTTCCATCCCAAATGCTGTATCTTTTGATGAGTTTATTCCTTTGGAAGATTTGAGCAAGAAGGAGAAAACTGTTTTGATAGTTACTCGTTTGGACGAAGTGCAGAAACGTATCTCCTTGGCCATTAAGATATGGAAACGTATAGAAGATGATGCTGAATTAAATGATTGGACTTTCAAGATAGTGGGATTTGGTGAGTCGGAGCATGAATATCGTAAGATGGTATCTACGTTGGGTCTGAAACGCATTTCCTTTGAGGGTCGTCAGAATCCTGTTGGATATTATAAGAAGAGTTCCCTGTTTATGATGACATCTCTTTTTGAGGGATGGCCGATGACATTGAACGAGTCGTTACAGTTTGGTTGTGTGCCTCTTGTGTACGACACATGCGCCTCGTTCCATGAGATAATCAATGACGGTGAAAACGGTTATCTTGTGACAGACAAGAATGAGGAAGAGTTTTATCATAAGATGCATGCTTTGATGCTTGATGCCAACAAACGTATGGTTATGCAGAAGGCTGCTATAGAATCTAGCAAGCGATTCACGTTGGATAAGATTGTGAGTCGCTGGGAAAAACTATTAAATGAATAAATTGATATGATACCAAAAAAGATACATTATTGCTGGTTGAGTGATGACCCGATGCCAGAGAAATTATTGAAGTGCGTGGAGAGTTGGAAGAAGTATCTTCCTGATTACGAACTTGTAAAATGGGACTTGAAGAAGTTCCCACTTTCAAAGAATCCTTGGGTAAGGGAAGCCTTTGAAAATAAAAAGTATGCTTTTGCTGCTGACTACATTCGTCTTTATGCTTTGGCAACAGAGGGTGGAATATATCTTGATAGTGATGTAGAGGTATTGAAGTCCTTTGATGATTTACTGAAATATCCTTATTTTATATGTAAGGAAAATAGTCCACAAGGAATAGAGGCTGCCATCATTGGAGCAGAGAAGAACACCCTATGGATAAAGGAATGTTTTAACTATTATAATGGTAAGCATTTTATTGATAAGGATGGTAAAGCACAGACTGCAGTATTGCCATCAATCCTGAAAAAATGTATTCTGAGTAAATTTGAGATGAGGTTTATTGATAATCCATCGCAATTTGTAGATGATAAGGAGGTGGTTTGTGTTCTTCCGATGGATTATTTCAGTCCAAAGAATTATGTGACAAAGAAAATCACAATCACGGCGAATACTTATTCCATTCATCATTTCGCAGGTACTTGGCAACCATTATGGAAACGGATTGCGTTGAAATTATGGGTTCCTTTCTCTGTGAAATATCCAAAGTTGGCTAAGGTGATAAAAGGCAAAATATAGTATTTAGTTTAATATTGATATTTTGAAGGGAATGGCTATTGTTTTGGTTGTTATGGTATATATGTTTCTGCCTTATACGGGCTATTTGAATTCCACGCTCAATCATATAATATATTCTATCAATATGCTGTTGTTTATATTCCTAAATGGCTAAAAGATTATCTCAAAATAAAATGAAACGTAGTTTTTTAGTTTTCTATTTTGTTCTTATTTGGATCTGTTGTCTTGCTGAAGGTAATGTGCCAGTATATGTAACACCTGAAGATTTTGGCTGCGTCAGCAATACCCCGAAATTGGCATCTAATAACGCCAATGGTTTGCAGAAGGCTATAAATTATTGCATAGCGAATGGGTGTAAACTAACCTCAGTCGCAAGTCATAGCTACTATATTGATAAAGGCTTGAGAATATCTGGGTTTATTGATATGGATTTGGGCGGAGCTACGATAATAGCTACAGACTCTATATCTATGCTGACGATTCATTGGGACAAGACAGAATATTGGACGGGAATGATTCGTAATTTCCGACTGGACCTTAATGGTAAAGCGAAAGTGGGGATTGATTGTAGCAAGGTTATCAAACTTCACCTTACAGATGGAGAATTTTTAGGAATAGGTGCAAATGCAATAGGGTTGAATGTAAAGGAAGGCTATGAGTTATTGGCAGATAACCTGCATTTTCATGGCAATCAGAAATATTCCACAGGCATCCGAACTTTGACAAGTGATTGTCATTTTTCCGATTGCATTATGATAGATTGTTATACCGCTGTTGATAACCGAGGCAGCAATTTCTTCGAGCGTATTCATGCTTGGATGTTACCTCGATATATTCACGGAAGTACATATTTCAGAAACAGAGGTGGCGGAGTGTTCCTAAACCAATGCTTTTGCGACACCTATGATAAGGCTTTTGTCGTGGATAATGTTTGCGAGATGCATATTTCGCAATTGAAGCTAATCCATAATAAAATAATGTGGAAAGAATCATACGATAAGGTGAATCCAATAGTATTCGATTTCAAGAGTGATGAAGTGGCAAGTAAGTCAAAAATATCATTGTTGGATTCGTATATTGGTGGGTTGTGGCTTGGGAATAAAGAGAGACAAGTGTTCTCAAAGAGGAAAAATCCCGGGCTTCAACAATTTTATAATTTGTTTTCAGATTAAACAAGAAATAGCTTATGAACTTTAAACTCATAGATGTCTGTTTTCAAAATACATCTGCTTATTCGGGTACCGATGCTGACTTTTATATTGAAATGGATGATTGGAACGACTATAATTATTTTACGACCTACCATCTTCATGCTACTAAAAAGTTGACTAATACTGAAAATGTTTATCTCGGCAGTATAAGTATTTTAAAGAAAGGTCAAAAAGAGGGAGATAGTCGCCTTTTGGCAAATGCTATTAAAAAGGGTATATTGAGTAACCCTTTTGAAAAGTTACCAGATGATTATTGTTCGATTTCCTTTTCTTTAGATTTATACAGGGGGCTTTATAAGTTTTTAGACTATCGAAGAAGGCAAAAAATCGTGAAGTCTCTAAGGATGATATTGTCTGATAGAGATAGGCTCTATGAAGAGTTTAAGGATGAACCTGGTTTTGAAAAATCCTTGTTAAGAAGTGCAAGTATGGATTCGTACATACTGCAAAAAGGAAAGTGCCTATTACAAAGTGATGGTAAATTTCATGACTGGGAGCATGATAAACTAAAAGTAAATTTCAATTATCTGAATCAAGAAATTACTTTGAATTTTTCTGGAGTGAAAAATGCTGGGGATCGCAACTATTTACCTTCTGGAATTATAGCATTTATCGGACATAATGGATGTGGTAAAAGTACAGCATTGTATCAATTAGCCAAAGTACTTTTTACAGCACCAAATGATAGGGGGCTTTTGAAGAAAGTTTTATCTTTAGAGCCAAATAATATAGGAATAGACAAACTGATGATGTTTTCTTATAGTGCATTTGATAACTTTGTTATGCCAGGTGTTACGTTATCAGATTATCGTTTGATGTATGAAGGTATGAAGGATAATTCAGGGAGGTTTATTTTTTGTGGCTTGCGAGATGTGAGACAAGAAATCAATGAAGCTATCGAGGATCACATAAAGAAACGAGGCGAAGACAATAAAGATAATAAAATTGTAGATATCAACCAGGTACGTATCGATAAGATAAAAACAAAAACGGTTGATGAACTATCTGGAGAGTTTGCAGTTGCGCTGCGTGCGGTATTGGAAGATTCTGATAAATGGCAAATTTTTGAGCAAATCAGAAATGACAGTAAAGTTGTATTACCTTCTTTATATGAAGCAATGGAGTGGATTGATTATTTTACAACAACAGATGAGAACAAAGAAAAGTTCCTATCATTATCAACTGGCGTGAAATTCTTCTTGCACGCATTAGTGCATTTGATAGCATATATGGAGGATAATAGTATAGTTCTCTTTGATGAGCCAGAAAATCATTTACATCCACCTTTCTTGTCTTTTATGATGAGTGAGTTTCGGAGAATTATTCACAATAAGCATTCTGTGATGTTGGTCGCAACACATTCACCTGTAATTCTCCAAGAAACACTGTCAAAAAATGTCTTCATAATGGAAAGGCGAGATGGTGAGACGATTATTCGCCATCCTGAGACCGAGATATATGGTGAGAGTTTTGGATTGATAAATTCAATGGTTTTCAGACTAAATTCAGATTTGACACATTATAATGATGTAATGGATGAGTTGTATGAACAATGGCATTGCGACGATTTAAATTCCATAGAGCAGGTTCTAACACGTTTTAAACACCGTTTTGGATGTGAAGATTTAAGCTCGCATATGACTGCTTATCTGATTAGCAAGTTTGAAAGTCGTGATAGTTTAGAGGAGGAATAGCTTATGTGGAAGTTGGAAAAGCCTTTACTGGACGAAGCGTTGGAAGACATAGAAAATATCATTGCGGAAAGTAATAGTAATTTAGATGAGCAATCTAAGGTTAAATTGCAGTATGTATTCCGGTTGTACGAACGTAATAAGGGTTCTGTCGCAGATGTGGATTTAAATCGTTTTTCAGATAAAGAGAAGAATACCTTACATAATATGTATGGTACAAAGACTTATGAAAACGAGCCTTTGTTTTACATTCGGAAACAACTTTTCGCAAAGAAAGACTTGTGTCCATTATGTGGTATCAATCCTCCAAGTCAGTTAGACCATCAAATGCCACGTTCGCAATACAAGCCTCTTTCTGTATGTAGATTAAACTTAGTGCCTCTATGTGGGGTTTGTAATAACAAAAAACGGGCAAAACCTTATGACGAGTTCATCCATCCCTATTATGCAGAGTTTCCTTCAGGCATCATATTTTTGGTTGTCAATGTGCATGTTAATACTCAAAATCATAAAATGTCTTGGTTTTATAGTCTTGACAGTACTGGATTACATGACAATGTGCTTATTCAGAAAATAAAGTCTCAAATAAGTAACATTAAATTATTTAGACGTTTACTGAGAGAGTCGCATAGATTTATAGGTGACATGCTTTTTGATAATCACTTTGCGAATAATACTGTATTGAAAACCTTCCTTCAAAGGGAGATGAATAAGTATATACATAGATATGGTCTGAATGATTGGCGTTCAGCTATATTAAGAGCCTTGTTTCTTAGTCCTTCTTTTGGAGTTGATGAGGTTGAATGGCTAATTGGAAGAATTCCTCCAATCAACAATGGGGTGAATGCTTAAAATCATATATGTAAAAGCAATTAACAGAAAATGAAATCATTATTAGTTAATAAAATCCTATCAACGGAAAAGTATTCTGTTAACCAGATATTCGAGTCAAAAGGTAAAGTATATACTTTCCTCAATCCTGTATCTTATCTTACAGCTCTTGACAACAAGGAGTTGTTCGGACAGATGGATGGCATTTTTGCCGATGGCGGACTGTTGGTGAAAGCCATTAAGATGCTTTATGCTAAGGTGGTGACTCGTCGAAGTTTTGACATGACTTCGATGGCTCCAGAGTTGTTCTCGTATGCAGAGGAGCATGGAAAGACCATCTATATTGTGGCTTCTAAGCAGGAGCAGGTGGAGAAGGCTGTGGAGATATTCCGTGAGCGGTATCCAAAGGTGAAGTTCGCAGGTTATCGTAACGGTTACTTTGCTTCTGAACAAGAAATGGATGAAGAGGCTAAGCATATCGTTAAACAGAATTCTGATTTCTTGATAGTTGGCATGGGAGCCTTGATGCAGGAGAAGTTTTTACTAAAGGTGAAGGATGCCGGTTATCAGGGTGTCGGGTTTACCTGTGGTGGATTTATACATCAAACTTCCAAGAATGAGATAGATTATTATCCGGCATGGGTGGATAAGACGAATCTTCGCTTTGTTTATCGAATGTGGAAGGAACCGCATACCCGAAAGCGTTATGTGATGGCAGGCTTGCTGTTTCCTGCAAGATTTATCGCAGAAAAAATCTTCGGATAGTCTTGTACAGCCAGTGAATGGGGGTGAAGACTACCGATATGGGAAGTAATATAATGAATAGGAGTGTCGGTATAAAATGACCGATGGCTCTTTCTAATTTCTCTTTCATACGTGCAAAAGTACAACTTTATGTTGAAACAACAAAAGATTTTCTTTGATTTCTTGCGATTTTGCATTGGTTCTGCCAAGGAGATACCTGATTCCTTGAAAGAGGCGGATTGGAAGGAGCTATATTGTATCGCCCAGAAGCAGGCTTTGCTTGGTGTGCTGTTTTATGGTATCCAGCGGTTGCCAAAGCAGTTGGCACCAGAGCAGAAGCTACTGATGCAATGGATGGTGATGGCGGAACAGATACGAAAACAGAATATCAGACTGTTTCAGGATTCCGTGAAGGTTTGCAAGAACTTCGAAAACGAGGGCTTTGCTAACTGTATCTTGAAGGGGCAGGGGAATGCGTTGCTTTATCCTGACCCTTATATGCGTACTCCCGGGGACATAGATATCTATCTTTCGGGTGGTCGCAGGAAAATCATGAAGTATGTGGATCAAGTGTGTCCGAATCAGGTGATGCGGTATCATCATGTGGATTTTCCCGTGATGAAGACGGCGATAGAGGTGCATTTCACTCCTTCGTATATGTTCTGTCCGATTCATAATCGGAGAATGCAGAAGTGGTTTGAAGAAGTGATGGGCGAACAGTGTAATCATCGGGTTTCATTGCCTGATGGATATGGGGAGATTCATGTGCCTCAGGTTTCATTCAACGTTATCTATATCCTTTCTCATCTGTATCGGCATATCTTTACGGAGGGAATCGGATTGAGGCAGCTTCTGGATTACTATTATGTATTGATTAGTGATGATTTATTATTGATTAGGGATAGAGTGCAGAAGGAATTGAAGCATCTGGGCTTATGGAAGTTTGCCCAGGCTGTGATGTTCGTGATGAAGGAGGTGTTCGGGCTATCAGAAGATAGGATGATTGCGCCGATGGATGAAAAGGAAGGTAGATTCCTGCTTGATGAAATCATGAGAGGAGGAAACTTCGGACAGTATGATGATAGGATGGGAAGTAAGGTAGGTGAAAGTAAGATTCATCGATACTTCAGAATGAATCTCAGGAATCTTAGATTCGTGAAGCATTATCCTACAGAGGCATTGAGCGAACCATTGTTCAGAACGTGGTTTGCCGTATGGAAGAAAATGATTAATCATTGTTAATAATTTTAATAGTTAAAAATATGAATTCAAAATTGGTATATTATTCAGCTTTGTCATTAATGATAGTTTGGATGCTCGTTGGAGTTTTCCTTTAATTTGTTATGAAAGCGATTCTATGCATGTTATTGCTGGTTGTAATACCATTGTAAATCAAGGTTTTATTACACCACCTTTATACTCTTATCAGTATGATATGCAGCCATTAATAACTTATGTGGTTGCTTCGCAGCGAATCTTGTTTCCATTGTTAACTTGCGAACAATGGTATTGTTTAGATTCTGCGTTTGCAGCAATCTTGTTTTTGTTTGGATCATTGAAACTTGCACAGAAAATATCACATGCTCCAAGAGGATTGGTTTTATTAGCGGCCTTTTTGATTCCTGAAACTGTTGCTATTGGTATGTATCCTAATACTACAGTTTTTGCTGCTGTCTTTTTTGTGTGGGGGTTACTATTTATTGAAAAAAGGGAAATATTGGCAGTTGCATTTCTCTGTATAGCTCCACTGTTCAGAGTAGATGTTGTAATCGTTTATCCGGTTTTACTTTTTATTTATCTAAAATTGGGATTAAAACTTAAGAATGCTTTAAAAAAGTCAATTATAGATGCTGTTATAGTTCTTATTGTATTGATATTTGGATTTTATGCGCTAGGTGCTAATCCATTTAATTCGCTTGCAACATATAATACATATAATGAAACAGGTGAATATGCATCAAAAGTTCTCTTTTCTGCGTTTTCGTTTCTAACTTTAATTAATATTATATTGCTCCCACTGGGATTATATAGAATGATCAGCTGTAGGGAAAAATTAAACATTATAGTAGTTTTAGTTCCAATTATTCTGTTAGCTTATATGTTTCGGAGCAGCGCAACTGCAGCTAAACATTGGGCTTATTTAATACCTTTTGTGCTTGTAATTTCTGTCAAGGGAATTGAAACTCTCTTACAAAAATTTCACAATAATTCAATGCAGAAATATATATCTTATTGCTTATTGGGATTGTTCTTAGTAGTTTCTGTAAGAATAGATATG
>ERZ1034871.1559-NODE-1559-length-11113-cov-3.347441_pt1 | contig 11113 bp, 11 predicted proteins | sample MGYA00520631_ERZ1034871 | MGnify/ENA primary metagenome ERZ1034871 (study PRJEB33766, sample SAMN09781721) | gut metagenome | biome: gut microbiome | host: Homo sapiens | place: Madagascar | study: EMG produced TPA metagenomics assembly of the PRJNA485056 data...
TTGTGCACCAGTGCAAGTGCCGAGAAGGACCGCCGCCCTTCTCGGCACGCCGTGCCTCGCGCCGCGTCGCCCGGGCTACACCGTGGGGAACTCCATCTTGCAGTAGCGCTTGTACTCGTCCTGGATGGAGTCGCGCTTCTGCATGAACTCGATGCGGGTCTTGATGATCTCGTTCAGGTGCTCGGCACGCGCCTTGTCGTCGTTGCGGTCGCGGATGAGGCCGTTCTCGGCGATCTTCAGGCGGGGCTTGCCGTTCTCGTCGGTCACCAGGTCGCCGCCGGCGCCGCACACCGCGCACTCCCACGGGAACTCGACGCCGTCCCAATGCGGGTCGCCGGGGTACACCAGGCTGGAGTGGCAGTTCGGGCACACGCCGTCGTCCGGGTCGCCCAGCCACGTGCGCTCCTCCACCGGCGTCTCCATGGCCTGCCACACGTTGTCGGCCATCTTGACCACGCGCTCCATCTGATCCGGGAACGTGAGCACGGAGCCGGGACGCGCGGAGCGCGTTATCATGTAGCGGTCCACGACCGTGAGCGACATGGTGAACATCGTGGCCTGCAGGCTCTCGAGCGTGAGGGTCTGCCAGTCGTGCTTGGAGCCACCCACCGCGATGAGGCCCGCGACCGTGTGTGGGTTCTCCTTCACCACGCCGATGGACAGCAGGAAGCTGAGCTCGTACGCCAGGAAGCGCTGCGCAAAGCGGGTGTAGAGCGAGCTCGGCTGCAGGTCGTAGCTCGGCACCGCGATGAGCACGCCGTTGCAGGTGTGCATCTCGGCCACGAGCCTGTCCACGTCGTCCTTGTCCTTCAGGACGCAGCCCTTGTACTCCTTCGTGGGGTCCTGCGCAATGGCGCCCATCTGCATGGTGCAGCCCTCGCAGCCCGTGCACGGCAGGATGTTGTAGTCGAAGAGGTTGACCAGCTCGACGTCCGCGCCCTTCTCCTGCAGGCGGGCGAGCGCCGCCTTCAGCGCTATCTCGCCGTTGCCGTTGTGCATGCCCGCGCAGATGCCCATGACCTTGTGCTTGCGTGCGGTCTCTTCTGCCATAGCTCGCTCCTCTCAACAGACGCCCCTTGCGCCTTTCGTCGAGAAAATCATCGGGCTTTGGCCGACGCGGCGCCATCTGCGCGCACACAAGCCTGGGCCGCAGGCACGGCGGGGCTTTGTGTGCGCGCACAATGCCAATCCCCCGCGGCGTGCGGCGCGCACAACGGCCACGGGCGGCGCGGCGCTCCTACGCGCGCGGGTGCTCGCGCAGCTGCTCGCGGGTGTGGCGAAAGCGCGGACAGAACAGCCCCAGGTACATCAGGACGCGAAACCCCACCTGCAGCTGGAACACGTCCTCCCCGCTGGAAAGGTCGCAGCCCAGGATCTTGCGGATGGTACCCAGGCGGTACAGCAGCGTGTTCTTGTGCAGGCTCAGCTGCGCGGAGGCCCGCGCGGTCGACTGGCCGTTCTGCAGGTAGCCAAACAGCGTGTTCATGAGGTCCGAGTCGTGGGTGCGGTCGTGCTCCATGAGCGCCACCAGCGTGGGCGGGCAGATGTCCAGCAGGTCGTCCGTCTGGTTCGTGCGCTCCAGCAGCTTCACGTAGCTCAGGTAGTCGTAGCGCATGATGCGCCCCACCTCGAGCGCGTTCGAAACCGTCTGCCCGTAGCGTATGGCGTCGTGTGCCTGCTCGTAGCTGCTGTGCACGCCCGTGAGCGAGTCGAACCGGTTCGAGATGCCAAACAGGAGGTCGTTCAGGTCGCCCACGTCGCGCATGCGGCCAAGCTCGAAGTCCGTCACGTCCTGCCCCTCGCCCTTGCATACCAGCATCACCAGCTGGTTCTTGTGCAGTGTGTACAGCCCGTGCGTCAGGAGCGGCTGCAGCTGGCCCGCGACGTTCTGCATGTTCCCCACCTGCGCGAAGGGGTTCCTGGGCACGGCCACGACAACGCGCATGCGCGCTGGCGGCTTGAAGTTGATGGCGGCGGCGCGGCGCTCGAGCGAGGTGGCGTCCGGATGGTCGTTCTCGAGGAGGGACGCCAGGAAGTACGAGCCCATCTGCCCGCGCGTGCTCAGGTACACCGGGTTCTTCTGCAGCTCCTGCGCAACGATGCCCACCAAGAGGTCGAAGCAACCCTCGTCCTTTGGCGTGATGGCGCGGCCGCGCTCCACCAGCATCACGTGGGCTATGCAGATGCCGTGCACCATGGCCGCGCCCACCAGGGTGTTCGCCTGAAGCCGGTCGTTGAAGTGCACGCACGGGCACACGCGCTGTGCAAGGCGCTCGTCCAGCCCGCGCTCGTGGATGTAGGCGATGCCCTCCTCGCTCACGAAGCCGCTGCGTAGCTCGTCCCGCATCACGCGGGCGAACTCAGAGTCGTCATCCGGCGCCACGTCCATCTTGCGCGCCACATAGCGATAGTTCGCGTCGATCACGGCGACGGGGTTTCCTAGCACCCGCGCGGCCACGTCCACGATGTGCTGAAGTCCCATGTCCGAGAAGAGCGCGCTGACCAGCTGCTTGCCGGCATCCTCCTGCCAGCACTCGTCTTCCGACAAAGGGGCCTCGCTCTTCTCGCCCGCGCCGTCATACACCGGCATACGATCATCCATCCGTGGCCTCCGTTAGCGAACGTACGCCGGCGGGAGGGCCGGGACGTGCCCGCACCCTCCCACCAGGCGTGAACTACAACAATCTATCACGTGCGATGGGCGCGCCGTGCCACATCGAGCGACTCGCTACTTTACGGCAGCCTCGCGCGCGGCTTCCTGCGCGGCCTCCTCCGCCTCCTGGGCGGGCGTCAGCTTGGCATAATGAATCATGCCGAACACCACCAGCACCACGATGATCGCGATGCCCAGGACGAACTTCTGGCCAATCTGCGCACCGAACGGTGCGGTGGCCGCCTCGAAGAACAGCGGCGACAGCGCCATGCCAAAGTTGGTTCCGGCCATGCCGATGGCAAGGTTGAAGGCGCGACCCTCGTTCGTGCTGTTGCCGGCTGCGAAGTTGCCCTGCAGGGGCACGTACGTCTCCTTGCCGAGCGAGGTGACGAAGCCGGCGGCGCACAGGACGCCAAGCGACGGCGCCACGAGCGTGAGCGCGAGGCCCACGATCGTCACGCACCAGGCAAGCGGCATCGCGCGGTTCTTGAAGCGCTTGAACAGCGGTCCCACCAGGAGTCCCGCGAAGATGCCCGCCACCGTCATGACGGTGGACGCCATGGCGCTCTCGCCCGTTCCGCCAAAGCCGCGCTCGGCCACAATCAGGGACACGTTTGTCGAGAAGAGCTGGAAGCACAGCACGAATACGAAGCTGATCAGCGTGATGAGCGCGACTTCCTTGGGCATGTTCTTGAAGACGTTGCTCTTGCGCTTGGGCTCGAGGTGACCCATGGGGAGGCAAATCGCCTCGATGATGATGAACGGCAGCTCGGCGGTGTATGCGGCGTAGGCCATGTACCACTCGCGTGCGCCGAGGATGCCGGAGAGCGTGGTCCAGAGGATGCCGCCCAGCGCGACGAACGTGGAGTACACGCCCATGATGTTACCGCGCTGCTGTCCCTCGAAGTAATCGGCGATCAGGGCGTCGGTCCCGTTCTGGATGCCGCCGATGCCGATTCCGATGAACACGGAGGCCGTGAGCACCTGCCAGAGCTCCGCATGGAACGCCACGACGGAGAGGCCCGCGACCATGATCAGCACGTGACACGCAAGCGCGGTGTGGCGCTTCTGCACGCGCGTCGCGAGCACGGACGAGACGAACATGGCCGAGAGCGCCATGCACAGCGGGATGATGCCGATGCACATCTGGACCGCCGCGATGTTCGCGTACGGAAAGCTCTTCGCGATCGAAGACAAGATGGGAACGGGAACGAGCATCCCCATTATGCACATCGCGGCAGAATAGATGCCGACGATGTACTTGACCTGCGTCTTGTTCATGATTCACACCTTTCTGTAAATCGAGTGGACGAGAAGCGATGGAACTCGCCCTCGTCCGGATGCCTTTGGCGCCAATCGCCTAGTCGTCGAAGCCCTGGAACACGGGGACGCCCGTGTAGACCTTGGCCTGCTCCTCGCCCGAGAGGACGCGGCGGGCGCCCGCGGCCATGGCCTCCAGCTCGAACTCGCCGGGGTAGGCCGTGACGGGCGCGACCCAGCCGCACGTCTCCCTCACGTGGTCCACGAGCTCGGCGCTGTGGGCCATGCCGCCGCCGAGCAGGATGCCGTCCACGTGGCCGCCGAGAATGCCCGCCATGGCGCAGACGCACTTGGTGAGCTGGTAGAGCATGGCGTCCCACGCGCGCGCGGCCGCGACGTCCCCCGCCTTCGCGCGGGCGGTGACCTCGCGCGCGTCGGAGGTGCCGAGCAGGTCCACGAAGCCGCCCGTCTTCATGCACAGGCGGCGGACCTCCTCCGTGGTGTGGCCGGCCTCGAGGTAGTCGAGCACCTCCGCCACGGGAAGGGCCCCGCAGCGCGTGGGGGCCATCATGCCCTCCCCGCCGACGATGTCGAAGCCGTCGACCATGCGCCCCCGGTGGTGCGCGCTCACGGAGATGCCGCCGCCCACGTGGCAGACGACGAGGTCGAGGTCCTCGTAGCGACGCCCCATCGACGCCGCGTGGCGGATGGCCGTCTCCTTCAGGTTCAGCGCGTGCAGGTGCACGTGGCGGTAGACGCCCCTCACGCCCGTGACGCGGGCGAGGTCGCAGAGCTCGTCGGTGTCGGGCGGGTTCACCACGAACGCGGGCTTTCCGCACTCATGCGCCAGGGCCGCCGCGAGCTGCGGGCCGAGCTGCGCGGGATGCTGCACGCCGTTTGCGCCGCGGCGGGCGTGGTCCAGCAGGACGTCGTTCACCTCGTACGTGCCGCCCTCGACGGGCATGAGCCCGCCGCCGCGGCCGACGAACGCGTCCATCGTCGCGGGGTCGATGCCCGCCTCGCCGAGCGCCGCCATGATGGTCTCGCGGCGGTACGGCAGCTGGTCGCTCACGCCATCGAAGCCGGCAAGCGTCGCGGCGTCGTGGTCCACGGTCCTCTCCATGAGGGGGCGCTCGCCCTCGAACACGCCCACCTTCGTCGAGGTGGACCCGGGGTTGATCACGAGGATCCGGTAGTCCCTCTTCTCGCTGTCTGCCATGCCTAGTCCTCCTTCAGCGCCTGCGCGCGGACGCAGCTCATCACGACGTTCCCGACAAGCTCGGGAACGGGAGAAGAGCGCGAGCAGTCGCACACGATCTTCTTGAAGCCCTGGAGGAACGGGCCATATGCGTTCGCGTGACCGAAGTTCTGCACGAGCTTCACGCCGATGTTGCCCACGTTGATGTCCGGCCAGACGATAACGTTCGCGCGGCCCGCGACCTCGGAGGGACGGTGCACCTTCTTTGCGGCGACGTCCGGACGGATGGCCGCGTCGAGCTGGAACTCGCCGTCGATCTTGAGCTCGGGCGCAAGCTCGTGCGCAGCCTTCATGGCGTCCCGCACCTTATCGACCATCTCGCCCTCGCCGGAGCCGTCGGTGGAGTAGCTCAGCATCGCGACGCGCGGCTCCCAGCCCGTGAGCGCGGCAACGGTGCGCGCGGAGGTGACGGCGATCTGCGCGAGCTTCTGCGAGTCCGGGTTCACGCACACGGCGGAGTCCGCGAACCCCAGCAGGTTGCCCTCGCTCCCCTGCCAGCCGGGGATGTCGAAGATGCCGGCGGAGCTCACCGTGGTGACGCCGTCCGCTAGGCCGATGATCTTCTGGCCGGCGAGGATGACGTCGCCCGTGGAGCAGTCGATGCCGCCGAAGCTCACGTCCACGTCCCCGATGCGCTGCATCATGAACGCGCGGTCCATGGCGCGAGCCGCGTGGCGGCGGACCCCCTTGGACTTGTACGGGCAGTTGGGAATGACCTCGAAGCGCTTCGAGAAGGACTCGTTGCCTTCCTCGTCGGTGATGTCCACGAGCTCGACCCCATCGAGGTCGACGCCCACCTCCTTCGCCTTTGCGCGAACGGCCTCCGCGCCGCCGACGATGGCGCACCGTGCAAGGCCACCCTTCGTGAGCTCTGCTGCCACCTCCAGGATCTTTGGGTTCTCGCCCTCGTAGAACGCAACCCGCTGGGGGTTCTGCGCCGCCTTGCGACGCACGTCGTCCATAAGGCCCATGCCTTTTCTCCCCTCACTTCGGTAAGGGACGGGGCGACCGCGCGGGTCGCCCCGTCCCTAGGTCTGATCTCTCGTTGTCTGTCCGTGCGGGCGGGGTCATTCCCCGTGCGCGGGCCAAGGCGGACCCGCCGTCCGCGCGCGCATGGGCCGCGGATGGCCGTCCTTCTCGGCCGGCTACTCCTCGTACTCCTCCGCGACGCGGTCGACGAGCTCGCCGAAGGTCTTCATCTTCATGACCTCGTGGATCGTGACCTCGACGTCAAGCTCGTCCTCGATGAGGGAGGTGAGGGCGATCATCTTCATGGACTCCTTGCCCAGCTCGTCGAAGGTGGTGTCGGCGGTGATGTCGCCCTTGTACTGGTAGGCGGTCTTGGCGAACCCCGCCAGCTGGTCGAAGAGCTCCTTGTTGTCCATCGTGGTTCCTTTCTGTCAAATGTTTATCTAAGCGATGTTGGTGGACCGTGCTATGCCTCGACCTCGTCCAGCTCGAAGCAGAGCTCGAACCAGGTGACGGTCTCGTCAGAGCCGGGCTTGAGCGGGGTCACGCGCTCGATGGGCTTCGCGTGAACGCGAATCTGCTCGTGGTTCTTGTACAGGCGCTCCTGCAGGCCCTTCACGACCTTCTTCTTGCCGCAGAAGATCACGAACGTGTACTCCGGGCCCTCGTCCAGCTTCACCTTGCCGTAGCCGTAGGGCTCGACGGCCTTGAGGTAGGGCTTGTCGTTCTGGATGCCGGGAACGGTGAAGGACTCGAGGGTGCCCTTGCCGCTGAGCTCGACCCACTCGGTGTCGGCGCAGCCGCAAGTGTTGCATCCCAGGTGGGGCGGGAACTCGATCGCGCCGCACTCCACGCACCTGCGGCCGTAGTACTTGCCCTGGGCGACGCCGTCGTAGAACTTCTTAACGATCGGCTCCATGTCTTCAAGAAGCATTGTCTGGTTCCTCCTCGTGGAAGTCTTCGTGACGTTACTCGTGCGTGCGCAGGATCTGGCAGCGGATGTTCTGACCGCCGCCGAAGCCGCGGAGGAACGTGGTCCTGGGGAGCTTGGGCATCTGGGTCGCGCCCGCCTCGCCGCGCATCTGCTTGACGGCCTCGTAGATGTCCGCGACGCCCGACGCGCCGTGGGCGTGACCAAAGTTGCAGCGGCCGCCGTGGGTGTTGATGGGCTTGTCACCGTCGAAGCCGCAACGTCCGTCGATCGCGTACTGCCAGGCCTCGCCGCGCGGGATGTAGCCGACCTCCTCGGCGCTGACGATGTCGCCGGCCAGGAAGAAGTCGTTCACGAACAGCAGGTCGAGCTCGTCGGGCTTCACGCCGGTGCACTCGTACACCTGCTTGGCGCCGTCCTTCGTGCCGTTGTACTCGTTGTCCGGGGTCGCACCCTCGTACGCGGCGGCACCGGTGCCAAGGACGTCGATGATCTTGTGGTCAAGCCCGCGGGCGACCGCCATGTCCGTGGGCATGACGACGAGCGCGGCGGCGCCGTCGCACTTGGTCTCGAAGCCGGTCACGCGCAGGTACTGGGTGACCTTGGGGTTGAACATGGAGGAGAGGAACTCGTCCGCGGTCTTCATGCCGTTCGCCTTCGCGGCGTCGTCGAAGTCGGACTCGTAGAACGCGAGCGGGTTGAGCACGGCGTTCCTGCGGAGGCTCTTGGACATGCCGTTGAGCGCCGCGTCGATCTGCTCGGCCGTGAGGTCGTACTCCCAGCGGTACTTGTTGATCCAGTTGTCGAAGCTGATGCCGAAGGCGGAATCCAGGGGACGGCCGTAGGCGCGGTCGTACACCATGGGGATGGAGGGAAGCATCTCCTCCAGCGGGAAGTCGCGGCGGTAGCAGCCGGGAGCGCCCACGACGGGAAGCGATGCCGCGAGGTCGACCGCACCGGAGAGCACGATGTCGTACGTTCCGCATGCGACGGCCTGGACGGCCTCCTGCAGGGCGACGTAGCCGGTGCAGCACGCCTCGGAGTGGTGGACGGAGCCGATGCCGCGGACGCCGAACCAATCTGCGACCTGCATGTTGGGCGTGAGGGAGTCGCCGATCATGAACGGGTTGGCCGCGCCATGGTAGAAGTACTGGATGTCGCGCGGCTGAAGGCCCGCGTCCTTGATGGCCTCGAGCGCGGCGTAGCCGAAGGCGTCGCCCTCGCTCATGCCCTTCGTCTCTGGGTGGTCCTCGAAGTTCTTGAACGGTGTGCAGCCCACACCGACGATGGAGACGCTGCGTGCCTGCTTGCCCAGCTTGACCATTAGCTCACGTCCTTTGCGCTTGCTGTCCTTCACCTGACAGCACGTATCGTATGGACGGCCCCTCGGAAGCTTAAGAACAGCGGCGCAACATGCGTTTCAGTTTGCGAGACAAAACTGTAGAAATTTGTTTCTCTCTGCAGGTAGACAATTCAATACAATGCGGCTTTCCAGGCAGCCGATATAAAAAAGAAGTATTTCCGAGCGGTAGGATATTCAAGGCGAGCGGTATGTTGCAAAACGAAGTGGCCACAGAGAGTCCCACCGGCCTCGCATGCGATCGACCTTGCCTTGACCATGCGGCCTCGCGCGAACGGACGCCACGGGACGAGCCGCCGCAGCGGACCGAGGGCGCCACGGGACAACGGTCTTGCAAGCTCAAGGCAGCCGCGCGCGAAGCCATCTTGTCCCACGGGCACTCACCCGAGAGGTGTTTGCGAGATTGTGCAAATTCGCCCCCGGTGTGTGCGGCGTCGCTCCACTCGCGGGTACACACCCAAGCCCACCTTGCACGATTTCGCAAGGTCGCCCATGGTACGTACGGGGCGCCGCACACATGCGGGCCCAGTTTGCAGAGCACCGGAAACTCACCCACGGTGTGTTGCGAAAACCAGGCCCCAGTGTCAAGAAGTCGCAGGTGTGTTGCGCAAAATGAGAGAAAACCCCGGGTGTGAGACATGCCCTATTGATTCAATCAAACATAAACGCAGCTAGACGCTAAGCGATAATATTAATTAATTTATGCTCCCGGTACACACCTCGCGATTTCCGCCACAGGACCCCCTCTGGCGCAACACAACCGCCACGAGTTTGCACGATTTTGCAAGGTCACCCCTGGTGTGTGCGGTGCGACCTCTTCCGAAGGCACGCACCGGCCGTGAGTTTGCACCATCTTGCAAGGTCAGGCCGGGTGTGTGCGGCAGCGCCCCAAACGCGGATACACACCCGACCCCAGTTTGCATATGTTCGCAAGGTCGCCCAAGGCGTGTGCAGCGCACTCTCACGCGTTCTAGATACAGGCTCCAGGCATGTCAACGGGTGTCATCAGCCACGGTTGCACACGCGGCCCCGGGCCCAAACGTGGACTTGATCGCAAGTCAGATGGAGTTCGGGCCCGCCAGCCAAAGCTGGCCTAGCCCCAGCCCTGCGGCGCCTTCGGGGTCTGGCGTACGCTCTCCTCGGAAAGGAAGAACGGGGCATAGTAGAGCCTGTTCAGTACGGCCGCGATTTTCTGCGGCTCGATCTCGGGATGCACCTCGAGCCAGTACTGGATGAGGTTGTTGTGACCCGCAATCACAAAGGACAGATACAGGTCTCGCGTAACGGGGTCCCCTCCGATCGAGGCTATCCTGTCACGGAAGTAGTCGTGCATAAAAATGGTCGCCTTGTGCACGAACGAGGGGTCGCCATGCGGACCGTTCAGCGCCACGACCTTGTCGCGGTTTCCCCGCAGCAGCTCCATGCGACTCACCATCGAGATCGTGGGGTCAAGCTCGGAAATACCAAACCGTGCCTTGAGCGCCATGTTGTTGATGCGCCGCATGTTCTGCAGAAGCTCGCTCTCGAAGCGCTTCACGACGTCGTCGACCGAGTCGAAGTGCCTGTAGAACGTCGACCGCGAGACCTTCGCGAGCTTGATCACGTCGGCCACCCGGATGTCGGGAATGTCAGTCGTCTCCATCAGCTTGAAGACCGCCGTCTCAATCTTGTCGTCGATGTCGTCTGGCATGCCCACTCCTTTCAACATGCCCTAGGATATTGCAACATCGCACGCGCCTCCGCAAGCTTCCACCCAAACGAGGCCCTGGACCCCGCGGGCGCGCCCAAAGAAAAGGCCCGCCGCGGTCGATTCCGCGACGGGCCTCATGCATGTCAAACCTAGTTAGCCGCTGCAAGAACATCGTAGGTGTTATATGTATCCCCATGTTCATATACATACTCGGGGGCGACATCGACATTCCCATCGTCCCACGTGGGTACCCCATGAAACAGCTTGACCCCGCGGAACACTTCTGGGTCATCCAGAACGTCAAACACCGGCCCCTGCAGAGTCGTTGTGTCAAACAGCTTCCTTTCCCCATTATCGAATGTGACCAACAGCATTCGTCCTACGAGTGGCTTAACGTCAATGATCCTAGTCTCGTGTGCGCCGGGGTTTCCTGCATAGCATATTCCGTCTATCTCGTACATGAACCCCCCCTATCTCAATGGCTCAATCTTTGAGAAGTGCTCACCCTGCACTGCCTTATTCCATGCCGCATAAACCTCCTCTTCATGCAGAGCAAGCCATCCAATCACACTTTTCTGGTCAAGTATACCCAGCCCATCGCACGCCGATGAATTGTCTTTGCGCGAGGACGCTCCGTTAGTCTTTCACGGCAAAGGCCCGCCGCGGTCGATCCCGCGACGGGCCTCGTGCATGTCAGGCCAACGTGCGCCACCGTGCGCGCACGAGCATCACCCCGTGTTCTGCAGGCCGGCGGAGACTCCGGACACGGTGCAGAGGATGAGGTAGATCAGGCGCTCCTTCTCGTCCGCGGTGAGCACCTGGCCACGCAGCCTCATGCGCGCAAGCGACATGACCTGCGCGATGGACAGCGCATTCACGTACGGCAGGCGCATGCGGATGACGGGGCCAAGCACGCGACGGTGCTGCAGCGGCCAGTCGTCGCCGACGATCGCGAGCACCCACTTGCGCGTCAGGCGCATCTCGTCCAGGAT
>ERZ1034871.1563-NODE-1563-length-11102-cov-5.555445_pt1 | contig 11102 bp, 8 predicted proteins | sample MGYA00520631_ERZ1034871 | MGnify/ENA primary metagenome ERZ1034871 (study PRJEB33766, sample SAMN09781721) | gut metagenome | biome: gut microbiome | host: Homo sapiens | place: Madagascar | study: EMG produced TPA metagenomics assembly of the PRJNA485056 data...
CAAATCAAAAAGGGCCGATAAGTCTTTTGGATGGTTGTGACATTTTAAGAGTAACGATGATACCTTGTTCAGTTCCCAGATGTATAGAGAACGTAATAATCTTCGCCATCGTAGTTTTGGAGAGCGAGGACGATTGCGTTGTCCTTTGCCCTTGCAAAGAAATAAGCGGGACGTTCGTTTAATTCTTTGTTGGGATCGACGTTGACAACTTGGTCGAATTGTCCCGTGAACTGAACTTCAGTGTTTACCAAGGCGGTTTGCATCTTTCCATCCTCGTCCTGCACTTTGATTGCTTTGGTGGGGATTTGGTTTAGCTGATAAGTGTACTCACGGGAAGTTTGGTTAATGAAGAAATAGACGTATGTGGGGAGGTCGGTCGCCTTCTTCTCGCTCATAACCCAGTTGGGGTGAGTGGAAGACTGCAGCGTAATCGGCTTGAAAGACCATTCTGAAGGAAGGTCGGACTCTTCCAGCCTGAAGGGGTTATCTCCGCCGTACGTTTCCATGCTGTAGGATTTCTTCTTTTCGTCCTTAATATAGGTATCAAGTTCCTTGTCGGCTTTTTTCAAGGCCTTGTAGACTTTGTAGTAACCATCAGTATCAGAAGCATCCAATGCGGCCTGCGCGTCTGTTTTTGCAGCTTCGATTTCTTTGGTATCGAACTGCTGGGCAAAATATGAACTCAGAATTTCTTGAGAATGGCTGATTTCCTTGGCGATTTCGCTATAGAGAAGTTGGTCGTAACGTTTGTTTGCGCTCTTCAGTTCATCGTAGTTCTCAACTTCTTTTTTAAGCTCTTTATCAAGGGAGTCATACTGCTTGTTTGCCGAGTCGATGGCATCCTTTGATTCGATTGATACGGTTCCGATAGAGTCAATGGACTTCATCGTTGCAGACACCGAAGGGTCAGTGCATCCAGTGACGCTTAAAGCTAGGGTAAGCCCCACAACCGCGGCGAGGGGAGCTGATCGTTTCATGGTGTGCGTTCCTTCCTCCGACACTTGGTAAACGTTGTGTTTGGTTGGCTGATACGCCCGATAATCAGCGCTTACCTAGCCGAGCGATAGATATTGCCGTGTCATTCGAGGCTGTTCCAAGTTTTTCCATTATCGGTTGAATAGGAATCGAGTTTTCCGTCTCCATCGTTATCCACGGCTTTGTTGCCATTGCCGTCAGCAATTGCTCCAGTTCCATCAGCATTTTTATGAATGGCGTACTCCCCATCGGTGTCGATATAGTCTGTGCCACCGTCTTCCGAGTCAGACTTTAGATACGTTTTTCCGTCATCCGTATCAACCCAATCGTCCTCATCTAATAATGTGCTCGATGATGAGCTGGAGTGAGAAGAATAATCATCATCGTCATCGTAGCCCTCATCGTCTTCGTCATAGGCGGCAGAAGAAGAGGGGCTTGACGAATCATTGAAAGACTCCAATGTGCTGGCACAGCTGGTGATGCATAGGGCGCAAAGAGTGAAGGCGGCGAGCAAAAGCAGCTGTGCCTTTATAAAGCGCGTCGCAAACTTCGCGCTTTCACTTTCGGTGTCAGTGTTTTCGTCCGTCATGGGTGTCATCCCTTACGCATCGTAGTCTTCGCGGAATCCGCAGTTCTGGCAGTAATACGTCTTTTTCTTCTTGCCAAGTGCTCCGCCCACGAGGCCAATGGGGCCTAAAAGCAGACCTCCAGCAGCGGCTTTTCCCACACTGAAGCCTTTATTAGATTCACCTGTGCATTTCCAACCTGTGCGCTCTCCGCAAGATGGGCATTGTGCTGGTGCTTTGTTTGCCATAAAAATCATCCTTCCATTGGCGTGACGGGAACCGTGGAAGGAGGCTCATCCGAAGAGCTGATTGCGCAGCACGAAAAGGAGGAGTATCCACCCACAGTTGCTACACAGCTCCAAGCGCCTCGCAATAGCACGAACCAGCAAGGAGAAAGGGCAAATACCCCTCCTTGTCGCTGGTTGAGTGTCTTCGGTTGTGAAGCGCGAGCATTAAAAATGCTAGAGCTGTGTAGCAGGTACAACTCTAGCATGCTGATAAGCAATTTAATCTACTGACCTGTTGAACGGTCGAAAAAGTAGGCTGTTGTGAAAAAGCGGAACCATCTGGCCTGTCGTGCCTGAGCCTCTATGAGTAGTAAAAAGGTAGTAGACCAGATGATTTGAATGGTTAATATGCCTGATAATCAGCGGTTATGTTGCCCTCGACAGATATTGCCATGACAGATAAACAGTACACGTTGCATAGGACGATGCCTTTCATATAGAAGGCTGCTAAAGAGTCGAAGCCGGGCGCATGCCAAGTTTTATTTCTTGGCCAGTTTGAAGTAGCGCTCAAATATCAATTCGAAAACGTAATAGAACATTAATCGACTGTCGAGGTCCATGCTGCCCAAGCGGATTTCTTTTTGCACGGTGTAGATAGGGTAGTCGGCTAGTTTCGAGAGAGAATTTCGAGAAAAGCCGGTGAGCGTGACGACCTTGCATCCGCGCGTTTTGGCTATCGATGTGGCGTCAATGGAAACCTGCGTCTCGCCGCTTACGGAAACGCTGAAGACCAGGTCGTTTTTGCCGAGGAGTTCTGCGTAATGCCTCATGACATGGCGTTCACTGAGCGTATCGGTGTTCTTGCCCATAATTTTGAGCTTTTCAGCCATTTCGAGGCACGGGTACTTTGAAAAGCCCGAGCAGAAGAACACGATATGCGAGGCGTCCTGGATAAGACTCACAACCGAATCGATGACCCGGTCGTTAAGCAGATCCTTGGTCTGTACGAGCTGGGTATCAAGAGGAAGCGCCTCGATAGTAAATCGATTGCGGTCGAGTGAGGCAGAATATGACCGCTTGAGTTCCGTAAACCCCGAGAAGCCAAGTTTATGGGCAAGTCTGACGATTGTATTGGGAGCGACGAAGAACCGTTCGGCAATGCTCTTGAGCGTGACATCGTCAATATCATCACGCAGCTCGATGATGTAGCGCATGATCTCGCTTTCGAGATCGTTGAGCTTGCTTTCGCCAGCTCGCACATGATCATAAAAAGATTCTTGATCTTTCATAAGATGTTTCAGCCCCTCGCACCTCGCCGTACATATGGTACCGCTTTGTGTAGCCAGGTGAGAAATCGGTAATTGGTCAAGATTGCCTATTGCCCACGAGCTGGGCAAACGTGCGTGTCTGTCTACACATATCTGTGTTGTGAGCGAAATCATGTGTCCCCGTTTCGCATTGGCTCACACGGAGACTCGCAAATGACCTTATGTCGCAAAATAGCAATCGAAACGAAGCAAGCCGAGGACAACCGCGGAGCCCAAGGTCTTCGAGAACACCGATCAGCCAACCCTGGAGGGACGGAACATGAAGGATAAGCTCAATATTGTGATCGTTGGCGGCGGCTCCACGTGGTGCCCTGGCATTCTTAAAGCCCTGACCAAGCACATGGACATTCTGCCGCTGAACCGCGTGATGCTCTATGACATCGATGCCGAGCGCCAGCGTCCGATCGGCGAGTTTGGCAAGATCCTCTTCGCTGAGGAGGAGCCCGGTGTGGAGTTTGGTTACACCACCGATAAGGACGAGGCTTACACCGACGTCGACTTTGTGCTCTGCCAGATTCGTACCGGCGGCTACGAGATGCGTAGCAAGGACGAGAAGATTCCGCTGCATATGGGAATCATCGGCCAGGAAACGGTGGGCCCTGGCGGCATGGCTTACGGTATGCGCTCCATGCACGACATGGTTGAGATCGTCAACGACGTTCGCGCTCATAGCCCGGAGGCGTGGATTATCAACTACACCAACCCGGCTGCTATTGTGGCATATGGTCTCGAGCGCGTCCTGCCCGATGAGCATCGCGTTCTCAACATCTGCGATCAGCCCGTCAACCTCATGCGCTCTTACGGTCGTCTGCTCGGTCGCGATATGAGCAAGACGGAGCCCGTGTACTTTGGCCTCAATCACTTCGGTTGGTTCAAGCACATCTACGATGAAGAGGGCCATGACCTCGTCCCGCAGATTAAGGAGTACACGGAGAAGAACGGCTTCCTTCCTGCCGATGCCGAGCAGCGTGACCAGTCCTGGCTCGACACCTACGCCATGGTCAAGGACATGCTCGAGGACTTCCCCGACTATCTGCCCAACACTTATCTGCAGTACTATCTGTATCCCGAGTACAAGGTCGCTCACCTCGACCCCGACTACACTCGCTCCGACGAGGTCATCAACGGCCGTGAGAAGCGCGTGTTCGCCGAGTGCGAGCGTGTTGCCAAAGTCGGCACCGCAAAGAACTCCTCGGTTGTTCAGAACGATGCTCATGGCGATATGATCGTGGAAATCACCTCGGCCATTTATCGCAACACCAACAAGACCTTCATTGTCATCGTGCCCAACGACGGCATTATCGAGGGTATGCCCGATGACGCCATGGTCGAGGTTGCGGCAAGCGTGGGCGCCAATGGCCCGCAGCCCTATGCTGTTGGCAAGATTGGCACCTTCTATCGCGGTCTTATGGAGAACCAGTACGCCTATGAGCGCCTGACTGTTGAGGCTTGGATGGAGGGTTCCTACGAGAAGGCCCTGCAGGCACTCACGCTTAATCGTCTGGTCGGTGACGCAAAGAAGGCACGTAAGGTGCTCGATAAGCTCATCGAGGCCAATAAGGATTACTGGCCGGAGCTTAAGTAGTCAGTCCTACAGCGCATGATAACTGTTATGGGGCGTGTGGGTTGTAGAACTGCACGCCCCGTTTCTTTAAGAGGGGTATCCCATGAACAAAGATGAGCTGCTGGCAAAGTTCCAGCGCCTGGGCAAAGTCCTCATGACGCCTGTCCTGATCCTGCCAATTGCCGGCATTCTTCAGGGCTTTGGTAATGCCTTTACCAGCCCCACCCTTACGGCAGCCGTTCCCTGGCTGGCTGCTCCGGGCTTTGCGATTTTCTTTTCGATTCTCAAGGCCGCAGCCGGCATCGTTATGAACAACATCCCGGTTATCTTCTCGATTTGTCTCGCCTATGGCTTTGCCAAGTCCGAGAAGGCTACCGCGGCGCTTTGTGGCTTTTTGGGCTACATGTGCATGAACTCCGTGATGGGCACGTTCCTTACGGCGACTGGCGTTATCGATCCCGCGAATCTTACGACGGGCCAGAGCACGATCCTCGGTATCACCACGCTCGACACTGGCGTTATCGGCGGTCTTTTGGTAGGCGCAATCGTCGCATGGCTGCATAACCGTTACTACAAGATTGAGCTGCCCGCCGTGTTCTCCATCTTTAACGGCACGCGCTTTATTCCGGCGGTGACGCTGCTCTCATGCAGCATCCTCGCATTGGTCATGTCCTTTGTTTTCCCGTTTATTCAGAACGCTCTCGGTGCGCTGTCCGAGTTCATCAAGACTACGGGTGCCTTTGGTGCATTTGTCTACGGCGCCGGCGAGCGCATGCTCCTGCCTTTTGGTCTGCATCACTTTGTCTATTTGCCGTTCTTCTTCACGTCGCTCGGTGGCGTCGAGACCATCGACGGCCAGACTGTTCAGGGCGCTATCAATATCTACAACGCGATCCTGGGCTCTCCCAGCACGCCGTTTAACATCGAGGTCAGCCGTTTTGTCATGAACGGCAAGGTTATCTTCGCTATGTTCGGCCTGCCCGGCGCTGCACTCGCCTTCTACAAGACGGCGCTTCCCAAGAACAAGAAGAAGACCGCAGCACTCATGATCGCCATCGTGGTGCCTTGCATCCTCTCCGGCATTACCGAGCCGCTCGAGTACTCCTTCCTGTTTATCGCGCCCATCCTCTACGTGTTCCACGCTCTCATGGCTGGTCTTGCTTATGCGCTGACCTATATCCTGCAGTTCAACGTGGCTGGCTCCGCGTCCTTCGGCGGCCCGCTCTTGTCGTTGATCTTTAACGGCATTATGGGTGCAGCCAAGGGCTCCAACTGGCAGGTTATCCTGTTCCTCGGCCCCATCTACTTCGTGGTGTACTACTTCGTCTTCAAGTTCATCATTCTTAAGAAGGACCTTAAGACTCCCGGCCGCGAGGAAGAGTCCGACGATGAGGCCGCAAAGGCTCCCAAGACTGTGATCAGCGACCTAATTCCCGCCATCGTTGAGGCAGTGGGCGGCGACAACAATATTAAGTCTGTCGAGGCCTGCTTCACCCGTCTGCGCATCCAGCTCAATGACTGTGACAAGGTGGTTGATGACGCCGAGTTTACCGAAAAGCTCGAAGCGCGTGGCATCGTGCATGTCAACGGCGGCGTGCAGATTGTCTACGGCAACATGGCATCTAACTACGCAACCCAGATGCGCGAGCTGCTGGGTATGGAGTAAACGACTCAAACACACGATCAAGATTAATACAGGTCGGCGTCCGATTCTTCAATCGGGCGCCGACCTGTGCTGTTTTGGGGCGAATGGGCAAGTACATGACGTGCTCGCTGCTCTCTTTTGGCACTGCCTATCGTGTATTCGGACGCCTTGCGACGGTGAGGTGCGTTCTTTTCGGTCCTAGCGTGTTTGCGGCTAGCGCTGCGCCCGAAGTCGATTTGCACAGCTGATATACAGAGCGTTAACCGCGCTTTGTAGACTCATGCCCTCAACCAGGGCGGTCGAGTACTCGCTGAGTGACTCCGCGCTCACGGGTAGCAAGAGCTCACGCGTCCCGTTGTTATCGAATGCCATGTTGCTCGATATCCAAATAACGCGGCAGCCTCGCCGCTTGGCCTCAACGTAAAGATTGAAGATATGGCTCGTCTTTCCTGAGAACGATACAAAGATGGTTAGATCGTCGGGTTGGAGCAGACAGAGTGACGTCTCCTGTCCCTTGACGGAGCCAAATGAGAAGCACAGTCGGTTTACGCGGCTCAGCTTTTCGCAGAGTGAGCGGGCGGCGAGATTGGAGAATGAGCTTCCGTATACGTAGACATTTTGCGCATCGAGAAGCCAATCAACGGCCCGCTCGAGTCGATCCTCAGTGAGCAGGCGTTTTGTTTCAAGCAAAGAGGTCTCTACGATATCGAAATACCAGGGTATATCGATTTGCTTATGAGCCCTTGCCTCGGTTGTCTCACGCTGGAGCCAAGCGTTGAAGTCGTCAACTTGCTCTTTGAACGATCGAAAGCTCGAGCCGTTTACGCGCCTGCAGAAGCGCGAGATGGTCGCGGGCGATGTATTGCACGCGCGGGCAAGTTCTTCTATTGAGAGCTCTGGGACCTCGTCGTGATGGGAAAGGGCGTAGAGTGCGATGTGGGCGTCAAGGCTGCCGCCCTTCTCGACGTCTTCGATACAAGACCTGAGGTTCGAATAGACCTCGTACATCGACATTCAAATCACTCCAAACAATAATGCCCCGGAGCGGATATGCCATCTCCGGAGCATTGTGGTGAAGCTATGGGACGGATTTATTCCATGCCCAAGTATTCTCTCATTTCGACTTTGTAGACAGAAGCTTTATTGCTGTAAACGATCTGAACACCGCCGCCAACGTGCACGATGGCGCTGGCGCCGAGGTCTTTGGTGAAGACGCTATCGTCCTTGACTAGGGCGGTGTCTTTGAGGCTGAGCCTCAGGCGAGTGAAGCAGGCGTTGACGCCCGAGATGTTATCGGCGCCGCCCACGGCATCCACGATCTGCGGGATGAGGTCGCTTACCTGGACAGGTGCTTTGGAGTCGATGGCCGACGTGTCATCCGCTGTCTGCGTGTCATCATCCTCGCGGCCCGGGGTTTTGAGGTCAAATTTCTTGATAAAGGCGCGGAACAGCACGTAATAGATTCCGAAGTAAGCGATGCCGAGTGGAATAAGCCAGAACCAGTTGGAGCCTTTATCGGCGTTCATGATGCCGTTGAAGATCCACGAGAGGAGCGGTCCGCCGAAGGCGGAAGGCCCGGGCACATTGAACTGTACCAGGTAGGTGAGTACATACGCGATGCCGCACAGCAGGGCGTGGACCACATAGAGTACGGGCGCTACAAAGAGGAAGGAGTACTCGAGCGGTTCGGTTATGCCCATGATGGCGGCCGGAATGACGGCGGCGATCATGAGGGAGCCGACCTTCTTTTTATTCTCGGGACGGGCACAGTGGTAGATGGCGAGCGCCGCTGCGGGCAGGCCGCACATGGCGAACAGCACCTTGCCGTTCATGACGTATTTTGAGATGTCGATGTCGTACATCATGCCGGGCGTGTTGAGCATGGCGTTGTAGATGTTGACAGCACCCTCGACGGTCTGGCCGTCAACCTGGATGCTACCGCCCAGAGAAGTGAAGAAAAACGGCAGGTAGATGAAATGGTGCAGGCCGAAAGGCAGAAGCATGCGCTCGGAGAAGCCATAGATGAACGCGCCAAACACCCCGGTGGAATCGATGAGTGTCGAGGCGGCCTTTAGGCCGGTTTGCACAAACGGAAACACGAAGGCGAGCGCAACGCCCACTAGGCTCGCGAAAACGACGGTGAGGGCGGGGACGCAGCGTGTACCGTTGAAGATGCCGAGCACCGGCGGAAGCTGCACCTTATAGAATCGGTTGTGGATCCACGCGACTACCAAGCCGATGATGATGCCGCCGAATACGCCGGTGTCGAGTGTGGTTACGCCCAGGATGGCGTTCTGACCGGTCTGCAGGTTGGCGGGATCGATGGTGCCCAGCAGGATAAGCAGCTGACCCATGATCGTGTTCATGGTCATGTAGCCGATGAAGCCTGAGAGTGCGGCGGTCGCCTTCTCGGCTTTGGCGTAACCGTAGGCGATGCAGATCGCAAAGAGAACCGAGATGTTACCATTGATAACGTTGCCGGCTGCTTTGATGAGTGTGCTAAAGATCACCATCGGCTCGGTGCCCAAAAGCGGGCAGAGCGAGATGAGGTTAGCATTGGAAAGGGCGGAGCCCAGACCGACCAAAATGCCGGAAACGGGCAGGAGAAGGACCGGTGCCATGAGCACCTTGCCGAGTCTCTGGAACTCGCTGTAGAGCTTGCTTTCTTTCATGATGTTCCTTCGATGCGCGGGGAGTTAGGACAGGGTCGGCCAATAATCGCCGTTCGCTTCGATCAGGTCGTCGAGGATTTGGCGCGCGACGGTAGTCGAAGGGACGGTCTTGTTGATTGCGATGGCTTCGAGTGCCTTCTGGTAGGAATGCTCGTAATATGCGTCGACGGCGAGCTTCTCGCTGGCATTCTGCTCTTCGATAAGCCCCTTGTAAAAGGTGGGGATAGCAGGCTGGCTGATTGGTTCGGGGCCCCAAGAGCGCAGGTAGGCGGGGACCTCGACCATGGCGTCGTCGGGCAGATTGGGGATGGCGCCGTTGTTCTCGACGATTACGAGATAACGTTCGCACTTGTTGTAGGCGATAGAGGCGGCTGCGTCGACGATAAAGTCGCCAAAGACCGTGAAGCTCTGTACGGGGCTCTTGTAATTGGCGGGATCTGCCAGGTACTTGTCGTGCTCGGCAAACATCTCCTTCTCGCGTCCGTTGATGACGTTGTCGGCGCGCGTCCAGTTGGGGTCCATGCCATCTGCCATGTCTTTGGAGTACAGGTAGTACTGCAGGTAGCTGTTGGGCAGATACTCGGGATAGTCCTTCACAATCTTGACGTATTGACCCCAGGTGTGCATCCAGTCCTTGTCCTTGTGATGCTTGTCGCTCACGGCCATGCCGTGCTCGAGAATCAACTGACGGAGCTCCGGCAGACGATCGCGTCCCTGCTTGTCGTAGATTTTGGTAAACCAGCCAAAGTGATTGAGTCCAAAATACATGGGGTCGATATCGCGCCAGCTGGGAAGTCCGAGCATCTTAGAGTACGAGAGCAAGATAGCCGTGGGCATATCGCAGATGTTAAGGATATGGTCGTTGTTAAACTCGCGACGTGTGGCCTCGGCGACAACTGCGGCGGGGTTGGAATAGTTGAGGATCCAGGCGTCTGGACTGTATTTCTTGGCGTAGCGTACGAGATCGAAGACGCCGGGGATGGACCTGATGCCATAGGAGATCGAACCGCCGGCGCCGCAGGTTTCCTGTCCCGCGCAACCGTACTTGAGAGGGATGCGCTCGTCCTGGCGACGCATCTGAAGGCCACCCTGGCGGATTTGCGCGAAGACGAAGTCGACATCGGTGAATGCCTTTTCGGGATCGGTCGTCACGACAACTTCGATGTCAGGAGCTTCCTGCTCGATGAACTGCTTCATGATGTCGTAGACGAGATGCATGCGCTTGTCGTCGATGTCGTACAGGGCGAGTTTGCGCAGCGGTAATTCGTTTTTCTTCTGCAACAGGCTCTGGATGATGCCGGGAGTGTGGGTGCTGCCGGCCCCGGCGATTACAACTGCTTTCTTGTCCATGTGGTAAACCCCTTTCGTGTGGATTGACCACTTCAGACTACGAAAGCTTTACCTGCGATTCTATCGATTTTCAGATTGCGAAAAACGATAGCGACAATCTTAACAGGATGCGTTTTGCGTGGTTAAATAGCGCCGGGAAAGATGCTGACTTGGGCGGCGGGCGACGTGTTGCATGGCTGCGGGAGCGAACGCCAGGCGGTCAAAAGATGGTGGGCGGTGCTGCGGCTTTTGGCTGCAATTGCGCTACCCGCGGTGGCGCTCCCAGCGAGCCAGCTTAATCGTCACCAGCGTGAGCGCCCAGGCCACAAGCGAGAACGCGGCGCCCACGGCGCCCACGTACGCAATGCCAACGCTGCTTACCACGGCGCCGCCCACTGCGGTGCCAAACGAGATGCCGACATTAAACGCCATAGGCTCAACCGAACTTGCGAGTACCATCGACTTGGGATGGCGACTGCGTGCCACGTCCATAAAGTGCGTGATGCACGACACCGAGAACAGGTACATGAGCAGCGCCAAGCTAAAGACAAAGACCAGCGCGAGCGGCATGGTGCCGCCCACGGCAAACAGCCCGAGTAACGCCGCAGCCTGCAGCACAAACGTCACAAGCAGCGCCTTCATGCCAAAGCGCGCATCGATCCAACCGCCCAGGATGTTCGAGATCAGGCAGAACACGCCGTAGGCCATAAGCGTGGTACTCGCCTGAACGGTGCCCATGCGCAGCACCTGCTCAAGATAAGGCGTCACGTAGCCGTAGAACACATAGACCGATCCC
>ERZ1034871.1565-NODE-1565-length-11099-cov-8.355940_pt1 | contig 11099 bp, 19 predicted proteins | sample MGYA00520631_ERZ1034871 | MGnify/ENA primary metagenome ERZ1034871 (study PRJEB33766, sample SAMN09781721) | gut metagenome | biome: gut microbiome | host: Homo sapiens | place: Madagascar | study: EMG produced TPA metagenomics assembly of the PRJNA485056 data...
GTTTAGTTACAAAACTTAATGGAAGTGTTGATAACAACGAACTTCTTAGAATTGGAGAAATGAGAATTAAAGTAGAAAGTGTTGAATCTCCAACAAAAGATACACAAGGATTTGGAGTAGCTTTTACAGAGCCTACAACTGTAGAAATTGTGGGTGATGGCTACTTTACAGATAATACTCTTACTGAAAATAAAGGTAAGAGCATGGTTGTTACAGGTAGTAGTGACATTATCGTTAGCCAAGCAACTACGGTGTCAATTAGAAACAAATATAAACTGAATAATCTTGTTGCGTACATACAATCAGGTGTTTCATACGGCAAAAACAAAGTTTTAAATATTGATGATTTAAAATATTCTACTGCTTTGAGTTCTTTAAACTTGTCAAGGATGCAAGCTTCTGGCGATATTGCCAATTTGAAGAATCTTACTGCTTTGACTAGCTTGTTCTTAATAGATACCAAAGTAGCAGGTGATATTGCCAATTTGAAGAATCTTACAGCATTAACAGTTTTAATGTTGTATAACACACATGTAAATGGCGATATTGCCAATTTGAAGAATCTTACTGCTTTGACTAGCTTGGATATTGCTAACACTAATATTATTGGCGATATTGCCAATTTGAAGAATCTTACTGCTTTGGTCTCTATAAAAATAAATAACACACAGATAAGTGGTGATATTGCAAATATTTATTTTGCTCTTAGTGGAACTGCCAAAGAGTTTAATATTGCATATTGTGATAATTTATCTGGTGACTTGGCAAGTATTCCTAATAATATATTGTTCCTTAATAGTTATAGGGGTAATAGTAAGTTTACTTGGACGAAAGGCTCATCAAGAACTAATATATTAGCATGTGCAAACTTACACTGTTCTAACATTGATGATATGTTAAATGACATGGCAAATATGACAGCATCCTTTGCAGGTCAAGAAGTATATCACAAGGCTATTAATTTGATTGGAACTCACACTTCAGCATCAGATGCAGCAGTACAGACATTACAGAGAAAGGGCTATACAGTCTCAATCGCTCCTGCATAAGGTATCATTAGTTTAACATTAAAGCAAAGAAAGGAAACAAGATATGAATAAGTTAACAAAGAAGTATAAGGTAGTACATGAGGGAACCAAGATGGTGTTCCCTCTCACAGAGGAAGGTGACAATGCTGAGATATTCCCAGCAGTAAATGCCACCGCAGTAGAGTTTGACACATACCCAGAAACTAAGTCTTACGTAGATGAGCATAACTTGGTGTATGAGGAACCAAAGTATGGGGAGTAAAACTCCAAGACGAGACTTTGGAAATTTAAAAGTAAGACTATATGAATAAGAAACCATTACATGAAGCACTGGCTGTGCTTCTTACCAAACTTTCATCGGCAAGGGACAATCCCTTGCTGGTGGATAATTACGTAGTGAAAGCCTTGCGCACGGTTCTTTTGGAGTTCAAGGAATCGGGCGAGCTTCACGAAGCATACAAGGAGCAGATACATTCCACCATGGAAAGTGACAATCCTTGGATAGGCATGTTGATGAAATCGCTTGGCGATGATGCCTCCATCAAAGAGAGCATGACCGATGAAGTCATTGACGGAATGATTGATTCTATGTTGGGCAACGATTAAAATATTTTGTTATGAATGACAAGGAGAAAGAACTATGGCGAGTTATAGACAACGTAATCAAGTGTTGTGCTATTGAACTTCAGAACGGAGAGTTGAGCATTACGAGAGAAGACGTTCTCGGCAAGTCGAGAGCAGAAAACCTCGTAATGACACGATGTATGGTCGTTGAGCAGATGATACACGCAGGATTCAGCATAACGACCATTGCGACCGTATTAAACCGCACCGTTCCAGCTGTTAGACATCTTTGCAAGATGGCTTACACCTATATCAGCACGTCTCGAGTTTATCGACTTGCCACGGCACAAGCGACCCTTCTAAACAAGGACGTTGAGCCGATTTGTATTTAAGAAACAAAAAGAAAATAACCAAAAGCGTTCTTTGAAAATAATTCGATAAATACCAGTGTACTAACTTTTTGGAGCGAGCCATAAATCTGAGTAACTTTGCAGCGGATTCCAATATTTGGTTTCCGTAACGTAATTAACTCAAAATTATATGGCAGACACAATCGAGAAAGTTTATTGCACTGGGGACGGTGGCAATGACAACCTGGCGGCAGCGTTGCTCGCTAGAGGTAGAGACAATGATCCAGCGACTATGCTGGCAGCAATGAACGGTGGTATGGGTGGAGGTTGGAACAACCCATTCGCCTATATGATGATGTTGGGAATGTTCCGCTTTATGTATGGTGATGGTTGGAATGGCGGTCAGAACGGCAACGTACAGCGTGCCGAAATCCAGTCTCAGATTGACAGCCTTCGCAATCAGATGAGCGACAACCACAACAGCGACTTGTTGATGGGAGCAATCCAGGGCAACAACCAGGACTTGAAGACATTGGCGGCTAACTTGAATTGCGACTTCAACGCATTGCAGTCTTCCGTTTGCAGCATCCAGGCAGGCATCCAGCAGGTAAGCGGGCAAGTTGGTTATTCGGCAGAGCGAGTAATCAACGCTGCGAACCTCGGCAACCTCAACATTATCCAGCAATTGAAGGACTGTTGCTGCACCACGCAGCAGAACATCAACCGTATGGGCTACGAGAACCAGTTGGGGCAGAAGGACATCATCAACGCAATGCAGCAGGGGTTCTGCTACACCAATACTGGCCTGGAGCGAGGTTTCAGTAACCTCGGCAACCTCATCCAGACGGTAGCTTGCGACTTGAAGAACTCGGGCAAGGACAACACCCAGCGCATCGTTGACGTTCTCAACAACCACTGGCAGCAGGACTTGCAGATTCAGCTCGAGGACAGCAAGCGCAGAGAACAGACTGGTTTCATTATCCAGCAGCTGAAGACCACCACAACCACCACTGGAGCGTAGTAGGTCCTAAACAAAATCTATCAAGGGGCAACTCGCTGTTCTATCAGTGAGACCCCTTTTTGTCTATTTATCGAATTATCTAAAAAGAGCGCATTATGGAATTTAAGAATATACAAAGAAATCACCCGGTCTATCTGCTAGACAAGCAGACGGTGGAAGTTAAGGAAGGCAAGGTCGTAGACAACCAGCCGCACATCAACACTGGCATCGCAACCATTTCCAGCAGCGGACAGCCTATGCGAGACGTGACAATCGAGGTGGAGGGAAAGCAGACAATCTATACCATCCCCGAACACCTCGGAGTTACCTTTGCAGGCGAAACCGTACTGGCAACCGACAAGGCAGACCTTTTGCCCGAAGTTGGAAAATTGGTAAATGAAGCCGATGAGATAATCAAGGCATACGAGCCAAGCAAGGAGCGGAAAGCCAAGGGCGAAGAACTTCTTGCAGCTTTGAACCCGGCAATCAAGGAGAAGCAGGAAACCGAAAAGCGTTTCAAGGCACTTGAGGGCGATATAAGCGGCATTCGTGGCATGGTCAAGCAATTACTCGACAAACTAGGATAGGAGGGCGCACAATGAAGAAAATCATCGTTTTGCGCCATTCTTGCGATAGCGAGGAAGAGCGACACCAGCACCAAGAGAGCGACATCATCCACAGCTTACCATACGATAAGGCAGCAAAGGCACTCATGGGAGCCAGTGGGTACGTGGCATACGTTGCCAAGCACGGCTACCACTTCACGAAGCAGCTAGCAATCAAGGCGAGCGAGCAGATGAAGAACGTAGATGGAACGAGTCATCGATGGACTGTTGACGAAATCCGGTTAGCGACAAACAACGAGATAATCTCAAAGGGCACAACCCTCGGGGATATTCTCTATTTGGCTAATATGGCTTATGCGGACTTCTACCCGAAGGTAATCAAGACCGAGAGCGACTGCGTACAGTATGCTATTGCCGTAGCCAGTGATCCAGACGGATACGAGGGTATGGCATTCTGCAGGTGGACGGCAGACATCATCGGGAAGGGCGTTACCATTGACTGGGAGAAATTGGAATAAACCAAAAAAATAAATTGATATGAGCGAAGTATTTCACGATTTTCAGGTGCACCATCTATATCTGTGCGCCCTAGTAATTTTTATCTGTTTCTCTACGATTCTGATAGCGATGACAATTGACTTGATAGCAGGTATACAGAAGGCGAAGGAACTGCATGTTGCAAGAACGTCAACCGGGTTGAAGAAGACGTGTGACAAGGCGAAGAAGTATTTTCCGACATTCGGTATTGCTACGCTTATGGACGTAGCTACGTGTATTATCTCTCCCTTCCCTATATTCTCCATCGCATGGACGGTGTATCTGCTTTTATGCGAGTTTAAGAGCATCCGGGAAAAGGCATACGAGAAGGCTGAGATACGAAAGCAAGACCGCACGATGCAGGTGATTCTTGAAAATAAGGACGAAATTGCGAAGGCGGTTGTCGAGATAATGAAGGAAGAACGAAAGAAAGGAGGAGATGATGAGGATAACTAGAGCGCAACTGGTAAAGATAATGCCGAATGCAGGCAGCAGGGCAGACACCTACCTTCCAATCATCAATGGATGGGCAGAGCATTTCCACATCAATACTCCTTTGCGAATGGCGCACTACCTCGCACAGATTGCCCACGAAAGCGGAGAGTTGAGATACACCAAGGAGCTTGCAAGCGGCAGGGCCTACGAGGGCAGGAAAGACCTCGGCAACACCCAGCAGGGCGATGGCGTGAAGTATAAGGGCAGGGGGCTTATTCAGATAACTGGAAGAGCCAACTATCAGAAGTATGCCAATTATTGCGGCTTCGATGTCGTTGGGACACCCGAGCTGCTGGAGCGACCATTTGGGGCAACGAAATCCTCGATGTGGGTATTCGACACCTTCGGCTGCAATGAGCTGGCAGACCAAGATAACTTGAAGGCTATCCGAAGGAAGATAAACGGAGGGTACAAGGGACTGGCAGCCTGCGAGAAGTATTTGAAGCGAGCCAAGGAAGCTCTGGAAATCAAGGTGCTTTCGTAATAAGCACATCAATTTAACGTTTATAGAGTATGGAAAATTCAAGAAAAGGGCAAAATTTGCGTTCTGTGGCGTTATTTCTCGCCATGCTTATAATTACCCCACTTTTGATTTTGGGCTGTTCCTGCGCTAAAACAGCACAAAATAACACGGCTTATCACGACAGCGTGAACCAGCGACAGATCCACTGGCAGGACACCCAGCAGCACGACAGCGTATTTAAGCAGGACAGCGTGCTGGTGTATATCAAGGGCGACACCGTAATCAAGGAGCGGTGGCACAACCTTACGACCACCAGGTGGAAGACAACGACCAAGACGGACACCATCGTGGGGGACACCTACGTTTTCGTAACAGACACCGTAAAGGTTAAGTATTACGTGAACCGATACAAGAACAAGGAGGTAGAGAAGCCAGCGAGCACTTGGAATAAGGTAAGGCTATTCATTGGCGATTGCGTGATTCTGTTTCTGTTCCTTCTCGCGGTAAACTGGATAAAGGAGCGCATCAAGAAGAGAGTTCAATAGGTTCAATCATAATATCATTTGTTAGAAAGGGCAGGGACGCAAGGAAAGCGTTTTCCTGCCCATTTTTGTGCGAAGAACACTTTTCATTGAGAGAAAAGGGGTAGGGGATATGAGAGTTAGATTATATTCATTCTAGCTAATGCGTGCAGGTTATTATTATATAGAGTGTGGAAAACTAAGGCAACCGATTGATAGTCATTGATTTGTGGATAAGAAAAACGACTGAAAAAGACCGAAATTAGTCAAAATTAGCCGTGTTTACGCCATAAACAGCCAATAAAAGTTAAAATATTAATATCTTTCCGCAAAAGTTTTGGTGGAACGGAAAAATATTAATATCTTTGCATCGTGTTTAGGAGATAAGCACAATAAAACATTCAGTAACTTAAGCCCTAGGCAACACGGTCAAGCCAACGAAAATGAAAAAGTCAAATTCAAACGTTTTAGAGTTCACAACTAAGTTTATCAACTCAAACTTCCGCATCAAGGTCTTCGGACGCACAGAGGACGGCAAGAAGATAAACACTCTCGTAGGTGTAAGCGGTATCTTGAAGCTCATCGGTTCAGAACTCTTCAATAAGTTCGTTAAGAGAGCATTGAAGGCAGGTCTGGACGCTTGCCGCTGCGCACTCAGAAGAGGATTGGTTGTAACATTGTATGCTAAGTAATCAAGGGAGGGCGAAGCTATGAAGAAGTATTTTGTAAACGGCAAACAGATTTCCGAGACAGAAGCAATCTTGATTGATATGGAGAATAAGAGATTGCAGCAAAGCAACAACATTGCAGACTGGGCAGGTATTCAATTTATAATTCAAAGATAGGAGGCAATACATTTTGAATGCTAAAAACAGCCTTGGGCAAGTTAATAGCCACATCGAGGACTACAGAACCAAGGAGAGAATGGAAGAAGAGTTTGTACGCATCAAGGAAGTTTTCAGAAACAACCCACATGCGGAAATTCTGGAAGAAGGAGACCGACACTTCAAGGTTAAAATCGGTAGAGTGACATTCAAGTATTACATCACGGAACGAGAAATTTAAATTTGGCAAGATATGAAGGAATACGACAAGATACCAGCACAGGCAGTGGTCGAGGTAACGACCAGCTGGGGAAGAACCTGCCTGCGAGAGATTGGGCGAGACCTTAAGGAAGGCACGGTGCTCAATGGTTATTATTATCCGGTAAGCAAGGCTTTCGACTTTGAATGGAAGGGAGAGGGCGCAATGCTGTGGATCGGGGACAACGGAAGGCTTGTAAGCCTTGGAGAAGGACAGAAGCACAAGTATATGATGCTTGGTCGTATGCTATCCGATTGCGAGTACTTCCTTCGCAACCCATACGAGCGACACCTCTATTTCCCGAGCATCGCCAGACATTGCAAGGAAATGCGCCAGTACTGGCAGGAGTTGAACATCAAGCCCGACTGGTTAAGCTACAAGCAGATTGGCAAGCTGGAGCACAAGATGAACCGAATGAAAACGAAGTTGGACAGACAATTGAAAAAAGACGGATATGGACGAAAGTAGAAAAAACATCAAGAGAACGAAGAAGGGCACTGGCGCAACGGTCAAGCTAGTTGGCATACAGATAGACAACGACCTTCTGCCGTACCTCAACGCACTGCCCAACAAGTCACGATTCATAAATGATTTGTTGAGAAAGAAATTTTTCGGAAAATAATTTGGTGGTTTCAAAGGAAAATCGTACCTTTGCAGCACTGAATGTTTAAAGTGGTTCCCACTTATTACCCCAGCGGCTCGACTTTTTCACCGCTGGGGTATTTTTGTACTCTTTTTTTTGATTTTCCCCGAAATTTGAGTTCTGAGCCGCTTACGTAGTAAGCACGTAAAACTATCCCAAAAAACAATTTGAGCCGTTTCTGCGCCAAATTCGCAAAAAATAAGGGCTATTTCTTGTTGTATAGCACGTAATCAATAACCCTGCGGTTGGCTTCATCCACACGAGACAAGTCTGCATTGATGTAGGTATCAGTGACACGGACACCGAACGAGTGACCCAGTGCCAGCGATATTACGTCCTTTGGTATTCCAAGGTTGAAGGCGATGGAAGCCCACGTATGGCGAGCGTAGTACGTAGTAAGCCCAGGGCGAACCTTTGCGAGTTTCTTATTTATCATGACCGTTGCAGAATCAACGTTCTTGAAATGCTCCGAGAAGCGAACCAGCTTCTTTTCCCCTTTGTACTTCTCGATGATGCGGAGAGCTTCGGGATGAAGAAGGACGGAGTAATGCCTACCAGTCTTCGCCCGGTCGTATTCAAGTCTGCCACGGACGATATTCTCCTTTGTCAAGGCAAACAAGTCACGCACATTGATACCAATCAGTAGGAACATCAGTAGGAACATGTCGACCAGCTCATCACCACCAGCTTCGAAGATAGAGCGGATTTCCTCAACAGACAAGTCTCGCTTTTTCGTTGTCTCAAGCCGGAGACTGTACCTGCGGAAAGGGTAGTTTTTTGTTTGCTCATTATCTATCGCCAAGTTGAAGACAGCAGCGACACAGAGCATCCTGCTGGTTCTGGTATTCCTAGACAAGCCCTCCTTTGCCATGAACGCATCGAAGTCTTCAAGCCAAGAGCGGTTAATCTCATCGTAGGTAATGCGAGCCGCTTTTTCTTCTCCAAGGAAAGCTTCAATCTTTGCCCAAGTGTACTTGTATCTATTGATCGTGTTCTTTTTTAGGTTTCTCCCCTCGTATGCGATGAAGCCATCACGAAGCAGGGCGACCTTTTCCCTTGCAGGCTCAGCTTCAAGCATGATTAAGTCCCGGAGTTCCCTAGCCGTGATGTCGCCACGGTATGTTTCCTTGCATTGCGCCTTCATCATCATTCTATTGTAGAAATTCAGACGGTCAAGAAGAAAGTCGTTGACAGCATCACGATCGGGACGCTTGCGCACCTTGCAAGCCCTTTTATCCCATTCATCCTTTTTGCAGTATTGATTGAGGGATATGAAGGCGGTCCCACCGTGATGGTTGACGGCAAGACGGATGGAGAACGTGCCGTCCTGCCTTTTTACTCTTGTATCTAAATATAGTCTCAGTGTTGCCATATTTCCGTGCAGTATTTATTCAGTTTATTTATAGCGAGAAAAGCCGCAATGGTGCAACGTTGTGCATGATTGCAGCGTTTTCGAATTATCTGAGCATCAAAGAATCCCTTTATATACTGGGGGAAACAGTTAAGTTGTACTTAAAATCATAACGTATGCTTTAAATTATTGAAAATTAAACACTTAATACTACTGCTATTTTTCCGTGCAGTTTTTATTCAGGTTTTTCACTATTTCTGACGTGAAGCCAGCAGCGTAGAAGTCACCCGAACCAAGGAGCAGCCAGTATGGGTTGACATGGTAATCACGGACTAAGAACTGAACCCAGGACGGACGGAAACGACCGTAGCACTCGGCAGGCTTGTCTCGAAGGGATATGGCGTTCCAGCGGTTGAGACCGTACCGGTCCGTTATCGTCTTAAGACCGCCTATGCAGCCGTCAGCCTTCAAGCGGTCGAGGGCATCAAAGAAGCGCACGGCTATATCAACATCAGCGGACATCAGATTTTTCTCTTCCATATTATTCATTTAACTTTTTGTAGGCACGACTGAAAACGCTTTCCAGCTTTGCCCGATGATTATTCAATCTTTGCGACCAGTCCTGCAACTGAGCCAGCGAGGGGCGAGAAGCCAGCAGCCCATCCACCTCGGAAGGGGTGAGCACTGGAAGGTATTCCTCGTAGGCGAGAAGGTAATCGATTCTACACATTCGACATAACTAGCATTGTAAGGATATAACCGAGAACAGCAGTAAAACCAAAGTATAGATAAATCTTTGCTATCTTCTCGTTTATTGCTATGGTGTAATCATCAGCTTCAATCTCTACCTTACGCCTAGACAATTGACGACCATCGTACCGTTCTCCCCTCTTGTATCGATTATCAGCGACATATACAGCCTGCGATGTATACTGCCAGCCATAGGCGGTATGTTTGTTTTTCAGCTTTCTGTAGCCAACAATCAGCAGGACAACTCCACCGATGATACTAAACACGAAACCAACGAACCCCCAGAACCAAGCAGCACCAACAGAAGGGACTATAGGCTGGACCCCCTCATCCACTACCTTTCCAACGCCAGTTATGCGGCCAGCACCACCAGCGGAAACATTGCGGTGCGGTATAGAGTGAGCATCGCCATAGATGTTATTGCTGACAACACGACCAGCATCCCTTCCTACCTGATTGACAGCAGAGCGAATGAAACCCTTTGCCAGTCCATTAATGAAACTTCCCATACGCTATTTATTTAAATGATTTATATTTCTTTCGTAGAACTCATTCCAAGCCTTTTTCTTGATGAAGACGAAGAAAATCAGCAGCCCTAGTGCAACCATCAGCAGGTGCAGCGGCTGGCGCAAGACCCCGAATCCGAAGGAACGCTGGAAGTCGATGCTGAACGAAATCAGCACTCCGTAGGTAGCGAACGCTCGATGCACCCAGCAGAAGCCATAGGCTAGGCTGACGATGATCCAGGCAATGAAGCCGAAGAGCGAGCAGTCGAATATCCACTCCGTGAGTTTTACCCGAAAGCCGAATGAGAGCAGGATGCAGTGCACCAGCATCACAAACGCACCCACTGGAGGGATGATGCCAATTATTAACCTGCTGGCCTTCCATAGCCAGCTTTTACCGAGAGCGGCAAGAAGAATCTTCTCCTTCCGTTCTATGAAATCCTCACCTTTCATCGTTACTTAGAATTTTAGTTGATATTATACCTGGAGCGAGAACTAAAGTTCACGCAACCACTTCTGACCCGATTTAGTCTTAGACCAAATTACGAGACTAGTGCCGATGATAGCACCTAAACACATTACTAATGCAAATCCTTCCATAATCTTAAATGTTATTATCGTTATACTTCATTACGTCATTTGCGAAGCACGCAAAAGTTATTGCACTCAACGCACCAGCTATGATGCACACGTAATTATATACTCCCATTTCACCACCAGCGAACAACGGAGACAATCCACCTATGCCAGTGCCACTGATGAACAGATTTGAAACACCATACAAGTAATCGCAGAGTTTCGAGCGTCTGTCGTGCTCTTTGTTTGACTTACTGACCATTCTTTTTCCTTTTGCAAAGTTACTAAATTATTTCTGCCCGACAATGGCAAGCAGGGTTTCAACTTGCTTTCGAAGAAAGGAATTTTCACTTTCCAAGCTTTCGACCCTAGCCTGCAGTGCTGCATCACTACCTATTGACTGGGAAACGTTGGAGCTGTTCGAACCATTGACATTTGAACCGAAAACAGCCTCTTCCATCTCGGCTGGGAGGGGAGGGGCACACTTGTCGATGATTTCCTTTATCTTTTGAAAGAAATCTATCTTTATAGACTTGCGATTAAACTTCGCATTCAAGTTCTGCGGACTAGTTCCTAACTCCTCCGCAACAGCAGCAACGGACATTCCCGAGCGCTTTATATATTGTTTCAGTTCTTCTCCGTTCATATTAAAACAAAATTAAATAA
>ERZ1034871.1578-NODE-1578-length-11016-cov-14.323419_pt1 | contig 11016 bp, 7 predicted proteins | sample MGYA00520631_ERZ1034871 | MGnify/ENA primary metagenome ERZ1034871 (study PRJEB33766, sample SAMN09781721) | gut metagenome | biome: gut microbiome | host: Homo sapiens | place: Madagascar | study: EMG produced TPA metagenomics assembly of the PRJNA485056 data...
CCTCATTTGCCAACGATGAGGAAATGCTCGACTACATTGAGAAGACCCACCTTAATTATATGTGGGATGGAGCCAACCCCAACTCCGGACTGGCACCCGAGCGCATTCACCTCGATGGTATCTATCCACAGAACGACAAGCATGTGGTGACTACCGGAGGAAGCGGATTTGGCATAGCCGGCCTGCTGGCAGGTATAGACAGAGGTTACATCAGCCGCACCGAGGGTGTGAAGCGCCTTACCAAGATAGTAGATTTCTTAGGAAAAGCCGACCGATTCCATGGTGTTTGGTCGCACTGGATAGACGGCAATACAGGAAAGACCGTTCCTTTCGGACAGAAAGATGATGGTGGCGACCTCGTGGAAAGTTCGTTCCTCATGGCAAGTCTGCTGTGCGTACGCCAATATTTCGAGAATGGCAACGAACAGGAGAAACTCTTAGCAAGCAATATTGACAAGCTGTGGAAAGAGATGGAATTCGACTGGTATCGCCGTGGCGGACAGGACGTACTCTACTGGCACTGGTCGCCTAACTATGGTTGGGACATGAACTTCCCACTCGAAGGCTACAACGAATGCCTCATCACCTATATCTTGGGAGCTTCCTCACCCACCCATTCTATCCCGGCAGAATGCTATCACAAGGGATGGGCAAGGAGCGGAGGCATCAAGAGCAATGCCAAGCCTTACGGCTATCCGCTCGAACTGAAGCACAATGGCGCCGAACAGACCGGCGGTCCGCTGTTCTGGGCACAGTATTCCTATATCTGCCTCAACCCCAAGAACCTGAGCGACACGTATGCCAACTACTGGAATGTGGTAAGAAACCATGCCCTCAGCGACTACGAATACTGCGTGCGAAACCCAAAGGGATACAAAGGCTACGGCAAAGACTGCTGGGGACTGACTGCAAGCTATTCGGTAAACGGATATTCTGCCCATGCACCCAACAACGACTTAGGTGTCATCACACCTACCGCAGCCCTGTCGTCATTCCCATATACTCCTACTGAGTCGATGGCTGCCTTGAAATACTTTTGGAACAAGGGCAACTGGATTTGGGGCAAATATGGCTTCTACGATGCCTTCTCGGAAACTGCCCACTGGACAGTACCTCGCTATTTGGCTATCGACCAGCTGACCATCACCCCTATGATAGAGAATCATCGCTCGGGACTGCTCTGGCGACTCTTCATGAACTGCCCTGAGATACAACAGGGACTCGAGAAACTCGGATTCAAGAACAATTAAACAGACTTAGACATATGAAGACAAAAAACATTCTTGCAGCATTTACCCTGCTGGCAGCAAGCCTCTGCCCCACCATGGCACAGGCCCAAAGCGATGAGGCTAAGATGAACACCTTCATCGATAACCTGATGAATAAAATGACGCTGAAAGAAAAACTCGGTCAGTTGAACCTTCCTGTTACAGGAGATATCGTTACCGGCCAGGCAAAAAGCAGCGACGTGGCAAGCAAAATCAAGCGTGGCGAAGTAGGCGGACTCTTCAACCTGAAAGGTGTTGAGAAAATCAAAGAAGTACAGAAGATTGCCGTAGAACAGAGCCGCCTGCACATTCCACTGCTCTTCGGTATGGACGTGATACATGGTTACGAGACCGTATTCCCTATCCCCTTCTCGCTCTCATGCTCATGGGATATGGAAGCCATCAAGCGTACAGCCCAGATAGCCGCACAAGAATGTTCGGCTGATGGTATCAACTGGACTTTCAGTCCTATGCTCGATATCTGCCGCGACCCACGATGGGGACGTATGGCAGAAGGAAACGGTGAAGACCCATACCTCGGCTCTTGCATCGCCAAAGCCATGGTGGAGGGTTATCAGGGACAGAATCTGGCAGCTCCCAACACCGTGATGGCTTGCGTGAAGCACTTTGCACTCTATGGCGGTGCAGAAGCAGGACGCGACTACAACACAGTGGACATGAGCCACTGGCGCATGTTCAATTACTATATGCCTCCCTACAAGGCTGCTGTTGACGCCGGCGCTCTGAGCGTGATGACCTCATTCAATGTGGTGGACGGCGTTCCCGCAACAGGCAACAAATGGTTGCTTACCGATGTGCTGCGCAAGATGTGGGGCTTCAAGGGAATGGTGGTAACCGACTATACTGCCATCCTGGAAATGACAGCCCACGGACTGGGCGACCTGCAGCAGGTTTCAGCCATGGCACTCAATGCAGGTACCGATATGGACATGGTGGCTGACGGATTCTTAGGCACTATAGAGAAGTCTATCAACGAGGGCAAGGTTACGATGGAAACCGTCAATACAGCATGCCGCCGCATCCTGGAAGCCAAATACAAGTTGGGACTCTTCGACGACCCATACAAATACTGCAACGTGAAACGCGCCAAGAAGGAAATCTACACTCCACAGAACAGAGCCTTCTCACGCGAGATAGCTGCCAAGACTTTCGTGCTGCTCAAGAACGAAGGCAATCTGTTGCCTTTGCAGCGCAAGGGTAAGATTGCCCTTATCGGTCCGTTGGCAGACAATTCCAAGAACATGTCGGGTACATGGAGCGTTGTGGCCCGTCTCGATGACAACAAGACCATCCTCGGTTCTATGAAGAAGGCACTGGAAGGAAAGGCAGAGGTTCTCTATGCCAAGGGCTCCAACCTGATGTATGATGCCAAGCGCGAAGCTGATGCCACCATGTTTGGCAGAGAGATGCGCGACAGCCGAAGCAACGAGGAAATGCTGAAGGAAGCACTCGACGTGGCTCAGCAAGCCGACATCATCGTTGCTGCTGTGGGCGAGTCGTCAGAGATGAGTGGCGAATGCAGCAGCCGCACCAATCTCGAGATGCCTGACGCACAGAAAGACTTGCTCATAGCCCTGAAGAAGACGGGCAAGCCTATCGTACTCGTCAACTTCTCGGGTCGTGCCACCGTCATGACATGGGAACAGGAGAATTTCCCAGCCATCCTCAACGTTTGGTTTGGTGGTTGCGAATCGGGCGATGCCATCTGTGACGTGCTCTTCGGCGACAAGGTGCCAAGCGGAAAACTGACTGCCACCATGCCTAAGAGTGTAGGTCAGATACCTCTCTACTACAACCATCTGAATACGGGACGGCCACTGAAAGAGGGTAAATGGTTCACTAAGTTTACCAGCAACTACCTCGATATAGACAACGACCCACTGTACCCATTCGGTTATGGTCTGTCGTACACCACCTTCAAATATGGCAAGCCTACGCTCTCAAGCAACACAATGACCAACAACGAGACGATCAGTGTAAGCGTAGACATCACCAATACGGGAAATTACGATGCTGACGAAATAGTTCAGATGTATATACGCGACTTAGCTGCCAGCGTTTCTCGCCCAGTGAAGGAGCTGAAAGGCTTCGAACGCATCTCTATCAAGAAGGGAGAGACCAAGACCGTCACCTTCACCATCACCCCTGAAGACCTGAAGTTCTACAACCAGGAGTTGGAATACAAGAACGAGCCTGGTGAGTTCGAGGTAATGGTAGGTCCTAACAGCAAGGATGTACAGACCCTCACCTTCACATTGAAATAACGACTTATACACGGAATATGAAAAATATGAAAAATATCTGGCTTATATTGACATTCCTCTTGGCATGGGCTTTTCCAAAGGTCCATGCCGAGAATACGGTAAAGATTCTCGCCATAGGCAACAGCTTCTCTGAAGATGCCATTGAGCAGAACCTGCACGAGTTGGCTGATGCCGAAGGCATACAGACCATAGTGGCCAATCTATATATCCCCGGATGCTCGCTCGAAAGACACATGCAATGCGTAAAAGGCGACCTGAAGGCATATAGATACAGAAAGACAGGAATAGACGGCAAGATGGTGGAGACACCCAACAAGCAGGTGAGCGAAGCCTTGAGCGAGGAAGACTGGGACTATGTGAGCGTACAGCAGGCAAGCCATTTCTCAGGAGTCTACTACACATACCAGCCCTATCTCAACGAACTGATTGCCTATGTGAAACAAAAAGCACCCAAGGCTAAGATTATCTTCCATCAGACATGGGCTTACGCTCAGACTTCCAACCATGACGGCTTCCGCAAGTATGGCAACAGTCAGGCCACCATGTTCTCTTCCATCTTAGGCGCAGCCAAACAGGCTCTCAAGGATGCACCTATCGACATCTTGGTGCCGGCAGGAACAGCTATACAGAATGCCCGCACATCGAGCTTGGGCGACAACCTGAACCGTGACGGCTACCATCTGCAGTTGGTGTACGGAAGATACACTGCTGCCTGTACTTGGTTTGAGGCTATCTTCAAGAAGTCGGTTGTAGGAAACAGCTATGCACCCGAAGGAATAACACAGCAACAGAAGAGCATCGCACAGAAAGCTGCCCATGCTGCCGTAAAACATCCTTTCGTGATTACGCAGATCAAGTAAGAGAGGAAAAGGCGAACAGCAACCTAAGTTTGTAGGTTTTTAACAAGATATCCATCGTAACAAAAAAACGTCCCGACGCAAGGAAATCCTGCATCGGGACGTTTTGTTTATTTTTCAGACTTCGCACCTCGTAAGGATAAAAGCGTTTATAAAAGGAAGATAGCGCTCTTAATACTCTGTCTTCTCAGTACTTTCTTCCCACATACGGAAAGCACCCAAAGCCTCATCGCGCATCAAGGCAATCATCGGCTTATGGCGGTCTGCTATCTTGCGGTCGATCTCCTCATAGATAAACTCATCATCGAAACCAATCTTCGCTGCATCCTGACGATTGTTGGCATAATAGATACGGTCGAGATGCGCCCAGTAGATAGCGCCAAGACACATGGGGCAAGGCTCGCAAGAGGTATAAATCTCACAACCCTTCAAATCGAAAGTGTGCAAGGCACGGGTAGCCATACGGATGGCATTCACTTCGGCATGAGCCGTAGGGTCTTGGTCTATGGTAACACTATTGGAGGCCTCAGCCACGATAACACCATCCTTGGCAATGACGGCTCCGAAAGGACCACCACCATGGCGCACGCTGTTCTCTGACAGGAGGATAGCTCTTTGCATCAGTTGTTCTTTTGTCATGTTGTTCGAGTTATTAGTTATACATTCTCATCCCATTTTTTTAAATCGGGGTTACAAATATACAACTTTTTAACGAATAAACCACATCTTAGGAGTATAAATATCAGAGACTTCTGACTTTTTCACAAGTTTTATACCTGTTTGATGCTTAGGCAAATGCGTAAAAGAGACAAAAGTCCACACTTTTATGAAATTTCATCGAAAATATTTGGCAATTCAGAAATAAAGTCCTATCTTTGCAAACAGATATAGGTACGAAAATAAAAAATAGAGAATATAAGATTGGGGATTCCGATGCTATACAGGCACCGGGATTCTTTATTTTTTACCCCATCTCTAAGAACACATTATTAATAATAATAAACAATAAGAAAAATTATGGCTTACATGTCACAAGAAGGTTACGACAATCTCGTAGCTGAACTAAAACAGCTCGTTTCTGTGGAGCGCCCTAAGGCATCAGCCGCAATTGCTGAGGCAAGAGACAAGGGTGACCTGAGCGAGAACTCAGAGTATGATGCCGCCAAGGAGGCACAGGCTCATTTGGAAGACAAGATCAACCGCATCAAGCTCACCATTGCCGAGGCTAAGATCATCGACACCAAGCAGCTCAGCACCGACTGTGTGCAGATCATGTCGAAGGTGGAGATGACCAATATGGCCAACAAGGCAAAGATGAATTATACCATCGTGAGCGAGAGCGAGGCCAACCTGAAGGAGGGCAAGATTTCTATCAAGACTCCTATCGCACAGGGCTTGCTCAACAAGAAGGTGGGCGAGATCGTGGAAATCAAGATTCCACGCGGCACTATCAAACTGCGCATCGACAAAATTTCATTCGAGTAAAAATAAGGAACTATCATAAGGGCAGACAAACCCCTATGGCAGTTCCTTTTTTATGATATGTAAGCCAAACAAATATATACAGAGAATGAGAGATGTCGGTGTGGCACGACACATGCTTTGCAACGACAGATTTTGATTAACAATAAAAACGAAACAGACTATGGCAAGTATTTTCTCAAAGATTGCTGCCGGTGAAATCCCCAGCTACAAGTGTGCAGAAAGCGACAAGTTTTATGCGTTCCTCGATATCAGCCCTATCGGTAAAGGTCACACATTGGTGATTCCAAGAAAGGAAGTTGACTATATCTTCGACATGGAAGACCAGGACCTGGCCGAATTTGAAGTCTTCGCCAAGAAAGTGGCTAAGGCCATCAAGGCTGCCTTCCCCTGCAAGAAAGTGGCACAGGTGGTTCTCGGTCTCGAGGTGCCTCACGCCCATATCCACCTCATCCCTATGAACAGCGAGGCTGATGTGAACTTCCGCAAGGAACATCTCAAGCTATCAGAAGAGGAGTTCAAGGATATCGCAAATAAGATATACGAAGCATTCAAAAAACTATAATTCTTCTCTTCGATAACTTAGGAAGAGTGGCTACTCAAGGGAAAAGGGAAGTGAAGATGCGTCTTCACTTCCCTTTCTGTTATCATGTTATCGAATGGATGAGAGTTATATAAACTCATCTCCTTTCTTAATTTGTACCTCGTTGACATACTTGCGCACCAACGCAGAGGAGTCTTCTTTGCGACAAACCAACAGCACATTGTCTTTCTCTGCCACAATAAAGCCATCAAGGCCATTCAATACAGCTAATTTACCCTTCGGCAGTTTGACAATATTGTTGTGACAATCCTCCATCAGCACGTCGCTGTCTATCACCACATTGTCGTTCTCCCCTTTCTTCATTGCCTCGTAGATGCTGTGCCACGTGCCTAAGTCAGCCCAGCCAAAGTCGCACTTCATCACATAGACGTCATTCGACTTCTCCAAGACGGCGTAGTCAATTGAGATATTGGGATAGGAAGGGAAGTTCTCCTTCATATAGGCATTCTCGGTCTCCACACTAAAGACGGGATACTTCTCGTCGTAACCTCGAAGCACAGATGGCAAAAGATGGCCAAAGTTGTTGTAGAGATGTTTCACATTAAAGAGGAACAGGCTGGTGTTCCAATAGAACTCGCCACTATCTACGAAAATCTTGGCAAAGTCGCGCTCAGGCTTCTCGGTAAACGACTGTACCTTATAGAGGCCTTCGCCCACAGAATCGCCCAACTGGATGTATCCATAGCCAGGCTCAGGACGGGTAGGTTTCACACCCATGGAGAGGAAGCAACTGTTGTCGGCAACAAAGTGCAGTCCCTCCAACATATCCTTGCAGAACGCCTCCTCGTTGAACACAGCCTGATCGGATGGCGTAGCCACGATGCAAGCCTCAGGATTCTGCATGGCTATGCGATGCGCAGCCCATGCCACACTCGGAGCTGTATTGCGATGAATGGGTTCCGACAAGATGTGATCGGAGGAAACATCGGGCAGCTGCTGCCTTACAAATTCCACATACTCCTCGTTGGTATTGATATAGATATGGTCGGCTGGCACAATCCTTGCCATCCTGTCATAAGTTTGCTGCAACTGAGTACGTCCCACACCGAAGAAATCAAGAAACTGTTTGGGATAAGCATTGCGGCTGCTGGGCCACAGTCTTCTACCCTTTCCTCCGGCGAGTATGATACAATAATTGTTATGATCGTTTTTTGTCATTTGGCAGACTATATAATGATATTGTTTTAATTCACGTGTAAAATTAGGAAATATCTATGAACCTACCAAGTTTTTTTCCACAATTTAAGACAGAAGTGGCAAAATAAAACAATTATTTAGCCTTTCGTATAAGAAAAATCATCTTTTCAGAAACTTTTCTGCAAAAAAGTTTGTCAGTTCAAAAATTATTAGTACCTTTGCAACCGCAAAAGCCCAGATGGCGGAATCGGTAGACGCGCTGGTCTCAAACACCAGTGGAGCAATCCATCCCGGTTCGATCCCGGGTCTGGGTACTGAATTAAATTATTAAACGCTTGTAAGCCAATCGCTTGCAAGCGTTTTTTGCTTTTTAAGGTGTACTAAAAGTGTACTTATTCTTACTGCCAGTACGATAACGCAAGTACTTGCGATTGCCATCGTAAGTACTTGCGTTTTTAAGAGGACTTTTTAGGCTTTTTTCCTAAATACATGATGTTGATAAATTGAGAGAGAATATTATCTCACCATTATCTTAATGCCATCTACGATATAGAGGCCAGGACGAAGGGCGACAGTCTGCTCCTGACCTGCCGTCAGGCGAACTTCTACTGTTTTCTGTCCTCCAATATGGTAGATGCCCACTCGCTTGTTGGCATCTGTCTTGATAACCACAGCTCCCTTTTCGCCTCGTACATAAGTTCCGGCATCTGTCTTCACTGAAGATATGGAAGATGGTACGCCAGTAACATAGGCTATCAGAGCATTGCCCTTGATCCATTTCTGACCACTACCTGTAACTATATCATAATAGTGTCTACCTATGGTACAATTAGCAAATTCCGAATATTGTTTTGTTGTAAAATCATATGAATTGAAATATACAAGAATAGAATGACTGCCCACCTCATCTGGAGTGACAGTATATTCCACATAGGTAATCGCTCCATTACCTGCAGCCCTTGCCCTATTAGGCTCTATCCAACCTTTATTGGTTTCGGCATTATATGGCACGAAGCAATAATCCAAATAGCCAGGTCCACCTGTATTCTTTACGCCAAACCTTACCACGAGTTTATCGTCTTCAACCAATGGCAATTTACATTTTGCTCTGTAACATATTCCTTCACCAAACTTACCTGGAGTAGCATTACTCTCTGAAGAAACGACTGTGAAATTAGGAGCCGCTGCCGTCGTCAACGTAAACAGCTGACCGTTCACGATGACTTCATCCTTGTTGGCTACATCCGTTATCCACAGATACTGTTGAGACGAAGAGGTTTCGGGTATCTCTATCTGTCGTGTCACCGAACCGCGAGCTGGTATGGTGATATACAAGTCGAAATCTTTCGAACTGGGCTTGGTGCTGGTCGTATTGGTGTAGATTTTCACCAAACCATTGAACTCCATATCCATACTGTTGGTAAATGTTACCGTCAGCGGATTGGTCATACCCGTGTAAAGACCATCTTCGGCTGTTACCGTTGCTGCCAGAGGAGTAGTAACCGGAGACAGCGTTGTGGCATCAACATTGATGATGAAAGGCTGGTTGTTAGAGAATGAACAAATATGCCAATTCTTCGTATCTGAACTATAGATAGGATAAATCACATTGATACCCATAGGGAAAGGATAGTTGATGGTAAGTTTTGGATTATGACCATAAGTACCTCCATCAGGCTTAACTGCAGGCAATTTCCACAGACCATTATAGTCAGACACACGGGCTATGGTTCCGTTTGCCATCTTTATGCCATAGGCAAAATAACCGGAAAAAGCAGTAGTACTCTGATTAGAAAAGCAGGTTGTGGCTTCTGCCTGGAAATTCTCTGAGTCATGCGCACGTGTAGTCTTAGTCCAGGTAATACCACAATTGCCACTATAGTTGAGCGACATAATCTGCGGATATGAAGCAAGAGGCTCATCCACCTTGCCATTATCGGGAGCTATACCGATAATCATAGAGCAGTCTCGATTGTAGCCATCCACAGCAGAGCCTGAGCCTGCTCCACCCTTCGTGGGTTGAAGAATCGTCAGGTCGAAGTAACCATCCTGATAGCCTCCCCATCCCCAGTTGATGTGATAAAGACCTTTTCCATCACTTCCATCGCATACAAACTCGTGACCACCATCCGAAGCCTGACCACTATAAAGAATGGGGCGCTTTGCCTTCAGCTCATTATCGATCAGCGTCATCCATTGCTGCAAGGTAAAGACAGTACGGGTAAGGTCTTGCATCAAGTCGGCGTCATAGCCGAAATAAGTCGCCAAGATGATTGGTGTGACGTTGGCTCCCGACGAAGGACCATAGTTCATCTTCACCGCAGCACCACAATGGTACATCAATTTGGCAACAGCATCAGCTTGCGCAGAGTTGTAATCCGACTTTGAATAATCAGGCAACATATTGTCCCAGTCGTAGGTCGCACCAGAAGATATTTCTGGTATTTGAATTCCATAACTTTTAGCAGTATAAGCCTTAATAGTAGCTTTCAACTCCTTAGGATACTGATAATACATCATCACCTGCGCCATGGCTGTAGCCACACAGCCCGTAACGGCACGATTGGTACCATTGTAAGAGGGACACATATTATTATAAGGTGCCATCTGGTTCCACTTGATACCACCCAAGAGAGGAGCAACAGCAGCTGTACCGGCACGTTCGGCACGCCATTGGCGAGCCTCAGCCAATCCTCCTGACACCTGAGCATCACCCTTGAGCAATGCCTCTACCGTTTCCTGATAAGCCTTCATAAAGCCCACATAGTTGGCTGGCAAATGGTCGGGGTCGTAAGTGCCCTGAGCAGAGTAGCCCACCACTTCCGGCATTCTGTCGTCACCCGACACAATGGTAAATCCCTTGTCCTCGCCATTGGCAAAGACATAATAGCATGTGGCAGAAGGAGAAACAGCAGAAGAAACCGACATGCGGGGAGCCGCCTTTGCTGAAGCCGCCACCTCGGCATCCATCTCTATGCCAAGCATGGCTGCCTGACGTTGAGCTATCGCCTTAGCCTGCTGATAGCTACGCGGACCGGCTATTGCCGAAACCGACAACAACAGCATCAATGACAATAAAAGTAATAAGTCCTTCTTCATAAAAATTCAATGATTTAGTTAGTGAATAGTTTTAAATTTCATCTTTTTATTTGTGCCACAAATATAGCTTATTTTTCACAAACAAACAAGTATTAGAGCCTTAAAAAATGTTCAAGACAAGAAAATCATACCATTTGCTCCTTTTTTTACGTTTTGACACCTTCCTCAAAGCTGCAGTACCGTAGATTCTTGACTCAACTTTCGCAAATGGGAATGTTTAGAGAAGTTACAGGGGAGTTAAACAGAACGGAGTGACAGCTCCTTTAACTCCCCTCATGCAAAAC
>ERZ1034871.1580-NODE-1580-length-11013-cov-6.056762_pt1 | contig 11013 bp, 7 predicted proteins | sample MGYA00520631_ERZ1034871 | MGnify/ENA primary metagenome ERZ1034871 (study PRJEB33766, sample SAMN09781721) | gut metagenome | biome: gut microbiome | host: Homo sapiens | place: Madagascar | study: EMG produced TPA metagenomics assembly of the PRJNA485056 data...
ATGCGAAAACTCCGCACACTTAGCCAAAAATATTTAATTATGAAGTTAATTTCACCATGTTCCAACTATTTTTGCTACATTTGTACCTAACAATTTTAAACCATAAAAAAGGAGCTTATGACCAGCAAGATTATCAACAGATATATCTGGCTGATAAACCAGATGTTGATGCGCAAAGAAATGACTTTCGAGGAGATTGCGAAGAATTGGGAAACCAGCAACCTCAACGATGGCAAGCCACTTGCCAAGCGTACATTCCACGACCACCGAAAGGCTATCAAGGAACTGTTCGGTGTGGAAATCAAATGCAATACCTCTACCAACAAATATTATCTTTCATCAGAGGATTCTTTGAAAAACAGCTCCATCCAAAAATGGCTGCTCAGTTCGTTCACGGTCTCAAACATGATAGAGGCAGGACATAACATGAAGGATAGAATCTTCTTCGAGGCTATCCCGAAAGGAACCGAATTTATCTCCACTGTCATTGAGTCAATGCAGCAAAATAAAGTGCTCCTCATAGACTATCAACCATTTGACCAGCACAACAAATCCATCCACTTCTGCCCATACGCCATGAAGATATATAACCAAAGATGGTATATGGTGGGACTCATCCAAGAGCAGGAGAATGTCCGAACGATTGCCTTTGACCGCATAAGGGAAATGGATTCCACAGAAGAAAGATTCACTGTTCCAAAGACATTCAGTGCCAAGAAGTTGTTTGCTGACAGAATCGGTATCTTCGTGGATGACCAAGCAGCACCACATAAGGTCATCTTGCGAGCACATGGCCCATCAGTGGATTACCTCCGCTCACTTCCCCTGCACTCTTCCCAGGAAGAAATCAGAACCAAGCACGAAGTCTATAGTGACTTTCAGTATAAAATCTATCTCACTCCAGAATTGGAGACCAAGATTCTGGCTATGGGAGAGAACATCGAGGTCTTGGAACCGAAAGAGCTTCGTGACAAGATAGCAGATAGACTCCAAAGTGCAGTAAATAGATACAAGTAACAATTATAAAACATAAAAACTATGGCAAATATCAATCAAGACATTGTTAATAAGACGAAACAAATCCTTGCTGGCAAAAAGCCTGTTTGGGAGAAAGTTTACAAGAGATATGCTGATGGGATTAAAACTAACATCGAGAAGTATGAGCTAAATGCCAAGAAATTCCAAGTAAATGCTCCTCTCACTGTTTATAGTAGCATCGGCAAAGTTATTGATGATGCCAGCACAACCATTTACGATCTCAGATATGCAGGACAAAGTGTAGGTGAAATTCATGTCAATTTCAAAGGAAAAGTTTTACTGTACGTTACAGATAAACAAGCCAGCTATGCCAAAGATAACTTTGGATTTACCAATAGCAGACCATTAAATGGAGTAGATTGGCATAAGAGTAAAGCCGCAGTTGAATTCAGAAAAGCATACAAAGCTGATTCTACTGATAAGGTAAGCATTAAAAGCGAGGAACACCGCATCGAGAATTTCCTGCTAAAAGAGTTTGCTAAAAAGACAAGAGCAGAGAATAAAAAGCTATGCAACATTCAACCTGTCCGTTTGGGAGGTAAATTCTTCCAACTAACCACACCTATAAATGCAAGCAAGCACGTACCAAAGCCTGCGTTTATCAGCGAGGAATCAGAAAAACCTGGAGCAAATGGCGGTGGTATTGATATTTTGGCAAGAGTGAAACACTCTCAAAATGAGTCCAGAATAGCCATTATCGAGCTAAAGGATGAAAACAAGCCAAGTGAACCTCAAAAAGATGTCATGACCCAAGCCCTCGCTTACGCAACCTTTGTAGCATTCCTGCTCCGTTCAGAATGCGGAAAAGACTGGTATAATATTTTTAGAGAAAACTTTGAAATAGAGAAAGACGTTCCTGAAAAACTTGACCTTTACGTGGCTACCTTAATGCCAGAAGGTACATCAGAAGAAGGCGATTTGGCTGACATTGAGATTGAAGAACTCAATGTCACTCTCCACCTATACACTCTCTACTACAAAAGAGACAAGGATGGCAACCCGGATTTATTCAGTGGAACATTGACGGAAGCAATCATGAAATAACCTCAACATCAAAACAAAGCAGAAAGTGTAAGATGGAAACTCCTCAATACATCCCCAACCTTACGCTCTCAGCTTTTCCTATGATTCACACTGAGCCACAAATACTTGCAAACCCTTTTTCTTGGCAAGATTAATCATGCTCTTGGTACCCTTGCTCTTTCTATCCCAAAAGGCAATCAAGGCATTGGCTATATTAGCCATCTGCTCATTACGCTTAGGACCAGCAGCCTTGCCATACTTATCCCAGTCAGCAGGATAGGTCTCTATCTTGAAACCCTTTTCCTGGGCATAACGCTCACCAAGGGTGTCAGCTCCAGAAGCATGACCACTGATAATGACAATCTCTTCACCAGTTTTATCTTGAAGAAATTCTTTAAAAAATCACCTTTCCATTGCCGTTTCCCCACTCTCGCCATACCTCTCGCTCTTGTAGCGGTAGTGGTAGTCGATGCCGATGAGGGAGCCGGCGAAGGTGAGCATCTCGCCAAAGGCGGCGAGTACGCTGGCGTCGATGATGCCAGTGGGCGGTACGCTGAAGGAGACGAAGACGAGGAGCACGCCCATGCTAACGACCGCAAATGCCAGGAGCATCTGGGGGTGGGTCTTCGTCTCAGCGGTGTTTCTTCTTGGGAGTCTCGTCATTTTTATGCGTGCTATCTTGGAAATGAAGGGGAATAGCCCCCATGAGCGTGGGCAAGGGAGCCATCAAGAAACCGATCGACATCATCCTCGCCGACATCAAGGAGACCGACAAGCCCAACCGACTGCGTGAGGCGGAGTGGAAGCGCAAGAATCCACCCAACAAGACCAAGGCGAAGGACCCTCGGCCTGCCGACATCTGCATACAGATACTCATCGACAACCTTACCGATGCCGTATTCAACCAGCGTGTGGTGGATGCTCACGAGAACGGTCAGCGATTCGTCTATACCCGAGTGGATGAGGTGGAGCAACTGAAGAAGGTGACCTCCAGGGGAACCATCGACGAGGTGAGCATCCTCATCCGCAAGGCTTTCGACAATGCTGATCACGGACAGGAGCGTGTGGGCGTGGACGCCATCACGGGCATAGCCCCATTGCGATGGAACTTCAATGCCTCGACCACCATCCCCAATGCCCATCGATTCTTCCAGAAGGCAGTGAACGATGGAACACTCTCCCGTCTCTATCTCTCCACCATCGTCAAGCCCTCCGAACCCACGCTTCCTGTCTTTGGCATTTACGATGACAAGTTCACCGAAGAACTTCGTCCTTATCTTCTTCGTCTGGGTGCGACAAACGGTCTTGTCGAGTGTCCGCAGGCGTTGAAGCTAGCCAAGGAGTTGACTGCCGAGAACGACCGTCGTGCCACGCTCTATGAGAGTGAGGCTTACCGCATCCTCTCTTATCGTGCCAACGTGATAGCCTACCTCAAGGCGATGGTGCTCTATGTGGCAGGGGGCTGCAAGTGGTCGAAGGATATCGCCGACTACGTGAGATGGAGCGAGCAGATGGACCTATGGTGCAAGATGCGCTTCTTCGGCAAGCAGCTGGAGGAGGAAATCCTAGCCGAGGAGGAGCAGGTGAGTGCTGCACCGCAGAATCTCCTAGCCCTCTTGCCTAGCGAGTTCACCTACGATCAGTTTGTGAGCATACGGGCGATGCAAGGTAGGAGGGGAGATGGCAAGTCCACCTTGCGAGTATGGAAACACAGAGGCTACATCGAGTATGATGAGGTCTCGAATACCTGGCATAAGGCCACCCTGTAATGGGTGGTCTTTTTTTCTTTTTAAGTGCTTTTCATTCTTTTCTTTGCGCTTATCTCCCATTGTGTATCTATTTATTTGCCAATTTTTTCTTTCGTTTCATTTATTCTTTGTATTTTTGCAGCAAAGTTTTGAAATGGACATGAATTGGAGTCTTTATAGTATGTAATCTCATCATCAATCATGATTAGAAAGTTATTCACCTTCGTTGTCTTATGGATGATAGCCTTGGGCAGTATGGCTCAAGGTGGAATGCCTGGTATGTATAACGTAAGCTATCTCAACATGGCTTCGGGCATGCCCAACAACTTCGCCGACGACATCTTCCAAGACTCTTTCGGGTTCGTGTGGATCAGTACGCACGGCGGAGGATTGGTGCGCTACGATGGTTATAACTTTGTCAACTTCGGGTTGGGCACCCAGCGCATCGGATTGAGAAGCAACAGCTGCCGAAGCGTGTATGAAGACCATTTCAAGCGACTCTGGATAGCGTTTGAGGAAGGACCGCAGGTGCTCGACCTCACCACCTTGCAGCCCGTGGAGCCTCCTTGCGAGAATGAGCAAGTGCGCAATCTCTTGGGGCAGACTTTCAAGGAGCGGTGCTTGAGAATGTATTGCGACAGCAAGGGCAATCTATGGATGGTGACCTTCAATCGCCTCACCCGTATCGGATTCAATGAGAAGGGCGAGGTGAATAGCGTGCTCAGCACTTCTTATCCTTCCAATGCTCCCGACCTCGGACTTTGTGATGTCTATCACCGAGGCACGGTGGTGATGTGCAACAATGGCAAGGTGAGCGAGTTTGATGCCAAGGGCAATCGCCTGGTGGCTAGGGACATCACCTCGGAGTTCGCTCCGCTGGAGAATCGCTATGCCTTTGCCGTCATCTCCTACCATGGCAAGATATGGCTCGCTACCAACCGTGGCTTATACAATAGCGCCAAGCAGCAGTACCACTGTTCGCCTACCGACCACTCCTTACAGCACGAGGTGGTTACTAGTTTGGCGGTGTCGCCAGACGACAAACTCCTGATAGGTTCGCTCTGTGGCGTGGATATCCTCGACGACAAGACGGGCGACATCGAGCACTGGAACAGCACCAGCACCATCGGACCACTGAGCAGCAACTTCGTGAATAGCCTCTATTCCAAGGACGGACAGATATGGGTGGGCACGGAGACGGGAGGCATCACCAAGTTGGCGCCACGCCTCTTGCAGTTGGAGTTCTACCAGAACGACCCACGCAATCCTGGCAGTATCGCCCGCAATGCGGTCAATGCCATGTTCCCTGCTCCCGATGGCACCCTCTGGGTCGGTGTCGTGGAGGGAGGACTGAACGCCTTATCTCCTCATTCCAAGAATTTCGTTCATTATACAACCGCCAACTCTGGCTTGCCGCACAACAGTGTATCTACCCTTGCCGCCGATGGGCATGGCAACTTGTGGATAGGCACATGGGGGGGCGGAGTGGCTGTGATGCCGCTCGGCGAACCGGGCAAGATGCAACGCCTGCTGGTGGGCGATAGGTATCAGGAATTGCTCTCCTTCGTGGGAGCTTTTGCCTACGATGCCATCAATGACGGAATGTGGATAGGCACCAACGATGGCTTGTTCTTCTATGACATCAAAAAGCGGCAGCTGGAAGAACCTTTCCCTCATTGCCTCGACATCCGTGGCTGCATCGGCAGTCTGGTGACGAGGGATGGCAAACTGCTGATGGGTTGCATCCAGGGCATGGTGGAGGTCGATTTGCGATCCCGACGAGGAGCCCGGCGCAACTTTGCCGTCACCTATCATTCCTATAAACTCGATAATCCGAAGAGTGGTGTCTTCGACAAGATATTGTCTTTCTGCCAGACCAAGGATGGCAAGATATGGATGGGCAGCAATGGTTATGGTATGTATTGCCGCTGGCGTGACAAGGACGGCAAGCAGCATATCAAGAACTATACCACTGCCGATGGACTTGCCAACAATGCGGTGATGGGCATCGTGGAGGACAATAATGGGATGCTGTGGATAGCCACCAAGAATGGTCTCTCTACCTTCAATCCGAAGAGTGGAGTGTTCAGTAGTTTCTTCCAAGAGGATGGTTTGCTCTGTTCGCAGTTCTATTTCAATGGAACCGTCCGCAGTGCATCGGGTGAGATCTTCCTGGGCACGGAGCAAGGCATGATGAGGTTGCTCGGTGTCAATCACAAGGTGAAGGAGACGGAGCGCCTGTGCTTCACGGAGCTGTCGGTGGATAATCAACCGGTCTTCGCTGGCAGCGACTATCTCGACGAGGATATTTCCATCGCCAAGAAAATCTCCCTGCATGAGGGCGACAAGTCGTTTACCATCCATTTCTCTGCGCTCAACTATGGCAGTGAGACGCAGGGAGTATATCTCTATCGCATGAGAGGCTATGAGGATGAGTGGGTGAACCTTCGCCCCGGTCAGCATAGCGTCAGATACTCCACCTTGCCGGCCGGCAACTATGAGTTTGAGGTGAAGTACGTGCCTTCCATCGCCTCCAGCAAGGAGCAGACGATTTCCATCGCCGTCACTGTCACTCCTTATTTCTGGAAGAGTTGGTGGTTCCTCTGCATCGTCATCCTCTGTATGGCGGCATTGGCGAGATACTTCTACCTGAAGAGATTGGAGAAAATGCGCGAGCGAGAGGTGGAAGCCTTGTATCGACCGATAGAGTTGGCATTGAGGGAGAGTGATGAGCCAGGCAAGTTGCAAACTCGCATCCAGTCTATCCTTGAGACGCAGAAGCGCTACCAGGAAAGTCAGGACAAGACCATCGAGGCAGACAAGATAGAGGTGGAGAAAACGACCAAGCCATTCATGGAGGCTGTCATGGAAGTGATGGAGGCCAACTATGCCAACTCAGAGTTTGGTGTGCAGGAACTGGCTATGGCGATGCACATGAACCGAAGTCTCCTCAGCAAGAAACTGAATGTGGAGACGGGCAACCCTACCTCGCAGTTTATCCGCAACTATCGTCTTGACATCGCCAAGAGGATGATTGTGGAGAATGTCGCCAACCGCAACATCACGGAGATAGCCTATAGGGTGGGCTTCAACGACCCTAAGTATTTCACCCGTTGCTTCACCAAGCAATATGGGTTTTCCCCTTCCTCTTATCGGGAGACGACTTGATGTAGGTCAAGCCGACCGCTCTCTTGTGTGTGGGGGAGCACAGTAGGTGGATAAAGTGCGCCAAGCAGCATAAATACTAGGCTTGACGCATTTTGTCCACCTATTATTTGTATTTGTCCACCTCCTATTTTGTTATTAATTGTACTTTTGCCACCGAATCATTCTCTAATTTGAATCGGAAGAAGAATCAAACCAAGAGTCAAAGGAAGAATTGAATAAGGAATCAAACAACCTATAGTATAAACAACAACCTAAAAGCATTAATTATGAAGATTAGAAAATCTTTATTCTCATTAGTTGGTGCCATGTTGGTCACATTCGGTTTCACCGCTTGTACCGATTGGGGAGACCAGGATCCTGCCGCAGGCAATCAGGTCTATCCAGAGCGTCAGGTCGTGAACACCTACGATTTTGAGTATTCAGACGACAAGCCTGAGTTCTCCGACATGGTGATTCACAACGAGGTGTGCGAGGTAGTCAACGATGACTATCTTGGTAGTAACGTATTGCATCTGAATGGTACGGGCGCAGCAAAGATTGCCAATCCATTCAACAACGTGAAGTTGCAGAACGGCGCAGCCATCACTTTCGCAGTGAAGGTGGATTGCGCTGAGGGCGAGGAGATGGACTTGAAGCGTCCTATCTTCTCTTTTGGCTCTGATGATGCACAGGGCGCACGCTTCTATTTCACCCCTAACGGACAGTTGGTCTATACCAAGCCTGGACAGTTGCAGAGCCTTGACTTGGATGAGAACGATCCTGACACTTACAAGACAGGCATCCTCACTCCTAACGAATGGCACTTCGTGGCACTCCAGTTGGGACAGAAGGGTTATCAGCTCTACGTGGATGGCAAGAAGAGTCTGTCGGGCTATCAGCCAGAAGGTGCAGCAGCCACCACATTCTCTTATCAGACCTTGCTCGACAGCATCCAGGCTCTACCTTATTTATATATAGGTACGACAGGCGATGAGTTGGGCACTGCTGAGTACGGCAGTCTCTCTGTCGATAACGTGACACTGATTCGCAACCAGATGAACGAGCGCGACTGGAACAAGACCGTTGGTGGAAACGGTGGTGGCAGTGAGGAGAAGAAGGTATATGTACCTGTCGGTGCTGAGGATTGCTCTGCCGGTTGGTGGACTACGTTCTCTGATTACTTCATCATCCCAGCCAACCAGACATTCCACACCAAGTTTATCAACCATACCAATGGTGTAGGCAACTGGAACAACTGGAATATCGTTGTAGCTACCGACAGAGATCGTCAAACCGATGGCTATGTAGAGTACTTCGTTCTGCGCAGCGACCTCTATGGCTGGGGTAATGGCAACTATAATGCCGACAACATCACAAATGAGGGCTATGGCGACTGGGAAACCTTCAGAAAGAACATGGAAGGTGCTGAGGTCGAGATGACTATCGAACGTCGTGGTGGAGAAGTATATTTTACAGCTACTGCTACTTGCCAAGATGGTACTGTATATAAAGAGATGTATCATCAGCCATGCGATGCCGATGGCAACATCCGTGCTTTCTTGGCTTGTGATGGTTCTTATCTCCAGATAGATGCAGCCGAGACATACATCGGCGAGGAGTATGCAGCGGGCAGCAAGTTGGTAGGTCCTGCTGATTGCACTGCTGGATGGTGGACAGCCTTCTCAGACTTCTATCCTTTGAACTCAAACATCTCTGAGGATTGTCCATTCGTCATCCAGTTTGTCAACAATAACTCTGGCAATGGTAAGAATTGGAACAACTGGCTTGTGGTATGCTCAACAACAGCTTTGGGCGGTGACGGCTACTTCGAGAACTATGTCCTTCGTTCAGATGCTTTCGGATGGTTTGGTGCTGGTGGTGATACCAACAACAATAGTGCTAACCTCAGTTTCCAGTTGACTTCATCATTTGATTGGACTACCTACGTAAGCGATATGCATGGTGCCACTTGCGAGTTGGCATTCACTCGCTCAGGCAACTCCCTGACCATGAATGCTAAGCAGCGCAAGGAGGATGGTAGCTATCTGCCAGACTATCAGTTTAAGTTTAATAGTATGAGAGATGGCACTGCAGGTATCTTCTTGACAGCAGAACTTGCGAGCCTTGACATCTTGAAGGCAGGTTACTTCCCATATTACAAATTATTGTCTGAGAATCAATAACTAAAAGCAATAAGCAATGAACAATAACATATTACATAAGTTATTCTTGACCCTTACACTGGTGCTCCTCACATTGGGAGCATCAGCACAGGACAAGATAACCGTCACGGGTAATGTCTCCGATGAGACGGGTGAGCCTATCATCGGTGCCACCGTCATGGAAGCGTTGACCACCAATGGTGTGGTCACCGACTTCGATGGTAACTTCAAGATTCAAGTGAAGAACGAGAAGGCTACCTTGAAGATTACATACATCGGCATGATTGCCCAAAACATCCGTGTAGGAAACCAACGCCACGTCAAGGTGGTGCTCAAGGATGAGAACAAGAGCCTTGGCGAGGTCGTGGTAGTGGGTTACGGTCATCAGAAGAAGGAGAGTGTGGTAGGTGCCATCGGACAGGTGAGCAACAAGGAGTTGCTCCAGTCTCCATCTGCCAATGTATCGCAGGCTCTCTCTGGTAAGGTGGCAGGTCTTGTCACCACCCAGACCTCTGGTGCCCCTGGTGCCGACGACATGAAGCTCTACATCCGTGGTCGTGCCTCTTTCGCTGGCGACAACCAACCATTGATCATGGTGGATGGTGTGGAGCGTGAGTTCTCTCAGATAGCTCCTGACGACATCGAGAGCATCTCCGTATTGAAAGATGCCTCAGCCACAGCCGTTTATGGTGTGCGTGGTGCCAATGGTGTCGTATTGATTACCACCAAGCGTGGTACTGATGCCAAGCCTGTAGTGAGCTTGACAGCCAACTGGCAGTGGTCTTCACCTACCCGTGGTGATACCTACCTCAATTCATACGACAGCGTACGCTTGTTGGAGGAGGCTTTGGCTAATGATGGTCAGCCATCCCAATACAATGCGCACGACATCGAGATGTTCCGCAAGAGTTGTGCAGGCGAGCTTTCAGGCGACGATGCACTCCTCTATCCTAATGTAGATTGGTATGATGCCGTGCTCCGCAACTCTGCGCCAGCTCAGCGTTACAACGTTAATATCCAGGGCGGTACCAAGCGTATGCGCTACTTCGTTTCCGCTGAGTACTACGACCAGCAAGGTCTGTTCAAGAACTTCAGCGAGGACCAGTATGGCAACAAGTCCAACCAGAGTTACAACCGTATCGGCTTCCGTGCCAACTTGGACTTCCTCTTGACCCAGGACTTGACCGTGTCGGTCAACTTCGGTACTCGTTTCGAGGAGCGCAAGGGTCCTAACAGCAACGAGGCTTTCGATGGCTCTTACTCTCAGACCTTCTACAACTTGAACCATACTCCAGGTTGGTTGTTCCCAGTTTCTTATCAGTTGAGAAACGATGATGGCACCGTACGTAACCTCTATGCCGGTTCATCACAGTATCAGGACAACCCTGTGGCTCGCTTGGCTAAGGCAGGTTTCTACCGTGCCACCAACACCATCAACGAGACCAACTTCATCGCCAACTACAAGATGGACTGGTTGACCCCAGGTCTCTCTGCTCGTGCGATGGTCAGCTTCGACTACAATGCTTACTACGATCGCAAGTTTACCGCCAACTTCGCTACCTACGAGTTGAACCGCGGTGCTAGCGACTTCAATATCGTAGATTCTTATTACAAGTACAACTCTGATACTCAGTTGGCTTACGCAGGTGATGACCAGACGACCACCTACAAGCTCTATATCGAGGGGCAGTTGAACTATGCTCGCAAGTTTGGCAAGCACGATGTGACAGGTATGTTGCTCTACAACCAGAACGACTACCGCTATCAGGCTGAGTTGGCTCGTCGTTACCAAGGTCTTGTAGGTCGTGCTACCTACGGCTATGATGATCGCTACTTGGCAGAGGTCAACTTCGGTTACAATGGTTCAGAGAACTTCCGCAAGGGCAAGCGTTTCG
>ERZ1034871.1585-NODE-1585-length-10979-cov-13.390059_pt1 | contig 10979 bp, 6 predicted proteins | sample MGYA00520631_ERZ1034871 | MGnify/ENA primary metagenome ERZ1034871 (study PRJEB33766, sample SAMN09781721) | gut metagenome | biome: gut microbiome | host: Homo sapiens | place: Madagascar | study: EMG produced TPA metagenomics assembly of the PRJNA485056 data...
ATGGTGGGGTAAGCCAGAGCAGCGACTGGGGATTGTTCTCGCCAAAGGCTGCAATATCGAGTACCATCGATGTAAGGTCGGCTTCTTCTATCTCCGGTCGGCGCTGGTTTTCCATCAGATGTTCCGAGGTCTGAGTCCACAACCGGTAGCAGATTCCTTCAGCCACTCGTCCGGCTCGTCCTCTTCTCTGGGTTGCCATATCCTTGCTGATGGTTACGGTTTCCAGGTGGCTCAATCCCGTTCGGGCATCGTAAACCAGTTTTCTGCAAAGTCCGGAATCCACCACGATTCTCACGCCTTCGATGGTAAGCGAGGTTTCAGCAATAGGTGTGGCGAGCACAATTTTCCTTTCTCCCTCTTTCGAAGGGGCGATGGCGAGGCGCTGCTTCTCGGGTGGAAGATTGCCGTAGAGCGGATAAACCTGCGGAACGGTAAGTTCAGCTGAAGCCCTGCTGAGGCTTGCATCCAATATCTCCTTGCATTTCAGAATCTCCGACTGTCCAGGAAGGAATGTCAGAATATCGCCCTCGTGCTTATCGGCAGCCTTGAGGATGGTAGCCGCCACCTCTTTATATATATCGTATCGCACAATATCGGTCTCAGAATAAATGGTCTCTACGGGGAACATCCGTCCTTCGCTCTCTATCAATGGTGCCTGAAGAGCCTCGCAGATGGCAGTAGCATCGATGGTTGCCGACATGATGATGATCTTCAAATCAGGTCGGATGATTTCCTGTGCCTGTCGGGTGAGGGCAAGCGCCAGGTCGGAGTTGATGCTTCGCTCGTGAAACTCATCGAAGATGACGGCGCTCACTCCTTCGAGCGTGGCATCATGGATGAGCATTCGGGTAAGTATTCCCTCGGTGAGCACCTCGATGCGGGTTTCTGAAGAAACCTTGTTCTCGAAGCGTACCCGATAACCCACGGTCTTGCCCACGGGTTCGCCCAGAATGCTAGACATCCGTTCTGCAATCTGTCGGGCAGCAAGGCGGCGTGGTTCCAGCATCAGAATCTTTCCCTGTGGGGTGGCTCCGAGGAGGGTGAGTGGGAGTATGGTGGATTTTCCTGCTCCCGGCGGAGCGGTAACAACAAGGTTTGCCGACTCCTTCAGGGTGTTGTTGATGGCGTCGGCTATCTGGAAGGCAGGAAGATGACCTGCCTGTTGTTTGATTCTATCGTAATTCATACTGCAAAGATACACATTATTTTTGTGATGGGCAAATGATTAGAAAGGTAATGCATGAGAATGGCGAATCTTGTAGATTTTTTCCCTTATCTGGTTCCATTTGGCAAGGACCAGGTAGCCAGATACGACTGCCAGATAGAGAAGCATCAACTGAAGGAGTGACAGATGAAGATGGTCTATGCTGGCACCCGGCAACAGACTGGTAAGCCGGAAGGCGGTATGGGTGGCTTGGGTAATGCTGGCAAGTACTGCTGCTACATGTTGCATCAGCCAGGTGCCGACGGAGGCAAGGCTGGAAATGTAGGTAAGGGGAGAAAGCAGCAGGAGTAGGGCACAAAGATAGAGGATGAGGGTGGCTGCCGGGATGGCGATGAAGCTGGTGAGCAGGGAGTAGCAGGATATTCTGCCGAAATAATAGACGATGAGCGGAAGCGTACCTATCTGTGCCGCCAGGGATACGCTGAATAGTCCCCAGAGGCAACGGATGATCTTGCCGTGGGATTTGAGCAATCCGAAGAGTGGGGGATAGAATATGAGGATGGAAGCCACGGCGAGAAAGGACATCTGGAAACTGATGTCGAAAAGATGGAAGGGATTCAGAAACAGCATGATGACATAGGCTAGCGCCAGGGTGTTGAGCGAAAGGTCGGGGCGCAGGGCTAGCAGGCAGAAACTGTAGATGCTGAGCATGGAGGCTGATCTGACGGCACTAGGGGGAAAGCCGATAAAGACGACATACGCCCATACGGCAACGAGGGACAGGGCAATGGTGGGTCTGGAACGGCGCTTTCCGCCCAGAAGAATCACGAAGAGCTGGAAGATAATGCCTATGTGCAAGCCGCTAACTGCCAGTATATGACTTGTGCCGGAGATGGAAAAGCTCTCCTTGGTTTCCCGGTCGAGTGAACCCTTATCGCCCATCGCCATCGCTGAAATCACGGCGAAATCCTGTCCGTCGATATGATAAGTATGCAGCTGCTGTTCCAGCTGCTGGCGGAAGGAACGGCTTGCCAGGATGGTGCGGTCAATGGGGGAGAGTGACTGGTAGGTCATGATGCTGCCAGGCGCTTTCGTCTTATCGATATGATGGGAGGTGATGAACCCGCCCAGACAGAACAGGCAGAGCGACAGAAGGAGGCTCTGAAGAAGAACCAACTGTTTGATTTTTCTGAAGAAGAGCCGGAAAAGCTGACGGTTTTCATAGAGTACATAGCAGCAGCCGGCTAAGGCTATGGCAATGATGGTTGCGATGAGCCAATAGCGCGTGGAGAAGTAATCATAGCTGTATCTGGCTGTGATGATGCTGAGTGATAGTATGAGGCTGAAGAACATCAGCGGAGTGACTGGGAGTCTTTTGTTTCTGTCCATTTTAGCCGTGTTTTCAGGTTCGTTTAAAAAAGAGAAGCCCGACAAAAGGTTGGGATAGTCCAACTCTCTTATCGGGCTTCTCATATATATAATAATGTATAAGCCTGCCTGGAAGCAGGAATACGTCATTTCGGGAGATTACTCTCTCTCTTGAGATTATTCTCTCTTGAGATTATTTGCCGAATCCGAAGATACGCTTGATGAATTTCTTCACAGGATTATCGTTCTTCTGTGGATTGACAACAGGAGCGTACTTGCGAGGACCGGAATTCTCAGAACCCTTCTTCTGCTGGTTCTGAGGAGCAGCGCCCTGTCGCTTCTGCTGGGCGCCACCCTGCTTCTTCTGGGCTACGCCTCTGCCTCGGCCATTGCTTCCAGGACGAACATTGTTCTCATTGCCTGGGCGCTGGTTGCCGTTAGACTGCTGATTGCCCTGCTGGTTGCCGTTCTCGTTGTTGCGCTGCTTATTGTTGTTGCGCTGCTTATTGTTGTTGCGCTGCTTATTGTTGCGGCGCTTGTTGTTATTGCGGTTCTTCTGCTCGTCGTTGTGCTGCTCAGCGTTTCTCTGTTCATTGTTCTTGAACTCGCGATTCTTCTGCTCGCCGTTCTCGTGATTCTTCTGTGAACCATTCTCGCCATTGTTCTGAGGAGTCTTTTCCTGACGCTCGTTTGGCTTGTTTGGCTTGCGCTTGTGTGAAGTCTGGTCGCGGTCTTTCTGTCTGCGGCTCTTGGCGCTGGTCTTGCTCTTGCCCTCGCCGTTGCTGTTATTGTTGCCGCCGCGGTTGCCGTTGCGGTTGTTTCCGCCCTGCTTTCCGCCCTTGCCCTTTCGACCATTGTTGCGTTTTGAAGGCTTGTTGAGCTTGATGTATTCAGGGCCTTCGCCGCAATCTTCCGGCAGAGGCATCTTCTCTACCACCTTCTCCAGGAACTTCTCAATCTGCTGGAACCAGTACTGGTCTTCCTCGTTGACGAAGGTGATGGCTCTACCATCGCGGTTGGCACGGGCTGTACGGCCGATGCGGTGAACATAATCCTCAGTATCGTGAGGAACGTCATAATTGATGACCATCTCGATATCATCAATATCGATTCCACGAGCCACGATATCCGTAGCAACCAGTACGTCGAACTGACCGCTCTTGAACTTGAACATCACATCATCGCGCTCTGCCTGCTCCAGGTCGGAGTGCATTGCACCGCAGTTGATGCCAATCTGCTGAAGGGCAGCAGCCAGCTGCTTCACCTTCATCTTGCTGCCGCTGAACACGATGACGCGCTTCATATCGCCAGCCTTGAAGATATCCTTGATGATGGTCATCTTCTGGGTCTCGTAACAAACGTAAGCCTCCTGCTTGATCTTCTCGGCAGGCTTGCTTACGGCAAGCTTGATCTCTACAGGATCCTTGAGCAGGGCCTTGGCAAGTTCCTCAATTTTCTCAGGCATGGTGGCAGAGAACATGATGGTCTGGCAGGTCTTTGGCAACTTGGAAGCGATGGTATTGATGTCTTCTGAGAAGCCCATGTCGAGCATGCGGTCGGCCTCATCGAGAATGAAGAAGCTTACCTTGCTCAAATCTACATTACCCAGGGAAATGTGGGTGATGAGGCGACCTGGAGTAGCAATCACGACATCAGCACCCATGCGGAGGCTCTTCAGCTCCTGATCGTAGCGGTTGCCGTCGTTGCCGCCATAAACAGCCACGCTGCTCACATCCTGCAGGTAGTAGCCGAAACCCTGCATGGCCTGATCTATCTGCTGGGCCAACTCGCGGGTTGGCGACATGATGACGCAGTTGATGGCGTCTTTCGGATAGCCGCCATCGTCAAGCTTGCTCAATACTGGGAGCAGATAGGCTGCTGTCTTACCCGTTCCGGTCTGTGCCACGCCCAATACGTCGTGACCTTCCAATATCTCAGGGATACATTTTTCCTGTACAGGGGTGCAAGTGTCGAAGCGCATGTCGTATAATGCGTCGAGCACGTTGTCATTCAAATCTAATTCGTCGAAATACATTCTTTTCCTTTCTTTTGTTGACCAATGGGCCGGATGGATCTTCATCCGTTCCAATGGTCAAGGTTCTTTGTTTCAATGTTTAATTACCTTGGTGCCTTGCGGTAGCAGAAGTAGGCAACGAAGGCGAAGATGATGTTCGGCAACCAAGCGGCAAGTGCCGGAGGGAAATTTGCCTGGATGGCAAAGGTTGCCGATACGGTTTGCAGCATGATGTAGCCGAAGCTCAGTGCAAGACCGATTCCCAAGGATAGGCCCATACCTCCCTTTCGCTTGCGCGATGAAAGCGAAACACCGATGATGGTGAGGATGAAGGAGGCAAACGAGGCGGCGATGCGCTTGTGGTATTCTACCTGATACTGCACCACATTGCCCGAACCGCGGTTGATCTGCTTGGAAATATACTCCTTCAGTTCCGGACTGGTGAAGGTTTCCTGCTGACCCTTGGAATAAACCAGGTCGGTAGGCTCCATCGTAATCAGCGTATCCTTCTGTGCTCCGCTGGTGATGTGCTCCTTCATACCTTTCAGCTGGCGCACCTTCCAGTTGCTCAGTTTCCAGTGGTATTTGCTGTCGGAGATCGTATCATACTGAATCTCCATCGCCGTAAGGTGGCTTACGAGTTTCTTGTCCTGGAACTTGTCGAGACAGAATCCGTAACCTCGCTTCGAGTTGTTGTCGTAGTGCTGCATATAGGCAATCACGCCCTTATCTACCTGTAGCTGTACGTTTTCGGCAGAAGTATTCTTCTTCTTGTTCTTGTACATCGTCTCAAAGTTCTGGCGTACTACCGTGCCGTGAGGAATCACGTAGGCAGAGAGTACATAGCTCAAGGCAGAGAGCATGATGCAGGTGATGAGGTAAGGACGAAGGAGTCGCTTGAAGGAAACACCTGATGCCAGAATGGCGATGATTTCAGAGTTGCCTGCCAGCTTCGACGTGAAGAGGATGACCGCCACAAACACGAACAACGCACTGAAGAGGTTGGCGAAGTAAGGGATGAAGTTGGCATAATAATCGAAGATGATGGCCTTGGCCGGTGCATGATACTCCGTGAACTTCGCCAGGTTCTCATTGAAGTCGAACACGATGGAGATGGAGATGATCAGTGCAATCGAGAAGAAGTAGTAGCCTACGAACTTCTTGATAATGTACCAGTCTAACCGCTTGATGTATCTCAGTGGGTTGAGATACCTGAGCACCCTGAGGAATCGCAGCTTGTGCCCGATCCAGCCTAGAATGCGGGCTATGCGCTGCAGGATGGCAATGAGCCAGCCGAAGCGAGATTCGAAGGCTCTGCCCATCTTGAGCAGTCTGCGATGTTTTCTGATGTATTTATAATCTTTCATCATTTAATGTAAAATATGTATAGGAGCATCCTATAAAGTTCAATGCTCAACGCTCAAGCTAGATTCGTCGGCCGAGTTGATCGATGATAGAGCGTTTCCACTCTACGAAGTCGCCCTGCTCGATATGGTGGCGTGCATCTGTAACGAGACGGAGATAGAACGAGAGGTTGTGGATGCTGGCAATCTGCATGGCAAGGAGCTCCTGGGCCTTGAAGAGATGGTGCAGGTAGGCCTTGGTGGTAATCTGGTCGATGTCGCAGCCGTCTGGATCCACTGGACTGAAATCCATCTCCCACTTCTTGTTGCGCATGTTCATCGTACCATTATAGGTAAAGAGCATCGCATTGCGGCCGTTGCGGGTTGGCATTACGCAGTCGAACATATCAACACCGCGCTCGATGGCCTCGAGCAGGTTCTGGGGAGTTCCTACGCCCATCAGGTAGCGAGGCTTGTCCTTTGGCAGAATCTCATTCACCACCTCGATCATCTCGTACATCACCTCGGTAGGCTCGCCTACGGCAAGACCGCCGATGGCATTTCCGTCGGCTCCCTTATCGGCAATGTACTTGGCTGCTTCGCGGCGCAGCTCTGGGAAAGTACAGCCCTGGACGATAGGGAAGAGGCTCTGCTGATAACCGTAGAGAGGTTCTGTCTCGTCGAAGCGCTTGATGCAGCGGTCGAGCCAGCGCTGAGTCATCTCCAGACTCTTCTTCGCATACATGAAGTCGCTTTGTCCGGGAGGACACTCATCGAAAGCCATCATGATGTCGGCACCGATGATGCGTTCTGTATCCATCACGTTCTCTGGAGTGAAGAAATGCTTGCTGCCATCGATGTGGGAACGGAACTCGCAGCCCTCTTCTCTGAGCTTGCGGATTCCGGTAAGCGAGAATACCTGGAAGCCGCCGCTGTCGGTGAGGATAGGGCGGTCCCAGCCGTTGAACTTATGCAGTCCGCCTGCCGCCTTGATGACTTCGAGTCCCGGGCGCAGGTAGAGATGGTAGGTGTTTCCCAGGATGATCTGGGCCTTTACCTGCTGGCGCAATTCTTCGAAATGTACACCCTTTACGCTGCCCACAGTTCCCACAGGCATGAAGATCGGAGTCTTGATCTGTCCGTGGTCGGTGGTGATGATGCCGGTGCGAGCATCGCTTGCCTTATCTGTTACTTGTAGTTCAAATTTCATTTCTTTTCTTTTTTGTCATTTTCAGGAATGGTGAAGTCGATAGGGTGCTTTACCTTCTCGTCGGTGAGGGCAAACTCCCAGACATCTGCTACATCTTCTACATAATGGAATTCTACGCCCTTGAGATACTTTTCTGGAATGTCGAGGATGTTCTTCTTGTTTTCCTTGCAGATCACGATGTCGGTAATGCCAGCACGCTTGGCTGCCAGAATCTTCTCCTTGATGCCTCCCACTGGGAGCACCTTGCCGCGAAGGGTAATCTCGCCGGTCATGGCTATGTTCTTGCGAACCTTGCGCTGGGTGATGGCCGAAGCGATACTGGTGGCAATGGTAATACCTGCCGAAGGACCATCTTTTGGCGTTGCTCCTTCAGGTACGTGGATATGGATGTTCCAGTTTTCAAAGATGCGGTAATCCACGCCCAGCAGGTCGATATGCGCCTTGATGTATTCCAGGGCGATGACAGCCGATTCCTTCATCACATCTCCCAGGTTACCGGTCAGGGTAAGCTTGCCCTGTCTTCCCTTGCTCAGAGAGGTTTCGATAAAGAGAATCTCGCCGCCCACAGAGGTCCATGCAAGTCCTGTTACTACTCCTGCATAATCGTTGCCCTGATAGATGTCGCGGGTGAATGGGGCGGTGCCGAGAATCTCCTTCAGGTCTGCTGCGGTGATGGATGGCTTCTCCAATTCCTTGGAATAGGCGAGCTTGTAGGCCATCTTGCGCAGTCCCTTGTTGATCTGTTTCTTGAGCTGGCGCACGCCGCTTTCTCGGGTGTAGTGCTCGATGATGCCCTCGATGGCTGCCTTGTTGAAGCTTACCTTCGGGGTGAATTTGTCGAGACCTGTATTCTCCAATTCCTTCGGAATCAGGTGGCGCTTGGCAATCTCTATCTTCTCCTCCGTAATGTAGCCGCCTACTTCGATGAGCTCCATTCGGTCGAGCAAAGGACGTGGGATTGAGCTGATGTCATTGGCGGTTGCGATGAAGAGAACCTTAGAGAGATCGTAATCCACATCCAGGTAATTGTCGTGGAAGGTGTTGTTCTGCTCAGGGTCGAGTACTTCAAGCAAGGCTGACGCTGGATCACCCTGATGGTTGTTGGCTGAAACCTTGTCTATCTCATCGAGGATGAAGACTGGGTTGCTGCTGCCTGCCTTGAGGATGTTCTTGACAATGCGGCCAGGCATGGCTCCGATATAAGTGCGGCGGTGACCGCGAATCTCGGCTTCGTCGTGCAGACCTCCCAGAGACATTCTCACGTATTTGCGCTTCATGGCCTTGGCAATGCTCTTGCCCAGACTGGTCTTGCCGACTCCCGGAGGACCATAGAGGCAGAGAATCGGACTCTGCATTCCACCCTTCAGGGATCTTACGGCAAGATATTCCAGGATGCGTTCCTTTACTTTCTCCATGCCGTAGTGGTCCTGGTTGAGAATCTTCTGGGCATGAGACAGGCTGAGGTCATCCTCGGTGTATTCGCCCCAAGGCAAATCTACCAGCGTCTGCAGATAGTTGAGCTGGATAGGGTAGTCTGGGCTCTGAGGATGGATGTTGTCGAGTTTGGCCAACTCTTTCTGAAAAACCTTCTGGGTTGCCTCGTTCCATTTCTTGGTCTTGGCTTTTTCGAGCAGCTCCTTCTTTTCCGGACTGCTTTCGCCTTCGCCCAGCTCTTCCTTGATGTTCTTGATCTGCTGCTTCAGGTAATATTCCTTCTGCTGCTCGTCGAGATCAAACTGCGTCTTGTTCCTGATTTCATTTTGCAGGTAGAGCAGTTTCTGCTCCTTGTGCAAGGCCTTGAGTGCCTCTATCAGTCGCTCTGACAGCTTCTCCTGTTCCAGCATCTTGATCTTGTCTTCTGCCGTAAAAGGCAGGGAGGTGCAGATGAAGTTGCATTTCACGAAGCGATTGGTAATCTCATTGATCGCATAGACAGCCTCGTTGGGAATGTTCTCATTGTACTGAATGAATTTGATAGATTCCTCGAAGAAAGTTTGGGTCAATGCCTTGAACATAGGATCCTTGGCTTCCTTTTCGGTAGGCCAGGTCTCTGGCAGACTTTCTACATCTGCAAGATAGAATGGATCCTTATCTACTATCTTCTTCAGCTTGCATCGGCCTAAACCCTGCACGATGATGGTCTTCTGGTGCTCTTCGTTTGGCATGTTGATGACTCTCATCAGCTTGGCAAATGTTCCGGTTTCGTACAAGTCTTCCTGATTAGGTGAGTCTATGTCCGCATGCTTCTGGCAAAAGATGCAGAATACTGTTTCTGGATTTTGCTCCAGCATGTTTGCCAACTCCTTGCTTTCCGCCCTGCCTATCAGGATAGGAGTAAGCACGGATGGAAAAACCACCAGGTCGCGAGTGCAGAGGGTAGGATAGATTCCTGCCTCCCTTTCTTGTATCAATACGGATGCATCGCCCTCAAAGTCGGCTATCATCTGGATTTGTGTATTCGAATTTCTGTTCATATTCTATTTGATAAACACTTTTTGGGGTGTATATGAATTTCTGTTCTATTTTGATAAACACTTTTTGGGGTGTATATTCTCTTGAATATATATTTATAGGGTGCAAAGTTAGTAATTTTTGCCGAGAATCCCATCGTTTTTTCCGAAAATCACCTCTTTATTAGATATTATTATTAATATAAGCAAGAAGACTGTAATAAAATGCTGATTTTTGCGTTACTATTTTAAAAGTAAAACTATGACTGGATTTAAATTCAAACAATTTGAGATTCATCAGGATCGTTGCGCCATGAAAGTGGGAACGGATGGTGTGCTGCTGGGGGCATGGGCACCTGGCGGTAAACGCATATTGGATGTCGGGTCGGGTACCGGACTCATTTCGCTGATGATGGCGCAGCGCTTCCCAGAGGCGCAGGTGCTGGGTATTGATATGGATGGAGAGGCTTGTGAGGAGGCTGCAGAGAATGTGGCGGCAAGTCCTTTTGCCGATCGTGTCGAAATAGAGTGCTGCCGATTGCAGGACTATCATTCTGAGGAGTCTTTTGATGCAATCGTAAGCAATCCTCCTTTCTTCTTGAATAGTCTAAAAAATCCAGACAGTAAACGTACGATGGCCCGCCATACGGATAGTTTGCCTTTCAGGGATCTTTTCAGGGGTGCAAAAATGCTACTGAGTGATGATGGCGTTTTTTCCGTGATTGTTCCTTCAGAGGTTCTTGAGGTGGTTGTGTCGGAAGCTTGTATGCTAGGTTTTTATCTTATCCGGCAGTGTGGCGTTAAGACTGTAGAGCGCAAACAGCCGAAACGTTATCTTCTGTCATTTGCAAAACATCGGTATAATGGAATGGAAAATACTATAAAAACAATGACCGATTCCGAGGGGAACCGGTCAGAGTGGTATGCGAAAATTACGGAAGAATTCTATATTTGGTAAGGGCTAGAGATTCAGCTTTCTCTGTACGAGCTTGCTGATGGCTCCTACTCGTTTGCTTTGGCGCTGTATGTCTTTGTGAATGTCATCGCGTACAACATTGATGTCGTTGAAGAAATCGGCAAAGGCTGATTGGATGACGTTCGGCTTGCGCACACTCTTGTCTGCAAACGGATTTACAATCATCTTGATGCCTTTTTCTTCCATGTGCACATCTATGTCGGCGCCGGTCATCACAGGGTCGCCATCATAATGGATGACACCTGGCTTGCTGCGGGTGATGTGGAGCTTCTTGCAACGGAAAGACTTGATCTTCGAGTTTTTGTCGAGGGTTTTGTTGAACATATCGAAACTAACCTGTGAAGCTTCGATGACATCAAACGGTTCCATGATGACCACATCCATCAATCCATCGCTCATAGATGCCTGTGGGGCAATATAGGCGTTGTTGCCGTATTGGGAAGCGTTGGCACA
>ERZ1034871.1586-NODE-1586-length-10977-cov-7.402765_pt1 | contig 10977 bp, 4 predicted proteins | sample MGYA00520631_ERZ1034871 | MGnify/ENA primary metagenome ERZ1034871 (study PRJEB33766, sample SAMN09781721) | gut metagenome | biome: gut microbiome | host: Homo sapiens | place: Madagascar | study: EMG produced TPA metagenomics assembly of the PRJNA485056 data...
TGGGTATCTGGATTGACGGTTACTATGGTTCGGGTAAGTCTCACTTCCTGAAATATCTCGACTACTGTATCACTCCATCAACACGTGAGGTTGCCGTTTCACGTCTGCTCGATGCTGTAAAAGCCATCGATCCACTCGACGAGAAGCACAATCTCAATTTCGATTACGATGAGTTGCTCTCCATCGCCAACTGGTTAAAACGTGCCACCATCGACACTTGTATCTTCAACTTAGAAACCAGCTACGACAACTCTACAGACAAGAAGAAGGCTTTCCTTCATGTATTCTGGAATGAGTTCAACGGCAAGCGTGGTTTCAATAAGTTCAATATCACCTTGGCACAGAACCTGGAAAAACCTCTTGCCGAAAAGGGCGTGTTCGAAGCCTTCAAGGAGCGCATTGCCGAGGAAGGTGGTGACTGGAATGACCCAGGTATGGCTGCCGATCTGATTGACAATGAGCTGGATTGGGTTCTTGACATCGCCAAGGGTCTTGCCCCTACTCTCTCCGTAGATAGCATCCGTGAGCGCATCATCAAGCGAGACACCAATATGAGCATCGACCGCTTCGGTATGGAATTGGCTTCCTATCTGAAAGATAAAGGCAATGACTACCGTCTTATTCTCCTTGCCGATGAGGTGAGCCAGTTCATCAACAAGGAGCGTGACCGCTATCTCAACCTCCAGGAGATTATCACCAAACTCTCTGAGGCTTGCGACAATAAGGTATGGGTGGCTTGTACCGCCCAGCAAGACCTTTCAGAGATTATGGACGATTGCCATATTGCTGAAGAGAAAGATAAGGAAGGTAAGATCAAGGGACGCTTCGAAGTGAAGGTTTCCCTGAAAGGTACACAGCCAGAGGTAATCACCCAAAAACGTATTCTCGACAAGAAAGAGGAAGTGAAGCCAGAGCTTGCGGCCCTCTACAACAAATATAAGGCAGGTTTCGACCTTCAGTTCAAACTACCTACATCATATAGTAGCTACGAAACACAGGATGATTTCGTGGACTACTACCCTTTCGTGCCTTATCAGTTCAAGCTGATTATGCAGGTGTTCAACTCGTTCCTCAACCTCGGCTATGTGGCCAAGGAGGTAAAAGGTAACGAGCGAAGCATCATCAAGGTAATCCACTCTACTGCCAAGACGAATGCAGATGCAGAGTTGGGCAAGTTCATCTCTTTCGACGAACTCTATAACAATATGTTCGAAGAAGGATTGCAGGCTCGTGGACAGAAGGCTGTGGATAATGCTTTGCGCATGGCTCGCACTTACCAGACCGACCGCCCAGAGCGCACCCGTCTTGCCGTGAGGGTAGCCAACGTGCTCTTTATGATCTGTAACATCTCGCAGACCGACCAGCTGGTCTTCCCTGCCACATTGGATAATGTAACCTCTCTCCTCATCAACGATATGGAAACGCCTCGCCTTAACATCAAGAACGAGGTGGAAAAGGTGATTGAATTCCTTTGCGACAACAACATCATCCGTCGTGAGCAAGGCAAGAATGGTGCTCCTGAAACATACGTTTTCTATAGTGAGGAAGAAATGAAGGTGGCACAGCTTATTCAGAGTCAGGTGGTTGACAACAACACCCAGGCTGAGCAGCTGAAGGAAATCTTCAACCGCTACATCACGGCACTCCGCAACAAGGAGCAATACAAGACCCGCAGTTTCTCCGTGGGACTTACCATCAAGCAGCGTACCTTCCTCAGCAACAACCCTGATGTGCAGGTAGAGTTTGTAATGGATGCTGACTACGAAAGTGCTGAGCAGTTGGCTTTGCAGAACAGTAATGTCAACCGCATGGTTTACTATGTGGGTCCTCAATATCGCGACAACAAGCGTCTGTACAATGCCTTCTACTGGTATTGCCAGGCAAACCGCTACATGGCTACTCCAATAGAGAACGAGGAAAACAGAAAGACACGTGACGAGTTTGAGAAACGTGCCAACGAACTTTACAACGGACTCATTAAAAAGGAGTTTGAAAAGATTCTCGACACCTGCCCTATCATCTCCGGCCTCAGCGTGATTGATGAAGCCGATCTGGGACAGAAGCGTGACAACGACCGCTACCGTGTGGCGATGGACAAGCATCTTTCCGGCATCTATACCAAGGCGAGCCTGGTAGATTACCCAAGCATGCCTCGCACTACAGAGCAATTGAAGAAGGCCATTCTCCGCAATGTCAACCCTGGAGACTATGATGGAATGAATGCCGTACTTACAGATGCCGAGCATGAAGTGGAAATTTATCTCAACAAGCAGTTTGCTGAGGTAAATGTTTCGGACGTGCTTGCTAAGTTTGCAAAGGCTCCCTACGGATGGGACAACATCTGCACGCTCTACGTTATCAATGAGTTAGTTCGTCGCCACAATCGTGACTACTCCTACACCAACAATCCTAATGTAGAGACTTCAACGGTTGCCGCCCGCATCGTCAGCGAATCCAACAAGTTCACATTGCGCCAGGCTAAGGTCATCTCTCCACAAGTAATTCAAGACTTCATTACTGCCTGGAAAGAGATTTTCGGCATATCTGCCGTACCAAGTTCCACAGATAGCACACAGCTTTTCCGTGCTTGTCGCGACATAGAGAGCAACCGCAGTCTTGCCAAGTTCATCAAGGGCTATAAGGATATTGAGCAGCAGATAGCAAGCTACCCATTCTGCCAGCCTATCCGTGAGGCAATTGACATCTTCGAGTCATGGCTTAACGAGCGTGACCCGCAGAAGTTCTTCAACCTCGTCATCGCAGCCAAGAATGAAGCAAAGGTACTCATTGACAAGTGCAAGGAGGTGGTGCAGTTTACTCATGATCAGCTTGACACATACAAGCAGCTCATCCAGTTCCAGGACGACAACCAGTATAACTTCCCATTCGTTCCAATGGAGATGCAGGGAGCTGTCACAGATTTCTGCAAACTGAAGAATGACCCATGGCCAATATCTGGTCTTCGTGGTTACATCAAGCTGCAACGCCAATTATCAGGCATAATGGATGGTGTACGTGAAGAACTCCGTGAGAAGATCAAAGCAGCCTATAATGATATGTTCGACTATCTGAAGCAGGTTGCCGAAAAACAGCATGTTCCTGAGAGTGTACTTTCTGACCGTGAAACCGTTATTCATGTCAAGACCACTCCAACCAATATATTGGTACTGCAGAACAATGCCAATACAGATACATTCTATCAGGAGCAGGTGGATAAGATTATGTCTTATAATCCTCCTCAGCCAAAGCCTGATGAAGATGAGGACGACCCAGTTCCAGTTAAGCGCATCCGCAAGGCTTCTCTGCAGACTAAGACCAAGTTGCCTATCACGAATGCAGAGGATATTGAACGCTATTTGGAAGGTCTGCGCCAGCAGCTCGAAAAGCTGCTTATTGACCAGGATGGCGTAATGATTATTAAATAATTTATAATGTACAATTATGGCAAAGATACGTATTAAAGACATAAATATAAGCATTTGGAATCATCAGAAAATTCAGTTTTCTGCACACCCAGATGTCAATATTATCATGGGCATCAACGGCAGTGGTAAGACTACTTTTCTGAGTAGTCTGTATAAATCTTTGACTGAAAACATGAAAGGTACAGAGAATGTTGTTTATTTGCCATCCATTGACAACATAGCAATGAGAGACAAACGAAAAACTTCAACAGCCCTTTCACAAGACTTGGATTATTACATCTACGATATGAAGACTGGCCCTTCATTGATGAGTCTTCGTATGTCTATGATTGATAGTTCCGAGGATGTGCAAACCGAGCTAAAATCTCGAATTGCTGATTTTCAGAATGAGGTTAATCGTCTTTTTGCATTGACCCACAAGCGGATAGAGATAGAGGGTAGCAAGTTTTCTGTCATCACGGAAAAAGAAAAATTGCCTGTAGGCGCATTGTCTTCTGGAGAGATGCAGATGCTACTAATTCTCCTGAGAGTGTTTCTACTCAATGGTCGTGAAGCTGTGGTATTGATTGATGAACCAGAAAACTCATTGGACATCGACTGGCAGTTTGAACTGGTCAACCTGCTTGTTCGTTTCAACCCCAATGCCCAGTTTTTCATTACAACCCACTCTCCAGCCCTCTTCGGTGAAGGATGGGGCGACAAGGTTTGGTACATGGAAGAAATTACTCAAAAGTAAAGCGTATGGACTGGATTAGTAAACAAGCCAAACTATACAGAAACCTTGCCCTTACCCATCGCTATCAGGCAATAGTGCATCTGGAGGATCAGGAAGATGAGAGATTTTGGGATTATCAGTTGCAACATGTCAAACCTGGGCGTTATCGCTATTTGTACTATAGCAAGAACAATAATGGCACTGATACCAGTGGATGTGAACAATGTCTCAGATTCAGACCATACCTTACTGACCAATTCTTTATCTGCATAGATAGTGATTTACGCCTACTTCGGGGTGAAGAAGGGTTAACTGCCAGCAATCATGTTGCTCAGACCTATGCTTACTCGTGGGAAAATCATCTTTGCGAGTCTGTTCATATTCAAGAGCGTATGAAACATAACATAGAGCAAGTGGATTTTGACATGAATGAGTTTATCACAGCATTCTCAAAGATAGTCTATACTCCTCTACGCTTTTTAATTCTCTACTCAGCAGACAGTAACCTGAACAAACTGTGGAATATCTCCAAGTTCAATGCTTGCATACCTTTGCAACCCAAACGCTCAGGATTGGACAATAACGGCAAGGAATATCTTTCGGTCATTAAATCCCGTTTTGAAGAAGAACTGAAGAATCTTTCTGAACAACCTACAGGCAAGATTGAATCCCTAACTGAGGAGAACGCATACCTGCATATTCAAGGGCATTTACTTTATAAGATGATACTCCATATCGGCACTCTACTTTGTAGAGGAACAGGCGTAGCTTTCAAGAGCAACATTCTTGATAAAAGCCTGCACACCAATGGTTATGATGAGATAGAGTCTTTACAGAAAGACTTGCATAAGATTCTTATTCAATAAATACAAAAAAGTATGGACACAAACAGGATTAAACGCTTCGCAACCAAAGCACGAAATATACTGAAAGCCGGCATTGCTGCCAAGATTACTACGCTGGGCTTCGACAAGAACGGCAATGTAGCTGAAGAGAACAAGCCTCAACTCATGCAGGGCGGTTCGCTTTGGAATGAGCAATTGCAAACAGAGGGCTTCTACCATCAGTGGATGTCCCTCTACAATCGCATTCAGCAGATAGGTATCATTGATGTGTATGAGGAAGCTGCCTACACCTGGTTCAACCGTCTCTGCGCCATCCGAATCCTGCAGAAGAACAATCTTTGCGGTCCTGTTCTTGCCTATGCTGATGCTGCACGCACTCCTATTATTGTAGATGAAGCCCGACAAGGACGCATTCCACAGATGGAGGAAGACATGCGTCAACGTCTTGTTGAACTTCTGGACGATGACACCAAGGTGACAGAGCAGTTTGCCATTCTTATTACTGTTTGGTGCCACGACAACCCTATCATCAATAAGTGCTTCGGCAGTATTGCCGACTACACTGAACTACTTCTGCCAAACAATATCCTGGCAGAAGGCGGTTTTGTAGACCTTTTAAATCATACCGAATTTATTACCGACGAAGACTTCCAGTCACCTGAGTTGATTGGATGGCTTTACCAGTTCTATATCTCAGAGCGCAAGGACGAGGTGTATGCCAAGAATGGCAAGTTTGAAACGGATGAAATTCCTGCTGCCACACAAATCTTTACCCCAAACTGGATTGTAAAGTACATGGTGCAGAACACCGTGGGAAGAATCTATCTGGACAACAATCCATACGAGACTCAGCTGCAAAAGAAGTGGCGTTATCTTGTTGAACCTTCAAAAAAACCAAGCAACGATACTATCTTGAAATACAACGAATTAGAGGATTTAAAGGTAGCTGACCTTGCTTGCGGTTCAGGTCATATTCTCAACGAATGTTTCGACCTCCTCTATGACCTTTATATTGCCGAAGGCTATGGTCGTGGAGAGGCTGTGGAGAATATCTTCAGCCACAACCTCACGGGTATCGACCTCGACACCCGTGCCAAGCAGTTGAGCCAGTTTGCCCTTTTACTGAAGGCTTGCCAAAAGGATGCGGTCTTTGCTGATGCACATATTGGATATGCCCAAGCCATGGAACAGAGAAACACAAGGTCCTATTCAAGACATGCTTCATATCTACTTCCAAGGCAAGGCTACTGACCAACAGAAAGGAGAAATTATGAATTGCTTCGACCTTATGCAGAATGCCGACACCCTCGGTTCTATCATGAAGTTCGACATCTGCGAGAACACACGTTTGCTTATCAAACAGACTACTGATTACTGGTGCAGTCAGGAGATTGTACCAGAGGAAGTGCGTACACCAATCACTGCATTCAAACTGATTCTTGCCTTGACTGAGAAGTATCATGCGCTTATTGCAAATCCTCCATATATGGGAAGAGGACACATGACAAGTGTGTTGAGCAAATATCTTGACAAAAACTATCCAAATGCAAAGTCAGATCTATTCTCAACATTCATGGACATGATGTTAGAAAGAACCGTAGATAATGGCAAAACAGCATTTATCACAATGGAATCTTGGATGTTCTTGTCAAGTTTCGAGAAATTCCGCAAGAATATAATTGACAACTATCATATTGCATCATTAGGACATTTTGGTTGGCATATTATTGGCATAGCTTTCGGTACAGCTATGACAGTAATGGACAAATGCAAATCAAATGGCAGAAAAGGAATCTATTCCTATCTTACAATTGATGATATTGATAGAGAAAAGAATGTCCCATTTGTATATCCTAAGAAAGACAATGGAAGATTCGCTATTGTGGAGCAGAAGAACTTTGAGAAAATTCCTGGTAGTCCAATTGGCTATTGGGTAAGTCAAAATTTAATAAAAGCTTTTGAAAGCAAGGATATTACTGACCATTTTGAAACAAGATGTGGCATGGCTACTGGAAGAAATGATTACTATCTTAGGTTGTGGCATGAAGTATCTTCAGTAAATGTTTTTTTTAATTGTGATTCTGAAGAAAAAAGTATAATGTCTGAATCAAAATGGTATCCATATGACAAAGCCGGTGAGTTTAGAAAATGGTATGGAAATCGTGATTATGTAGTTAACTGGTACCATAATGGTGCTGAGTTAACCACTACATTGCATCCTGATGGAAAACGAATATGGGCACATAACTTTAATTTGGATAAAGTTTTTCAAATGCACATTGGCTGGTCTGACATAATAAGTGGAAATGGATGCTTATCATTTAGATATTTCGAAGAAGGCTTTTTATTCGATGGAGCAGCCAACGCTGTATTTGTGAGAGATACCAATAAAATAAATGGACTATTTAATTTGCTTGCGTATTCTAATTCCAAAATCGCAGAATATATACGTCCTTTATTGAATCCAACAATTCATTTCAAACCAGGTAACTTTCTCAAATTGCCGTATAAAGATGTAAAGAATAACGAATCTTCAAAGTTAGCACAAGAAAACATAAAAATCTCCCGTTCCGACTGGGATGCCCACGAAACCTCCTGGGATTTCCAGCGCAACGAGCTCTTATCCATCGACACCTCCACCTACATGGAGAACATCGATTACAAGATAGAGAAGCATTTCGAGGAGACGGGCGAACATATCAACATCTCCCCTGCTGCCCCACAGCTCGGCAGTCTGGAATGGCGCATGGAGCAATACAAGACGAAGTGGGAGCGCAAGTTCATGCAACTGCATAAGAACGAGGAAGAGCTCAACCGACAGTTCATCGACATCTATGGTCTGCAAGATGAGCTTACTCCTGATGTTCCATTGAATGAAATCACCATCCTTCAACAAGGAGAAATAAAGATAACAGATCAGTATAGTCTGAGTGATAATGATGGTAGTATATTAACAGATTCAGATGGTGCTATATTGACTGTTACGGGTGATTCTTATTTGGAGTGGCAGGATGATGTTGTCATGAAGCAACTCATCAGCTATGCTGTGGGCTGTATGCTCGGACGCTATCGCCTTGACAAACCGGGACTCCACATCGCCCACCCTAACTCAACCGATGAGGAGATTGCTCCTTACGAATACAATGGTGAACAATGGGAATTTGATGACGACGGCATCATGCCGCTCATGCCAAACGACTGTGGCTTCTCTGACAACGCCTCAGTTCGTTTTGCCGACTTCGTTCGTGTGGCATTGGGCAACGAGGAGCATGTGGCAAACCTTAACTATGTAGAAAAATGCCTCGGCAAGACACTGGAGCAATACTTCGTAAAGGACTTCTGGAAAGACCACAAGAAGATGTATCAGAACCGCCCTATCTACTGGTTGTTCTCATCCAACAAGGGAGCCTTCCAGGTCATCGCCTACATGCATCGCATGAATGCCTACACCGCAGAACGTGTGCGCTCGAAATATCTCCTCCCTTACATCGAACATCTGGAGTCAGAAATCGACAAGCTCGATGCTCGCCGTGCCGAACTCTCTACCAAAGAGACCAAGCAGCTGCAGGCTCTGCAGAAGCAACTCGACGAGTGCCGTGAGTATCACGAGCGCCTGCAGGTAGTAGCCGAGCAAGCCATCAGTTTCGACCTCGACGACGGCGTGGTAGTGAACTACGCTAAGTTCGGTGATATATTACAGAAGATAAAATAAACAAAATATACGCAATGGATAAACAACAGATTGCAAATCTACTTAGAATACAACATGCAAGCAGGACAGATAAACTTGTTGTATTTGTCGGAGCCGGGGTTTCACAGAACTCCGGCATTCCAACGTGGAATAATTTGATTTGTTCTATGATGGAAGAACTTCCAAGTGAATTAAGCAAAGAAAATGATGTGCTTAAATTGGCACAAATGTATAAGGATTCACGTGGACATAAGGAATATATGGACAAGATCAAAAATGTTTTGCTCTATAATAAGGCAGTTCCAAATCCATTGCATAAAAGCATTATTGCACTTAATCCGTGTCATATTATCACTACAAACTATGATGATTTGGTTGAGCAAGAATTAGCCAATGAATTTAAGCAATATGACATCATTAGGGAAGACAAGGATATTCCGCAAATGGAAAAGCAGCATTGTTTGGTAAAGATGCATGGAGATTATGCAACCGACAATATAGTTCTTACGGAGAAAGATTATTTTGACTATAAAAATAATTTTCCTCTGATAAGGGCTTTTGTACAGTCCCTTTTTGCAAGTAAATTGGTGTTGTTCGTTGGTTTCTCCTTTGCAGACTTGAATCTTAAGATGATAATGAACGAATTACAAAATATTCTTTCAGAAGATATGCAGAGAGCTTATTTATTATCTTATGACACCCCTGATGATATAACAAAAAAATATTTCGAGGAAAAAGGAGTCAATATTTTACATTTTTCAGAGGAAGAACTTGATAGTATTAATGGTGCTGCATATCCATCAAATACCTTGTCTGGTATAGGACAATACACAGACAAAACTCTTCATGCTATAAAGAATTATAATGCCATATCAAAAGAAGATTTGGTACTATATCTCTATGAACGTATCAAGCCATATCTTAGTGAATTAAAAACTTTTGGTGACGGGTTAAGATGTTTTTTCCCAGAACCTGAGAAAATGTATTGGAACACACATTCCGAGGGACTACAGACAGGCTTGGAGTATTTTAAGAAAATGGCAAAAGAATTGAAAACAAATCAGGCAAAAAGAAATTTTCTTATTAAACATCCAACCATAAATGTGCGACAACTTCTACAGATAGCTTATTATAACTATCTGTATAAGATTGATGGCATAGAAATTATAGATAACAATTATCTTCAACATATTGATAAATATATAGGCTGCTCAACTCAGTACTATATCCATTGCTTTGATTCTGTAAATGTAAATAAGAAACTGAGGAGTTTGAGAACCCGTCAAAATACTTATACCATTGAAGATTTGGAGTTGCCTTATGCATTGTATATGTTGGGTGACTATAGAGAAGCATATCGTATCTATGCCAAGTTGTTGCCGTTATATTGGGAAAGACAAAGATATATATTGTATTTTATATGCAGATACAATTTATGGTCAATACGTCATGGGGTTTATTTTCAACTTGTACTTTCAAATGAATATGATGTTGACAAAGAAATAGAGTTAGCTACAAGCGAAAGTCTTGAAACTATTTTGGGTAATTTACCATTAGATGCAGAGATTAAGACGATTTTTCAAGATTTGATTTCATTCAGATCTATAGGAAGTCATGCTCTAAGTACAGAGCATTTAAGGGAAGAAATATATCAGCAGAGAAAGTCAGCAGAGAAAGGAGGTTGCTCTATAAACAGCAATATTGTTCGACTCATGTCCTTATATGAGCGTGAGTCTATGTTTTCATGGGCGAACTATATCATTTGTGATAACAATGGCTATTTTAAATCTATTTGCGAAAACAACGCAATAGGTATTCTTAATAGCTTTGCTACTCCATCAGCAACGATGTTCGGAGGATTGGGTAGATGTACTAAAATTACGTCCTTAGATAACAACATGTTGAAATCTTTGATTTTCAGCATAGAGACCAAACGTCTTATAGCAATCTTTAAAGGGTATGAAATTCGTTCTCTAAAAATCGACAATGATGGAATAGAGTATATAAATTTATGCCTTGGTGGATTAGCAGAAGAGCAAAAACTGGCTTTCAGAGAGGAAGATTGCTTGTATAATTCTCTTCGAAATCTTTTACTTCTTGTGAGTAAAACTAAGGAAGAAAAAATAAACAAAGAAGATTTATATAAAGTACTCATTAAGTATCAATCGCAAAATCATTCTATGCAGTTTGATAAGATCTTAATAGAAGAAATATTGGAAAACTATTCTCCTGACGAAGCCTCTGCAAAAGCTCTATTATGGAAATTACTCTGTACAACTTCCGATTATCAAGAATATGCTC
>ERZ1034871.1589-NODE-1589-length-10967-cov-3.285924_pt1 | contig 10967 bp, 6 predicted proteins | sample MGYA00520631_ERZ1034871 | MGnify/ENA primary metagenome ERZ1034871 (study PRJEB33766, sample SAMN09781721) | gut metagenome | biome: gut microbiome | host: Homo sapiens | place: Madagascar | study: EMG produced TPA metagenomics assembly of the PRJNA485056 data...
GACGACGTCGGGGAGGGAACTTGCCACACGGATTGCTGTAAACAACCAGCGAGTTGTTTACTACGAGGGTCCTATAGGGCACTCGTAACACGGAATCAAACATGCCAATAAGTTACTACAGGTACATAATCACTACATACAAAGGCCTTATAGCTATTAGCAGCCCAAGTAGCACCAGCTAGCAGGCGGTAGTTGCTCAGAAGGGTATATCCTCGTAGTCTCCGTTGTTGAAAGACTGTTTTGAGAATGAATCGTCAAGTTGGCCATTGACGTCAATGTCGTTGACAGATTGGGCAGAATCTGTTTGTACTTCGTTCACGCCCTCAATCACAGTTTTCAAGAAGTCTCTAAAGGCCTTGTAGGGTTTATCGGGAAGACTGCCCGGTCCAGCGTCGACAAGTTGGTAGGTGTCTCCGGGGTGGTAGTCAAGCGATTTGTATACGGTCTCAGCTTGAATATCAGAAGCAATTTGAAAACTGACAGTCTCCTTTCCATCGACTGTGATGCCTACGGCTTTGTCATCGATCCCCTTGACCTCATACAGTCTCGCCATAAGCCCTGAGCCTCCTCTTGATTGCCTCTGTCCCGCCATCCATCTTGTTTGCAATAGTTTCGAGGATGCCATCGTATTCCAAGCATCCACTGGTAACCGTAATCTTGCCGTCTTGCCCATCAAGGCAGATGACGTTATCGACATCCTGGTTAACGACCAACAGCGGGTTGTGGGTCACGAGGATTATCTGCTTGTCCTTACGCATTCTGTCAAAGAAGGTGACGAGCTGCTCGGCTATTCGGGCATTGGATATGTGGTCTTCAGGTTGGTCTATCACGAATACGTCAACGCCGGTTCCTCTGTATGAGCAATACTCATAGTAGGTGAGCGACTGTTCGCCCAGCGTGTTGCCAACGCGCTTGTCAGAATTGCTCTTGATAAATCGCGAAATCGCCTCGCTGTTCGATATGAAGCTTTCGACGGCAGCATCCCATCGGCTATCCCAGGTGCCCGGTTTGCGTGCGGGCACCGCCCTCTCCATGTCCTCGGACGATTGGACATTAAGAATGTCGTCGACAGACTTGTATCCGGCATTCATGTGCTGCGTCAGAAAAACCTCCGAAAGGTTGCTTGTATCAGCGTAGGCAGCCGTCGACACGAACTTAAACCCCTGCGATGAGTTCTCAGCGGTTCCCGTCCCATCGGGAACTGAGGAGCATTCCGGAATTGTGACCTCGTCTCGACAGGCATCCTTGACGGCTTCAAGGACAACGTTACGGACAACATTTTGAGAGTCACGGTAGTTGCGTTTCTTCCGATCAGCATCGGTTTCGAGAGAATCAAGGACGCAGCCGTAGCGTGCAATCGCAAGCGAAATCGCATTTCTGGTTTCTGAAATGGACTTTACTGCCTGACTCTTTTCAGCTAGTTGGCTAGACAAATGCTTGAGTGCGGATAATGCTGCCTCAAGTCCCGAACGCTCAGAAGTACCCTCTTTGTAGTAGCCCGAAGAGTGTTCGGCATTGAGAATGTCGATAGCCTCGTTGATCATCCCAAGATGCTTTTCGTGTGGGTTCTCCACGTCGGTGAATCCGTCGGGCTCGACGACGCGCGTGTAATATGTATCGGCTTCGAGATCGAAGTCAAACTTGAACGAAGTGCCTGACAGCCTCTTGCCAATATCCGCGGTTCTGATGTTACGCTTGATTCTCTCTTTTACGGCGCTTGACCATTCACGCATCCTTCGTTCAAACAACGAGTTGTCCACAGAGGGGTATTTTGCGTCTTCGAACATTCCACCGCTCTTCTGGAATCGTTGCTCGAGCTCGTTCTGAGCAATTGGAACAACTCGATCACCGGACAGGATGTGGGAAACTTGAATCCCGTTCGCCTCTTTGAGAGCCCTGACGTGTTTGGGAAGTCTTGATGCCGGCGTGGTCATCGTCGCCAGCAAGGATGACTTTCCCACGCCGTTCTCGCCCACAATGACGTTGATGCCAGGGCACAGCTCAACTGCGATGCCGTTTATCAAGACGCTCTTGAGATAGATATCCTTCGGCCTTCTCGGCGGCTGTTGGAACCTTGTGGAGGAGGAAGTAAGAGCCATGAGGAGGCCCTTAAAGGTCGGAAGCGCTCGGATGGTGGAGAAGTGGCTGTCACGAGGATTGGCGTCCCTGTCATGCTTTGGATACACGGCCCACGTGTGGCAGTCGCTTCCGACTATGGTGCTTGCGGTGGCGCTGAGATCAACCAGGTCGGACAGAACGATGCCCTGGATTCTCGATTTCGTGTACTCGAGAGCATCGATGTAGCCGTACTTGACGAGCTCAACTGCATCGTCGGTCGCACAGGAGATTGACCTCTTCTTGACGTTAGGACTCGTGAGGCTCTGGTGCTGATGTGCGATGAGGATTACGTTCATGCCGATTTCTTTGAGTATGAGCTCGAACTCATCCATCGAGTATTTGCCCTTGGCATCAGTAATCTTGTGTCTCTCAACCACTGCATGGATTCTTGCGTAGTCATCCTCCCATTCAGCGGAGTCACCATTCCATTCGGATGCGTCAAAGATAGTTATCACGTGGGCATGGGGATGGCCAACCTGAAATTCGACATCAAATTCGATACCAGGCAGAGCGGCCTTCACAGACCCACTTGCTCCCGCATCAATACAACGGTTAATCTCACGATAAATACCGGGGTCGAAACGATTATGGTCCGTTATCGAGATGAGGTTAATTTTGTTTTCAGGGAGGCTTAGTCTCTTGAATAACACGTCGAGATGTGCAGCGTCCGATTCGGCAACTATATTTGTGCCGCTACTGTCCTCAGCCTCTTTGTAACTGCTAGCGACTGAATGGATGTGCAGGTCGACTCGTATATCCTCGTTGAGCAAATCCATCCCCCCTTCTCTCTATACCACAGCGTGGTGGTAGTGCGTCTCGACGTCGTAGTGGAAGTCCTCGCCCAGCTGCAGCGCCTCGAAGTGCTTCTCGGCGCAGCTGATCTTCGCCTCTTCGGTCGGGCGGTTCTCGCCGCGCTCCTTGCCCTTGGTCTCTACCACGAAGTACACGCGCTGCCTGCCGTCCTCCCCCTCCTCGACGTAGGCCCAGTCGGGGTTGTAGCTCCCCAGCGGCGTGTCTATCTTGAACCCCTTGGGAAGCTTGGCGAACACCTTCACCTGCTCCGAGCGGTCGAGCTCCACGGCGTAGGGCTTCTCGATGCTCGAGGAGTCGTAGACCACGTAGTTGTAGAGGCTCTTGTGGTGGTGCGGCGCCCAGGCGTTCTGGTCGAGGTAGGCCCTGAGGTCCCTCACCGCCAGGATGTCCATCGTGTACCACTCGCTCTTCGGCCTGCGGGTGTATTTGATGCCCTTGGCCACCACCTGGTTCTTCGCGGCCTCTATCCTCGAGGAGACCTGGGAGAGGAACGTCATGGGGTCTACCGCGAACTCGTCCATGCGCCCTGATTCCGTCAGAATCCTAGCCAGTGTCGAGCGCGTGAGCCCCGTCGAGTCGGAGAGCTCCGAGAGCGGGTCCGGGAGGTCGTATACGTGCACCGCGTCCGTGCGGACGAGCGAGGAGTGCACGCTCGCCTCGTCGGCGGACACGCCACTGTCGCCCACGTTGATGCCAGCCGACGTGCTGACCACCTCTACGGGCTTCACGCGCGGCATCTGCCTGATTCCCTCGACGGCTTTCCCCTCGAGCTCTTCGGTGTCCACATGGAGCTCGTAGCGCGTGGTCTGGCGTATGCGCTCCCAGAGCGCCTGGAAGGCAGGGTCGAGGGAGACGTCCTTCTCCAGCTCGACCTCAACCTCCTTCTTCTTGTCGCGGATCTGCAGCCTCTCTGCCTTGTGCAGCACGATGCCGCACACCTGCTCCTGCACTCCCTCGGTATCGGCGACATCCGCCGGGAGCGGAACCTCGCCCCTCTCCGCTGCGGCCTTGAGCTCGGGCTTGATCGATCCCCTCTTTGCCCCCTTGTCCTCGACGAGGCCCTGTTGCTCGAGCGACTCGTAGACCCGCCTGGAGCGCTCGTACCCGAGCTTCTCCTCGCTGCCGTCCGGCTGCCTGAGGATGATATTGGTGAAGCTTTCGGGACTGAGGACGCCGAAGCGATAGCCGCCCTCCTCGAACTCCTTCTGAAGCCCGTTGGCGAAGTCCTTGTAGCTCTCGTTGCAGATAACGGTGAGGACGTTGACGTCGGGGTCGAGACAGCGCTCGCCCTCCTGGTTGACAGGCAGGCGCAACCCTCGGCCGATCTTCTGGCGCTTCGTGAGCGTGTCCTTCGTCTCCACGAGCGTGCATATCTGGAAGACATTGGGGTTGTCCCAGCCCTCCTTGAGCGCGGAGTGGCTCCAGATGAAGCAGACGTTCTTGTCCGGGTCCTTCCCGTCGGGAAGCGAGACCAGCGTCTCCTTCTTGTGCATGATGAGCTCGAACGCGCTCGTGTCGGCCTTGGTGGAGGCAGACTCGCTGGTATCCTTGAACTTGCCCTTACCGTCTACCGCGAAGTACCCCTGGTGGAGCGGCTCGGGATCTGTCGGCAGGGGGATGCCGGCCCTCTCGTAGCGGCACTGCCACTTCTCGCTGGTGGCGAGCCTCCGGTACTCCTCCTCGAAGATCTCTGCGTACTCGCCCTTGTGCCAGGCCGTCCCCTTGCCCTCGTAGGCGCGGTACTTCTCCACCTTGTCGATGAAGAAGAGGGAGAGGACCGTGATCCCCAGGGGGCGCAGCCTCAGCTGCCTGTCCAGGTGGTCCTCGATGGTCTCCGCGATCTGCGCGCGCTTGACGGCGTCGCTCTCGGGGTCGTTCACCGCCTCGCCGAGGTCGAGGTAGGCGCCGTTCTCGAACTGGACGAACTCGTCGCCGGGCTCCGTGCCTATGTTGCTCACGATCCAGCCGTCCCGGTAGTCCTCGTTCTCGTTGGACTTCTGGTAGAGGTCGGCGCCGGTCCGCACGGTGACCGTCTTTCGCTTCTGGCCGCCGCGCTCCTCGCGATTATCGATGGTGAGCTTCGCCGAGTAGCCGTTCCTGCCGTCCACGGACTCCAGCCGGACGAAGGCGCCGTTCAGGTCGGACTCGCTCAGGACGGAGTCGACCACGATGCCCTTCACGAGGTGCTCCTGGAACGCCTCGACGGGCCCCAGCTGGTAGACCATGTTGAGCTTGCGCTTGTGGGTCGCAGAGTATCGCAGCACGAAGAGCGGGTTCAGCGTGTCGATGGCGTGCTGAGACTTGGCCGTGTTGTCCACGCTCTGCGGCTCGTCGATGATCACGATGGGGTTGCAGCTGCTCACGAGCTCCTGGGGGCTCCTGCCGCCGATGAGCTTCTCGCTCGGACGGTGGAAGATGTTCCTCTTATCGTTTCCGCTGGCCAGGGATGCAGCGATCTCGTCCTCGTCGAAGTCGTTGTCCTTGTTGAAGGCGCCGATGTTGATGATCATCACCTGGATGGAGCTGCTCACGGCGAAGTTCGTGACGGCGCCCAGCTTGCCCGAGTCGTAGACGAAGCACTCGAGTGGGGTGTGGTCGTAGAGCTGCTCGAAGTGGGCCTTGGTGCTCTCGAAGGACTTCTTCACGCCCTCGCGGATGGCCACTGACGGCACAACGATCACGAACTTCGTGAGTCCGTAGCGCCTGTTCAGTTCGTAGATGGTGCGCGTGTAGACGTAGGTCTTGCCGGTGCCCGTCTCCATCTCGATCGTAAAGTCGCGCAGCCGCCCGTCCGTGACGTCATGTGTCTGAGGGAGGTTGTTCGCCTCCTGCACGGCGTGGAGGTTCTCCTCCAGCTGCCGCCCCGATAGCCTGAGGCCGTTCGCGTGCCCCACGGTGAGAAGCTGGGTCTGCACGGGCACCCCCATGCCGGGGAGCCCCTCCTGTTCGGGGCGCGTGAGTGCGGCAAAGTCGCCGTGAACCGCGCATCAAGGAACTCCTGCCCCCGGAACAGGTCGCACACGGCATCTATCGCGTCCAGCTGGTACCGCTGGTCGGATGAGTACTTGAACTCGAGCTCGCCCATGCGCCTACACCGTCCTCAGTTCGATCTTCTGCTGCGTCTTCTCCTCCGCGTGCTTGAAGATCGCAAGGGCGTCGAGCTTGAGCGAGTCGTCGTACCCGAATACGCTGTCCATGATGAAGACGCGTCGCGGCTGCTCTGCCGCGATCGCCTCCAGGGCGCCGACCGTGAGGCCGGGCTCCATGCAGCAGACGAGGTCGCCGGCCGCGACGGAGTAGCACCCATAGCCCGCGAACTCGGTCTTCTCTATGGGGTACGTCAGCTCGTAGCCCCACTTGAGCATGACCTCGAAGATGATGTCGAGGTCGGAGCGGTCGTCCTTTCTACGGTCTATGAGTAGCTGGTCTTGTTGAGGCTCGGCGATACCGGACTCATCGAGCTTGAACACGCGGAATCCAATGTCAGGGAGTTGTTTCGGCTCCTCTCCCAACTTGGGCTGCTGGTTGGCCGCGGAGACCTCTTCGGCGATTTTGTTGCCAGCTCTACGTATACGCTCTTCGCCAATTTCCGTGAGGAACGGAGGTCGATTTATTGAAGCGAGAAACTTAATAGCTCTATCTGCGGTCTTTCTTGCATCAATAGATGTGCTCTCTCTGTTTTTCTCGAGATTCTCATCAAGCTGAACTGCGATGAAACTACGTTTGCCCCCGTCTTGTTCATTCATACGCATCACAGCATGGCTGCTAGAAGCCGTCCCGGAGAAGAAATCAAGAAAGATTCCTTCTCCATGCAGCATTCCATAGTGAAGAAGACGCTCAATCAGGGAAGAAGGCTTCGGAAAATCAAAGACTTTATCGCCTAGCAGCTCCATAATTTCCTCTGTGCCATTCTTAGTGGTACCAGCATCGAGAAGAATAGAGCTGGGTGTCTTTGTGTCACCTTTTGCGATTCGCTCTTTGAGATAGAGCTTTCGTTTCGGTGCTGAATTGCCAGAAGCACCGAAAGCAATACGGCCGTCTGACATAAGTTGAGCGACTGTCTCGCGGTTGTAAGCCCAACTTCTACCGTTAGGCGGATAATACTCAACACCAGTATTGGGGTTGGTAATGGGAAATTGAGTGTCCCCACCAGCATGATTCGCATCGATGGGAACACACTTCCAAGGTCCGCGTGGGTCGTGATCTGGGTTGGAGTACTCTGATCCGTCAATTTCGTCTCCGCCAAAATCAAGCATTTCACGGTTCTTCGAAAAGACGAGAGTGTGATTATGGTTAGTTGATATTTCGTCGTCATTGGAAATAGATGTACGGGATTGCCAGATAATATTTCCGACGAAATTGCTTTCGCCAAATATCTCCAGGCAGATATTCTTCAGGGTTGAGCCCTCTTCTTCGCCGATGCTAATAAACATTACGCCATCATCACGGAGCAGCTCACGAGCTAGGCGGATGCGAGGGTAAATCATCGAACACCAATCCGAGTGGAATCGCCCACTGGTGTTTGAATTCGACTGTCCCGTCAGCCCAGCTTGTTGACGATAGTTTGCGACCGTATCACCAAAGTTGTCTCTGTAGACAAAATCCTTTCCGGTGTTGTACGGCGGGTCGATGTAGATCATCTTGACCTTGCCGTGGTAAGCACGCTGCAGAAGCTTGAGCGCCTCCAGGTTATCGCCCTCGATGTAGATGTTGTCCGAGTCGAAAGACCCGTCCTTGCCGTCACGGCCGCGGCTCTTTGCCACGACGGGGCGAAGGGTCGCCTTCGTGCTCGTCTGGCTCTGCCGGATGGCGTCCGCCTTGCCCGGCCAGGTGAAGGCGTAGCGCTCGTCGCCCTCGTCCACCTCATCGCCCAACAGCAGCCTCAGCTTGTCGAAGTCAATACCACCCTCCTCGAAGACCTCGGGCATGATTTTCCCGAGCTCCTGCAGCCGGTCGGCAACCAGGTCCTTTGATTCAAGGTTTAGTTTATTGATCTCGTTCATCTTCGCGTCTCCTATTTGCCCATCTGGGATTGGATGATGGTTACTATGTATGGCATGGCGGCAATGAATACGTCAGCGCCTTTCGTACTCAGCCAGCCCAACAGCTTTTTCAGCTTCGTCTCCCTCTTCTTACCATCCTTTTCGGTGAGATCGGCAACCATGCCCTTGAGCAAGGTCTTGTCATTGTCGCTAAGCGATGACTCGGGAAGACTATCTATTTGACTAATGGTAGTCGCTATATCAACGGTGACGCTTGACTCGAGGCTATTGGAATTCGTTGTCTCCTGCTGCATGTTCACATAAGTCTTTTGGTTTTCCGCAACCCTGAGCTGCCGCATCTCCTTGTCCCGGATGTACCTAAGCTTCTCGATACGTAGTATGGTTTGGTCATCGCACGGCTTGCATGTCGAGTAGGCGTCGCACGAAAGCCCCCGACTATACGAATCGTATTCATCAAAATAGATGCTATCGATCCGTGCATAGGCTTCTGAAAGATCCTCGCCATCAATTCCACTTGCAAGGACGTCCTCTAAGTAATTGATGTGCTGACATATTGTCTCGAGGCCATATGGACCGTAGAGTTCCTGTTCTTTGTTTTTCCTATACACCTTTAGTTTTCCAACCAACTTCTTCAAATCGCCTTGGGTGTGTTTGTCGGGCTCCAGCCCCACGAACCTCGAGCCCCTATAGTTGGCTAGATGTGGAATCGCGGACGAGAAAGCTCCGATGATCTCGCGGGCTGCTGCATCAATCTGTTTTGGATCTCCGCTTCTGATAGCCTTCAGAGCCTTTTCTATATAGTCGTCCTCAATGCTCATTGACAATCTCCTTGCTGCGCGCAGAGGCGTTTGATTTCAGCTAACGTACCTGCAGACATTTGCTCTTTCTTTCGAATATCCATCCTCAGCCGTGCCGACTCGTTCGGGCTCACGTCCTTGCCGCGCCGCTCCGTCGCAAGCGCGTCCACCTCAGCCTGCTGTCGCCTGTATTCCGCGACAAGCAGAAGCAGCCGGTCACGGTCTTGCGGAGCGCAGGCCGGATAGAAGCCGAGCGGGACGATACCCTGGGACAGCCTCGTGCACGAGGCAATCGCCTCGAGGTACGAGAGCAGGTCGTCCTGAGGCAGGCGCTCGAAGGCAAGCGAGTCGAGGAAGGGCTCGTAGCGCCTGTCATCCGGGTCGAAGAGCCCCGTGGACACTACGTCGTAGACGACCGTAGCCCCGCGCTCGGCATGGCTCTTCCTCGTGAGGGCGACCGATATGGCAACGCTGCCGCCCGCCTCCTGGAGGATCACCGTGGGGTTCGGGAAGCACCCGTGCAGGAGCCGTGCGACCTCCGCCACGGCCTGTGAGTCGCCCCTCATCTCGCAGCGCAGGAATATGACGCTCTGGATGTCGTGCTCCTCGTCCACCCGTGAGAGCACCTGCGCCGTGCCCTTGGCCACGGTGGCGAAGTGCTCGAGGCGGCTCATCTTGTCGAGCGTCCTCTGCTCGTGCCTGGTGAGCATCGCGCGGCTCGTGAGCACGGTCTTGGGGACGCGCCTGCCGCCGGCGTATGCCGCCTCGGGCAACCTGAGTATGTCCTCCCAGCGCGCGCTCATCTGAGCACCACGAAGCTCACGAGGGAGTAGTCGTCGAAGCCCAGGGCGACCCCGCTCCCCACCTCGCCCAGGTCGAAGAGCGCGTCGATGCCGGCGGTCTCCTGCACGCCCGTGATCGAGGCGACCACCCCATTGAGGAGCTCCGTGTAGCCGTCCATCCTGGTGCCGTCCCTGGTCTCGCGGTTGAACTGCTGACAGAGATCCGCGATCGGCTCCGCCTGCCCGGAGCACGCGGCGCGCATCAGATCCAGGGCGCCCTTCGGCTGCGTGTGCTTGCTCATGCGCGAGCCGTCCGCCGTCACGTAGACGACGTAGTACGGGAAGGTCGGGTTCGAGTCCTTGGGGTCTCGGCCCGGGTCGTTCTGTCTCAGGCAGAAGATCACGCCGGGCTTGACCTCGCCGCGGAGCTCGTCGGGGATGGGGGCCACTGCATGGATGCCGTCCGGCGTGCCCTCGAGCAGCCCCGGGTGGTCCTTGTCGTAGCGCTGAAGCTCCACGCGGAAGTCGTCGAATGCGAAGTCGGTGATGGAGATGCCGCCCGATATGTCCTCCAGGTCGAGCACCTCGGTCTGCAGCTGCTCGAGCTGCTTCTTGCGGTACATGAGGTCGTTCATCTTGTCGGGGGCCTTGTTCTCGAGCACGTTCTCCTCGCCTGTTGCGCTCGCGTCCATGAGGGCCATGCGGCCCTTCACGCGCCCCTCAAGCTGAATGTACTCGTCGAGGTCAACGTCGGGCCAGAAGTCCACGAGCTGGATCTGCCTGTTGGCGGAGCCCAGGCGGTCGATGCGGCCGAAGCGCTGGATGATCCGGACCGGGTTCCAGTGGATGTCGTAGTTCACGAGGCAGTCGCAGTCCTGAAGGTTCTGGCCCTCGGATATGCAGTCCGTCGCGAAGAGCACGTCCACCTCTCCGAGCGCGCGGTCCTCGGCCGAGAGCTCCTTCGACACGGGCGAGAAGTGGCCGAGCACCTCCTCGAAGGTGGTCCGCGGGAGCCTCAGCGACCACGTGCGGTTGCGGTCTCCCGTGACCTCGGCACACTCGAGGCCGAGGTGTGTCTTGAGCTGCGGCGCCAGCTGCTCGAAGAGGTAGTCGGCGGTGTCTGCGAACGCGGTGAAGACGAGGACTTTGCGGTTGCCGGGGTTGTAGGGGTTGCGGACCTTCCCCTCGATGAAGGAGCGGAGCCTGGCGAGCTTCGCGTCGCGCTCTGGGGTGACGCGCTCCGCATAGTCGAGCAGCTCGTGGAGCTTGCCGATGTCGTAGTCGAGGTCGTCCGCGAGGCGCAGCGTGTCCACGTCGCGGAGGTCAACGTGCACCCTCCCACCGGCGGCGAACTCCTCCGCGTCATCGTCGTCGTCGAACTCGGCAGCCTCCGAGGCGTCGTATGCCGCCCCGGGGTCGAGCTCGCCGAGCTGGCGGCGGAGCGCCTCACAGCC
>ERZ1034871.1594-NODE-1594-length-10935-cov-13.065165_pt1 | contig 10935 bp, 10 predicted proteins | sample MGYA00520631_ERZ1034871 | MGnify/ENA primary metagenome ERZ1034871 (study PRJEB33766, sample SAMN09781721) | gut metagenome | biome: gut microbiome | host: Homo sapiens | place: Madagascar | study: EMG produced TPA metagenomics assembly of the PRJNA485056 data...
TGATTGTCTTTTTCATAATCTGCTATTATTTTCTGATGATTACTTTCTTACCATTGTGAATATAGAGACCTGGCTGAGCAGGCTTGCCAATACGCATACCTGTCAAGGTGTACCAAGCATTGTTCTCTGTCTTCTTTACCTCCTGGAGGGTGGTATTCTCTATAGAGGAAGCCTGTCCGCTAACATAAACTGTCTCGCCTGTAAGAACAGAGCCATTCTGTCCGTTGTTGATTACGAAATAGCCTGTGACAAAAGCAGCAGGGACTTCTACTGTATAATAGCCCTTCTTGCCATTGTACTCAGTCTCGTTGTCAAGACTCATTTTCAATCCAGGCCATTCCTGAGCCGCCTTTGTACCGTCGTAGATATAGCAATATACATCTGCGAGGTTGGCTGTGGAATTATCGAAGAAGACCATTACCTTGCCTTCAGGGCCAGGGGTAATCGTCTTTTCATATTTACCTTCTACATAATAACCATGATTCTTGAATTCCTGATCACCGCCATTCAGTTTCTGCTCACCATCATGAGTAAAAATCACACCAGTAGGAATTTCAGTACCAGCTGTATATGTCCATTTAAAGACATTCTTGCCACCTTTAGTTCCCACCAGGGTCATGGCATCTCCAGGCCAAGCAGCAGTAGTAAACTGTTTTACCTTGTCATTCCAGGCCCAAATCTTGGCATTATCATAACTTGTCTCCAAGAACACGGAGATCTCATTTTCTGTAACTATTGGCGTATAATCATCGGCGGTAACAGCAGCGAGAGCATTTCCCGGAGCCATCATCATGCCGAAAAGCATTGCCAAAGTACAAAGCATCGTAGAAATTTTTTGCATAAAATAATATGTTAAGTTGATAAGTTATTAGTTCAAACGTTGGCAAAAATAGAAATAAGTTTTGATAGACCACTAAGTTTATCAGGAAAAAAATGCTTATTCCATGAGCAATCGTTTGCACGGTTTCAAGGAAATCCACCATATTATTGATGCAATACAAAAAAGAGGTAGTGCTCACTTGGGCAAGTAAGTACTACCTCTCCTTCAAAGAATATTTTAATCTAACTTTCGCATGTACAGAAGTTAGAGAAGTTTACATTAACGGGCAAGCCATGCCTCGGGATTGAGTTTGACTGTTTCCTTGCGCAACTGGAACTGCAGGATATTGTCGGCACCCACGGCACCTAAAGCCTGACGGGTACTTACCTTCTGGCCCTTGTGAACACTCACCGACTTGAGGTTACAATATACAGAGATATAGGCACCATGGCGAACAAGGACATTCCACATGCCTCCATAACCAAAGACGGCACTTACCTCACCATCGTAGATGCTACGAGCCACGCAACCGGGTTTGCCCAAAAGGTTGATACCCTTATTGTCGAGGGTAACGCCGGAAAGGCCCTGTACATTGTATTGTCCGAAATGACTCACTATCTTGTAAGTTCCTGTGATAGGCATAGGAAGGCGACCACGGTTGGCCTCAAAACCTCCACTCAGCATACGGTCTACCGTACTGAGAGTAGCAGCATCATTGGCTTCCCGGCGGGCGCTTGCCAACTCTTTGCGGTTGCGTGCCTCATCAGTTTTTGCCTTCAACTCTGCAGCTCGTCTGTCGGCCTCAGCCTCACGAGCAGCCTGTTCAGCTCTGGCCTGTCGGTTGGCTTGTTCAGCAGCCTCACGGGCAGCCTTCTCTGCACGGGCACGTGCCTTATCCTGAGCTCTGGCCTTAGCACTGTTTTCGGCTTGCAGACGAGCTTCCTCCTGGGCCTTACGAGCCAACTCCTGAGCCTTACGATTCTCTTCTGCAGCACGCTGACGAGCCAACTCGGCCTCACGTTCCTTGCGCCGTGCCTCCTCTATACGGCGGGCATTCTCACGCGCCTCAGCCTCGGCCTGTTTCTTTCGACGAGCCAGTTCCTCACGCCTACGCTGTGCTGCCGCCTGAGCTTCAGCCTTACGCTTAGCCTCAGCTGCCGCACGGGCACGCGCTTTCTCTACCTCAATGGCTATCAGACGGTCAATCTGCGCATTGATAGCAGCATCCTTCTTGCGCTGATCAGCAATAACAGCCTGAATGGTTTTCTGTTGCTTCTGCAATCCCTGCACCACTTGCTGTTGCTCGGTCTGCTTGCCTTCGAGCGCAGTTTTCTCTTGCTGACCTTTATATAAAAGGTTGTTCTTATGTCCCTTCACCACCTGCAGTTGCTTGTGCTTCTCGGTCACCTGTTTCTGCTTGGCCTTTACCGCCTCGCCCTGTGCCTTCTGATAGGCAGAATACTGACGTATGAACGACAGGCGGCGATACATCTGCGTAAGGTTCTTGGCGCTGAAGATAAACATGAGCTTGTCTTGCACGGAGTGATGACGGGTCATATAGCGCATAGAACGGATGTACTTGTTCTTTCGGTCCTGCAACTGCTGTTCAAGGGTTTTGAGCTGAGTATTGAGCAAGCCGATATTGCCATCGATGTGGTGGATATCCTGCTGTATACCATCGATGTTCTTCTGTCGCTGGTCGATTTCGCCATTAAGCACCATGAGGTCTTGCAGACGTTTCTTCACGTCGGCCTGATTGCGGCGGAGAGCTTTCTCCTGCTCCTTGATTTTCTTTTGTATGTTGGCACGCTGTCCCTGCAATCCTCGAATGGAAGCATTGCTATAGGCGGCTTTCTTCTCTGCCCGTGTGGGAGCCTTGGATTGGCGCCTTTTCACAGGCTTCTTTTTTGGGGTTTTCTTTTGGGTTCTTACCGTTCTTGCCGTTGTGGCAGTCTTCTTTCTTTGTGCAGTCTTCTGCGCATAAGGAGTCAAGACAAACGACAAGGCCAGAATAATCAATAATATACGTTTCATTTACAGACTCATTATTTTATTCAGCACGTCTTCTGCCGATACTTGCTTGTACTTGCTCGAAACTTCGGAACGCGACTCCCAGTTGCTGTCGGTCTTCACCTCGTACATCTTGATAACGAGATTGACCTCCTTCTTCTGACGGGTTGCATTAGTGACAAGAGTCATATCCAACAAGGCTGGGAACATCTTGACACCTACGGCGCGGAAGTTGTCATAACGAATATGCACTCCCGATGTGCCATGCTGCGAACTGACATACTCCACGTCAGCTTTGTCTATACGACCTGTGGCACGCTGGGAAGTCCAGGCATACGTCATGTTGCCATTCTTCAAGGTGACTGGCACTTCGTTTCCCTCTACAGCCAAATCGGCATCAAACTTCTTCAGATCAGACTCCTTCACCTGCTTGGCTCCAGGCAAGAGAAGCTGATTCCAGAACAGCGCCTGCAACGAATAGAAGTTGATGCCCTGCTTCTGCAGGAAGTCTACATGATTATAGTCGGCCTTGATATACTGTTTGTGATAACGGTCGATGATGAGCACATAATCGGGGGTAAACTCCATACGGCCAATCTCAAAGCCCAGGATGGGAGCATACAACTGTAGACGTATCACATCGTCCTTACGCATTCGAAGCGCACCATCTACCGAAATTTTCTTCTCTCCCATGCGGATGGTGAAGTTTATGCTGCCCGTAATGTTCTTGGCGTACACCTGATTGTCGGACACCTTCTGTACAAAAGCCAGTTTCTGCATGCGTTCGGTCTCTACACTTTTCACCTCCTGATGTGGCAAGTTCTTGTTGCTCACGCCATCAGAGATAATTTGTTTCTTGGTGCCACACGATGCCAGCAACATCAAGGGCAGACAGAATGCTGCCAGTTTCATTATTTTGTTTTTTTCCATTTTCGCTTATATTTAATGATTTCATTTTCTGTCATATATTTCCTGCACTCGATTTTCACCTTCAGAGCATCAGGGTCCTGGCTGCCTTTCTGTGCCTGCTTCCAGTAGGCCACAGCCTGGTCGGTAAGTCCGTTCATGGCATAAATGTCGCCTGCATGCTCAATAATGGTACTGTTGTCGGCCGTTGAATCACTATACGCCAAGGTTTGGTCGATATAGGTTTTGGCCTCAGCATAACGTTCCTCCATAAAGAGAATCCACGCATAAGTATCAAGATAGGTGGAGTTCTTGGGCTCTGCCTTGATGGTCTTGTAGCTCATCAACTCTGCCTTCTGCAGGTTCTTGCCCGTCTGACTGATGTAGTAAGCATAATTGTTGAGTCCTGGAACATTGTCGGGTTTCCAATGCAGACAGGAATCGTAAGCGGCAAAAGCTTCTGCCTGACGGTTCTTGCCATGAAGGATGTCGCCCATGATCATATAAAGGTCGGACACCAAATCGGGAGAGCTCTTGCTGTTGATCTGTCCCACTCCGCGGCGGAACTCTTCGAGCGTGGCATCTTCCTCATGCTTCATATAGTGCGCCATACCGCCAAAGTAATAGAATACCATCTCTTCCGGATTGTAGTCATGGGCAGCATTAGACAGGCAGATAACCTCGTCGTAGTCTTTCTTTTCCCATAGATTCTGAATGAGTTGGATGCGCGACTCACTACGGTCGGGAGCTATCTCGAGCACCTTGCGGTAAGCGGCATTGACCGTATCCATCGGCATTTTCTTAATATTCATATAGGCAGCACGGAACTCAGCGATGTCTGCCGAGGGCTTGGGCTGAGCCAGCATTCTGTCGAAAAGAGCGATGACTTGGGTTGAATCGGCACCATGGCTCTCGTTATCCTGTATGAACGAGCGAATCATCATCAACTTGGTATCCAGGTCGGTCTTCTTGCCCAACAGAATGCGGTCGAGCATGGCGTGAGCCTGTTCTTTCTGGTCGGTGGCATTATAATAGTCGTAGAGCGACATCTGGGCATACGAGTTGCCAGGCTCTTCTTCGAGCACATGGGTAAACAACTTGTAGGCCTCTTTCCGGCGCTGGTGTTCCATAAGCCAGTTGCCCAACATGGTTTTATAAATCATATCCAGCGGATGCGCCTCGGTCAGCGACTTGAGTTCCTTGTAGGCTGACTTGGGATCGTTCATCAACTCGTAGATGTGCATCTTCTCAAGCGTGAACTTCTCGTTCTCGCCCTCTTCTGTCTCCAAGCGGTTGAGGGTTTTCAGCATCTGTGGATATTCTTTCTGCTGCTGATAAAGGCGCAACAGCATATAGAGCGCATCGGTATTGTCGTGATTCTGAGCGAAGATGCCTTCATAAGCTTCGATAGCCTTGTCGTACTGCTGGTTGGCAACATAATACTGTGCCATCCGCTCGCGAAAGGTAAGATTGGACGGAGCCAAGGTGATGGCACGCGCCAGACAGTCTTGAGCCAAGGAGTCTTGCTTCATCTGCTGATAGTACATCGACTGATAGAAATACACCTCAGCAGCACGTGGATTGATCTTGCGGGCATGCTCAAAAAGCTCGAATGCATCGCCGTAACGACCCAAAGCCTGAAGACGGGCCGCCTCCTGAAAGAAGTAGTCGTAACGCTTGCGGTCATTGCCCGTCAAACCATCGGCAGCCTGCACGGGCATAGCTGTCAGAAATGCCATAAAGCTTATGAAGCCCAAGAATACTTGTCTCAAAATATTGATTCTATTCACAACAGATTAATTGAATGTATCTATATTTATTTTACACCTGTATGACCATAGCCACCAGCACCTCTCTCGGTTTCATAGAGCGTCTCTACTTCGATGAATTCAGCATTTTCGTGCTTGGCAATCACCATTTGGGCAATACGCTCACCATCATTGATGACAAAGTCGGTCTGCGAGAAGTTGATGAGCAGAACCATGATCTCGCCTCGATAATCGGCATCAATAGTGCCTGGGGTATTAAGAACAGTAATGCCATGTTTCAATGCCAACCCACTGCGAGGACGTATCTGTGCCTCGAAGCCTGCTGGCAAAGCCATGAAAAGACCTGTAGGTACAAGCCGGCGTTCCATGGGGTGAAGCACGATAGATTCGTCGATATTGGCACGCAGGTCCATACCTGCGCTCTGGGGTGTGGCATAAGCTGGCAACGGCTGATGCCCACGGTTGATAATTTGTACTTTCATCATGTTCATTCTTTTAAGATGCAAAAATAATGTTTTTCGGGCACATTTAGGCATTTTCATGACGAAAATGATAGATTTTATAAAAAATAAATGCTTTTTTATTTTGTATTGTGTCAGGATTGCTGTATTTTTGCGATATGGAATGGATTAAACTCATATCTAACAAGCGTTTCGGACAGGAGCATAAGCATGCCGAGCGCCACGACGACCGGTCGGAGTTCAAACGCGACTACGACAGGCTCATCTTCTCGTCGGCTTTCAGACGACTGCAAAACAAGACTCAGGTTTTCCCCTTGCCTGGTTCTATCTTTGTACACAACCGACTGACCCACAGTCTGGAAGTATCGAGTGTAGGAATGTCGTTGGGCAACGACATCTCGAAACGTATCATAGAAAAGCGCCCTGAACTGAAGGATACTCTCTTTGAGGAAATAGGAACTATCGTGAGCGCAGCCTGCCTGGCACACGACTTGGGCAATCCTCCTTTCGGCCATTCTGGAGAGAAAGCCATACAAACTTTCTTCAGCGAGGGAGCAGGAAAAGCAGTAAAAGAGCTGGTTTCACCGGAGTTTTGGCAAGATATTACTCACTTCGAAGGCAACGCCAATGCCTTCCGCATACTGACCCACCAATTCAAGGGAAGACGCAAAGGCGGCTTCGTCATGACCTACTCCATGCTGGCTTCTATCGTAAAATATCCATTCGCCAGCCAGTTGGCTGGAAGTCATGGCAAGTTCGGTTTCTTCACCTTGGAAAAGGACTCGTACCAGAAAGTGGCCGATGAATTGGGCATTTTTTGCAAGTCAAAACCTGGTGAGCCTCTAAGATACGCCCGTCATCCGTTAGTATATATGGTAGAGGCTGCCGACGACATCTGCTACGAAATCATGGACATCGAAGACTCCCACAAACTCAAGATCCTGTCTTACGAAGAGACGGAGAGACTGCTGTTGGGATTCTTCGACAAGGAAACCCAAAATAAGATTAAGGAGCGAATCAAGGAAGAAGGCGTGACCGACGAGAACGAAAAGGTAGTCTACATGAGAGCCAGCGCCATCGGCCGACTGGAGAACGAATGTGTAACGGCCTTCCTGGAGCATGAGAAGGAGATTTTGGCAGGAACATTCGAGGGAAGCCTCATCGACCATATCGCCGAACAACAGCGAAATGCCTACAAAGAATGCGAGAAGACTTCGTTTGCAAAGATTTACCACAGCAAGCCTGTACTCGACATCGAACTGTCAGGTTACAAGATTATGGCTACACTTATGGAGGTGTTTGTCAATGCAGCTATCACGCCCGAACGTTTCGACTCTCAACAACTGTTGCGACGGGTAAGCAGTCAGTACGACATCAACAACGAGAATATAGAGGAGCGAATCATGGCTGTCATCGACTATATCAGCGGAATGACCGACATTTACGCCCTCGACATCTATCAGAAGATAAACGGTATCAGCCTGCCTATCGTATAGGGCGTGAGGGAGAGAAACGGAAAGCACGAACGCATACTTATACTGTATATTCATGCAATAATTGTCCGAAAAGCGCCACATAACTGGGAAAAAGAATCTGCCCAACTGGAAAAATATTTTTTCCCAACTGGGAAATTATTTTTTCGCAGTTAACCAAAGCGCCCCGATGAATATATATACTAAAGCTTTTCAGCAGAAAAAAATAGAAAAAACAAGTACTTGCATTGTCCATCTCAAGCAACTTCGTTTTATTAGCAAGTTAAAAATCGCAGACATTCATAAACAAGAATACTAAAAAAGCGCCTCGAATGAACGAAACGCTTCTTTAGTATCTTGTTTTACTTCTCCAACTTTCACTTCACTCGGAAGTTGAATGTCTTTTATAAAACGGATAAGATTTACTCGCCTTCCTTTTCCTTATAAATAATATTGTTGGCGCCACTTGTTATCTTCAACGCCTCCGGATGCTCGGCTATGAAACTGTTGATATGGCGCACACGCTTTTCTTCCAAGATCTCGTCAACAGCAATCAGAATACCAGTTTCCTCCACATCACCAAAACCATAATTGATGGCTGTTCCGAAAAGCTTCATCGTAGGACTGAGATTCATATAAGCATTCACCAAAGGGGGAATGTTGTAGCCCAACTCACGTACCTCACGATTGAGAATGCGATAGTCTGCACGGAAGTCATCTTCGGTAAAGAGCGCCTTCAGCTCACTCTCTGGAGTCTCTATTTTCAATGGTTTCATCGGGATAACAAGATTCTCCTTATCATCGAAATGCTTCTTGAGGAAATAGAGAATCATGTCGCGACCACGGCGAATGTAAGACGGATACATCGTCATCTTGCCAAAGAAATATTTCAGTTCGGGATAGAGCACGGTAAGAGCTCCCAGACCATCCCACAGGTTGTCGAGCGCAAAGATGCTCTTGCTGTTCATGCGCACATTCTGATATTCCAATGAGACAAAGGAACGTCCCAACTCCACGGTATAAGGCATGTACTCCTTAAGGAACTTGTCTGAGAAATGGAACATATGACTCGTAGCCAATATAGGCTGTCCTTTAGCATCGAGTTTCCAGTCTTTACCCAAGAGATAACGATAACCGCCAATAATCTCGTCGGCCTCAGGATTCCACACAATGAGCTGCTTATAACAATTATCTCCAAAGTCGAACTCGTCCAAATCCATCGACTTGCCCGAGCCGCCTCCTGCTGTACGGAATGCGATTTCACGAAGACGGCCTATCTCCTTTAACACATTGGGAGAGTCGTTGGCTGTCACGATATAGATTTCGTTATGACTCTTGTTTGTCATACGAAGCTGCTTGTCGGGAGTGAGCTCACTCTTCAACAAGTCCCTGTCTATTGGCTGGATTATATCTTCTTCCATAATCTATGATGTAACTTTCTATAATTCGTAAACTTTGTCTTTTACATATTGCGCCCATTCTGTGGGAGTCTTGCTCTTGTCGAAGGTCTGCCAGGGTATGGGCTTGCCAAAGGCGATACGGAAGTCCTTTCCCACGTTCCGGTACATCTCGTCGACCAAGAAAAGCATGGCTAAGTTGAAAGGCAAGTACTTGTCGCTGAATCGGGCGATGCGATAGAAGCGCTCCGAGTTCTGTCCGCTGAAATGGATAGGCACCACATCGCGCTGATACTCCACACTCTTTGAGATAAATGTCTTTTTCCAGGGCAAGTCGCGAATACTGCCATCTGGCTGTTTGCGGCTGTTGAGACCTGCAGGGAATATCAGCATGTGATTGTCGCTCTGGAAACCGGCCTCCACCATACGGGGGAAGTCACGGCTCTGGCGTCCCGTCTTGTTGATGCCTATACTGACGGGCTTGAGACCTGGCAGATTAAGAAGCAGGTCGTTCACAAGATAACGGAACTTTCCGTCATAATGGGTGCCAATGATGGAGCCAAGCGCCACGCCGTCCTGTCCTCCCAACGGATGATTGGACACGAAGGTATAAAGCTTGCCATCGTTCTTGTCGGGCAGATTCTCCACTCCCTCCAATTGTATGTTCATCTTGAGATACTTCACGCACTCAGTAAGCCACTCGGTACCCTGAAGATGACGACTTTCCCACAAGAAGCGGTTCACTTCATCCTCGTGAACGGTCTTCTTGAGCCAGGAAACAAGAAAAGAGGGCACAAACTTTGCCTTTGCTCCCATCTTGCTCTTCAAAATCCTGCTTATGTCAATCGTTTTCTCTATAGATTCGCTCATGTTTGCTGTAAAAACATCTAAAGTACGTGCAAAAATAACTCAACTTTTTTAAATACGTGCCATTTTTGATGAAAAAATGATAAAATACGATGTTTTTGATGAAAAAACAGTCGATTTATATAGCTTTTGGCTTTCATTTTTATGTCTGAAGCTCACTTTAAGCATTCTGAAAGAACTCTCGCCAACTCTTGACACAAGACAAAAAGCGACCTCATTTTATTAAGTTTTATAAATTTTGCAAGAAAAAGTAAACAGATATGAGGATTTTTGTGTACCTTTGAACCCGAATTCTTATTTAAATAGGTACACATGCGATTAATCGACAACAATACATACCACGTGCCTGTGCTTCTCAAAGAAAGCGTAGACGGTCTGTCCATACATCCTGGAGGAGTGTATGTGGACGTTACTTTTGGAGGCGGAGGCCACTCTAAGGAGATACTCTCACGAATAGCCGACAACGGTCACCTGTACAGCTTCGACCAAGACGCCGACGCCGAACAGAACGTCATCCCCAATGAGCACTTCACCTTCGTATGCTCCAACTTCAGATACCTGAAGAACTGGATGCGCTACTATGGCGAGGAAGGTATTGACGGGTTGCTTGCCGACCTGGGTGTATCGAGCCATCATTTCGATGATGAGAGCAGAGGCTTCTCCTTCCGCTTCGACTCTCCGCTCGACATGAGAATGAACAAAAGAGCGGGCAAGACTGCTGCCGATATCGTAAACGAATACGAGGAGGAGGCACTTGCAGACATCTTCTACCTGTACGGCGAACTGCGCAACGCCCGGCGCATAGCTGCAGCTATCGTCAAAGCAAGAAGCAGCCAAAAGATAGAGACAACGACCGACTTCATACACGTAGTGGAGCCTTTCTTCAAGCGCGAGCGAGAGAAAAAAGACATGGCCAAACTGTTCCAGGCCCTGCGAATAGAGGTAAACCACGAGATGGATGCCCTGAAGGAAATGCTCAAGGCTGCGACAGAAATCCTGAAACCAGGCGGAAGACTGTCGGTCATCACTTACCACTCGCTGGAAGACCGAATCGTGAAAAACGTGATGAAGACGGGAAACCCAGAGGGAAAAGTAGTGCAGGACTTCTACGGAAGAATAGAATCTCCCTTCAGACTCATCAACAACAAGGTCATCATCCCCGACCAGGAGGAGCAAGAGAGAAACCCAAGAAGCCGAAGCGCCAAACTTAGAATTGCAGAAAAGAGATGAAAG
>ERZ1034871.1607-NODE-1607-length-10865-cov-4.378076_pt1 | contig 10865 bp, 10 predicted proteins | sample MGYA00520631_ERZ1034871 | MGnify/ENA primary metagenome ERZ1034871 (study PRJEB33766, sample SAMN09781721) | gut metagenome | biome: gut microbiome | host: Homo sapiens | place: Madagascar | study: EMG produced TPA metagenomics assembly of the PRJNA485056 data...
TATTTTTTCCCTGACGGGAATGATACTTGGAATCGTGAATCTGGTGGTGTTACTTTTGGTTCTGCTGGTTAGTGTGGGCGTGATTGCGTTTTAGAATAAGGATATGCAATTCTCAAAAGAATGAGGATTGCATTTTTTGTCTCAAAAAAGAGATAGAACAATTCGAAAAGAGAAATGTGAATAGGAGAATCTGATATGGCAAAAAAGAAAGTTTGGGTTGTAGGACATAAGCATCCGGATACAGACTCCATATGTGCAGCGATTTCTTATGCAAACCTGAAAAATGAAATAGAAAAAAAGAATCCCAAAACAGCTACGGGAATGACCTATATTGCAAAGAGAGCCGGATCTGTAAATGCGGAGACGGCGTATGTTCTGGAAAGGTTTCATGCAGAGGCCCCGGCAATGATTTCGGATGTCGGAACACAGATCAAGGATATTCAGATACGCCGTACAGAGGGAGTAAACAGTCATATCTCTATGAAAAAGGCATGGGAGATGATGAAGATCCTCGGGGTTGTTACGCTTCCGGTGGTGCGGGAAAATAAGCTGGAAGGACTGATTGTAACAGGAGATATTGCAAAATCCTACATGGATGTATATGATAATACAATCCTTTCTACCGCACGTACCCAGTACAAGAATATTGTAGAGACGCTGGACGGACAGCTGCTGACAGGAAATGAACATGCGTATTTTGTTCACGGCAAGGTGGTAATCGGAATCGGTACACCGGAAGGAGTGACTTCTGCCATAGACAAGGATGACCTGGTTATGATCGGGGACGGGGAAGAGTCGCAGATGCTTTCCATTGCATCAAACTGCAGCTGCATGATTGTCACTAACGGATATGAAATCAGTCAGGAAGTGATCGAGGCGGCAAAGGAACGCGAAGTCGTTCTGATCAGTACACCGTACGATACGTTTACCGCGGCTCGTCTGATCAACCAGAGTATGCCGATCAAGCATTTTATGACAAAAAAAGGAATCATTCATTTTGATCTGGATGATTACGTGGATGAGGTAAGAGAGACCGTAGCCAATATACGGCATCGGGATTTCCCGGTTCTCGATGAAAACCAGAATTATGTGGGTATGTTTTCCCGCAGAAATTTGATGAAAGCAGAGAAAAAGAAACTGATCCTTGTGGACCACAATGAAAAATCACAGGCAGTATCCAATATCGATGAGGCGGAAATTTTAGAGATTATCGATCATCACCGGCTGGGCAGCCTTGAGACCATGTCTCCGGTGTATTTCCGCAATCAGCCGCTTGGATGTACATCCACCATCATTTATCAGATGTATCTGGAAAAGGGAATTACGATCACCTCGCAGATGGCAGGACTGATGTGCGCAGCCATTTTATCTGACACGCTGATGTTCCGCTCACCGACCTGTACACAGATAGACAGGGAAGCAGCACTCCGGCTGGCAGAGATTGCAGAGGTTAAGGTCGAGGAGCTTGCCTCAGCAATGTTTCAGGCGGGAAGCAATTTTGATAATAAAACAGAAGAAGAAATTTTAAATCAGGATTTTAAAATTTTCCATGCCGAGGATGTGAGTTTTGGCGTGGCGCAGATCAGCGCGATGGGACGCACCGAACTGGATAAGGTGCAGGAACGTATCGAGCCGAAACTGGAACAGATGATGGGAGAAAAACAGATCCAGATGATTTTTGTCATGCTGACGGATATCTTAAATGAGTCTACTTATCTGATTTATCGCGGTGCGGATGCATCGCAGCTGGTTGCGGCAGCTTATAATTGCGAGCCTTCCGATCAGGGGATTATGCTGGAAAATGTGGTATCCAGAAAGAAACAGCTGATTCCTGCGCTGATCAACACACTTGCAGAGCGCAAAATGTAACAGGCAGACAGATCAATTGCGCTGTTCTCTGGGAGAACAGCCAAAATGTTTGCGGTATGCCCGGGAAAAGGTGGAATAATTGTGAAAACCACAGGCATAACAGGCGGTGGTGATGGATTCCCCCTGGGCGATCTGATCTCTTGCCAGCAAAAGGCGCTTCGTGGTCAGATAGTTTCCGATCGTATAACCGGTTTCTTCCTTGAAGGCATGCATGAGATGATACCGGCTCAGATAGAAATGTTCGGCAAGAAAGTCGATGGTGATGTCATCTGTTAAATGTGCATTTAAATAATCTATCACATTGATCATTTTATGATTTGAGGCTGTGGTAGAAAGATATTCAATGCGGTTGGAGAGAGCTGCACGGTTTAACTGCACCATCAGCTCCAGAAAAAGAAGTTTATGATAAAGTTCGTTTGCGTATTCTCTGGAATCCAGAGATTGTTCCAGATCGTGGATAATTCTTGCAATCTGTGTTGTCTGCAGTGCCGGAATACGCAGTACATGCGATTTTTTCTGATGCGCTTCTTTTAAGCAGAGTGAGAGATCGTCGGAATCATGACAGGCATCCAGGTAGTGTCTGGAAATATAGATGATGATGCGCTCATAAATTTCAGAACTGTGCAGAACCGGACGGTGGACCGTACCTGCGGGAACGAATACGATATCCCCCGGTATCAGATCATAGGTACGTCCTTCCACATTGTAAGAAATATTTCCTTTGCGAAAGATCAGAATTTTATGAAAATCGTGGTAATGAAAGTCAATCGGGCGCATAGAGGTATCTTTTAAGTGAAAAATCTTAAAATCGTCATGAAGATATCCTGTTTTTTCATAATGTGAGAGTTCTGACATTGCATAAATCTCCTGTAAATATTAATTAGATTCAGTGTACTATGTTTCCACACAATTTGCAATATAAAAAGCACTGTAGTTGTTTTAGAAGACGGATCGTGCGGGTATACTTAGAATAGAAGCTCTGAATCGACAGGATGGAAAAGAAAAAAGGAGTGTAGAAATATGAAGTTTACAAAAATGCATGGGTGCGGAAATGATTATGTATATGTCAATTTGTTTGAGGAAAAGATAGCAGATCCTGCAAAGGTATCAATTGCAGTGAGTGACCGCCATTTTGGAATCGGATCGGATGGTTTGATCACTATTGGCCCATCGGATATCGCGGATTTCAGGATGCGGATTTACAATGCGGATGGCTCGGAGGCGGAGATGTGTGGAAACGGAATCCGCTGTGTCGCAAAATATGTATATGATCATAAAATGACGGATAAGAAAGAGATTACGATTGAAACCGGAGCCGGGGTAAAAACGTTGCAGCTGACGGTTGCGGATGGCAAGGTTTCGCTGGTTCGTGTGGATATGGGAGAACCGATATTAAAACCGGATTTAATTCCTGTAGATGCATCGGGAGAACAGGTGGTAGATGCGCCGATTGAAGTAGAGGGCAGAGAGTGGAAGATGACCTGCGTGTCGATGGGAAATCCACATGCGGTAATTTTTGTGGAGGACACCGAACATTTTGAACTGGAAAAATACGGTCCGGAGTTTGAACATCATCCACGGTTTCCAAAACGGACCAACACAGAGTTCGTACACGTTATTTCTCCGACGGAAGCATCCATGCGGGTGTGGGAACGCGGATCTGCGGAGACGCTTGCCTGTGGTACCGGAACCTGTGCCACGGTTATGGCATGTATCTTAAATCATAAGACAGAAAATAAAGTTCTGGTGCATCTGCGGGGCGGAGATCTGACCATCGAGTATGATCCGGATAACAATCATATTTATATGACCGGACCAGCGACAGAAGTGTTTCATGGAATATGGGAGGAAAATTAAATGATAATTAAAGAACTTATCAACGAAATGGAATATGAGATACTGGCGGGAAGCGAGGAGACAGAGATTACGACTCTGGTATATGATTCCCGCAAGGTTGAAAAAGGTTCTGTGTTTGTGTGCATCAGCGGAAGTGTGCGTGATGCACATGAGTTTATTCCGGATGTGGCAGCAAAGGGAGCAGCGGCCATTGTCGTAGAAAAGGATGTAACGCCGATCGATGGAATTACATATATCAAGGTAGAGGACAGCCGTCTGGCACTTGCCTGCATGTCTGCGGCATATTTTGGGCATCCGGCAAAAAAATTAAAGACGATCGGTATTACCGGAACAAAAGGAAAAACAACGACAACCTATATGGTTCGTTCGATTCTAGAGTCTGCGGGGATCAAAACCGGACTGATCGGCACGATCGAATCGATTGTTGGTTCTGAGCGTATTCCTTCTGCAAATACGACACCGGAATCTTACCGGGTACAGGAGCTTTTTGCAAAAATGGTAGATGCGGGACTTGATGCTGTTGTGATGGAAGTCTCTTCCCAGGCGCTGATGCTTCACCGTGTATCCGGATTTGTGTTTGATATCGGCGTGTTTACCAATCTTGAACCGGATCATATCGGAGAAAATGAGCACAAGGATTTTGCAGATTATATGCACTGCAAGAGTCTTTTGTTCCAGCAGTGCAGGCATGGAATTTTTAATGGGGACAGCGAGCATCTGCAGGGCATTTTACAGGGACATACCTGTACGGTTGAGACGTTTGGGTATGGAGCAGAAAATGATCTGATTGCGCAGAAGGTAGAGTTAAAAAAGGAGCATGGGGCACTTGGTGTAAAATATCATGTGGGAGGTTCCATGGATTTTGATGTGGAAGTCAATGTGCCGGGAAAATTTTCGGTGTATAATTCCCTGACCGCCATTGCAATCTGTCATCATTTTGGTGTCAGTGTTGAAGAAATCAAAAAGGCGATGCTTCATGTAAGTGTCAAGGGAAGAATTGAGATTGTACCGGTAACAAAGAGATATACGCTGATGATTGACTATGCACACAATGCCATGGCACTGGAGAGTCTGTTAACGACCTTGAAAGAGTATGAGCCGGGCAGACTGGTCTGCCTGTTCGGATGCGGAGGAAACCGTGCAAAATCCCGCCGTTATGAGATGGGAGAGGTATCTTCAAAACTGGCAGATCTGACGGTTGTCACATCGGATAATCCAAGAAATGAAGAACCCATGGATATCATCAACGATATTCTGGTCGGGGTACACAAAGCCGATGGCGCATATGTGACGATACCGGACCGGAAAGAAGCTATCAGGTATTGCATGGAACATGCCGAGGATGGCGATATCATCGTCCTTGCAGGAAAAGGGCACGAAGATTACCAGGAGATCAAGGGTGTGAAGCATCATATGGATGAGCGTGAACTGATCGCGGATATTATCCGGGAAAATACGGATCTGAAATTATAACAGGATTATAAATAACAGGAACAGGCAAAAGGAGTGGAAAAATGGGAAAACAGAGTTGGAAAGCGGGAAATATGTTAAATCCGGTGCCGGCTGTGATGGTCAGTGTGGCGGATCAGAATCATCGGCCAAACATTATTACCGTGGCATGGGCAGGAACCGTCTGCACCAATCCACCGATGGTTTCCATTTCCGTCCGCCCATCCCGTTATTCTTATGAGATCATAGAGAAAACCGGAGAATTTGTGATTAATCTGACCAACGAAAAACTGGCAAAGGCCTGTGATTACTGCGGCGTGGTCAGCGGAAGAGATGTGGATAAATTTAAAAAAACAGGACTTACACCGGTTCCGGTGGAGCATGTGAAAGCTCCGGCAATTGCGGAAAGTCCTGTAAATATTGCCTGCAGGGTGGTGGAGAGCCATCCGCTTGGCAGTCATACGATGTTTGTGGCGGAAGTACTTGGCGTAACGGTGGATGATGCGTATCTGGATGAAACAGGAAAATTTGACATCAACGGAACCGGGCTTATCATGTATTCCCACGGAGAATATTTTGCTCTGGGGAAAAAACTCGGCAAATTTGGATACAGCGTACAGAAAAAGAAAAAATGACACGCGGCTTATTGCAGCAGCGTGTCCATCAGTACAGCATATACATCTTCACTTTTCTTTTTCCAGTTATTGCAGATGGCTTCTGCCTGTTCTTTTGTAGTTACGCAAAGCGTCAGGTCGATCAGAGGATTGCCGTCAGACCGTACCTGACAGCGTACTGCGTATTTCTGATTGGTTGTCTTATAGTAATCTGCCAGAATGGAATTTTCTTGTCGGAATTCTAATTTATTCTTTTCAAAAAATCCCTGAACATCATTTTCAATTCCATCATTTAATTTATCTTTGAAAAATCCAAGTGTTTCTTTTCCCGCAGAAGTCAGAGAGTACTGTGTGTTGCTGTGCGTGGACTCTGCATGGATTAAATTGGCATCGACCAGATCCCCGATTACTTCCTGTACACGGAAATAGTCTGTGTATTCCTGTTCCAGAAAGAAATTGGAAATCTGGGTGTTGGAAAGCGGAAACCCTGCTTTGCTCAGCATATATAAGATCGTAAGTTTATAGATTGTAAATGGTTCAGCCATAAAAATGTTCTCCTTGTCTGGTATTGCGTTCTTTGAGACGGCGATGAATGGTGTTTAAAATGCGTTTTTTGTCTGTGCTCCAGGATGGGGCGAGTAATAGACTGCGGGGACCATCTCCCGTCAGACGGTGAACGACCATGTCCGGGGGAAGAAGTTCCAGGCAGTCGATCACAAAATCGCTGTATTCATCAAGTTCCATCATGGGAAACGGATGAAGCTGATACTGTTCTGCCAGTGCAGTGCCACGCAGGACATGCAGAAGCTGCAGCTTGATTCCAGAAACCGGAAGTGCGGCGACATGCCGGACGGTATCTTTCATCATTTGTTTCACCGGGAAATCCTAAAATAACATGTGCGATCACGGAGATTCCAAGGGCATGAAGTTTGGATACAGCGGCATCAAACTGTGCAACCGTGGTATGCGTGTTCATGGCAGACAGCGTCTTTGCATGGATGCTCTGCAGACCAAGCTCTATCCATATGGGTTTTTCCTGATTGAGATCGGAGAGGAGTTCTAAGGTTTCCGGAGGAAGGCAGTCACTTCTGGTTCCTATGGAAAGTGCAACGATTTCTTCCGGTGCCATTGCCTCGGAATAGAGCTGACGCAAAACGTCAACGGGGGCATAGGTGTTGGTAAATGACTGGAAATACGCAATGAATTTCTGGCAGTGTGTTTTGGCGGCGATTTTCTGTCTGGCCTGTATGAACTGCTCAGAAACCGGCAGAAATGCATCCGCGGCAAAATCACCGGAGCCTCCGGCACTGCAGAATGCACATCCTCCGTAAGAGAGTGTTCCGTCGCGGTTGGGACACGTCATCCCACCGCTTAGACTGAGACGGTACACTTTTTCCCCGAAGACCTCTTTACAGTAATCGTTCAGAGAATAGTAGCGATTAGCGGACATGAGACTTGACTGCTTCACTTACAACTTCTGCCACACGTGGATCAAATGCTTCCGGCATAATGAAATCTTCATTTAATTCCTCGTCAGAAACCAGGGCTGCAAGTGCTTCTGCTGCTGCAAGTTTCATTTCTTCTGTGATCTGGGTGGCATGTGCCTCCAATGCACCGCGGAAAATACCAGGGAAAGCGATCACGTTGTTTACCTGATTTGGGAAATCGCTCCGTCCGGTTCCGACAACTTTTGCTCCGGCAGCTTTGGCCACATCCGGCATGATCTCCGGCACCGGATTTGCCATGGCAAAGAGGATGGCATCCTTATTCATGGAAGAAACCATTTCCGAAGTGACAATGTTTGGCGCAGAGACACCGACAAAGATATCCGCACCGCGCAGTGCGTCTGCCAGCGTTCCGGAGGCATTTTCGAGATTGGTAACCTCTGTCATTTTTTTCTGCATCCAGTTTAAGTTCGGATAATCTTTTCCGATGATTCCTTCACGGTCACACATGGTCACGTGTTTGAAACCGTAAGTCAGAAGAAGTTTGGTGATTGCCACACCGGCAGATCCTGCACCGTTTACCACAACGCGGCAGTCTTCTTTTTTCTTGCCGGTCACACGCAGACCATTGATGATACCGGCCAAAACAACGATGGCGGTTCCGTGCTGGTCATCATGAAATACCGGGATATCAAGCATTTCTTTCAGACGTTCCTCGATTTCGAAACAACGCGGAGCGGAGATGTCTTCCAGATTGATACCGCCGAATCCGGGAGCTATATTTTTCACAGCCTGAATGATCTCTTCGGTGTCCTGAGTGTCCAGACAGATCGGTACAGCGTTAACATTTCCAAATTCTTTGAATAATACACATTTTCCTTCCATGACCGGCATAGCGGCATAAGGACCGATATTTCCAAGGCCGAGAACGGCGCTTCCGTCGGAAACAACGGCAACCGTGTTGGCTTTCCAGGTGTATGTGTAGGCAGCAGTTTTATCTTCCGCAATTACTTTGCAGGGTTCTGCAACACCCGGGGTGTATGCAATCGCGAGATCCTCGCGGGTTTTTACTTTTGATTTTGCAACGGTTTCGAGTTTTCCGTTCCATTCTTTGTGGCATAAAAGTGCCTTTTCTTTATTATCCATAGTAATTTTCTCCTTTACATACTCATACTTATTCACAATACCATTCTTGCGCATGAAAAAAAAGACTTCCTATTTTACCGGAAATAGTGTATAATAGCTGCATTAGATAATATTTGAAATGATTCATAGTCGTTTCTGACTGATATCCCATGCAAATAAGTGTAATTTATGAAATGATTTACGGTACGAAACAAGTCTATATTTTTTAAGAAGGAGCAGATGGAATGAGGGAAAAATATGAGAGCCTTTCTTTGGTTGTGTTAAAAGACCTGGCAAAGGCACGCGGGCTCAAAGGAATCTCAACAATGAAAAAAGGAGAGCTGATTGATCGGATGCTGCAGGAAGATGAGCGGGAGAAAGAGACAGCACCGAAGGCAAAGACGGTATATACCGCGCGGACAGCTTCCGGACAGGAAGGAAGAAAACATACGCCAAAACAGCGAAGGGAAGAGCATCCGTCCCATACGGAGGAACACAACAGCCCGGAGCATGGAGAGAACGTGCATGCATCGCAGGAGCAGACCTATAAGGTGCAGGAGGATAATGACAGTGCTGCGATCAAAGAAGATATCGTCAGCCTCGACAGTGGAAATACAGCGAGCGGTATTCTGGAGGTTATGGCAGACGGATTCGGTTTTATCCGCTGTGAAAACTATCTGCCGGGAGAACATGATGTTTATGTGGCACCGTCCCAGATCCGCAGATTTAATCTAAAAACCGGGGATATTGTCTGTGGGAATACCAAAGTCAAATCCGAGCGGGAGAAATTTTCTGCCCTGCTGTATGTGACTTCGGTAAACGGATATCATCCTTCGGAAGCGCAGAAGCGGACAAACTTTGAGGATCTGACCCCGATTTTTCCGAATGTGCGTCTGCGCATGGAACGTCCCGGCGGTTCGGTTGCAATGCGCGTGATGGATATTGTTTCCCCGATTGGAAAAGGGCAGCGTGGTATGATTGTATCCCCACCGAAAGCAGGTAAGACAACGCTTTTAAAGGAAGTTGCCAAGTCGGTAAAGGAAAATAACCCGGAGATGCATCTGATCATTCTGCTGATTGACGAGCGGCCGGAGGAAGTAACCGATATTAAAGAGGCGATTGAGGGCGAAAATGTAGAGGTCATTTATTCTACTTTCGATGAGACCGCAGAACACCATAAGCGGGTATCGGAAATGGTTATTGAGCGTGCAAAACGTCTGGTGGAACATAAAAAGGATGTGATGATTCTCCTCGACAGTATCACACGTCTGGCACGTGCCTACAACCTGACCTGTACGCCGAGCGGCCGTACACTTTCCGGTGGTCTTGATCCGGCGGCACTGCACATGCCGAAACGATTTTTTGGTGCAGCCCGGAATATGAGAGAAGGCGGAAGCCTGACCATTCTTGCCACGGCACTGGTCGATACCGGAAGCAAGATGGATGACGTGGTATTTGAGGAATTTAAGGGAACCGGTAACATGGAACTTGTTCTTGACCGGAAACTTTCCGAAAAGAGAATTTTCCCGGCGGTGGATATTGTAAAGTCCGGCACGCGAAGAGACGATCTGCTGCTTGATCCGCAGGAGCGTGAGGGCGTGGAGAATATGCGCCGGGCATTAAACGGCATGCGGTCGGATGAGGCTGTGGAGAATATTTTAAATATGTTTGCACACACGCGTACAAATGCTGATTTTATCAATCTTGTAAGAAAAAACAGAATTCTTTAAATTACTATTGCATTTGCATGGACGCTATGTTACAATAATTAAGCTGTTTATCGGGATGTAAACGGACGAAAGTGTCGCTCTTGTAATAAGTATCATATGCGGATCGGGCATACGGGTATAAAGAGTGTGACAGGAACCAGAGTCAGTCGGAAGACTGATTACAGAAAACGATAAGAATATAAAGAGGTGAAAATCATGAGAGAAGGAATCCATCCAGATTATTATCAGGCAACCGTTACCTGCAACTGTGGAAACACATTCGTTACAGGTTCTACAAAGCCGGAGATCCACGTAGAAATCTGTTCTAAGTGTCATCCATTCTATACTGGACAGCAGAAGGCTAACCAGGCTCGTGGACGTATCGAACAGTTCAACAAGAAGTATGGCATGAAATAGAATTGATAAGTCACGTAAAAAGGTTGAGGCTGTGTATTGCCTCAACCTTTTTCTCTTACAGGGGGAAATATGAAATATTCAGGAGTTGGCGGGCAGGCAGTCATGGAAGGTGTCATGATGAAAAACGAAGACCGTTATGCGGTTGCCGTTCGCAAGCCGGATCACACCATTGATGTAAAAGTTTCTACATTTAAAGAAACGATTAAAAATAAAAAACTGCGGCGTCTGCCATTCATCCGTGGTGTCATTAATTTTATAGAATCACTGATCCTTGGCATGCAGACACTCATGTATTCGGCTTCCTTTTTTGAAGACGATGAGGATGAAAAAAAGAAAAAAGAAGCCATGACGCAGGAGGAACGAAAGGCGCAGGAAGAGAA
>ERZ1034871.1609-NODE-1609-length-10855-cov-5.270648_pt1 | contig 10855 bp, 6 predicted proteins | sample MGYA00520631_ERZ1034871 | MGnify/ENA primary metagenome ERZ1034871 (study PRJEB33766, sample SAMN09781721) | gut metagenome | biome: gut microbiome | host: Homo sapiens | place: Madagascar | study: EMG produced TPA metagenomics assembly of the PRJNA485056 data...
AGGCTGAGTCGGCTTATGGCTCTTATGACCCAATGGACTTCTTCAACACAGGTTCGAACATACAGAACAACGTGGCTATCACAGCCGGTTCTGACAAGAACCAGACATACTTGTCGCTCGGCTCAACCAATGCCGACGGTATCATCACCAACAACTCTTACGACCGCTATAATGTGACCTTCCGCAACTCCACATCGATGCTCGACGACAAGCTCACACTCGACTTCTCGTTCAACTACATCAAGGAGCGCGACAAGAACCTTATGGCACAGGGACAGTACTTCAACCCGCTGCCCGCCCTTTACCTCTTCCCGCGTGGTGAGAGTTTTGATGCTGTGCGCACATTCGAGATATGGAACGCCTCTCGCGGCATCTACGAGCAGAACTGGAACTTTGGCAACGCTCTGCAGATGCAGAACCCATATTGGATAGCAAAGCGCATGAACCGCACCAACGACCGCACACGCTACATGCTCAGCGGCTCTATCAAATACAAGATAACCGACTGGCTCGACGTGACCGGACGCTTGCGTTGGGACGACACACGCTCTAAGGCCGAGGACAAGCGCTATGCTTCCACCATCGACCTCTTTGCTCATTCCAAGTATGGATTCTATGCCTACAACAATGCTGCCGACCGCAACCTCTACGGCGACATCATGGCCAACGTGAACAAGACCATGGGCGACTACTCTGTAGGTGCCAACGTTGGTGTGTCGCTTTCGCGCACTCACTACTCACAGCACGGCTATCAGGGCGGACTTAAGGCTCCTTCAAACGTGTTTACTCCTAATGCCATCGACTACGGCCAGGTGACCAACGACAACCGTCCTATCTATGCTGAAAACCGCCATAGCATCAATTCGGCTTTTGCCAACGTGGAGCTTGGATGGCGTTCGATGCTTTATCTCACACTCACAGGACGTAACGATTGGGATTCGGCACTTGCCGGCACCACACACGAGTCGTTCTTCTATCCTTCTGTAGGTATGTCGGCTGTCATCTCGCAGATGGCTAAGATGCCGGAGTGGATCAACTACCTCAAGGTGCGTGGCTCATGGGCATCGGTAGGTTCGGCTATCTCTCCCAACATCTCGTCAGGAGCACGCTACGAGTACAACCCGGCTTCAGGCACATACAAGACCGTGACATATAAGTTCCCGAAGACATTCTATCCTGAGCGCACCAACTCATGGGAGGCAGGTCTTACAGCACGCTTCTTCAACAATGCACTCACATTAGACGTCACTCTCTATCAGTCGAACACAAAGAAGCAGACCTTCCTGCGCTCTATAACAGCAGGCGAGGGCTACGACCGCGAGTATATACAGACAGGTAATGTGCGCAACCAGGGTATCGAGCTTTCATTGGGCTACAACAAGACCTGGGGCGACTTCACATGGAATCCTACCTTCACCTTCTCTGCCAACCGCAACAAGATTATCACTCTCTTCGACGACGTGGCTGAGAGCGACAACTATCTGAAGCAGGGCGGTCTCAATGGTTGCGACATTATCCTTAAGGAAGGTGGCACCATGGGCGACGTCTATATGTCAACCGACTTTGCACGCGACGCAGAAGGCAACATCCTTATCGACAACGGCAAGGTGAAGCAGGTGAACCTCGACAATCCTCAGTATCGTGGCAGCGTGTTGCCTAAGGCCAACCTTGGTTTCAGCAACGAGTTCTCATGGAAGGGATTTAACCTCGGATTCCTCATCACAGCACGTCTGGGCGGTATCTGCATGTCGCAGACACAGGCCATCCTCGACAACTATGGTGTGTCGAAGGCATCGGCTGTAGCTCGCGACAATGGCGGCATTCCAGTAAACACGGGTAAGATATCAGCCGAAAACTACTACTCGGTAGTGGGTGGCGACAACCCTATCTGGTCTGAATACATCTATTCTGCCACCAACGTGCGCTTGCAGGAGGCACACATCAGCTACACTCTGCCACGCTCTATCGTGGGCAAGATGGGTGTGACACTTGGCCTTACAGCAAGCAACCTCTTCATGATTTACAACAAGGCTCCGTTCGATCCTGAGTCAACAGCCTCTACAGGCACCTACTATCAGGGCTTCGACTACTTCATGCAGCCAAGTCTGCGCTCGTTGGGCTTCAGCGTGAAGGTGAACTTCTAAGTTGTAATCCGTAATTTAATATATATATAATGTATAATTAATTTATACTGTAGAAATGAAAACTAACTTATCACATATATCAGGCATGTTCCTTCTTGGAGCGGCATGTCTGCTGGGTGCCGGATCGCTCACTTCATGCACCGACGGTTTCGATAGCGCAAACCGTCCTGGCAACAAGATCGACGGCGAGGAAATCAACCGCGACAACTATGCTGTCGGCGCATTCCTCATACAGCTCCAGAATGAGGCTTATCCTGAGCAGGAGAACACCTACCAGATGAACCAGGACCTTATCGGCAACTATCTCGGACGTTTCATGACCTATGCCAACAACGGTTTCGCAGGCAAGAACTTCGCTTTGTTCAATGCCCCGAATGGTTGGGTGCGTTATCCGTTTGCTGATAGCACACCAAAGGTGGTTTCGGCATTCAAGGAAGTGGAGCGTATCTCTGGCGGTGAGGGCATCAACTACGCATGGGCCCTTATCCTGCGTGCACAGAGTTTCCAGCGTCTTACCGACATGTACGGTCCGTTCCCTATCGGAGCTGAGGAGGATGCCAACGCCTACAGCTCTCAGGAGACAGTATACCACTCGCTCATAGCCGACCTCAACAAGGCCATCAGCATTCTCAAGCCTCTTGTGGCAGCCGACCCGAAGCTCACAGTCAACGAGGAGACCGACCACGTGTATGGCGGCAAGTTTGCCAACTGGCTCAAGTATGCCAACTCTCTGAAGCTGCGCATGGCTGTGCGTATGCGCTATGCCGACCCTGCATTTGCCAAGCAATGTGCTGAGGAGGCTGTGGCCGACGGAGTGATCACCGACAACAGCGAGAACCTTTGCATCACCTATACTCCCAACGGACAGTACAAGACTTCGGTGGAGTGGGGCGACTCGCGTGCATGTGCCGACATAGAGACCTTTATGAACGGCTACAAGGACCCGCGCATCACAGCTTATTTCAAGCCTTCTGCCACAAAGGGCGACCGCGAGATTATCGGATGTCTTGCTGGTGCCAACATTGGCAATAAGAATACTGCCGACGCTATCTATTCGGCTGCCAACGTGTCGAGCAACACTCGTGGCGTGTGGATGTCGGCTTCTGAGGTGACCTTCCTCCGTGCTGAGGGTGCTCTTGCAGGCTGGAACGGAATGGGTGGCACAGTAGGCGAACTCTACAACAAGGCTGTTGAACTCTCGTTTGAGCAGTGGGGTGTGAGTGGAGCCGACAAGTATCTTGCCGACGACACTTCAAAGCAGGCCGACTATGTTGATGCCGATGGTGGCTATGGCAAGTCGATGTCGCATGTGTCGGACATCACCATCAAGTGGGACGACAATGCTACAGCCGAGCAGAAGCTCGAGCGTCTTATGACACAGAAGTGGATTGCTCTCTTCCCCGACGGTCAGGAGGCTTGGAGCGAGATACGCCGCACTGGATATCCTAAGGTGTTCCCTACGGCACAGTCAAACGGCTCTTCGCTCTATGTGCCCAACCGCATACCGTTCGACAACGAGGAGATTGTGAACAATGCAACCAACTACACCAAGGCTGTGCAGTTGCTCGGCGGTGCCGACAACTACGAGACCAAGATGTGGTGGCAGAAAAAGAAGTAAACCTAACTTTCTTTCTATTTAAAAAACATTAGAAGACAATGAAAAAGATATTCATGTATATGTTTGCCTTCGTCGCAGCCATCTCGTCAATGACATCGTGCGACGACTGGACAGACACAGAGATAAAGAATCCTGCCGACCTGACCCACTCCAACAAGACAGAGGCTTACTATCAGCAGTTGCGCGAATACAAGAAGACTGACCATCAGGTGGCTTTCGGATGGTTTGGCAACTGGACTGGTACGGGACTCTCGCTCGAGAACTCGCTCGCAGGATTACCCGACTCAGTAGACTTCGTGTCTATCTGGGGCAACTGGCGCAACCTCTCGATAGAGCAGAAGGCCGACTTGCAGTTTGTGCAGCAGGTTAAGGGCACACGCGCCCTTATGTGTTTCATCGTGCAGAGTGTAGGCGACCAGCTCACACCAGAGGGCACAGATGCCGCTACATTCTGGGGCACAGGCGACGAGGCAATAGCCAAGTATGCCAATGCTATCTGCGACTCTATCGACAAGTATGGTTATGATGGATTCGACTGGGACTATGAGCCTAACTATGGTCATCGTGGTGATATCTCTGGCGTTCCCGCCGCCGAGAAGGTGTTTGCCGAGACAATGGCAAAGCGCATTGGTCCTAAGTCGGGCACCAACAAGCTCTTCGTCATCGACGGTGAACCACAGAGTGTGAACAAGGAGCTTGGCCCATGCTTCAACTACTTCATCGTGCAGGCCTACAGCTGCTGGGGAGCTGGCGACCTTGACAGCCGTCTTAGTTCAACCATCAGCAACTTCGACGGTGTGCTCTCTGCCGAGGAAGTGGCCAAGAAGTATATCGTGACCGAGAACTTCGAGAACTTTGCCAAGGCAGGTGGCGTGAAGTTCACCGACCGTCGTGGCAACACCATGCAGAGTCTTGAGGGTATGGCACGCTGGACACCTATGGTCGACGGCAAGTATGTCGATAAGGCAGGATGTGGCACCTACCACATGGAGTATGAGTACAACGTGTCTGGCTTCGGCACCACATATCCTTATCTGCGCAAGGCCATACAGATTCAGAATCCTTCAGTAAAATAAATGTTACTTAAGCAAACAAAGCAATGAAAACAAATATATCAAAACTGTTGCTCGCCGGCACAGCGGCTCTGTCGTTGATGCTCATGTCGTGCAACGATGCCGAATACGACGTGCTTGAGAATCAGGCTTACATAGCCCAGACCAACACCAACGGCAATACTTCTAAGAAAATCACCGTGGGCAACGATGATGTGCAGACAGAACTTAGTGTGCGCTTGTCGTCGCCAACTACAGCCAACCGTACCTTTGAGGTGGCTGCCGACGAGTCGGTGCTGGCTGCATACAACGCTGCCAACACCACCAACTATGAGTTGCTTCCTGCATCGCAGTACACAATGTCGTCGACAGAGGCTACCGTTGAGGCTGGCACATCAGCCTCGCAGCCTATCGAAATAAACATCAAGCCCCTCTCTCAGGAGCTGAAGGAGAGTGGCAAGAAGTTTGCCATCGCCCTCAAGCTCAAGAGCAAGGACGCAGGACAGGGTGTGTTGCAGTCGGGCAGCACCATTGTGTATGTGCTCGACCAGGTGGTTTATCAGGCTGTGCCTACAATCAACTCGCGCAACAATGTACACATGACCATGCGTCAGGACTATGAATTGACAGAGTGGACAGTAGAGTTCAACATCAACATCGACAAGCTTGGCACAGCTGTGGGCGAGCTTAACAACCAGACTATCTTTGGTGCTTGGGGTCCCGACGGCAAGGATGGTGAGATTTACATCCGCTTTGGCGACGCTCCTATCGAGGGCAACCGCTTGCAGATAAAGACTCAGGGCACACAGATGAACTCGAACATGCTGTTCAACGCCAACACCTGGTATCACTTGGCATTCGTTTGCACCGGCACAAAGCTCTATATGTATGTGAATGGTGTGCTCGACAACTCAATGGACCTCGCCGGTAAGATAGTGAACCTTGGCTCTAAGAAGATACAGCTCGGCAATATGGACTATCTCAAGGCTAACGTGAAATACTCAGAATTGCGTTTCTGGACCAAGGCACGCTCTCAGGCTGAGGTGGCCAACAATATGTATGTCATCGATCCTAAGTCGAATGGCCTTGAGGCCTACTGGAAGATGAATGAGGGCGAGGGCAACATCTTCAACGATGCCACAGGCCATGGCAACAAGGCTGAGGCTGCCGGCACAACAGAATGGACTCCCAATGTGCGTATCGACGGCAAATAACAAAAACCTAAAAAAACGAAGAAAATGAAATCATTTATAAAGAACATAACATTGCCTGCCATTTCGGCTATGCTTATTGCTGCAACGCCACTCTTCACGGCATGTAGCGACGACATGGAGGTGGGCGACACTCTTCACCCCACAGAGGCAGAGAACTATGAGGCTAAGCTTCTCGTGTCGGGTATGGCCGACGGCACAGAGAAAATGAAGTCTACCATCGTAATAACTCCGAGCGACGCTGTCGCTCCGGAGGACGTGATGGAGTTTTATGTGCGTGTGTCGCAGCCCGTCGACCGCGACGTAAAGGCTACTGTGGCTTTCGATGCCGACAAGAGCAACAGCAAGATTGGCTCCGAAGCATTTGCCTTGGAGAATGCCGAGGTAACTATTCCTAAGGGACAGAAGCAGTCGACCGAGCCTGTGCGCGTGAAGCTGCAGAAGACCGAGAGCATGAAGGCTCTGAAGAATGGCGAGACATCCGAGGCTGTGTTCAGCGTGTCGTCTACCGACCTGCCTGTGAGCGCAAGAAATTCTATAGCATGGGAGCTCAAGGGCGAGTTCAACAATGTCAAGTCGGAAGGCTCGCTCGAAGGCAAGACAGCGTTTGATGGCAGCCTGCTCTTCTGCTACTCGTTTGGAGCTGGCGACTATATTGGTGAAATGACCAATGGCGACTTCACCGACTACGACTACAACAGCGATTGGGGTGGCGACGCATGGATAGTAGGTTTCAACGACGACGAGGCTCAGAACATCTCGTCTGTGGCTATCTATCCATACAACTATTCTGATTATGGCTATGGCTTTAGTGTTCAGAGCTATACCGTATACACCAGCAACGATTGGGATACATGGACCAAGCAGGGCACAGTTTCCACATCCGAAATGCCTACCGACATCGACCAGCCTCTCGTGGCAGAGTTCTACTCGCCAGTTAAGGCCAAGTATGTGAAGATTGTTGTCAACGACAACTTCTATGGCGGCTACTGGAGCTATTTCGCAAGCGAAATCCAGCTCTTCAAGTAGACGACATTTTCCAATAAATAATAAATACTTATAGCGTGGCGTCCGTGAGGATGTCACGCTTTTTTATTTCCAATATTTTGCCGTTCGGAATATTATCGCTAACTTAGCGTCACGAATCCAAAAACATCACTCTTATGGCACTTAAGTTATATCCTATAGGAATGCAGACCTTCTCGGAGATACGCGAGAAGGACATGCTGTATGTCGACAAAACGGAGTATGTGTACCGTATGTCGCATGGCAGCGGCAAGTTCTTTTTCCTGAGCCGGCCGCGACGATTTGGCAAGTCGCTTCTGCTCTCTACTATGAAGAGTTATTTTGAGGGTCGCAAGGAACTTTTTCATGGACTTGCAATGGAGCGGTTGGAGACCGAATGGAGGGAATATCCAGTGCTCCACTTCAGCATGGCAGGAGGAAAGCACATGGACAAGGATACTTTGGAACAGTTTATTGGCAACCGCCTTGAAGACGAGGAACTTCGTTTTGGGATTACCGAACATTCGGAACATAACAATATCCGCCTTATGAATCTCGTCAAGACAGCCTATGAGAAGACGGGCAACCCCGTTGTAGTGCTTATCGACGAGTATGACGCTCCTTTGCTCGATGTTGTTCATGAGGACGAGCAATTGCCAGCGCTTCGCTATGTCATGCGCAATTTCTTTAGTCCGCTGAAGGATTGCGATCCTTATCTGCGTTTTGTTTTCCTTACAGGCATCACTAAGTTCTCGCAGCTAAGCATATTCAGCGAGCTGAACAACATTATAAACATAAGTATGGACACCCGTTACGACGGGATATGCGGCATCACAAAAGACGAGTTGCTTAACTGTATGTCGGAGGATACTGACAACCTTGCCGAGCGTTTGCATCTCACACGTGAGCAGACTATAGAGAGTCTCACACAACAATACGACGGCTATCATTTCACATGGCCTTCTTCCGACGTATTTAATCCTTACAGCTTGCTTTGTTGTTTCGACGGTGGACGTTTGGGGTCTTACTGGTTTGGCTCGGGCACTCCCACTTATCTGATTGAGATGATGCGCAAGTTTAAGCTAAAGCCGGCTAAAATAGAAAACATGAGAGCTGACTCTGCCTCCTTCGATGCCCCGACAGAATGCATGACATCAATAGTGCCGTTGCTATATCAGAGTGGATACCTCACTATCAAGGACTATGACAAGGAAATTGACCTCTACACTCTCGATATACCCAACAATGAGATTAGAGTGGGGCTTTACAACAGTCTGCTTTCCAATTATCTTGGAGAAGAGGCTGTGGAGGGTAGAGTTGTGATTGCCGACATGTCGCGAAGCATAAACAGTGGTGACATAGATGGAGCTTTGGAGTTGTTGCAGACTTTCCTTGAGACTGTGCCTTATTGTGACAACACAGCATACGAGGGACATTATCAGCAGCTGATGTATGTGATATTCTCGTTGCTTACACCGTACCGCATAACTGTGGAGCAGCGCACATCACGTGGACGTACCGACATCATATTGGAGACCGAACGCTATGTGTATATAATGGAACTGAAGTTCAGCAAGTCGGCTGATGAGACTCTGACTCAGATAGACGAAAGGAAATATGCCAATGCTTTTGCGTTAAGCGGAAAAGAAGTAGTGAAGGTTGGCATAAACTTCGATGTGGCAGGTGAACATAATATTGTAGAGTGGAAGGTTTCGTAATAAATGTTTTGAACAGTTGCTTAATATATAATGAATAGAATTTTACATTCTTTAGATGTCTCAATACAGCCGCCCCTCCAGTTCACTTATCCTTTCTGCTACGAACCGCATCCTCTTTGTGTGGCTGCTGCCAAGCAGGTGCAGCGGTATATAGAGGAGTCGGGAGTATGGAAGGGTGAGCAAAGCCCGGGCAAGATGTTTGGCGTGCTTGTGGTAAGGAGGAGTGATAAGGGAGGAGCAGAAAGCGAAGAGTCCAATTGTCGTGATGGGCAGTTGGGCTTCCTTGCCGCTTATTCCGGATTGCTTGCCGCACGCAACGACTGGGAGTATTTTGTGCCGCCAGTATTCGATGCCCAACAGCCCGATGGACATTTCAAGGTTAGGGAAAGGGAAATATCAAATATAAACAAGGAGATAGAAGCCCTTGAGAAATCGAAGGGTTATCTTGCCCAACTCTCGCTATATGAGAGCACCAGACAAGGCATAGAATTGCGTTTGGAGCAGATGCGCAAGCAGGTAGCCGAAGCAAAGGCCATGCGCGATGCCCGCAGACGTGAGGCTGAGCAGGATGGGGAGCCATTGTCGGCAGAAGAAAAGGCAGCAATGGTTCGCGAGAGCCAGCATCTTAAGGCGGAGCAACGTAGACTCAAGCAGCAATGCGATACAGAGCTTGCCATTCTGCATCAACCTATAGCAGAGCATAAGAAGCGCATTGCAGCCTTGCGCAACCGTCGTCGCAATATGAGCGACGAGTTGCAGCAATGGCTGTTCCGTCAGTACCTCATGCTCAATGCGCTTGGCGAGGAACGCGACCTTGTCGACATATTCCGCGACACCATTCATGCCATACCGCCAGCAGGCTCAGGCGACTGTTGTGCGCCTAAGCTCTTGCAGTATGCCTATAAGCATGGGCTTGAGCCTGTGTGCATGGCAGAGTTCTGGTGGGGCGACTCGCCCAAGCAGGAGATACGCCATCACTTGCACTATTATCCTGCCTGTCGCTCTAAATGTCTGCCCATCCTCACCCACATGCTTCGTGGACTTAATGTGGAGCCAAATCCATTGGCTCAATCCAGAACCGAAGAAGAGCCAAGCGTGATTTTTGAGGATGATTATATTATGGTGGTGAACAAGCCTGCCGGAATGCTGTCGGTTCCTGGGAAAAAGGAGACAGCGGAAGAATGCTTAAATAGTAGTAACCTTAGCATCGAAGAATACTTCGCCGACAATTCAAAACTCAAAACTCAAAACTCAAAATTCAAAAATGAACAACTCCTAATCGGCGAAGCCGATAATTCAAAACTCAAAACTCAAAATTCAAAATTCCTCAAGGCCGTTCACCGTCTCGACATGGACACCAGTGGTCTGCTTGTTCTCGCCAAGTCGGAGCCAGTATATATAAACCTTCAGCGTCAGTTTGCCTCTCGTGAGGTGAAGAAGCGTTATGAGGCAATCCTCGATGGTCGTCCGGCTATTAGCGAGGGCAGAATCTCCTTGCCCTTGATAGCCGACATCATGGATCGTCCACGCCAGCGTGTGGATTATGAGAATGGCAAACAGGCCATTACCGATTACCGTGTGGAGCAGTTGTTGCCCGAAGGTCGCACCCTTGTCTGTCTCTATCCCCTTACAGGCAGGACCCATCAGTTGCGTGTGCATTGCGCCCATCAGTCGGGTTTGGCTTGTCCTATTCTTGGCGACCCGCTCTACGGACATGGCAACCGCAAGACCCGCATGTGCCTTCATGCCGCAATGGTGGAGTTTCGTCATCCCGTTACGGGCGAGAGAATGAGGTTTGAAGCATCAAGTGGGTGGCGAAATAAATAATTCGACTACAAAATCACAGTAAAATTTGTGAGTTTCCATATAAAATGTTATCTTTGTATCTGAAAACAACACATGCCTTGCCGTCTGATACCATATATAAGGCCAGATAGCGGACTTGTGGAGTTAAAACGATAATATTAATAACTTAAACTAATAATAAAAATGGCAGAAAATAACAACCAGCAGCCCCAGGGTCTTCAGATTGAGCTGAAGCCAGAAATCGGAGTAGGCGTTTACGCTAACCTCGCACTCATCACTCACTCTTCAAGCGACTTTATCC
>ERZ1034871.1611-NODE-1611-length-10849-cov-5.647026_pt1 | contig 10849 bp, 15 predicted proteins | sample MGYA00520631_ERZ1034871 | MGnify/ENA primary metagenome ERZ1034871 (study PRJEB33766, sample SAMN09781721) | gut metagenome | biome: gut microbiome | host: Homo sapiens | place: Madagascar | study: EMG produced TPA metagenomics assembly of the PRJNA485056 data...
CGCCTTTGGCGCAAGGACTTTGCGGACGGCTCCATCACGGTTCGCCACCTCCCCTTGCAGAAACTGCGCAACACGTGGGCTACCGCGATGCTTTGGAAATACAACGTTCCAGCCCAGATGGTGGACAAGATGATGGGTCATGCCGCCAAGAATATTCTCGGTAAAAACTACGACCGCCCCGACAAACAGATGTTCATCGAGGCGGTCGATAAGGTCTATTTCGGCAATTAGTTAGGTACCCGTAAGGACAAATTAGGACGCAAAATCTTTATGCAAGCGTTCTACCTGCGGGTTTGTTGCAATCCGATACTACTGGATGTTGCGCATGCTAAGGCTACCATAGGTTAGCATAGTGCTCTATGGTGCAGTTATACGGTTTGTAAGGTCTCCATAGACCTGCATATTTCAGAACTTATGGTCTGAGTTAGGACGCGGGACTAACCGCTAGATAAAAAATTGGCCCCACTTCCATGATTCGGGAGCGGGGCCAATAACCTCAAATGAGGTTTGTATTTCGCCTTTATTTTAATCGTCTCGGAATGCACCGACAAGGCAAAGAGCCAAGAAGAATATCAGGCTCCCGAAGGTGGAGCCGAGTATAAAGGCTGCGACGATGCCCATCATCGACGGGTACCGTCAGACACGTAGCACTGGAGACGATCAAGCGCATAGCCGTAGATGCCAGCATAGTCATCGCCGCCGTAGGTGGAGCCGTCATCGCAGACCTCATCGTGCCAGTTAGCGTGTGCAACGTCCTGAGCACGGTAGTAGACCTGCTTGTACTCGCCAGACGGGGTGATGTAGTACATCATCACGCCGTCGATGGTCTGACCCCAGATGCCTGCCATGCCATTCACGCTGTCGTTGTAATTGGCGGTCTGCACCCAATCAAGCCAGCCGCTTTCCTTGGTGTGGACGCGATAGCGAAGCGTGCCGCTGTCAACCCAAGCGATAAGCATGTCGTGGGAGCCGTAGGGCATACCCGCGAAGCCCTCGCTGTTGGAATCGTTGAAGTTGGTTACGGCATCATTCCACACACCATAGCGGTTATGGAGAGCGTAATGAATATTGACGCTCTTGCCCGTGGACTTCGGGAAACTCGTGCGAGTGGCAGAAGTGGAGGGCTGGTACGTGCCGCCGTTGGCATCGGTCGGCGCGGTCGGTGCGATGTAGCCGCCACCGAGGTAAGCTGCCACGGCCTGCTTAAACTCGGCCCACGTCTTGCCGTACTGACGGAAATAGCCGTTAGGATCGGTATGGTCGGAGCCGCCCCAGATTCGAGCCGCCTGATAGTGGCTCAAAAGGCGGGACGTATCCCAACCACGAGAGCGCAGTTCATCGCCCGTCCACTTGACCGCTTCTGTCCACTGCTTGGCAAAGTCGCTGGCATTGGTCGCGTGGGCAAGTTCAATACCGACCGTGGCGTAGTTTCCATTGCCCACGTGCCAGCACAGGCGGTTCTCGGGCACCGTGTTGTAGACCGTCGAGCCGTCCAGCTCCATGACGTGATGTACGGCATACGTATCATTGCCGCGCCAATACAGCACATGATTCCACGCGGATGCGCCGGGGTTCGCCGTCTCGTGGATAACAAGGTACTGGGCGTTGAGGTAGCCGTGTCCATTGCTCACGTAGGCATCTTGGCTCTGGTAGGCTTCTGCGCTGAGTGGAGCGGCAAGCGCTGCCACAAGGGCGAGGACAACGGCAAAGGCGCTACGCAACGGCAGTTTGCGTTTAGGCTCGGTCATAGGCTCAGTCATGCTCACCACCAGCTTTGAGACGAGCTGCGTCCACCGCCTGCTCGGCTGCGGCATAGATCGCGGCGCTCACCACGCCACAGACCGTGCCGATAATGGCGATAGTCTCGTTACTTGTAGTGATGCCTGCGATGCTAGCCGCCACGCTGCCAAGAAAAGCAGCAGCGCAAAGCCAGAATTTACGGCTGGTCAACTTGCGGACAATATCTTCGGTAGTCATCTGGCTACCCCCTTTCCGCGCACACTGGCGCATTTAGGATTTCTTGGTAGTACTTCGTTCCAACCCCGTTGCCGCCGAGCGCGTGGTACGCCGTGTACACCTGTTCCGTCTCGCGTTTACGCTCATCAGGGCAATAACCCTTCTCGACCGTGCGTTCATGGATGTCGTAGAGCCTGCTGCGGAGCAGGGTCTTGGTGCCCTCTTGGTTGGCAAGGATTAGGCTGTATAGCCGCTTCAGCGCCACCAGAACGGCCCCCAAAAGAGCGGCAACGCACCACGACAGAGCCGAGTTGATGATTACTGCGTCCATCGCATCACCTCCATTCCGCGGCAGTATCAAGTCGCTGTCCCCCGCGCTTTAAAGCCAAAAATCCCAGACGTAACGCGGCGAAGTACCATGCGTTAGGTCTGGGATTTTTTAGAGATTGGATTGTTCAAAATGCTGTTTTCCGATGCCACTGCTGAGTACATGGCCGACAAGGGCAAGCGCCTCCGCGCAACCACTCTGGAGGGCTACCGCAGCGCCATCCGCTGCCATCTGATGCCGCAATGGGGTAAGCGCGAGATCGAGAGCATTAGCTTTGAGGAGGTGCAGGATTGGGTGGATTCGTTCGACCTGCCCGGTGCCGCCGAGAAGGCGTACAAAACTTTCCGCCAGATATACCGCTGGGTGCTTCGCCGCCACCAACTGCGCATCTGGGACGTTACGCAGGGCGTGGAGCTGCCGCAAAAGCCCACGGTGCGACGACCGACATTGACCGCCGAGCAGGAGCGCACAACATTGAAAGCCATCGTTGGCCAGCCATTCGAGGCCGCCGTGCTGCTCGGTGCCGCGCTGGGTCTGCGCCGCTGCGAAGCCTGCGCCGTGAGAATCGAGGACGTTGACTGGCGCTCGGGCTGGGTGCACGTCCAGCGTGGCCTGCACGTGGTCGGCGGCGAGGTCGTCGAGACTGGATGCAAGACCAAGCTGAGCGACAGGCGGCTCAAGCTGCCGCGTTTCGCGCTTGAGCGCCTGCGTGCCATCCGAGGTGCGCGTAGGTCTGGTCGCCTGTGTCTGCTAGACCCAAACGCCGTCGCCCGCCGTTTCCGCGCGTTCTGCAAGCGATTCAGCCTGCCACACGTGCCGATGACCTGCCTGCGCCATAGCTGGGCTACGATCTCGCTGGAGCACGGTGCCGCCATCGAGGACATTGCCGTGGCGCTGGGACATTCGACCGTCAATACCGCCATGAGCCACTACCTGCAAAGTTTCAGCACGGTCGTGGCGCGTGCGAGCGATTCGTATACAGCTGCTATGGAGATGTGATTCCGTATCCCAATTTACCAACGTCCGCATTCTCTACTATACGTCGAACGTGAATGACAACATATTTTTTTATATCCGGCTTAAAGCAAACGACGACAAAGAGTACAGTATCGCGTTTCTTAAGAATGGAATCCGGCTTTATGACGCCACTGATTCCGTAATCCTTTGGGAAATTCACAGTTAGTTTTCCGTATCCCCGACAAGAATCGAATCGGTGGTAAAGAGCGCACAAGATAATTTCGAGATAAACGCTGTAACGGCACTTCGCTCGGGCAATATCGTGTCCGTGTGCGCAGACGTTACTTGCAAAAAAATGACCGGATCGTTTGACCCGGTTGTCGTGCTTAGCAAATTGCCCGGCGTTGCTGGCGGCCAGATATGGTGCACCCTTGCCACTGAAGAGGGGGGTTATATGCGCATCTATGTCACATCCGATGGAGAGCTGAAAATCGCCTCTCCGAGCACCCACCGTTGCTTCATGTACGTCACGTATATATGTCTGTAACTACGATTAGCAAAGGCTCGATAGATTGGCAGACCATACCGGGCGCTTGCTCACATAGTCGTATAGCTCGATAGTCATATCGAGATGGATGCATAGCGCGTAGTCGGCTCCGTTATCCGCTTGAACGCGAATCATGATCGGCTCTTTGCCGCCTGCCGTGACGTTTTGTGAAATGTCCGCAGACTTGATTTTTGCGCCCATGAGCACCTTTTGGGATACGGAATGCTATGCAACCGAAATGGAGCAGTCATCGCCAGTTGGCGACATAACCACTCCGAAAGACCAAGCTGGAGCTTTTATCGCGGCCATCGTCTTGCTCGGGAATTGTATGTTAATGCTCTGACCTGCAAGAATCTTACTCGTCGAGTCCATACAATTCAGGAATATGGCGCTTGGGGCGCCGTTGTTGTCGATAATCAGGAACGCTGCCGAATGGTTGGCGGATGCAAATGATAGCGTCACGCTGCTTTTGTCACCTACAAAAAACGTTTTCAACGGGGATACGGAATGCTATCTCGTCTTGACGTAGGTGCCGATTCGCTTCTTTAGAACCTCATCGTAGACGGCGATCTCACCCTCATAGCAATTCAAGGAAACGCATTTTCCCGACTTGTTTTTTGCCATGATAATAAGGTTATTTCCGTTGAGCGACACTGAGCACTCGGTCGTACCGCTGCCCGCGTCGAGCTGGCATACGGAATGCTATCAGTTGATATTCGTGTTGTTCCGGATGAAGATGACCTGACTCCCGTCAACCTTTATGACAAGCCCGGTTGGAAGACCGTCCCCGAATTGCCAAGCGAACGTAATTCGTCCACCCTCGAAGTTGTCTTTGTCTACTTTGCGGGATACGGAAAACTATTCGTCCTTTTTAAATACGGCGACATGTTTACTCTCGGTCTCGTTAAAGACGAGAATCCTGTCATTTAAAAAGTTCACCGTAATCCTGTTTGCTCCGCATTGAAAACCGAAGGTTGGCAAATTTTGGCTATTAAGTTCCACACTCGCCGTAATGCCGTCGGAAGTCTGGCATACGGAATAACCTACGGCACCATCAGCACTCCGGTGACAATTACGTTGCTGCAGGTTGCGTCATGGACAAATATGGCAAGCGAGCCACCGTCAACGCTCCAAATGCCGACCCTGTTGCCGTTTCCGTTCTTTGCCTCTACCCAATACGACGAGACTTTGAACCACGATGGAACCTTACAGATGTTAATCCAAGTGTTTGTGGCGAACGGCTTGCTTTGCTCTATCATCGCGGTTACTGACGCCACGGAGCCGTTTGTCGCAAATGTCACGGCTCCATAGCTACTGTTAACCGTCTCGGTTTTGCGGGATACGGAATACTATCCAGGGATACTGCCCTCGGCAGCCTTCATCGCGATAACGAACTTCTTATTTCTCGACCTGTACTCGATATAGAAAGTTTGACCATCTGCATCGAGATATACGTTTGAAACCGTCGAACCAAGCGATATTCCTCCGTTGTGGTATACGGAATGCTACTTAGTCCACAGTGTTTTGATATTGCCTGTAGTTCCGTACTGTAATTGGATGCCTTCTGCTTTCGATATAATGGCGTAAAGCGATTTGCCGTCCTTTAAACAGAATTGCATTTGGATATAAGTGTTCTCGCCCGACCCCCACGAGCCGTAGGTAATGGAGGTAACGTCTCCCCAGAAGGCCGGCACTCGGGATACGGAATGCTATTTGGCGATTTTCCAGACCGCTACGGAGTCGGTGAAGTTCCATAGTTGAATACCGTCTTTGAGTATCGAGAAGCCGTAAGCCTTGCCATCGCTCGCGCTAAATCGAATCTGGAGCATGATGTCGCTAGCGACAAACGACGTGATCTTGTAAATGGTGCTGTCGGTAAATGGGGATACGGAAAACTAAGCAAACGAGATGGTCGGTTCTCCAGCAGAAATAACGGCAACGTTGTTCCAATCGGTCGAATTGAGGGTAATGGTTGCCCCATCGTCGCTCCATGACGGCTCGTTGCCGTTCCCTGCGAGCAATATCGCGGATTTCGATATTCCCGAGACGAAATACAGGCACGCCTTGCCCTTGCCGTTGCAGTCCATCATGACAAGCGCGACCGCTCGGTTGGCAGAGCTGAACGCGATGCTGACCGTACCGCTATCTCTTGACATACCATAGGAAAGCAGGGATACGGAATCCCCGAGATTCTTCAGCTGTGTCGCGCAGTCATTGATTCCGTTCTCCATGCGGTTAAGCTCCTTGGCGGTGATGGGGGTTCCGCCGGAGGTCGCGTCCTTCCAGATTTTCTTTACGAAAGATACGGGGGTGAATGCCATGGTGGTTCCTTTCTCTAGATTCCGAAGGCGGTCCAAGCGCCTTTCTCGTCGGGGTACGTGCTTGAGGACGGGAATGTCGTGGCGCCGGGCCACAGCGCCGTGCCGGGCAGGTCTGCATCCCATCGCTTGAACGATGCGATCTTGTGCGTGCTCTCGTTGGTCTGCATCCACAGCATGCCGTCGACGCGCTTGTCGCGGGCGGGCTCCGCGGCCTGCATGTAGTAGGGCTTGGTCGCGGATGCCGCGGCGTTCGCCTGCTTGGCGGCTGCGTTGGCTGCGCTTGCCGCCTTGTTCGCCGCGTCGGCGTTGGCATCTGCTGAGGCGGCGGAGGAATCGGCTTTGCTCGCGGATGCGTTGGCTCGGTCGATGACCTTGTTGAGGTTCGCGATAGTGTCGTAAAGTTCCTTGACCGCATCGCCACTGGTCGTGCCGGATTCGAGCGACACGAGGTTGCGGTCGACCGAAGCGTGGAAAACTCGGGTACAGACAACATCTGAGCCCTGCCAAAATTGGACGCACAGGTGCGCCGAATCGGTCTTGAGCACACTGCCGGGTGCCGCGCACTCCCAGGCGGCGGTCTCGTAGCCGCCGACCGGAGTCATCGTCTTGTAGCCGCTGTTGCCGCACCCATCGGCATACGCCAGCTTCGCCGTGATGCCGGCGGCGGACGTGATCGCCTTGCCGTTGTCTGTCAGCTTGACCAAAAGCGTACGACCGTTTGAATCGCCGCCGGAGAGCATCACTGGCGGGATGTAATCGTTTGCCGTGTCCACATCGATAGTAATGCGGCGGAAGTTGTCTAGAGCCATCTTGACCCCCTTTATTGCTTGCTGGGAGCAATAATCAGCCTGCCGTCCCCCACCAATTAGTCTTGGTCGCGCTCGAACATCCAGTCCAGCTGAAGCAGCTGGGAGCCGCTGATGGCGTCAATCGCCTTTTCCTCCGGCAGGGTCAGAATCTCGACCTCGCACTCGATGTCGGCGAGCTCCTGATACTTCGCGGCGAACTCGGCGAACTTCTCCGATTTGGGGTCGACCACATAATCGTTGATGTTGCCGCCATCGTCGTACTGCGCTTCACCGTACTCCATGATCAGCTTGTTGCGCTGGGTTAAGAAGGGCTCAGCCATGCTGTGTAAAGCGCGGTAGTTTCGCGCCGCGGTATAGCCCACGATGCCAACGTTATCCAGAACGCCGTTGTCGAGGTCTCGGCACATAGATGCAACCTTCTCGTTAGTTAGCTTCATTGACTTCTTCCTCCAGGCTTGCGGTGCTTACTCCAAGGGTTTTAAGCAGCAGATTCATTTTGGAATCGATGCGCTTAACATCGCGTGTCAAAGACGTGCTGGTCTGTTGGACTTCGACTGGCTCCCCAGCACCTGCCGTTGGCACACCCTCTTCTATTACGTACTTGATACCTTCCATTACGATCCCTTCTCTTACTTACGAAATGTAGCCCTCAGCCCATACAGGGCGTTTAAGCAGACCTCCTTCGAATTCCAGACTGCATCCATTTGCAAAGGTAAATACACCTTCCCTTGTGCCATTCGTGATAACGGTAAGTCGAAGCGTGCCGGTGTATCCATTTCCGATGTTCTTAATCGACCAGCCGCGCATGTCGAGGTCGCATCCGGCATTGAGCGCATACGCAGTAAACCCGATGTCTGGTTTGTTTGCATATGTGAGCTTCATAACGTAGTACGGATCGTCTGCGTTCTTCAATGCAGACCAAGACATGTAACCGCCTGACTCCTTCAGATTGAAGTTAAGTCCGTAGACATTCGGATATTTGGTGAGATGGTTGCTGCCGATAAAGCCAATATCTTTACTGTCAAAAATGAAATGGGGTCCGTCATCCTCAAGCGACAGCCTGTTGTTGGAGATGTTGTACCTGTCGATAGTAAAGCCGCCGATGGTTCCGCGCGTGGTCTTGAGGTAGCCGGTCTTGAGGTTCCAGCTGTTCGTATTGGTCACATCTGCGATGATGCCCGCGGCGAGGTAGCTGGCGTTGATGTATACCTTGTTGTCCTTCATGTAGATGCCCTGCTCGGCACCGTTGTTTGTGAGCAGGTTGAATATCTTCATCTGCGTCATATCGTCATCGTAGTTGTCGAGCAGGCCTTGTGCCATCGACTTGGCGTCCTGCTGCTCGATGGCGTGCTGCGCCTGACGCGCTGCGGAGAGATACGTGTTCACGTTGCCGGAATGCGTCTCGTAGCAGGATTTGTACGTGATCATGGCGCTGTCGAGCGCTTCCTTCGTGGTGCATTTCAGCACGTCCGAGATAGCGGTATTGAGCGAGCCGTAGGAGCCGCCCGTGCCGAAAGCGTAATTGTACGATGGCGCTAGGACACTGCCGATGAATTGCTGATTCAGTGACTTGTTGGACTTCAGGCCGTTAAACTGGGTGGTCAGCTCATCCTTCTCCTTGTCGATTGTCTGCTGAATCTTCTTGACCGCTGCCTTCTCTGCCTCGGTTACCACGCCGTCGGTGGCGAGGTCGTTGACTGTGGTGTCGAGGTCGCTGAGAGACTGATTAAGGTCGTAGGCGCTCTGACCCGATCTGTTCAGCGCCGCCATGAGGACAGGCGTGGAATGGTTGACCGAGCCATCACCGTAGGTGATGCGGTCCATCTCCCAGATGAAGTAGCCGTTCGACCACTGGGGGATTTCCTCCGACCATCCCAGTTCGGGATTCTGCATGTTCAGAGGGGGCACGGTGTCAGATTGGTTCTTCGCGTAGAGCTTCACCGTGGACTTGACCACAGTGTCGGTCGTGGCGATGTCCTTGTCATCGAGTGTCGCGCCGGGGCCCAGATGAACCTCGCTCTTGTCGATGTTCCAGTAGTTCTTGCCCAACTTGTCCTGGATGATGCCTGCGGTAATCAGGCTGGCGTTGATGGTGCCGGATACGATGGCGTCTGCCACGAGCCCGTGACCGTTACCGAGCGTGCGGAAGTTCCACGTGCCATCCGAATTCTTGGAATCGGCGATGCGGAAGTAGCCGCCACCGATCTGGATGCACATGGTCGGGTTGTCGCCCTCGGGCTTGTCGTAGACGAACAAGCCCTTGCCGGGCTTGATGTAGGTGTAGCCGCCCGTCTGGTTCATCACGTTGTTCAGGCCGTCGATAAGGCCGTCGAGGTAGGCGCTGCCGAGCGTGGCTGCGCTGTCCCAGCTGCCGGCGCTGCTCGTCAGGCGGTCGATGGTCTGCTGTACGCGGTCGGAGCGCTTAATGATGCCCTCGATGACGTTGCCCACCTTGACGCTTGACGGGGAGCCGTCACCGAGCAGGTCTTCCACGATTTCCAAAACGCGACCGCTCAGGCGCAGCGGCTTGGGGAATGTGGTGTCGACCATCTGGAGGTTGTCGCCGAGGTCGCAGGCATTGGCATCGAACCCCGCGCGACCGAGGGCCTCGACTGTGCCCTCGTAACTCACGATGGGCTTCGAGCGCTCGGCGAGCGCCGCCCTGCCCTCAGCGAGAAGTACGGCCTTGTCCTCGCAATCGCCGTCCTCGAAGATGCCCTCGGTGTGTACGAGCGACCCATCGGGGCCGGGCACGCCCCAGACCTCGAGCAGTGAATCGTCCTGGACGTATTCCTTGCCGCCGTTGATGTCGGCGAACGTGATCTTGCGAGAGTACCCGCCAGTCTCGTTGCCCTCGTCATCCGTGGTCTGCACGCCCTTGCCGTAGCAGTAAAGGCGCGTCACGACATCATCGGAGGACAGCACGCGGTCGATACCGGACAGACCGCTGCCGTAATCCAGACGCAGCGCCGTATTGGCGCGACCGAGGCGCTTGACGAGGCTGACGGATCGCTTGGCGATGGAGTTGCCGTCCGAGGACAGCTCGATTACGGGCTCCACCTCCATCTCGTAGGCTTCTGCGACATCCTTGACGGAAGCCAGCGAGGACTGGTGGTAGACGCTGTACGTGCCGCTGCCATCATCGCACTGACCGACAGACCATCTGGTGCCGTCCAATACCTTTGCGAGCGCCTGCTCGGGGGTGTCGTTTGAGCCGCGGCGAAGCGTCGGCATGAAGTGGCGGGACAGCTCCTGCATGGGGGCGGAGCAGGTGAGCCTTCAGACGGGCGCGGTCGCCGCCCTCGATTCGCGCGAGGACAAGACGATCCACTCGCACGTGCGCCCCATGGAATCGCAGAACACGATGCGGTCATACTTGTCGATGCCGTTGTCCAGCAGGATGAGCTCGACCATGTCGACGCCGCACTGGTCGACGTTGCGCGTGCGCGTGGCCTGCATCGGCGTGAGCTCGCCGAGGTATGCGCCGAACCGGCTGAAATGGATGAATCTCTTGGACATCTGACCGTCTCCTAGGGGATGAGCCAAAGCGGCTCATAGGATGTCGTGATACTGCTTGCTCCGACCACTGTGATGGTCGAGTCCCCTACTGGCAGGTCGAAGAAATCCGATGTGAGTGTCGGGCAGGTCAAGACACCGTTGATGTACACGCCGCGAGATTTGGTCGGAGAGGTCTCGATGACGGCGGTAACGCCTGCTGAGAAGTTCTTCTCCGCATCGACTTCGATGAACACGCCGTCAGCACGGGAGATCTTCAACTTCTTCTCGGCCTTGAGCGTGGCGGTGAATGTCGGGAACACTCGGCAATTACCGTTCACGGTCAATTTCGTACCGCTCACCGCCGTTTTCCTACCGTATAGCATGGGCATGGCGCTCATCGTCAGGTCGATCTCGTAGTAGGCGAACACGCCGC
>ERZ1034871.1617-NODE-1617-length-10828-cov-37.539404_pt1 | contig 10828 bp, 9 predicted proteins | sample MGYA00520631_ERZ1034871 | MGnify/ENA primary metagenome ERZ1034871 (study PRJEB33766, sample SAMN09781721) | gut metagenome | biome: gut microbiome | host: Homo sapiens | place: Madagascar | study: EMG produced TPA metagenomics assembly of the PRJNA485056 data...
TCGCAACAAGGCGCAGAAGGGCAAGACCGTGTTTATCGACGCCCGCAATCTGGGCTCGATGGTTACTCGCAAATTGCGCGAACTGATGCCTGATACGGATATTAAGAAGATTACCGATACTTTCCATGCTTTCCAGCAGGGAACTCTGGAGGATGAAAAGGGCTTCTGTGCCGTATGCACTACTGAGCAGATTGCTGCTCAGGACTTCATCCTGACTCCTGGCAGATACGTAGGAATCGCCGAAGACGAAGGCGACGGAGTGCCATTTGAGGAGAAAATGACGAATCTTACCGGTGAGCTGAAGCAGCTGTTTGAGGAAAGCAAGAAGCAGGAAGAAGAGATCAGATTGCAGTTGAAGAAAATTGGATGGGAGGTGTAAAGTATGGAGTGGAAAGAAGTTAGATTGGGGGATGTGTGCTCAGAACTAAGTGATGGCTTACATAAAGCTCCTAAGTTTATTGTGAATGGAGAATATATATTTGTCAATGCAAAAAACTTGTATAATGGTTATATTCTTGATAATGACCCAACAAAAAAGACAAGTCATGAAGAATATTTAAAGTACAAGAAACCATTGGGCAAACATTCAATTCTTTACTCTATTGATGGAACGATAGGCAATATTGCAAAATATAGAGGAGAAAAATGTGTATTGGGCAAAGGTGCTTGCTATATAAATTGTAATCCAGAAATTGTAGAATCTTCGTATCTCTACTATCAATTACAAAGCCCTCATTTTAAGTCATATATCCATTTGATGAGTACAGGGTCAACAATAAAACATATTTCCCTGAAGACCATGAGAGATTATGTTTTTGAATTGCCTTCTCTTGAAGACCAGCGCCACATAGCCTCCATCCTTTCTTCTCTCGACCGGAAGATAGAGTTGAACAACAAGATCAATGCTGATTTGGAGGAGATGGCGCAGGCTATTTTCAAGAATTGGTTCGTTGACTTTGAGCCTTTCAAGGATGGTAAGTTCGTGGATAGTGAATTGGGAATGATTCCGGAAGGATGGAAAGTAGGAGGGCTTTTTGATATTGCTGAAATCTTTGATAAAAAGAGAAAGCCTTTATCAGGTAATGTTAGAGAAAAAATGGATAAAATATATCCATATTATGGGGCGACTTCATGTATGGATTATGTTGATGATTATATTTTCGATGGCATTTATACGCTGATAGGTGAAGATGGAAGTGTTGTTAAAGAGAATGGATTACCTTATATGCAATATGTATGGGGGAAAATGTGGGTTAATAATCACGCTCATATTCTACAGGGTAAGAATGGCTACAGTACAGAAATGATACATGCTTTACTCAGCATAACTAATATCAAATTCTTGGTGACTGGAGCTGTTCAAGCAAAGTTAAGTCAAGGCAATATGCAGAAAATATTTGTGGCAATACCGCCTAAGAATGTTCTTGATGAAATAAGGCCAGTGATAGATAATCTGTATAGTAAAATCAGAATTAATACAGCTGAGTCCTCCCGCCTCTCCCTTCTCCGCGACACCCTTCTCCCTCGCTTAATGTCAGGCGAGCTGGAAGTCCCGGAATAAGAAGAGCTACGAAAGAAAATAACGAGAAAGAAAATATAAAATATTAACATTATGGCAGACGACAAGAAATTCACCGAAGACGCATACGAGCAAACGCTCATTGCCCTGTTCCGGGACGAACTCGGCTATGCGTACGAATGTGGCTACGAGGTGGAGCGCAACTATAAGGAGCCCTTCTATCGTGCCGATTTGGTCGCCTCGATGCGACGGCTTAATCCTCAACTGCCAGCCGATGCAATGGATGAAGGAATCAAGCAAATCGCCAACATCAGCATCGGTACTTTAGAACAGAACAACGAGCAGTTTACACTCTGGATGCAAAACGGTCTGGAGGTGGGATTCCTGCAAGATGGCGAAGAACGAACAGCCCTGATGAGGCTCATCGACTTCGACCACCCCGAAAGAAACCTCTTCAAGGTGGTGAACCAGTGGAGAGTAGAAGAGTATAAGAACAAGCGCTGCGACATGGTGGTGATGGTCAACGGATTGCCCCTCGTGGTGGTAGAGCTGAAAAGCGCCATTTCCGAAGATGCAACCGTAGAAGATGCCTACAAGCAGATCAAGAACTATCAGCAGAGCATTCCAAGCCTCTTCAGCTACAACGCCTTCAACGTAATCAGCGACATGAGCGAGACTCGTGCCGGAACCATCACCGCCAAGCAAGACCGCTACATGGAATGGAAGACCATAGACGGCTCATACGAGTCAACCCTCTTTGCCGACTATCGCACCTTCTTCCTCGGCATGTTCCAGCAGCAGCGACTGCTCGACATCCTGCAGAACTTCATCTGCTTCGACAAGAACCAGGGCAAATACGCCAAGATTCTTACCGCCTACCACCAGTACTACGCCGTGGGCAAAGCCCTGCAGCGCACCCGTACCGCAGTGGAAGGCAACGGAAAAATCGGCGTGTTCTGGCACACGCAGGGTTCGGGCAAGAGCCTCTCCATGGTGTTCTACGCCCACCAGCTGGTGCAGCGACTGCCCGAAGTAACCATCGTGGTGGTAACCGACCGCAAGGACCTCGACAACCAGCTCTTCGGTCAGTTCTGCCGCTGTCAGGACTTCCTGCGTCAGGAACCACAGAACGCCCAGAGCCGTGAAGACTTGGGCAATCTGCTCCGCAACCGAAAGAGTGGGGGAATCATCTTCACCACCATTCAGAAGTTTGAAGAAGGCGACTCGGCACTCTCCACCCGCCGCAACATCATCGTGATGACCGATGAGGCGCACCGCTCGCAATACGGCGAGGAGCACTGGGACAACAAGAGTCTGACGATGAAGAAGGGATTCAGCCAGAAGATGAGAGAAGCCCTGCCAGGTGCCTCGTTTATCGGCTTCACCGGAACGCCTATCAGCGACCGCGACAGAGACACGGAGGAAGTGTTTGGCAACTACATCGACGTTTACGACATGAGTCAGGCGGTGGATGATGGAGCCACCCGTCCGGTTTATTACGAGAGCCGTGTGGTGAACCTGAACCTGGACGAAGACACGATGAGGCTGCTGAACGATGAGTTCGACAACCTTGCCGATGAGGGAGCCACCGAGGAGCAGATCAGGCAGGCAAAGCAGGAGCACAGCCGGTTGGAAGTACTCCTGGGCGAAGACGCCACCATCGACACGCTGGTAAGGGACATCATCCAGCACTACGAGCAGAACCGTGCGCAGGAACTCACCGGCAAGGCAATGATCGTGGCGCTGACCCGAAGCATCGCCATCAAAATCTACCGCAAGATGCTGGAGCTTCGCCCCGGGTGGACGGAGAAGGTAAAGGTGGTGATGAGCGGTTCGAACCAGGACCCCGAAGACTGGCAGCCGATTATCGGCAACGAAGCCTACAAGAAGGAACTGGCAAGAAAATTCAAGGACAACGACGATGAGATGAAAATCGCCATCGTAAGAGACATGTGGCTCACGGGCTTCGATGTTCCGTCGCTCGCCACCATGTACGTATATAAGCCGATGAGCGGTCATAACCTGATGCAGGCAATAGCCCGAGTAAACCGAGTGTTCCCGGGCAAGGAAGGCGGACTGATAGTGGATTACGTAGGCATTGCGCAGGCGCTGAAGAGTGCCATGCAGCAGTACACCAACCGTGACCGCCGCCGCTTCGGAGACCCCGACATTGCCAAGACCGCCCTGGTGAAATGGAAGGAAGAGATGGAAATCTGCCGAGACCAGCTTCATGGTTTCGACTATTCCGGCTTCTTCGAGCAGGACAATACGAAGCGTGCCCTCGCCATTACGAGCGGAGCCAACTTCCTGAGTTCTCCAGCCATGGTTCAGCGCAAGAAGAATTTCATGGAGCACAGCAATCTGCTTCACAACGCCACCACGCTCTGCCGTTCGCTTCTGAATGATCAGCAGAAGGCTGAGGTGTGCTATATGGATGCGCTGCGCGTGATGATGCTCAAACTCTCGCAGAAGGGCAAGATCAGCCGCCATGAAATCAACGAGCGCATCGGTGAGCTGCTCCGTCAGAGTGTGAAGACCGACGGAGTCATCAATCTCTTCGGCGACCGCCAGATAGAGTTCTCACTCTTCGACGACGCCTTCATCCAGGAGGTGAAGAACATGAAGGAGCGCAACCTGGCGGTGGAACTGCTCACCAAACTGATGAAAGAAAAAATCAAGCAGCAGCAGAAGACCAACGTGGTTCAGAGCGACCTCTTCTCCGACATGCTCAGCCAGAGTCTCTCCAACTATCTGAAGGGCTTGCTCACCAACGAGGAAGTGATAGAGGAACTGTTGAAGATGGCTCAGCAGATGAAGCAGGCAGAAGCAGAGGGCAACGACCTGGGACTTTCGCCCGAGGAGAAGGCATTCTATGATGCGCTCTCCACGCCCGAAGGAGTGCGGCAGGCTTACTCCGACGAGGAGTTTGTGGCGCTGACCCGGGAACTGACAGAAGTCTTGCACCGCAACCGCACCATTGACTGGAACCGCAAGGAATCAGCCAGGGCGAAGATGCGAGTGATGGTGAAGCGACTGCTCAAGAAGTATAAGTATCCACCAGAGGGTGCAGAAAAGGCGCTGGAAACCGTGATGCGCCAATGCGACCACTGGGCGGATGATGAAGAAAACGTAGTATAAACCCTTTAAAATTTGAAGTAAGAAACAGAAAGTAAACAAGAAAAATAACATATAGATATTGACGCTGATTATCTGCACTTCTACAGTATTTAGAACCTGCAAAATTCAAAACGACAAGAAGAAGGTGACAGCAAGGCGTCCACTCCTCTACGGCGTGGGCAGTACTTGTTTGTACCTTGTCGTAGGTTCTTGCAGGTACCTTAATACTGGTACTTACAGGGAACCCCATGCCGCTTATTTAAACAACATAACAAACAAACCTAGAAAAGTAATATGCAGACAGAGGAACAAGATGAGCAACTGACATTGCTGGAAGATAAAGCCGCCCGATTCAAATTCAGCTTTCGCCTTTTGGGCAAAGAAGAAGTGGAAACAAACAAAGAGGAAGTAATAACAGCCTGGAAACTAATCTTGCGTAATTATGTGAGAGATATTTTCGATTTACTGAATTTGTTGAAAGAAAATATTGCATGGTCTTTGCTGGATGATAAGAAAGAGCGATTCTATCAGGTTAAGATAGAATTGGAACCTATGCTTACCAACTATAAAGACTATGAAGGAGAAGAAATGCGCAAAATGATCAATGACATCATCCTCATGCTTGATGAGGGATTTCATGGTTTCAGACAATCCTTCATCAGTGAAACCTATTACGAAGACCTGTTCCGGAAGGTACTGAAACGTTATCGTGAGGAAAATGAGGAGAGATTGGAGCTAATCTACATGCAGGACAGCCAGGATGAAGCGCTTATCTATCCTGATGCTACCCAGCTGAAGAATACCATTGTCGTAGAACGGGCTAATATTCTTTTCGCTTGCCGATTCGGACAGGTATTTCACAACAATGGCAGGAATATCAAACTGATTGTTGCTTATATTCTGGAACAGAAAGAACAGACCTACAACGATATTTACGATTTTCTCGATAAGTATCTTTCTTATCAGATTGCCAAGGAGCATAGCAGAATGAAGGTTGAAGCCGTATTCAAGAACATCGCATTCAAGGAGAATGTGGATGTAGACAAGCTGATGCTTAAACTTAAAGACTTAATCGAAGACAAAACGCTCAACGCCCAGAAACATTGGTTTATTGTTTATAAGGTTTTCTTCAACAAGAATTGGCTGAAGAAGTCAACTCAGCGTCTTTTCATTGACCAGATCAATTCTGCATTCAGTACCTTACTAAAATGTTCTACGGCCGATTTTCATGAGATAAATTCTTATTTCAAGCAAAATGACTATAATGAATGGACACTTGCTGATTGTGATGCGCCACAATGTTGTGACATTTACAGAGAGATTGCTGACAAGTTGGATGATGAATTTCAAGACGCCAAGTATGCTAAGCCGGGAACGGTGATAAATACAAAAAGAGTGGAAAAGTTCAGATAGTATCCCCCAATAGTATCCCCTAAAAATATAAACTATATCCCCCACATCCCCCAAACGGATTCGTGGAGGATTTTTTTTGCTTTTACGTTTGGAAATCATTATATCTTTGCAGCGTCGAAGAAACAAGACAACGCTGAAATGGTTTGGTGCTCTTGAAAACCTCTTCGTACATTATATAATATGTATACTCAGATTATGAGAGTGGTGCAGCAGGGCGAGACCTTCGCTGTGCAGAGTCAGAAAAGTGAGAACGGACAGATGATGAAATGCAACATCGTTCTCCAGGAGATGGGCGGCAAGTATGAGAACCAGTACGCTGCGGCAATGCTCGGCAATATGGCGCAATGTAAGTATGCTCCGGGCGAGCTGGTGGCGGTAACGCTCCGCTTTACTACCCATGAGCACAATGGTCAGGTTTATCAGGATATTCTGGTTACGGACATTGAAAAGGTAAAAGGGTAAAAAAGTAAAAAGGTAAAAAGTAAAACTGAGTTGAAACAGAGGAGGATTTTCCATGGTAAAGCGCGCAACAATCCGGATGTTTCTTCTCCTAAAATTCAATTCAGATTATGGTTAAGAAAGTAAACAAGGTTCAGAACAATGCTCAGAATAATGTTCAGAACCAGCAGGTGAATAATAACGGCTGCCAGCATGTGCAGTTGGGTGGAATGGCTTACTATGATGCTAAGCAGTATTTCCTCTTCAGTCCTCAGGAATCGGGGGTGAATAAGGTTCCTCGATTCCGTTCGATGGGTGTGGCTCAGCAAATGCCTGACGGAACATTTGATTTCGTAGTGCAGCACCGCCTCAGAACTCAGTCGGAACTGATTAAGAAACTGGCGCATGGTCGTGTGAGCAAGACCAAGGATGGTGCTGTTCAGCTTACCTTAAAGGTGTTCTGTCATGAGGGAATCAACATCTCCCAAACGCTGGCTGTTGAGGCAGCTGAAGGTGCTGATGCGGTAGTGGATTACCAACTGAAACATTAGGATTTTGTATTCAACTTAAAACGATAAGTAGAAACAGATAGATGAGTTGTTATTTAATAAAGGTGGAGAATGGGCACAAGGTTGCCCGCTCCATCACCTCGGAAGAGGAGTATAAGCAGCTGCGTGGAAGCAATGAGCAGAAGGCGAATCTTCGTCTGGCTCGTGCCGGAAACGATGCTGCGAAACGGAGACTGGTGCAGTTTAATTATTCCGGCCATTATCCGCAAGGGGTGGTGAAGGGGATGAAACTGCCAAGCGGTGCTTTCGGGTTTGATATGGATGAGCCGGAGGCTTTTGCCAAGGCTGCCAAGCTGCTGCTGAAGGAACCGGACAAGTACGGACTGCTGATGCTGGAACGCAGTGCACGACAAGGCGGACATGCGGTGTTTGAACGCGAAAAGGGCAAGACGGTTCTGGAGAATCAGGTGAGGATTGCTACGATGCTCAAGTGCGAAATGGATACTTCGGCTCACGATATTAATCGGGTTTACTTCACTACCACATCGGATGGCGAAGATCTGCTCTTCCTTTCGCCACGACTCTTCAAGGATGCTTACGATGAGGCTGCTGTGGCTGCTGAAGGGAAAGTTCTAGAAGAAAGAGAACGGTACGGACAAGAGGAATTGCCGGAAGGGGCGCACAAGGCAAACAAGCACTTTATGCCTTGGTTGGAAGAAATCAAGAAGAATACTCAGGGGAGTTTTAAGAGTCAAGAATTAGAGAATTCGAGAATTTCTTCTCAGAAAGGTTCTCAAGGGGTTTTAAAAGGTCAAGAATTTAAGAATTCGAGAATTTCTTCTTCTGCTGCTTCATCTGCTGCTTCATCCGCTTCACCTTCTGCTGCTTCATCCGCTTCAACTACTTCTGCTGCTCAGGACAATTATCTCGGGATTCCTTATGGGGAAATCATTAAGAAGTGGTGGCAGATGTATAATGATGGGCAGGAACCGATGCGCTCCAACCGCAATACGCTGACCTTCGAACTGGCTGTGAACCTGCGCCACATCTGTGGTTTTGACCGCAATCTGCTGGCTCAGATTATTCCCTGCTACGATGGGTTTCCCGAACAGGAAAAGATGGCTTGCATCAACTCGGCATTGAACGAGAAAATCACGCAAATGCCTAAGCGACTGAAGGATGTGCTCTCTGCCATCCGTCAGGAACGAATGAAGCAAGGAAATGCAGGTGGTGGTTCGGCGGCTGACAATGAGGCGCTGGTAAATGCGCTGGACGAGGCTAACGCCAAGGATGATCTGTTCTATTATAATGCGCTGCCTAAGTTGCCGCAAGGCATTCGGGACTCTATCAGCGCTGTTGGTCCGGCATTGGCGCTGCCTGTAATCACAGCCATCTGTCCTGCCATCGGAATGCTCGCAACGGGCGTGAAGGTTTCCGTTCACGGCAAGATGAACTCGCTGAACCTCATCTCCTACATTGCCGGTGATTTTGCATCTGGCAAGGGAAGTATTGACCCCGTGATTGACGCATGGACTTCGGAAGTGAAGGAAATGGACAAAATGTATCAGCAGAAGGAGGATGAATGGCGAGCCAAGAAACGTGCAGCCAAGAACAAGAAGGAGCAGCCGGAAGAGCCGAAACTGCCTGTAAGATGCTTGACACTGAACAATACGGTGGCAAATCTGGCTGAACGACTGGCGAACACGGAAGGCAAGCACGCCTTCTCGTTTACTCCGGAAGCTGACACCGTAGCGCAGAAGTGGAAATCGGCGATGAGCGACTTTTCAGTCATGTTGAGACAGGCTTACGACGGAACAAGCTATGAGCGTGAAGCAAGAAGTGCAGATGCAGTGAATGTTCATATAGACAGACTGTTATGGAACGTGGTGATGTGTGGAACGCCTGATGCGCTCTATCGAGTGGTAAGCAATTATACAGATGGTTTCCAGAGCCGTATCATCGTGGCAAAAACGCCCGATAATACCTTCACTCCACTTTCTGACAACATGTATGTAATGAACGAACGTCAGCGCGACCGCATCATTCAGATTGCTCATCTTCTGCCTTTGCTGACCGGTGAGGTGGTTCTGCCCAAGCTGGAGGATAAAGGTAGGGAATGGCTGGAACAGGTAAGACTCGAAACGATGAAAAATGACGACAAGGTGAAAGCCCGTCAGCGTTTCCGTATCTGTCCAACCACCATGAGAATGATGACCTGCATCATGCTCTGCAAGGTACTGGAAACGCTGATTCAGAAGCACGGTTTCAATGGAGCCGAGAAGCAGCTGAAGGAGTCGCCTGATTTGTGGAAGGGAATGCTTGTGAAGATGCAGACGCCAGCCATGCTGAATGTCTTTGATGTGCTGGCTGACTATCAGTTGGATAATGCGCTCTACTTCTTCCGCAGCCGTATCGAAGAGGCTTTCTCATCAAAGAATTACTGCGGTCAGTCGCCCTACGATCGTATTCATAGAGGTAAGAATGATTCTATCTTCGAACGTCTGGACGTAACTTTCACCTTTGAGCAGGCAGAGCAGCAGAGCGTTGCTGTAAAGGGCGCAACTGCTACCCATGAGACGGTAAGGCAGATGCTGAAGAACTGGAAACGTCAAGGTTTGATTAGTATCTTGCCAGACAAGCATTATCAGAAAGTTACTTCTATCTTATAAAAATCCGGTCATTTCCGGTCATGGTCATTTCCGGTCATTTTGGTTTCCGATTCTGAAATCAGCCTTAATGACCGGCCTTGACCTAAGATTCAAATATTCATTACCAATTATTAATTGTAAATTATCATGCATATTTGTATATTTCGCCGCCGTTTCACTCCATGGGGAGTAGATGGCACAATGGTTATTAACGGTAAGTTTTTCTGCGGAACATTGGAGCGTCCTCAGGGCTATCTGAAAGCTGATGCTTACAGACTGGCACTTGTGCCGGTTTCCAACCCGAAGTTTCTGAGGGATGATGAGAAGAGCAGAATCATGCCTGTCATTCTGAAGGAAAACGGCAGAGTTCCGAAGACAATCTTGCGCAAGCCGTTCTTCGTTCCCGGCAATGGTCCTTATAAATTAATGTATGGCAGCATCATTCTGGGCAGATCCTACATTTCGGGACTTGTGCTTCATTCTGAGGAATACTTCTCGGAGTTTTGCGAGAAGGTGGATGAAGCAATCAGGAACAGGGAGCACATCACGCTTGTTATCAGAGACTGGGGCTTTGATGCGATTCCGCTTAAGTATTTATCTCTTTTCCAATCATCTGAAAAATCAATATCATGCGTAAGATAAAGGAAATCATCATTCATTGCAGTGCGACCAAGGAAGGTCGCAACTTCACCGTAGCGGATATTGACCGCTGGCACCGGGAGCGCGGAATGCGCTGCATAGGTTATCATTTCGTGATTTATCGTGACGGCAGCATTCATGTAGGCCGTGCGATAGAGGAGGTTGGCGCCCATTGCAAGGGCCATAATTCCATCAGTATAGGCGTCTGCTACATCGGCGGCTTATCAAAGAAAGGCAAGCCGAAGGATACAAGAACCCGAGACCAGAAAGCGGCAATGCGCTCGCTCATCGAGCAGCTGAAGGAGGAATATCCATTAGCCACGATTCATGGTCATAATGAATTTGCCAACAAAGCCTGTCCCTGCTTTAATGTAAAGAAGGAGTGGGGGAAGGAGTAAACACAAAAATAGCGGATCTGTCACAGACCCGCTATTTCCTATCATTTAAAATTTTTAAACAATGTTTATTGTTAATTTTATTGTCTTATACAATGCCCTGAGCCATCATAGCCTTAGCTACCTTCAGGAAGCCGGCTACGTTTGCAC
>ERZ1034871.1620-NODE-1620-length-10813-cov-14.530954_pt1 | contig 10813 bp, 10 predicted proteins | sample MGYA00520631_ERZ1034871 | MGnify/ENA primary metagenome ERZ1034871 (study PRJEB33766, sample SAMN09781721) | gut metagenome | biome: gut microbiome | host: Homo sapiens | place: Madagascar | study: EMG produced TPA metagenomics assembly of the PRJNA485056 data...
GACCATACTTAGCTGTGAACTTAGCTGTAACATCCTCAACGAACTTGTCGTAGATATCGTCCTTTACTAAGTTGATGGTGCAGCCACCGAAGCCACCACCCATGATACGGCTACCAGTAACACCGTTCTCCTTGGCAACATCGTTCAAGAAGTCGAGTTCCTCGCAGCTTACCTCATATTCCTTGCTCAAACCGTGGTGAGTCTCGTACATCTTCTGACCTACTGTCTCGTAGTCGCCCTTCTCAAGAGCATCGCAGACTGCCAATACGCGGTCCTTCTCGCCCAATACGAAGTGAGCGCGGCTGTAATCCTCTTCGCCAACTTCTGCGCGAACTTCCTCCAGCTGCTCCCATGTGCAATCGCGGAGAGTTTCAAACTTAGCCTCTGGGTGCTTAGCAGCGATGTGCTTAACCACGTTCTCGCAAGAGTTACGACGGTCGTTGTATGGAGAACCAGCCAACTCGTGCTTAACCTTAGAGTTAACCAGGCAGAGCTTGTAACCCTTAGGCTCGAATGGGAAGTACTCGAACTCACGGCTGTTGCAGTCGAGACGCATCAACTTGCCCTCCTTGCCGAATACAGAAGCAAACTGGTCCATAATACCGCAGTTTACACCTACGTACTTGTGCTCAGTAGCCTGACCAGCGAGAACGAGATCCCACTTAGAAACTTTGTTGTCACCGAAGAGGTCGTTCAAAGCGAAAGCAAAGCAGCTCTCAAGAGCAGCAGAAGAAGACATACCTGCACCGAGAGGCACATCACCATAGAATGCTGCATTGAAACCTTTAACGTCAACGCCCAAAGCCTTCATTTCCTGGCAGATACCATAGATGTAGCGTGCCCATGAAGCGCGAGGACCCTCTGGGTCATTTACCTTGAACTCAACGCGGTCCTTCAAGTCGATAGAGTAGAGCATAACTGTATCTGTTCCGTTAGGACGAATCTCAGCCATAATGCCCTTGTCAACTGCACCTGGGAATACGAATCCACCATTATAGTCAGTGTGCTCGCCAATCAGGTTAATACGACCTGGTGACATATAGATGTTACCTGTTTTACCATCAAAGTGCTTGATAAAGCGGCTTCTTACTTTTTCAATATCCATAATTGCTGTAGTTTAAAAAGTTATTATTAAAGTTTTGATTATCATTTTGTTACCCCAGAGTAGTAAAAGCATTACTTTACTCGGGGGTAAGTTGTTTCGAAGATTACTCTACAGGGATGTCCTTGTTGACATTCTTGCAACCTACGAGCGCATAGAAAAGAATGTATGCGATCATGGCGATGACAACCCAGTAAGATGCGATAGGGCCAACAGCCTTAGCAACAGCATCCTGGATGAGAGGCATTACACCACCACCAACTACCATCATCATGAAGATACCTGATGCCTGAGCTGTGTATTTGCCAAGACCCTCAACGGCAAGGTTGAAGATTCCACCCCACATGATAGAAGTACACAAACCGCAGATGGCGATGAGCACACACTTGGTAGGGATTGTAAATGCTACAACGCCAGTACCGTGGTCGTCGAGCTTGAGAAGGCTTGCAATCTCTGAATCACCTGCCAAAGAGAAGTTCAATGTGTTTGCCTCTGGCAAGAAGATGGCTGTGAGCAACAGGAGGATAGCTACTGATGATACTACTATCATCTGTGTCTTGGTAGAAATGGCACCGCTGATGAATGAGCTGAGGAATCGGCCGCACATCATGAGTAACCAGTAAACTGCAGCGAAAGCACCACCTACAGAAGCAGCACCTGTAAAGTCCATGCTACTGATGTAGAAGATAAGCTGAGCAGGAATACCAATCTCAACACCTACATAGAAGAAGATACCGATGACACCGAGTACGCAGTGACGGAAAGACCAAGGACTGTGGTCGTACTGTACATTCTCCTTCTTGATGTTTGGCTCAGGAATAGCAACGAACCAGATGATGAAGAAGGCTGCGATGAATACTGCCATACCGATGAAGAGGAGAGGAGCAACGTCGCTCATACTGGTGTTGGCTGTAACTGTACCTACGAGCACACCTGCCAACAATGGGGTAAGAGTACCACTCAATGAGTTCAATGTACCACCAATCTGAATGAGCTGGTTACCACGGTTACCACCGCCACCGAGCAAGTTCAACATTGGGTTTACCACCGTGTTAAGCATACATACGCAGAAACCGCAGATGAATGCACCCAACAGATAAATGATCAGGTTGAGGCAAACGGCGCCTGAACTGAGTGTAAAGACTGGGATGTCGTCACCGAAGATACTTGATAAGTACTGAATCATCAAACCGATTGTACCGACAGCAAGTGCGATCAATGCAGTTTTCTTGTAACCCTTGTTTTCAATCATCTTGCCGGCAGGAATACCCATGAAGAGGTAAGCGGCAAAGTTCATGAAGTTACCCATCATGGCTGCCCAAGAGTACTTAAAGCCCCAGATGTTGCCAAAAGGTGCTCCCATGTTAGTTACAAACGAAATCATTGCAAAGATAAAACACATCGTAATGATTGCAATGATGCGACCGTTGTTGTTTCCAATTTTTTGTTCCATTGTTTAATTTTGATAGTTGATATTTTATTGTTATGTTTAATTTTTTTTGCGTTTTATAGCCGGTTTACCCGTGTTGTGCTTACTCAAGTTGTTTTACCGCAAAAAGGAGCAACTGCCTCTGCATGAATTGTTTAGAGGCAGCAACTCCTAATATTGTATGAAAGATTTTTATTTCTCTACGCCAAACTTATAGATTGTTTTCTGGGTGTATGTCTCACCTGGATTCAATCGGCAACTTGGGAAGTAAGGATGGTTAGGTGTATCTGGGAACTTCTGTGCCTCGAAGCATACTGCGCTGCGGCGTGGGAAGGTTGCACCATGCTGACCCTTGATGCCTGCCAGGAAGTTACCTGTGTACATCTGCAGACCTGGCTCTGTGGTGTAAACCTCCATGGTACGACAGCTAACTGGATCTTTGATGCGAGCAGCAAAGCTCAACTCGCCTTCTTCCTTCTTATTCAATACATAGTTGTGGTCGTAACCCGAACCATTCTTAATCTGCTCGTTGTCCGCGTTGATGTCCTGGCCGATTGGCTTTGGAGTGCGGAAATCGAATGGTGTACCCTCTACCTTCAGGATTTCACCTGTTGGGATAGACTCCTCATCTATAGGCAGATAGTAGTCTGCGTTAACCTGACAGATGATGTTGTCGATGGTTGGAGTTGGGTTAGCAATTCCCTGGATAGAGAAGAATGCGTGGTGGGTCAGGTTGCAGATGGTCATCTTGTTGGTTGTAGCCTGATACTTGATGACGAATTCGTTGTCTTCAGTTAAGGTGTAAGCTACCCAAACTGTAAGCTCTCCTGAGAATCCTTCCTCGCCGTATGGGCTGGTGTACTTCAATACTACGGCATTGTCGCTCATGCGAGTTGCATCCCAAACGTGTGCGTGGAATCCAGTAGGACCTCCATGCAAGTGGTTCTTGCCATCGTTGCATGCCAACTGATACTCCTTGCCATGAAGGGTAAACTTACCCTCCTTGATGCGATTACCGTAACGACCGATGAGGACGCTCAAGAAAGGCTCAGGCGAGTTGATGACATCCTGGATGTTGTCGTGACCCTGAATGAGGTTGGCGTAGTTGCCGTCCTTGTCAGGCATCATAATTGCAACAACAGCACCACCGTAGTTAGTCACAGCAATCTCGTTGCCCTGCTTGTTTCTCAACACGAAGAGATCAGTCTTCTTTCCGTTCACTGTGGTCTGAAAATCTTCTCTTTTCAAACCACACTTGTTAACTGGTTCTGTATTCATAATATGTCATTTTTTTAGTTACTCTACTTTATGTTCTAAAGTAATCTACTGCAAAGTAACTAAAAAAAAATGAATGTGACAAATTATTTAGCAATTATTTGATTTAAAAAAACTAAAAATTTTCAGGAGAGCAAATCTGCCACTACGTAACTTGAACCGCCAACGAAGACGAAATCGTTATTTTTCGCATTTTCTTTTGCTGCTTTATATGCTTCTTTTACAGAATGATACACATTTCCGTGCAAGTCATACTCTAATGCGAAGTCTCTCAGTTTCGCCACAGGGATGGCTCTTTTGGTAGAAGGCTGCGTCCAGTAGTATTTTACCCCGTTTTTGAGCTGTTGACTCAAAAGTTGCAAAACGTGTGTCACATCCTTGTCGTCAACCATGCCGAAGACGATGTGCTTGGTCTCTGCCTTCACACTCTTGATTTGTGGAGCCAGATAGTTCCAACCAGCCAGATTATGCCCCGTATCGCAGATGGTGAGAGGTGCATCATTGAGCTTCTCCCATCTGCCGCGGAGTCCGGTCAGTTCACAAACCTGGGCGAAGCCTTTTCTGATGGCAGCGTTGCCGATAGTAGTGTTCTGTCGGAGGATGCTGAGTGCTGCAAGGATGGTTTTCTTGTTGCGTTCCTGGTAGGAGCCCTTCAGTTCCATCTCTATATGGCTTTCCATCTCTGTATCCTGCGCAGAGAAATCCTGCGCAAAGAGGATAGGAGCCTGCATCTCCTTCGCCTTCTCTTCAAACACAGGGCGGGTTGCTTCAAGATATTCGCCTACAACCACTGGCACGTGTGGCTTGATGATGCCTGCTTTCTCGCCGGCAATCTCTGCCAGCGTGTTGCCCAGAAACTGGGTATGGTCGAAACTGATGTTGGTGATGATGGAAAGCATTGGGGTGATGATGTTGGTGCAGTCGAGTCTGCCGCCCAGTCCTACCTCGATTACGGCGTAATCTACCTTCTGCTCGGCAAAGTATTTCAAAGCCATGGCAGTGGTCAGTTCGAAGAAGGATGGATGGAGGGGTTCGAAGAAGCTTCGGTTCTGCTCTACGAAGTCGATGACATACTGCTCCGGAACGCATTCGCCGTTAACTCGGATGCGCTCTCTGAAATCTACGAGATGAGGGGAGGTGTAGAGACCTACCTTGTATCCCTGACTCTGCAGGATGGCGGCGATGGTATGAGAGCAGGAACCCTTGCCATTGGTTCCGGCAATATGGATGGTCTTGTATTGGCGATGGGGATGTCCGAAGTGTTCGTCCAGGGCATGGGTGGTTTGAAGGCCTGGCTTGTATGCTTTGGCTCCAATCTTTTCGAACACTGGGGTGCTGTTAAAAAGGTATTCTGTTGTCTCTTGATAATTCATGAGCTATATATTAATGTATGAGATGAAAAAAGGCAATCTCATCACCGGCGATAGCCAATGCATGAGATTGCCAGTATTAATACTAAAAACTACAACTTCCGTTTTTACTTGAACAGGTTCTTGATGCTGTCGAAGATTGACTTCTTGTCAGCATTATCAGCCTTGAAGTTCTCGCATTCCTTGAACTTCTTCACCAGTTCCTTCTCCTCCTTGTTCAGAGTCTTAGGAATGTAGACGGTGATGTTGACGATGATGTCGCCTCTTCCGTAACCATATCCCTTGATGGCCGGCATTCCCTTGCCGCGAAGACGAAGCTGCTTGCCTGGCTGAGTTCCCGGTTCTATTTTGATGGTGGTCTTGCCTTCGAGTGTCGGAATCTCTATCTCGCCGCCAAGAACGGCTGTCGAGAAGTCGAGCACGAGATTGTAATAGAGATCCTTGTCCTGGCGTTCAAACTGCTCGCTCTTTTCCACGCGTACAATCACCTGCAGGTCGCCGTTCACGCCATTGTGCTTGCCGGCACCACCCTTGCCAGGAACCGTGACAACCATTCCGTCGTCAACACCTGCCGGGATGTTTACCTCTACTACTTCCTCGCCGGCAACGATACCCTCGCCACCGCAAGCCTTACACTTGTTCTTGATTACATGGCCTTCGCCGCCGCAAGTAGGGCAGGCTGCCTGGGTCTGCATGGTTCCGAACATAGAGCGAACCGTGCGTACGGTGTAACCCGTGCCGTGACAGGTAGGACAGGTTTCTGGCTGAGAACCAGCCTCGCAGCCCGAACCGTGACAAGCCGTACAGGTCACGTCCTTGCGAATCTTAAACTTCTTGGTGCATCCTGTGAAGGCTTCCTGCAGGGTGAGCTTAGCCTGAACGCGCAGGTCTCTTCCCTGATATTGCTGTGGCTGAGCGCCACCGCCTCCAAAGCCACCGCCGAATCCGCTGAATCCCCCGTGTCCGCCGAAGATGTCGCCAAACATAGAGAAGATGTCATTCATGTCCATGCTGGCTCCACCACCGAATCCGCCGCCGAATCCGCCCTGAGGACCGTTGAATCCAAACTGGTCGTACTGCTGACGCTTCTGAGGGTCGTGCAGAACCTCGTAAGCCTCGGCAGCTTCCTTGAACTTTTCTTCCGCCTCCTTGTCGCCAGGGTTGCGGTCAGGGTGATACTTGATGGCTATCTTGCGGTAAGCCTTCTTGATTTCGTCTTCTGATGCCTGCTTATCTACGCCAAGCACCTCATAATAGTCTCTCTTAGCCATTGCTAATTCTTTATTCTAATAATGATGTTTCTTGAATGATATTCTCCTCCTTGATGATGGATAAACTGAAGCCAATCAAATTATAGACAATTAAATCACGAAGATGATTGGCTCTCAGATTACTGACCTACGGCAACCTTGGCGTGACGAATCACTTTATCGTTGAGGGTGTAACCAGTCTGTACGCAGTCTATTACCTTGCCCTTCTTGTCGTCGCCCATTCCTGGTACCATGGCGATGGCCTCGTGGAAATCCACATCGAAATCCTTGTCGGCAGTTTCAATCTTCTTCACGCCAAGACCCTCAAGTGTCTTTACGAACTTATTGAAAATCATCTGTACGCCTTCCTTGATGACCTTAGGGTCCTCGCTCTTGTCGGCGAGTGCACGCTCAAAGTCGTCGAGAACAGGGAGGATGGCAGAAATGGTCTTCTCGCCGCCGTTGAGGATAAGGTCTGCCTTCTCCTTCATAGTGCGCTTGCGGTAGTTCTCAAATTCTGCAGTCTTGTAGAGCAGCGTCTTCTTGAGTTCTTCCACTTCCTGCTGAGCCTTGGTCAATGGGTCAACCTCAGCGTTCTCTGCCTTGTTGTCAGCGTTCTCTGCCTTGTTGTCAGCCTTAGCCGACTCATTGTCAGTTCCAGCTTCCTGCTCTTCGGCATTTGCCTCGGCATTATTCTCGTTTTGAGTAGCGTTCTGCTCAGCGTTCTCGTTAAGAACCTGCTCCTGAGCGTTACTGTCTTCAACTTTTATATTCTTTTCTTGTGACATAGTCTTAAATTTTTTAAACATGATTATTTTTTATTAGGTGTTTAACAAAGAGTGTGCCAATCCGATTCGCATCAGATTGGCACTCTCTCTATATAAATAAATATGTGTATTCTGGTTACTGTTGCACGCCATACATCTTAGCCTTCTGCTCCTTGATGGCCTCATCGTAGATATACTCGTCGTAAGACATGAGCTTGTCGATGGTTCCAGATGGAGTGAGCTCGATGATGCGGTTTGCCACGGTGTTGATGAACTCATGGTCATGGCTGGCAAAGAGGATGTTGCCTCTGAAAGCCACCAGGTTGTTGTTGAATGCCTGGATACTCTCCAAGTCCAGGTGGTTGGTAGGAGTATCGAGAATCAGACAGTTGGCGTTCTGCAACTGCATGCGGGCAATCATACATCTCATCTTCTCACCTCCTGAGAGCACGTTCACCTTCTTCAACACTTCCTCGCCGCTGAAGAGCATTCTTCCCAGGTAGCCCTTCATGGCTACCTCGTTGCCTGGACCATACTGGCTCAGCCAATCTACCAGGTTCATGTCGCTCTGGAAGAACTCGGTGTTGTCGAGTGGGAGGTAAGCCGTGGTGATTGTAACACCCCACTTATACTCACCTGCGTCAGCCTTGCGGTTGCCGTTGATGATCTCGAAGAGCGCAGTCATCGCCTTAGGGTTATGAGAGAGGAATACCACCTTCTCGCCCTTCTCGATGTTGAAGTTTACATTGTCGAAGAGCACTGTTCCGTCCTCATCGCAAGCCTTCAAGCCCTCAACCTCCAGAATCTGGTTGCCTGGTTCACGGTCCATCTGGAAGATGATGCCTGGGTACTTACGGCTAGATGGGCGGATTTCCTCAACATTCAGCTTCTCCAACATCTTCTTGCGGGATGTGGTCTGCTTACTCTTAGCCACATTGGCAGAGAATCGGCGGATGAACTCCTCCAACTGCTTCTTCTTCTCCTCAGCCTTCATCTTCTGGTTCTGAGCCTGGCGGAGAGCCAACTGAGAACTCTCGTACCAGAAAGAGTAGTTACCGGCGAACATGGTTACCTTACCGAAGTCGATATCCACGGTCTGTGTACTGACAGCATCGAGGAAGTGACGGTCGTGAGAAACCACGAGAACAGTCTGCTCGATGTTGCTGAGGTATTCCTCCAACCACTCTACGGTGTCGAGGTCGAGGTCGTTGGTAGGCTCATCGAGGAGGAGGTTGTCAGGGTTGCCGAAGAGAGCCTTCGCCAACATCACGCGCACCTTCTCAGTATTGGAAAGCTCACCTACCAACTTGTCGTGCTGCTCTTCCTTCACGCCGAGGTTCTGGAGAAGCTGGGCAGCGTTGCTCTCAGCCTCCCAACCATTCATCTCAGCGAACTTCAGCTCCAAGTCGGCGGCACGGTTGCCATCTTCCTCAGTCATCTCTGGCTTGGCATAGAGGCGCTCACGCTCCTTCATATTCTCCCAGAGAGGTTGATGACCCATCAAGACGGTGTCCATCACACGGAACTCATCATATTTGAAGTGATCCTGCTCCAAGACAGAAAGGCGCTCGCCTGGACCCATTTCCACGCTACCCTTGTTAGGCTCCAAGTCTCCGCTGATAGCTCTGAGCAGAGTTGACTTGCCGGCACCGTTGGCACCGATGATACCATAAATGTTACCATGAGTGAACTTGAGGTTCACGTCCTTGTAGAGGACTCTCTTTCCGAATTGGATTGCAAGATTTGTTACTGTTATCATTACTACGTATTACCTTAATATTATTAATTTTAGGCTGCAAAGTTACGAAAAATATTCGGGAAACGCAAATTTAGAGCAAAAAACAAGCAGATATTGCAATAAAACGTGCTATATATTTGGCAGTTAGGGCAAAAAACACTACTTTTGCACTATCATGAGACCAAAGAACAACAATTATCATCAACAGCATGAGTACGACCATTATACGGTCGGAAAGCCAGCTCCCTTGTTGGAGTGGTTGCTCGCCAACATCAAGGGCGAGAGCAAGACGAAGATCAAGCAGACCCTCCAGGGGCGTGGCATCAAGGTGGATGGCAAGACTGTCACCCAGTTCGACTATGCCTTGCGTCCTGGCATGAAGGTGTCGGTGAGCAAGTCGAAGAAGAATAACAATGGATTCAAGAGTAGATATATCAAGATCGTCTATGAGGACAGATACATCGTGGTGATAGAGAAGAACGTCGGCATCCTGAGCATGGCGGCGGGTCATTCCGCACTCAATGTCAAGACCGTGCTCGACGACTATTTCCATAAGACTCGCCAGAACTGTCAGGCTCACGTGGTGCATCGCCTCGACCGTGATACATCGGGGTTGATGATTTACGCCAAGGACAAGCAGACGGAACTTGCCCTGGAGAATGATTGGCATCACAATGTCTATGACCGCCGATATGTGGCTGTGGTGTCGGGCGAGATGGAAGAGGACGAGGGAACGATAGCCAACTGGCTGAAGGACAACAAGGCGTATATCACCTATAGCAGTCCTACTGACAATGGCGGTAAGTATGCTGTCACTCACTTCCATACGCTGGATCGCTCTACCGAGCATTCATTGGTGGAGTTCCGCCTGGAGACGGGACGCAAGAACCAGATTCGTGTGCATACTGCCGATATGGGGCATCCTGTGTGTGGTGACATCAAGTATGGCAATGGCGATGATCCTTGCCATCGACTTTGCCTCCATGCCTATGTGCTCTGTTTCTATCATCCAGTGACGCATCAGCCAATGGAGTTTGAGACACCGATACCTACGGAGTTCCGCCGCCTTTTCAAGTAATTATTTAGTAAAAGTAAAGTTTTCTATTATGGGAGATTTTGGATATTACATTTTCGCCTTGGTGGTGCTCATCGTAGGCTTCTTGGTTGTCAAGAAGGTGGCTACCTGTCTGATTAAAACAGTGGTAACCGTCATCGTATTAGCGATTCTTGCTGGAATTTATTGGCTATATATAGCATAAGTTATCCCAGTTGTCATGTTGGGGAAGCATGGCAACTGGGATTTTTCTTCTCTGTTAGTCACAGAGAATTCTCTCTTAGTCATTCAGCTTTTTCTGTTAGTCACAGAGCAACCTTTGCTAGTCATTTGAATCGATGAACCCTATTTTGTATGTATGGTAACAGCCATTTGTTTTGAAAAAAAGATGCGCTGTGTTATTGAAGTTGCAAAGATATTTGGCGAGTTATTATGCTTTTCTTCCGAAAAGTTTGGTGATTTCGTTTTTTCGTCGTATATTTGCGGAGGAATTAATTAAAGGAGAAAATTATGGAGTATAAGTTGGTAAAATATAAATAGTAGAGAAGAAATGATAGCAGCTTATCGTAAGATGAAGCAGCGTAAAAAGGAGTGGATAGCAGAACAACAGCGAGATTTTCAGCGTATCCATGATTCTATAAATGCAGAAGCAATGGCTTATGGAAATGCTTGATTTAAGTCGATTGAATGTACTTTCGCCATATTCTTTTTGGTATATTGGAAAAACACGTATTCTTTTCTTGTTAAAAGAGGTGGTAAATCTGTAACATATCGGGGCTTCTGCATAATTCCGTGGATAAAAATGTTAAATTATACCTCTATTAGCAC
>ERZ1034871.1623-NODE-1623-length-10798-cov-6.115703_pt1 | contig 10798 bp, 9 predicted proteins | sample MGYA00520631_ERZ1034871 | MGnify/ENA primary metagenome ERZ1034871 (study PRJEB33766, sample SAMN09781721) | gut metagenome | biome: gut microbiome | host: Homo sapiens | place: Madagascar | study: EMG produced TPA metagenomics assembly of the PRJNA485056 data...
TCTTTGCATGGCTGCCGAAGATGTTTGGGAAAAGAGTTGTTGTTACCGTCCATGGCATTGATTGGCAGCGCGAGAAATGGCAATCAGGACTTGGTTCTAAGTTTATCCACCAAGGCGAAAAAAATGCTGCGAAATATGCGGACGAGGTCATTGTTCTGAGCAAAGGAGTGCAGGACTATTTTAAGGAAACTTATGGAAGAGAAACGCACTTTATCCCTAATGGCGTGAATAGGCCGCAGATTCGGGAAGCAAAGCTAATCACGGATCATTTTGGACTGGAGAAAGATTCCTACATATTATTCCTCGGTCGTCTGGTGCCAGAAAAGGGTATTCGATATCTGGTTGAGGCCTTCAAGAATGTTAAGACGGATAAAAAGCTGGTCATCGCAGGCGGCTCCAGCGATACGGATTCCTTTATGGAGGAATTGAAAGACCTGGCGAAGGGCGACGATCGGATTCTCTTTACCGGGTTTGTGCAGGGAGCAATGCTGGATGAACTATACAGCAACGCTTACATCTACACGCTGCCGTCTGATCTGGAAGGAATGCCATTAAGTCTGCTGGAGGCAATGAGCTACGGCAACTGCTGTCTGGTATCCGATATTCCAGAATGTGCAGAGGTTGTGGAAGATAAGGCATTGATTTTCAAGAAGTCAGATGTAGAGGACTTGCGAGAAAAATTGCAAGATGCCTGTGACCATCCTGAACTGGTTATGAAAATGAAGAACCAGGCAGCTGACTTTATCTGCGAGAAATATAACTGGGATGAAGTTGTAAAGGAAACGATGAAACTGTACAGGAGAAAATAATAGATGAGAGTATTGATAATAAATAATCTCATCTAACAGAAACAGCAGATGATTTTATAAAAAGGACTTTAAGCATTATTACCTGCGTTTGGATGGAGCACTTTGGTTTATAAATAACACATTGGAAGTGCTTCAACTGAACAGAGGTGGTGAAATAGAACCAAAAGGGAAAATATATGAATAAACAGATTGCGGTAAAAACAAGAGAAAAATGGGTCGATGATGTAAAAGTCATTGCTTGTATATTGGTTGCACTAGGTCATTTATTTATGAGTATGGTGCAATCTGGCATTTTGCCAGATAGTAATCTACATGAATGGTTTATTACTACAATTTACTACTTCCATGTGCCGCTATTCTTTATTTGTAGTGGCTACCTTTATCAGAAGTACAGCAAGGTTGACAGTGTGGAAAGTTGGCACAGAAATGTGGCTAAAAAAGCTCTGGCGCTCGGCGTACCGTATGCCACTTTTACAACTGCTACTTGGATATTGAAAAAGGTATTTTCGAGTAGTGTTAACAATCAAATTGGTGGTCTGGGAGATACATTGTTCCTTCACCCAACAGCTCCGTACTGGTATCTGTACGCATTGTTCTTCATCTTTCTTGTTACGCCGACTTTTAACAGTGTGAAAGCAGTCGCAGTTGGATTGGTAGTTGCATTAGCTGCAAAAGGCCTAATTTTGACTGGGGGGGGGTACGGCGTTTACGCAGTATCAACAGTTCTCATAAACGAAATCTGGTTTGTGCTCGGTATGAGTATTTGTGCATTTAACGTGCAGCTGAAGGGCAGAAAAGTGCAAGGAACGATATGCGGATTGTTGTTTGTGATTTTGAGTGTGGTGGTGTATAAGACGGAAATTAGTGGTGGCGTGATTCCTTTCACAATGGGATTGCTGGCTTGTGTAGCTGTCATTTTGATGGTAGCGGGGGTTGAAAGAAGATTTGGCAGAGGCATGGATTTTCTTGCAAAATACACAATGCCGATTTTTCTGATGCACACGATGTTTGCAGCATCGACGAGAGCGGTTTTACTGAAGTTGGGTATCCGAAGTTCTGTGATTCATGTGATGCTGGGATTAGGAATTAGCTTTGTAGGTCCGATCGTTGCGGCTTGGATTATGAAGAAAACAAAGTGGTTGGAGTTCTTCCTGTATCCGAATAAATTTGTGAAGATAAGAAATTATCAAAAATTGTGATAGAGGCAGACATGGAATTAAAGAAAATCTACAACAAAGAAAAGAGAGCAATATGCGTATTATCGAGATAAATAAATTTTTGTTCAGAAACGGCGGAAGTGAGACGTACATATTTAAATTGGGTGAGGTGCTGGAGCAGCATGGACACGAGGTCCAGTACTTCGGTATGGAGCATGAAGGCCGCTGTGTGGGCAACCGGGTCAATGCTTATACACCTGATATGGACTTCCACGGTGGAAGTAAGCTGAGCAAGCTGACCTACCCGATCAAGACCATCTACAGCAAGGGAGCACGGGTGCAGCTGAGAAAAGTTCTGGACGACTTCAAGCCAGATGTCTGTCACCTGAACAACTTCAACTACCAGTTGACACCTTCCATCATCCTGGAAATCGTGAAGTGGCGCAAGGAGACCGGAAGAGATTGCAAGATCATCTTCACGGCACATGACTACCAGCTGGTCTGCCCGAACCACATGCTGAACAATCCGAACACGCACCAGAACTGTGAGAAGTGCCTCGGCGGTCATTTCGTGAACTGCATGAAAGGAAAATGCATCCACGGTTCCACGGCGAAGTCAGCCATTGGCATGATGGAAGCGGAGTTCTGGAAGTGGAAGGGTACCTATAAGTACATTGACACCATGATCTGCTGCTCGGAGTTCATGAAGAGCAAGATGGACAGCAACCCGCTGTTTGCTACTAAGACTGTGGCAATGCACAACTTCATCGACAAGGTGGAGTGGAAAGAAACGGAGAAGAAGGACTACGTCCTCTACTTTGGCCGCTTCTCTGAAGAAAAGGGCATCGGCACACTCATCAAGGTCTGCAAGGAACTGCCGGATGTACAGTTCATCTTCGCCGGCACCGGCCCGTTGGAAGAGACGGTAAATGGCATTAAGAACATCAAGAATGTTGGCTTCCAGAAAGGCGAGGCACTGGAAAAGCTCATCCGTGAGGCACGGTTCTCCATCTATCCGTCTGAGTGGTATGAGAACTGCCCGTTCTCTGTGATGGAATCCCAGATGTATGGCACACCGGTGCTGGGAGCGAACGTTGGTGGCATCCCGGAACTGATTCAGGTCGGCAAGACCGGCGAGCTGTTTGAGAGCGGCAATGCCAAAGATCTGAAGGAGAAGATCGAGAAGCTCTGGGGTGATAAGAAGCTATGTGCGGAGTACAGTGCGAACTGCAAGGACATCAGCTTCGATACTATCGATGAGTATTACGAGAAAATTATGAAAGTTTATAGATAAAAAGAGAGATAGAGGTATTAGAAAATGGCTAACAATAACGAAAAGAAACTGAATGGTACGGTCATCGTTACTTATCGCTGCAACGCTCGTTGCTCTATGTGCAACCGTTATAAAGCACCTTCCAAGCCGGAAGAGGAAATCAGCATTGAGACTATCAAGAAGTTGCCGAAGATGTACTTCACCAACATCACCGGCGGCGAGCCGTTCATCCGTACCGACCTGAAGGATATCGTGCGTGAATTGTACAAGAAGTCTGACCGTATCGTTATTTCCACGAACGGCTTCTTCACCGACCGTATCGTTGACCTGTGCAAGGAATTCCCGCAGATCGGTATTCGTATTTCTATCGAAGGTCTGGAGCAGACCAATAACGAGATCCGTGGTCTGCAGAACGGCTACCAGCGTGGTTATGGCACGCTGAAGAAGCTGCGTGAAATGGGCATGAAGGATGTCGGCTTTGGTATGACCGTTCAGGACAAGAACGCTCCTGACTTGGTTCCTCTGTACAAGATTTCCGATGAGATGGGCATGGAGTTTGCAACTGCTTCTCTGCACAACAGCTTCTACTTTGTTGAGGCCAAGAACATCATCCACGATCGTCCGATGGTTGCAAAGAACTTTGAGAATCTGGTCAATGAGCTGCTCCGTAGCAGCAGCCCGAAGAAGTGGTTCCGTGCATATTTTAACCACGGTCTGATCAACTACATCTATGGCCAGAAGCGTCTGCTGCCTTGCGACATGAGCTTCGATACCTTCTTTATCGACCCGTATGGCGATGTTATGCCTTGCAATGGTACCAAGGATAAAGAGGTCATGGGTAACCTGAACAATCAGACTTGGGATGAGTTGTGGAACAGCCCGGAAGCAGAGAAGGTTCGTGCTAAGGTTCGCTGCTGCGACCGTGACTGCTGGATGATTGGTTCTGTTTCTCCGGCTATGCACAAGTACATCTGGAAGCCTGCTACTTGGGTTCTGGTACATAAGTTCAAGGCTCTGTTCACTAAGCATCCGTACAGCATGTACGAGCTGAAGATATGCCGTGACTATCGTGATGGCAAGGTCACTAAGGAAGAACTGGACAAGTGCAGCACCTGCGACATGAACTGTGTGATCAACAACGGTCTGAGTGAAGCCTCTAAGGAGCAGCTGAAGCATAAGACCGGCGAGGAAATCGTTGATGCCGATATCGCACAGCAGATGGAGACGAAGTAATGAGTGGTCGATTGGATAGGACGACAACGAATTGCTGTAAAGGAATTGCAGCAATGGTTATTATGTTGCATCATATATCGTTTCGGCTATCAAATTTACCCGTATATGTGAAACCGATTTGGTACATTGCGTTTCCGATTGTTGGATTCTTTTTCTTTATGTCCGGCTATGGATTGACCTGTGGGTTACTGCAAAAGAAAAATTATCTTCAAGGGTTTCTGTCTAAAAGACTTTTGAATATTATTGCTCCCTATGTGATAGTCGCAATCACCTGGATAGGGCTAGAAATTATGGGGGGGGGCAAACACCTACAAGAGCAATTGCTGAAGCATTTACAATTCAATACATTCAACCGCTTTGGTTTATATGGGTGATTATAGCCGCATACATCGTATTCTATGCAGTGTTTAACCATACAGAAATCAATGTAGGAGCATATTGGGTTACGGCTATAACTATTGCTTATATCTTGATAAGTGCTTCTGTTAACCCACGAGATGAAATGTATGCATCTATTATTGGAATGCCTCTCGGTATCCTGTGGGCTGAACACGAGGAAAAAATAGATGCGTATTTTGAAACTGATTTTTTGAAAAAAGAAATTGTTGCGATTGCAGTATTTGCAATTCTGTTTATCGGAAGACTTATCTTAAGTGTAGCAGGTTTTGATAATCAATTGTTTCAGACGGTTCTTCGGAACGTTATCACAATTGCATTTATTGTTCCTTTGATTGAATTATTGAAAAAAGTGAAGGTACAGAAAAGGTTTCTGATTTGGTTAGGAACAATATCTTATGAAATTTATATCATCCATCCGTTTATTCTTTATTTCTTTGAAAAGGAGACAGCGGAAGGAAAACAAGTGGGTAACTTGGAAATTGTATTGTGGACGATTGGACTGACTCTACTTTTGTCAAGTGTGTTGAAGGTTGTCCAGGATAATTTAGTTAGAAAAGTGAGAACATAAAATGACAGTAACAGTTTTAACCCCTACCTTTAATCGGGGGGGGGGGCGATTACAAAGCCTCTGGGATTCACTGCAAAAGCAAACTGTAAAAGATTTTGAGTGGCTTGTAGTTGATGACGGAAGTACTGATAGTACGAAAAATCTAATTACTCAGTTACAAGAAAAAAGTGATTTTCCAATACGATATATCTATAAGAGTAATGGTGGAAAACACACTGCTTTAAATGTAGGAATACGGACCATTTGCAGCGAACTTACCTTTATAGTTGATTCAGATGACTGTGTGACAGATGATGCAGTTGAGTCGATACTGAAGATTCACAAGAAATACAGGTCACAAAACAATATCTGTGGATATGCGTTTCTCAGAGCGTTCCCTGATGGTAAAGTCAATGGCAAGAAGTTTGATGTCGATGAAAAAATAGGTTCCTATATCGATGTGCGCGTAAACGGTGATGATACCGGCGCAGATAAGGCAGAGGTATTCAAAACACATTGCTTGAAGGAATTCCCGTTTCCTGAATACCCGAATGAGAAATTCCTTGGGGAGGATCTTGTTTGGGTTAGAATGGCTAGAAAATATGAGATGGTACATATTAATAAAGCCATTTATGTCGGAAATTATCTTGAAGATGGATTAACCAATAATCGGCGTAAGCATAATATTGCTTCGCCAGTTGGGTGTATGCATCGAGCAGAGGAATTCATGGAGTCCGACTTAAAGACAAGATATAGAATCAAGGGTGGACTACAGTATATTGTATATGGGAGATTTGCGGGAGTCAAGATTTGCGACTTGATTCGCAAATCAAGACATAAAGTTCTTGCAACAGTGTGCATACCGGGTGGATTGTTCTTGTATTCACGATGGAATAAAGCACAGTAATTCGATTGATTAAGTGCCTAAATGTCTTCTGTCAGTAGATGATAGGAGATATTTAATGAAAGTACTTGTTATTAATCCGATTATGTACACATCGGAAACAAAAAATATAAAAAGAGCTGCATCAATAAAAGACACCATGATGTATGATTTTTGCTTGGCGTTCCATGAAATGGGTCATTCTGTAACGCTAGTTGGAGGAGAGCCATTCAAACCGACAAAAAGCGAAACATATCCATTTGAGGTACTGTGGTGGAAGTGTAAGTGCCAAAAAGTCTGCATGCCGCACTGCTTGCCGTTTATGCCAGAGACGTATCAGTATGTAAAACAACATCGTACAGAATATGATTTGATTATTACAAGCGAAGTATTCTCGCTGAATTCGTTGATGGCATATCGAGCTGCACCGGACAAGACAATTATCTGGCACGAACTTGCAAAGCATAATGCCATTATGAAGAAAATTCCCTCAAAGATCTGGTATGGAGTTATAGCAAGACTCTTCATGCGAAACGCAAAGGTTGTTGCGCGCTCAGTTGAGGCAAGGAACTTTGTGAAGAAATACTGCATGAACACGGATGTAAATGTAATCGATCATGGTGTCAACCTCGATAAGTTTAAAGCATCCACTGAGAAAGATAACAGTTTTGTGGTTTGTTCGCAACTGATTGAGCGAAAGAAAATCGATGGAATCCTTGAAAAGTTTGCCAAGTATCTGGATCAGTACAATGCTACATGCCGGTTATACATTATAGGCGAAGGGGAACTGAAGGAAAAACTTCAGAGTATGGCACAGACTCTGGGAATAGCTCCGAATGTAATTTTCACAGGAAAGATGACACACGATGAACTACTCCCGATTTTGTCTAAGTCAAAGGCGTTGCTCGTTAATACAGTGAAAGACAACAATATGATTTCCATCGTTGAAGCGATTGCGGTTGGAACGCCTATTGTTACAACAGACGTTCCGCTAAATTCTACATATATTAAGGAATATCAACTTGGCATTGCAAAGAAGCAGTGGGATGAATCCGATTTGAATGATGTGGTTTCTAACAGTGAAATGTATATTGAAAACTGCATGAAATACAGATACAAACTTTCTACAAAACAAAGGGTAGAACAATTTTTAGAGATAGAAAGAGAAAGGCTTGACGATGGAAAAAAGTAAAAAACAATATTTTAATGAAATAAATATAATGCGTGGAATGGCTGTACTTTGCGTCGTCATTGGACATTCTTTTAATCCGACACAAATGCCGACTATTTTGGGCTTTATAAAAAGTTTTGTTTATTGTTTTCATATGCCAGCTTTTTTCTTTATTAGTGGATTTCTTGAAGGCGAGAAAAAACGTAGCATTAGCGAAAAGAAACAAGCAATCGCAAAAAAAGCTAAGCGGCTGATGGTTCCGTATTTCTTTTTAACAGTGGTCACAGCCGTTCTTAAGCTATTATTTGGTGCATTTGCAAGGAATCCGCTTAATTATTCTACTCTTGCGGTAGATGTTTTAATTGGAAGAAATAATCCGAACGGCGGCCTATGGTTTTTGTACGCCCTGTTTGTTATTTCTATTTTTGGAATCCTATTTGATACTATAAATCGCACAACTTTAACGGGTACTATGTTTGTACTATATATGCTAAACACTGTTGTCTTCAAACAGTCTGGATATGTTGTTGGTTTTTTCCTTAGTTACGCATGGATTTACTTTATGGGTGGTGCTGTGAGAAAGCATCTTTATGAAAAAATAAAGAATTCCGAACTACTGATGTCGGTAAAAGGAATAGTGATAATAGCGGTTGTTTCTGTAGGATATATGATGCTTGCGTTTGTTAGGGTCTATAAGTCTCAGTCTTGGATTTTGGCAACCGCAGTAACCGTTATTGGTGTCTTTCTGCTTTTTGTTATTGCCGTGCAGATTGAACATTACCATTGCGGAGAAAAGTTATGGATGTTGCTAGGCGATTATGGAATGGATATATATATGATTGGGTATTATGTGCAACAAGCGATTTTTGTTGTATGTGGCAAAATCTTAGGATTTGATTATTTAGTATATGCTTGGATGATGCTGATTTTTGGATTGATTGCTCCGATTTTTCTGTCCAAATACGTCGTTAGAAAAAATCATATGCTTTCAACACTGATTCTTGGGAGGTGAAATGATGAATTATCTTATTTCTGCATATAGTGTGAATCCTTATAAGGGATCAGAGGATAGCATTGGTTGGAATTGGGTTTTGCAGTATGAGAAAAACTATAAAGAAGGCGACAGAATAATCCTTCTTACCAAGAAATTCAATGAGAAGGACACGAGAAGAGGTCTCAAAGAATTTAATATACAACATGTTGAATTGGTTATTGTAGATGTTCCTGACGCACTTAACTGGTTCAGAGAAAAGCATTCTGCTTTTCATCATATGTATTATATTTTATGGCAGCATTGGGCATGGCTTTGGGTTAAACACTCAGGAATTCATTTTGATGTAATCCATCATGTTACTATGAACGATTACAGGATTCCAAGTGAGATGTATAAGGCTAAAGGTGCAAAGGTGATTTGGGGACCAATGGGTGGTGCACAGGTCACACCTAAGCCATTGAAGGTCTATGAAAAAAATCAACTTGCTGCTGCATTTAGAGAATTTGTTAATAAAAGCTGTTCATGGAATCCATTTTATAGAAATGCCATCAAACAGTATAAGGCTATTTACTGTATTAATAAGGAAACACAAATTCAAATAGAAAAAATAGTTGGAAAAAGTGTTGAATTGCTGCCTGAATTGGCTCTGAGAGAAGAGTATAGAAATATTGATTATTTTAAACGAAATAATCAAACCTGCAAAATAGTTTTTGTCGGAAGGCTAATCGGAAAAAAAGGAATTGCATTTTTAGTCGATGCTTTAAGTTATATGCCAAATGATCTGTCTTGGGAATTGGATATATATGGAGATGGAGTAGATCGAGAAAGTATTGAAAATAAAATAGAAAATAGTGTTGTTGCAAATCATATAAACCTATTGGGAAATAGACCTTTGAATCAAATTTCGGAAGCTTATAAGACAGCAGATATTTTTGTTCTTCCTAGCTTGAGAGAAACAAGTGGTAATGTATTACTGGAAGCAATGGCATATGCAGTTCCCATTGTAGCGTTTGATACTAGCTTTAGCTCTATGTTAAAGGAACATGATTGTGGTATTTTTATAGATACAAACCAAAATATAGAAGCAATAAAGCGAGACTTTTGTTGTGCATTAACTAGACTGATTAAAGATGCTGGGTTGAGAGAACATCTCGGGTTGAATGGAAAGGACTTTGCAAATGCAAACTTGACTTGGGAACAAAAATTCAAACATATATATGCGAAATGAGACCAAGTAATAAAGGAGGGTGCGCATGAAAATATATAAAAGCACGGTTTTTCCATTAATAGTAATATTATCTTTAATATCTGCTGTGTTTTTAGTAGACTATGTTCCAATTCTGCAATACGCAGATGAGCTTGTGACGATTCTACTGTTGCCATATATGGTCTTAGGAACAATTAAAAGATGCACATACATAGATAAGTGTATTCGAAATATAATTTATCTTTTTGTATTAATAGGGCTGATCGGAATTGCTAGTACAGTCCTAAATAAAGTGCAGCCAGACAAGTTTGCAGTCTGTTTAGACATGCTTACCTTGTCGAAGATTATTATCTGTCCCATAGGAATGTATTTTTTATTGAATGAACACAATAGTAAAGAGATAATTAGAATATTAACACCTATGGCAAAGTTCTTCCTTTGGAGTGGACTGGCTTGTGCAGTTGTTTCACAATTTTTAAATATTGGAATGACAGAGTATGAGAGAAATGGCATCAAATCGTTTTACTTTATAGTTGGTTTTCAGCACTTGTTTTCAATTTTAGTTCTTTGTGCTTTGTTGATTATTTTGTCGAGGAAATACGATTTGAGGTACATTCTAATTGCAATAGTTCAAATGATACTCACTTTAAAAGGACCGTCAATTATTTGGTCAGTAACGATTCTGTTTATATTATACTATTTTAAAAGGGACCGAGAAAAGATTGATAAATGGGTGTATGTTGTGCTACTGCTGTTTTGCATTATTTTCGGACAATTTCAGATACAAAACTATTTTTTAAATGACACAGCACCTAGACTTGTTCTTTTTAATTATGGATTAAAAACGGCGTTAGCGTATTTTCCATTGGGTAGTGGTTTTGCGACGTATGGAAGTCCTGTTGCAGCAAGCTACTACTCGCCGTTATATCAGCTCTATGGGTTTAATAATAAGTATGGAATGAGTAAAACCGATACCTCTTTTTTAAATGATAATTATTGGCCTACTATAATTGGACAGTTCGGTTTTTTGGGTTTGATTATAGCACTTATAATATTTGTGAACTTTTTTTATTTTGTAATGAAATCGAATTTAAGGAAAGAATTAAAAGCAGTAACAATTTCGTG
>ERZ1034871.1636-NODE-1636-length-10706-cov-3.076143_pt1 | contig 10706 bp, 8 predicted proteins | sample MGYA00520631_ERZ1034871 | MGnify/ENA primary metagenome ERZ1034871 (study PRJEB33766, sample SAMN09781721) | gut metagenome | biome: gut microbiome | host: Homo sapiens | place: Madagascar | study: EMG produced TPA metagenomics assembly of the PRJNA485056 data...
GGATCCCTCGGCAGCGCTAAAGGTTGCTTGTGTGTCATTGGAGATTCGGATTCCGCCGCCCTCACCGTCCTGTGCCACGTTCGAGGCAACGATTCCCCCCGAGAGCGTGAAGTTAGCCCCTAGGCCCTTTGCCTGTCGCCCCACGTACAGGCCTCCGCCGGTCTCTTGGGAGAAGTTTCCCGTAATGTGTCCACCAGAGACAGAGAGCTTTGCCTGAGAGCTGTTGTTAACGATAGCGATACCGCCGCCGCCAATCAGACCCTGACCTCTTTGGTCATAGTTAGCGAGCACTCTGTTGTTTGTGATGTAGCCACCGCTTATATTGACGGTGGCGCCAACGGCGTAGACACCGCCTCCATAGCCAGGGCCTGCGGCATCGCTCCACCCATATTGTCCTTCCACAACAGTGTTGCCAGAGATGATGCCGCCAGAGATGTTGACTTCCGTGCCATCCTCGGCATATACGCCGGCTCCAGCCTGCGCCTTGTTCGCAGCGATCACGCCGCCGATCATGTTAAGCTTGGTGCCGTTCTTCAGGTGTACGCCGCCGCCCCAGTTAGAGGTGCGTTGTCCACCCGCGATGTAGCCACCGCTCAGGTTGAACGTGCCGCCCTCGGCGTCGATAATGTGCACGTCGGAACCGTGCTTTGCGCTATTGGGCATGCAGATGGTGCCACCTTCGATATTCAGGGTGCCGCCATCCATGTATATGACCGAGTTGGCACCACCGGAATTGGTTGCGGTGATTGCACCCGTAGGGGTCGCAGTGTGCTTGAACAGAGTCTCGATCGTACCGGACTTGCCGTCCAAAGGCGTGGATTCTGTCACGTAGTAGGTCAGTTGCTTCGGCTTGCCAGCACTGTCGTACTCGATGCTTGCCTCGTTGCCCGTCACGCTATCGCTACCAGGCACTTCGGTCTTGGTATCCTCTGGACTTTTAGAGTCCGTGATGGTCAGCGTCCCGGCGCTCTTTACGTGAAAGAGACTCGAGCCGCCAGTGTAGTTGATTGTGTGGCCATTCAGGTCGAGCGAGGTATCTACGGCGATGTACACGGTATCGCTAACCGGCACGTCGCTGGTGAGCTGAAAAGAGCCACCGTCCGTCAGCTTCTGAAAATCGCTGCTGGTAGCAACCTGGAAAGCGGAATTCGCATTCCCCGGAGCCGGAGCGGCCTTCGCAAGCGAAGCTGCCGCATCGCCACTCGAGAATCCATCGGAGGCAGAAGGACTCTCTCCTACGCACGCCGAGGAGCCCTCATCATGAGAGGCACCCCGAGCATTTTTCTGCTCGGGGGAAGACGTAGATGCGTCCGTCACGGCAGCATCGGACGCCAACCGGCTCTGGGCGTCGTTGGAGGCGCCGGCGGCAAACGCCGGCAGCACGAGGGAAAGCGTGACGAGAAGCGTGCAGACATAATATCTCATAAAAATAAATAATTGTCACTTTCTATACTTTTCAGATATGAAGATATGATGAATCTACCGAGCATCTATCGTGTGTCCCCTGTTGGTTCGAACCGAATATTGAGCCGTATCGGACTAGTTCAGGCACATTTCTCCACAATTGTGAACATGTTTGCCCAAACAACGCCTTACCCGGTCGTTCTTCTTACTGAAAACGCTTTCAGTCACTTGATGACTATAGAACTACTTACAATTGGAAAGCGCATGTAGTGTTTATCAACTACGCATACTATGCAGACGGTAGATTTCTGTCCGCAAACGTTATGTGCACTGCTTCGATTTCAATTATTGAACGGTTTTCTGGTACGAAGGGCCTGTTTTCAGTAACGAGCACCCATCTGCCAATAGGTGGCGTCTGTCGGATTGGGAATCTTCAGCCGACGGCCGCCCGTTCTTCTCATCCTGAAATTGCGAGCGGTTGATGGGGGCATCGCAATATGTTGCCCAGGCAACAGTGCGTCGACATTCTTCGGAACTATGGTAATTCCCACCATTGGTAGGGTATTATGAAGGTGTGAGTGTTAGCTAAGGGAAACTATCGTAAGGAGCCCGACATGAGCAAGATCGGGAACGTGTACGCGCGCGAGGTGCTGGATTCCCGCGCAAACCCCACCGTCGAGGTCGAGGTCACGCTGGAGGACGGCTCGTTTGGCCGCGCCATCGTCCCCTCCGGCGCGTCGACCGGCGAGTTCGAGGCCGTTGAGCTGCGCGACGGCGACTCCGACCGCTACCTGGGCAAGGGCGTGCTCAAGGCAGTTGGCCACGTGAACGCAGAGATCCGCGACCTCCTGGTTGGGATGGAGGCCACGGACCAGCGCGCCGTGGACCGCGCGATGATCGCGGCGGACGGCACCCCCAACAAGGGCCGCTTTGGCGCCAACGCCATCCTGGGCGCGTCGCTTGCCGTTGCGCGCGCGGCAGCCGCGAGCGCGAACCTCCCGCTGTACGAGTACCTGGGCGGCGCGAACGGCCATACCCTGCCCGTGCCGATGATGAACGTCCTCAACGGCGGCGTCCACGCGGACAACAACGTGGACTTCCAGGAGTTCATGATCATGGCGGTGGGCGCGCACGACTTCAAGACCGCGCTGAGGTGGTCGAGCCAGGTGTACCACACCCTCAAGGACGTGCTTCGCAAGGCCGGCCTTTCCACCGGCGTGGGTGACGAGGGCGGCTTTGCCCCCGACCTCAAGACCAACGCCGAGCCCTTTGAGTACCTGATGCGCGCCGTGCGCGAGGCGGGCTTCGAGCCGGGCCGCGACTTCGCGTTTGCCATGGACCCCGCCACGAGCGAGCTGTATGACAAGCAGACCGGACTGTACGAGCTGAAGGGCGAGGGCAGGAGCCTGACGACCGACCAGATGATCGACTACTGGGAGGAGCTGGTACAGAAGTACCCCATCGTGTCGATCGAGGACGGCCTTGCCGAGGAGGACTGGGACGGCTGGGTCAAGCTCACGCGGCGCCTGGGTCACAAGGTCCAGCTCGTGGGCGACGACCTGTTTGTCACGAACACCACACGCCTGAAGAGGGGCATCGAGCTGGGCGCCGCGAACGCGATCCTGATCAAGGTGAACCAGATCGGCAGCCTGACCGAGACCCTGGAGGCGATCGAGATGGCGAAGCGTGCCGGCTATGCCGCCGTGGTGAGCCACCGCTCCGGCGAGACCGAGGACACCACCATCGCGGACCTGGCCGTTGCCACCAACGCCGGCCAGATCAAGAGCGGCGCGCCCGCCCGCACCGACCGCGTGGCAAAGTACAACCAGCTGCTGAGGGTCGAGGACCGGCTGGGCGACTCCGCCGAGTTCCTGGGGAGAAGCGCGTTCTATAACGTGAAGTAGCCCGCGGCGCCACCAGCATCACGTGGCGCCACCCCGCTACCACGCATCGCGCGAGGCACCTGCTATACGGACCCCGCGGACCTCATTGTTTCTGCGAGCACGCGCACGGCGAGAAGTGCGCCGGCCTCGCTGGGATGCACGCCATCCGGAGCATAGAGGGCCGCGGGTTCCGCCACGCCCCAGAACGCGTCGCAGGCGTCTGCCAAAAGCGCGTCGCCCTGGCGCGCCGCCCGCGCGAACGCGTCGTGCATGGCGGCGTGCATCTGGGAGTACGTCATGCCCAGCCTCCGCAGCCTGGGGCATCCGTCGCGATACGCCCACGTGGCGTACACGACGGGCACGGCACCGGCCGCGTGCGAAAGCGCGCACAGGCGAGAAGCGCTTGCGAGGTATGCCGCGGGCGTGGTCGCGGGGGCGTGGGACATCTCCTGCAGCACCACGAAGTCCCACCGCTCCCGCTCGAGCGCCACGAGCGTGCGGGCGCCGTTCCTGGTCTTGGGGTTGAGGTGCTCCGCAAGGCGCGCCCCGCCGCGGGCGTGCACGCGCACCTCGGCGCCAAGCTCGCGCGCGAGGGCGTCCTGAAGCCCATGGGCCGTGGTGAGGCTGTTTCCTAGCATGAGGATGCGCATGGTGCGCCGCGCCCTTCTCGCCCGGCAGGGGCGGCTAGGCAAGGCCGTGGGGCATGTGCACCTTGCGGTACGTGACGCTGCAGGAGTCCAGCGTGCGCTTGCTGATGAGGTTGTCCATGGTGCCGGCGTACTTGTCGTCCAGGTAGACGACCTCGCCGACGCCGGCCTGGACCAGGAGCTTCGCGCACTCGTGGCACGGGAAGAGCGTGACGTAGACCGTGGCGCCCTGCATGTCCTTCAGGCTTCCGCGGAAGTTGAGGATGGCGTTGGCCTCCGCGTGGATGACGTAGCTGTGCTTGTCGTTCAGGGGGTCGTCGCTGTCGCCCCAGGGGAAGGCCTCGTCCGTTATGGCATGCGGCGTGCCGTTGTAGCCCACGGAGAGTATGCGATGGTCGGTATCGGCTATGCAGGCGCCGACCTGGGTGTTGGGGTCCTTGCTGCGGAGCTTTGCGGCAAACGCCACCCGCATGAAGAACTCGTCCCAGGAAATCACGTCGCTGCGCTGCTCTGCCATGTTGCTGCCTCCAGCCTTGGATTGCGTTGCGCGGGGCCTGCCCGCGCACGCCATCAACGATGAAGCAACCCGTGCCGCATTGCAAGGACCGAACCGTCTATATATAGAGGGGCGGGTCTTGCCGGCGCCGCCCCATGCTTGTGTGGCCGAGGCCGCCAGGCTAGAACTGCTTTGCCTCCACGGCAGTGAGCGGCCTGATGTCCTGCGCGGGATACGGGGAGGCCTCGCCGCCCGTGCCCAGCACGAAGTACAGCCCGCCCTTCGTCTTGTAGAGGGTCTCCTCGTAGCCGTCCGGGTCGCCGAACGCGCCGAAGGCACGGTGCCCGCACTCCTCCGCCTTGTCGGTGTCGTACACGTGGCGCTTGCCCTCGAAGGTCTTGGTCTTGCGCATGGTGGGCTCCAATCGATCCTATACGCCTTGCGGCGCGCTGCCGCTTTTGGGGAATGGTATCCATTTTACTGCAGATATTCAATTAATACGGGATACCTGCAGGTCAAATAATCGGTAAGTAGCGAAATGTCTTATAAATAGAGTACAAGTTGGCCTAATACTGCATCTTACATTCCGCATGGAAGGACGTTCGTTCTGCATGCGACCATCCCCGCGGCACCCCGGGCGCGCCCGCCGTCCTATCATGTGTGGGCGTTGGTGATCAGGTGCCGCGCGCCCAACGGAGGGAACCGCCCATGCAGATGTCGATCGTGCTCGCGAAGCAGGTGCTCGTTATGTTTGTGCTGGTGGGCGTGGGCTTCGCGATGTTCAGGGCACGCAAGATATCGATGGAGGGAAACCGGGTCATCGGCAACGTGCTCATCTACCTGTCGCTTCCCGCGGTCATCGTCAAGAGTTTCATGGTGGAGCGCACGCCGGAGCACGCGCTTGCGCTGGCGATGGGCACGGCGGTCGCGCTCGCGCTGCTTGTGCTGGCGGCGGTGGTGGCGCGCGTGGTCTGCGGCAGGGACGCGATAGGCAACTTCGCGGGCACGTTCAGCAACCCGAGCTTCTTTGGCATACCGCTCGTGGTCGCGACGGTCGGCGCTAAGAGCGTGTTCTATAACGTGGGGTTCATCGCGCTCATGAACATTGGGCAGTGGACGTACGGCGTGTCGCTCCTGACCCGCCAGAACGGGGAGCCCTCGCCCACGCCGCGCCAGGTGCTGCACGATGTGGCGACCGCGCCGTTCATGATCGCGTCTCTCGTGGGCATCGCCCTGTTCTGCACGCAGCCTCCCCTGCCGGACGTCGTCACCACCTGCCTCGACGACGTGGCGGCGCTCAACACGCCGCTCGCCATGTTCATGATCGGCGTCTACCTTGCGCAGACGGACGTGCGCCGCATGCTTGCGCGCGTGGCAAACTACCGCGTGGCACTGGCGCGCATCGTGGTGTCGCCGCTCTTCTCGCTCGCGCTGCTTTCCGTCATTCCGGGCATGCCGTACCAGATGCGCATGGCCCTGCTAATCGCGGCGGCGTGCCCCGTGGGCGCAAACGTCGCCGTGTACGCGCAGCTGCACGACGCGGACTACGCGTACGCCGTCGAGACCGTCGTGGTGTCCGTGCTGCTCTCCATCGTGACCGTGCCCCTGGTGGTGGGGCTCGCGAACCTGGTCTGGCTGTAGGCCGGCCACGGGGCCCCGCGACGCACGACGCCGTCCCGCAGGCCGACCCGCGGGACGGCGCGCTTGGGCATGCGTTTGCGCAGATGGTTGGCCGGATGGCGCGCTGGGCGAGAAGGGCTACTCCGCGGGCGTGGTGGCCGGCTTCCCAGCGGGGACGGACGCCCTCTTCGCGGGAGCGGGCGCCTTCTTCGCGGGAGCGGGCGCCTTCTTCGCAACCGACTTCTTGGTTGCAGGCGCCTTGGCTGCCGCGGACCTCGTGGCCGCCGGCTTCTTGGCGGCAGCCGGCTTCCTGGGTGCCGTGGTCCTCTTGGGAGCGGGCTTCTTCGCGGCTGGCTTCTTCGCGGCTGGCTTCTTGGCGGCTGGCTTCTTCGCGATGGGCTTCTTAGAGGCGGGCGTCTTCGTAGCTGGCTTCTGCGCAAGCTCGAGCGCATGCTCCGCCGCGGCCTTCGCCTTGGAGCGCTCCTCCTCGATGAGGGCTCGGGTATCCTCCAGGCGCTGGCGCGCGAGCGCATCCTCCCTGGTGGCAGCCGCGGCCTCCTCCTCGCACGCCACGACGGACTCCTGCGCGGCCTCGTTGTTGGCCCTGGCTGCCGATGCGGCCGCGCGCGCCTCGCCCAGGATCCACTCCGCGTCGCGGCGGGACTTCGTGGCCGCGTCGGCCTTCGCCTGGGCATCGTTTGCCGCAGAGTCCGCCTCGTGCAGGAGCTTCGCCACGCGGTCGCGCTCCGCCCATGCGACGCGGGCGGCCTTCACGAGCTCCGCCTCGGTCTCGCCGCACGTGGTCACGCTCTTCTCCTCCTGCTTTGCGCGCCTGGTGGTGACGTCGAGGTCGTGCTTCGCGATCTTCAGCGCGTCGTTCGCCGCGGAAAGGCGTGCCTGTGCGTCCGCAAGCTGCGCGGCCGCATGCTTTGCCTCGCGCTCCGCGTAGGCGAGCGATGCGCTGAGCCTGCGGTCCGCGAGGCCCTCCGGCGAGAGCACCGCGGGGAGCATCTCGGCGGCCTCCTTGCGCCACCACTCCCAGTCGTGACGGACGTCGTAGCCCCAGTACTCGAACGTGGCGTCGATACCACGGTCTTCAAACGCCTGCTCCAGCGCGCGCTGGGTGTCGATGCCGTCCTCGCTTGCGTCCTGGCCGCAGACAAACGCGAGCGGCAGGCCGCTGAGCAGGCGGACCGCCTTGCCGCGCTGGGGAAGCGCGGGGACCATGTCGACCGGGGAGACGTCCTCCCAGCCCTCCGGGAGCTCTCCCACGACAAAGCGGCGCGCGTCGTACGTGCCCGACAGCGCGAGGAGCCCGCCGAAGAGCTGCGGCCGGGACAGCATGAGCACGCACGCGTTCAGCGCGCCCATGCCCGCGCCCGCAAGCACGGGCGGACGATCGTCCCCGCACGTGTCCGCGACGAAGGGCAGCAGGTCCTTCTCGACGAACTTGAAGAAGTTCTTGATGTTTGACAGGCGGTACTCCGGCACGGCGTAGCGCGAGTACCAGCCCATGAGGTCGACTGAGTCCGTGCAGACCAGGCGCATCATGCCAGAGTCGACGAGCGGGGCGAGCGCGTCGATCATGCCGCCCTCCGACCAGCTAGCGAACGAGGAGTCGCCCTCGGGCAGCACGATGACAGGCTGACCCGCATCACCGTACACCTCCACCTCGATGGCGCGAGAGAGGTCGTTGCTCTGCAGGGTCGCGTGCGTGCTGTTCATGCCATGGTCTCCTTACGACGGATGCTCGCCGGGGCGGTGCTTTTCCGTTCCAATTATGCGTCACGCGGGCGGGTGGGCGCGCAAGATTTGAGCGGGCGTTGCCGCAGCGCCCGCAAGGTGCGGGCCGCGCGGGCCATACACGGGGAGACCACAAGCGTCGTGCATAATGGTTGCCCTGGGAACGCACGCCGCCGGCCCCGTGGCACGGCATCGCAGATGGGGAGACATTTGATTAAGCTCATCCTGACCGACTTGGACGAGACGCTGGTTCACTTTGGGCTCGCGCGCGCGACCGACAACGCCATCGCCGCCATCAGGCGCGCGGAGGCCGCCGGTGTCACGTTTGCCGCCACGACGGGGAGGATCCGCCAGGGCGCGTGCGCGGCGTTTGGCTTCGCGCGCGAGTGCACGCGGTCCGCCGTGATGAGCAACGGCCAGCTCGTGCTTGCGAACGGGCAGCTCATTGGCCAGGTCGAGCTGTGCCGCGAGGGCATGGAGCGCCTGGCACAGGAGCTGGTGGGAGACCGCGACTTCATGCTGAACGTGATCACGCGCGCCGAGACCATGGAGCCCGTGCGCGTGATCGTGAGCGACGACCCCGACGCGGCCGAGCACGCGTTTCGCGCGGACAGCGACGACGTGGTGGTGATGGACCACCTGCCGGACGGGCCTCTGGTGAAGTCGAACATCCACGTCATGGGCGGCGTTGAGCGGATGGGCGAGGTTCGCGCGCGGCTGGAGGCGCTGTGCCCCGGCATCAGGCTGATGTCGCCCGGGCCGCAGGTGCCCATGTTCGACGTTGCGCCGGAGGGATGGTCGAAGGCGAAGGGCGCGGAGCTGCTGCGTCGGCACCTTGGCATTGGCGTGGACGAGGTGGCCGCGTTTGGTGACGCGGAGAACGACCTGGAGCTTCTGGGGTTCTATCCGAACTCCGTCGCCGTCGCGAACGCCGTGCCCGAGGTGGCAAGCGCGGCGCGCTGGCACATTGGGGCCAGCGCGGACGACGCCGTGGCGGACGCGATCAGGGACATCGCCCGCGCGAGCGCGGAGGGCCGCATGCCGGACTTCATGTGCGAGGCGGAAGACGAGCGCGGCCTTGCCATGCGCGCGAGGCCGGCCGGCGACCGGAAGGTGGAGTCGCTGCCGTACTTCACGCCGCGGGTTTAGGCCGGGCGCCTGCGAGGGGGGGGCGGCCCTTCTCGCCCGGCGCCGACGGCGGAAAGTATGGCGCGGTGCGGCGATGCAAAACGCGTGCAACACGCCCATTGGTGCACAATGGATGGGTGACGCGACCGCGACGAGCGAGCTGGAGGCTGCCATGAGGACCCTTGCACCTGACTGCATCAAGCTGGGATTTGGCATGATGCGCCTGCCGAAGCGCGAGGACGGGACCATCGACGTCGGGACGACCGCGCAGATGGTGGACGAGTTCCTTGCGGCGGGCGGCAGGTACGTGGACACCGCCTTTGTGTACGAGGGGTCGGAGGACGCCGTTCGACAGGCTCTGGTGGAGCGCCATCCGCGCGACTCGTACTACCTTGCGACGAAGCTGAACGCCGGCGAGTGGACAGCGAAGGACGAGGCAGCGGCGAAGGCGGAGTTCGAGCAGAGTCTGGAGCGCACCGGCGCCGGCTACTTTGACTTCTACCTGCTGCACGCGCTGTCCAGCGACAACGTGGGACTGTACGACTCGTACGGCATCTGGGAGTACGTGCGCGACCTGAAGGCGCGCGGGCTGGTGCGGCACATGGGATTCTCGTTCCACGACGGGCCGGAGCTGCTGGACCGCCTGCTGACGGAGCACCCCGAGGCGGAGTTTGTGCAGCTGCAGCTGAACTACGCCGACTGGGAGGACCCCGTGGTGCAGTCTCGCGCAAACTACGAGGTCGCGGTAGCGCACGACGTCCCCGTGGTGGTGATGGAGCCCGTGAAGGGCGGCACGCTGGCCGCGCTTCCGCCCGCGGTCGCGGAGATCTTCCGGTCCGCGGACGCGACGGCCTCGCCCGCGCAGTGGGCCATCCGCTTCGTGGCGTCGCTCCCGAACGTGATGATGGTGCTGAGCGGCATGTCGACCCCGGAGCAGATGGCGGACAACCTGAGCTTCATGCGCGACTTCAGGCCGCTTTCGAAGGAGGAGTCGGCCACGGTGGACGAGGTCCGTCGCGCGTTCGACGCCATCGACCGCATCGCATGCACCTCGTGCCACTACTGCACGGGCGGTTGTCCCGTGCACATGCACATTCCGGACATCTTCCGTACCATGAACGAGTACAAGCTCTTTGGCAACCTGAAGCGCTCGCGCAAGGACTACATGCGCCGTGCCGGTGACACGCTGGCGTCCGAGTGCATCCAGTGCGGCCAGTGCGAGCAGGCGTGCCCGCAGCACCTGCCCATCGTAAGCCTGCTGGAAGAGGCGGCTGCCACGCTGGAGTAGCGCGAGGCAGATGGCGGAGCAAACGTAGCGCCCCACAATCTGACACAAGCACAAACTGTCAGGTTGTGGGGCGTATTTGCATGAAAAGGGGCACTTCGCACTACGCGAACCGCTCATTTTCTGACAGGAGTGCGATCTGTCGGATAGTGAGCCCCACTTTCTGACAGGAGTGCGATCTGTCGGATAGTGAGCCGCACTTTCTGACACGAGTGCGACCTGTCAGAAAGTGGGACTCCAAGAGGCCCCTTTCCCGCGTTTCGCGCCTCGTACGCCACCACTACCTGACAGAAACGCAATCTGTCAGAAAGTGATACGTCCAAAGTCACCACTATCTGACAGGAGCGTAATCTGTCAGGTAGTGCGATCTCCGGTCTTGCCGATACCTAGGATTACGCACCAGGCAAGCGCACCAGGCAAGCTCGCTCGGTCAGCGCTCTCCCTCCGGCACCCAACTCGTATGCTACGCGGGCCGGACGTCCAGCACCTCGGTGCGCAGT
>ERZ1034871.1637-NODE-1637-length-10691-cov-9.846089_pt1 | contig 10691 bp, 8 predicted proteins | sample MGYA00520631_ERZ1034871 | MGnify/ENA primary metagenome ERZ1034871 (study PRJEB33766, sample SAMN09781721) | gut metagenome | biome: gut microbiome | host: Homo sapiens | place: Madagascar | study: EMG produced TPA metagenomics assembly of the PRJNA485056 data...
CCAGCGACACGTAGCGAGAGCGTGTTTTCGAAAATTTTGTTAATTTTGAACAATTGAAAGAGGCGTATGAGGAGTTTCGCAAATGCCTAAACAATTATAAAGAAAAGAGGAGAGAAACATGGAGATTTTAAAGTCAGCAGTTATTTTAGTGATCGGATTTGTATTGCTTATCAAAGGAGCAGATTATTTCGTAGAGGGAAGTTCCTCCGTGGCGAAAAAGTTTAAAGTCCCATCTTTGATCATCGGTATGACGATCGTGGCAATGGGAACAAGCTTACCGGAGCTTGCAGTCAGTGTTACCGCATCCATGGCAGGAAATAATACACTTGCAGTCAGTAATGTGGCAGGATCAAATATTTTTAATCTGATGGTAGTCTGCGGTGCCTGTGCACTGTTTACACCACTTACCATTGAAAAGAATACATTGATGAAAGAGTTTCCGTTCTCGATTCTCTGTGCCGGCCTGCTTGTAGTTATGGGATATCTTGGAATGTCATTAGGCCGTGTGGATGGTGTGATCCTGCTTGTGATTTTTGCCGTATACCTGTTCTGGATGATACAGTCTGCGAAAAAAGCAAGAACAGCCGGTGATAAACTGGAAGCAGAAGAGGAAGCACTTGCCGAGGAAGAGATAAAAATCCTTCCGATGTGGAAATGCATAGTTTTTATTATTGGTGGAATGATCGCAATAAAGTTCGGCGGTGACTTTGTAGTCGATGGCGCATCTGCGATCGCAGCCGGATTCGGCTTAAGCCAGACACTGATCGGTCTTACAATCGTGGCACTTGGAACCAGCCTTCCGGAGTTAGTGACTTCCCTCGTGGCAGCAAGAAAAGATGAGGTGGATATGGCACTCGGAAATGTGATCGGTTCTAACATTTTTAATATTTTACTGATCCTCGGTGTTGCAGCGGCGATCAGCCCGGTTACCTTCCTTATGGAGAATATTATCGACATTATCATTTTGATCATCATGAGTGCAGTTGTATGGGGATTTGCATGGACATCCAAGAAAGTGAATCGTAAAGAAGGAATTATTATGCTTCTTATGTATGCGGTATATATGGTGTATATCTGCATCCGGTAAAAACATAGAAAAAAGTTATTGACAGGAAACGCTGGTTCTGGCAAATGCTGGTTCTGGCGTTTCTCTTGTATGAGCCTTTTGTTACGGATCAAGTATTCATCTTTTTAAATAAATCATCATAAAACGTCTTGACGCAAACAGTAAAGAACAGTTAAATAAATGTAAAACAGTAAAAGACAGTAAAGAACAATAAAACAACACCAAAACAGTAAACAAGAGTAAAGAACAGTAAAACTAAAGGAGAGCCTATGCAGAATCCATTTACGCTTACATTTGGGAAAAGTCCGTTAGAGCCGGTAGAGCGTCCATTACAGACAATGGAAATTGTTGATACGTTTACAGCGGAAACGGTAAATCAGCAGATGTTCATTATCACAGGTGTACAAGGTTCGGGAAAAACAGTGATGATGACTGAGATTGCAAGACGGCTGAGGGAAAGAGAAGACTGGGTAGTGATAGAACTGAATCCTGCTACCGATTTATTACAGGGAATGTTAGCAAAACTAAATAGCAATAAAGTTTGTGCAGCCATCATAAAGTCTGCGAAAATTGATTTATCCTTTTTCGGGTTTGGCGTAGCGATAGAGGGTGTTCCGCCACTCACGGATACGGAGACGGCGATCATTACTATTTTGGAAAAACTGAAAAAGCAGGACAAGAGACTGTTGATTACAATCGATGAAGTTACAAATAATGATTATATGAAGGTGTTTGCAGGTTCATTCCAGATTTTTGTAAGACAGGATCTGCCTGTATTTTTACTGTCAACGGGTTTATATGAAAATATTGATGAATTACAGAATGAAAAAAATCTAACCTTTTTATTTCGGGCACCAAAGATTCAGTTAAAACCATTGAATCAGCAGGCGGTTATGAATAAGTATAAAAACATTTTTCAAATAGATCAGGATGTGGCAAAACAAATGGCAGAGCTGACGAGGGGGTACCCATTCGCATTTCAGGTACTCGGTTATCTGACATGGAATCACAGTGGTCATTATGAGGCAGTACTAGAAGAGTATGAGCAGTATTTGAGCGAGTTTGTATACGACAAAATATGGTCAGAGTTATCGCAGAAGGATCGCATTGTGGCAAGGGGAATTGCCGAGACAGAAAGCGGAAAAATCAAAGAAATCCGGGAACATCTTGGCATGGAAACAAATGAGTTTAATCCGTATCGCAAAAGACTTATGAAAAAGGGGATTGTCTCAGGCGAGACCAGAGGGTATATATTTTTTACACTGCCGCTTTTTGAGAGATATGTGATCGATAATTCATGAGTGAAAACAGGCGAATACAATTCATGCATTATGTCGTCCCCATATTGTGTACACCGTGGAAAAAGCGTATAATACAAAGCACGAAATGGAAAGATATTATATACGGACGGAGGTAGTCATTATGTCATTTTTTGATGAGATGAAAGAGTCATTGGTATCAGCAGGAAAAGATGTATCCCAGAAAGCGAAGGAAGTATCCGGTGTTGCCAAGTTAAAATTAGACGTAAAGTCCAAAGAGGATTATGTAGAAAAACAGTATGCAGAACTGGGACGTACTTATTTTGATGCACACAAAGATGATGAGGAAAATGCCGAAAATGAACAGTTCAAAGTGATCAAAGAGGCATTGGCAGAGATCGAGCGCATGAAAACGGAGATCTTAAATCTTCAGGGCGCAGCAGAATGTCCAAACTGCGGAGCAAGAATGCCACAGGGCGCATCTTTCTGCAGCAGTTGTGGAGCAAAAATGGCAGAGCCGGAGCATTTTACAGGCGAAGTTGTCGATGATGAGAAATTCGACGAATAAAGAAATGCATATCATTCGTTTACAGAGAAACGATGCACAGAAAATGTAAAATTCAATGCAATAGCACGGAAACACCGAAAAACCAATGTATTCATTGACTTTTCAGTATTTCCGTGCTATTTTATGTGATAGGCGTTCAGCGTCTGATGCAAGAGGACGTGATAATGCATACGATTATTTTAATATAAAACACAATGAAAAAGAGAGTACATGAAATGGAACTCAACAGATCATCTGTACAGATGGTCTTAGCAGAGAGGTTCCCGGGATATAGCAGGGCATCTGATTTTAACTCAGTAATATCAGATCCGCAGGATATCATGGTGCGAGGGAATGAGGAAAGCTTCATGGAACATGGCTTTGGAGTGGCAGGGCTGAACGGATGCAAAAAAGTGGCATGCGATAAGTTCTGACGGGACCGCCTGTTATAGCGGAGATGTTTTTCAAATAGAAAGACATGCTGAGATCTGTATTGTGGGATACAGATGAATTGAAGTGGTAACACGGGAACAACCCGTCTTCTGGGTAATCAGAGGGCGGTTTTTTATTACAGTCCACTTATTGCGCATGTGAACTGTAATAAAGATAATTATAGGTAATTGCGAAACTCACAGAAAACGTGAGGTAAGTTGTGAAAATGTGACAAAAGATTGAGAAGACATTGGGGAACCGCCGGTTCTTGCTTGGCAGACATAGCGTTAGCTATGGCTGGCATGCTAGTACCGTTGCGAGTGACACATAGCGAGAGCGTGTCTTCGAAAATTTTGTTACATTTCCACAACATTCATAACATAAATAGAGTTTCGCAATTGCCTAAAAGATAATTAAGGAAAGAGGTAGTGAGAATGAGCAATAAAGGAAAGTATTATATGACAACAGCGATTGCCTATACATCGGGCAAACCGCATATCGGAAACACTTATGAGATCGTACTTGCAGATGCGATCGCAAGATACAAGAGAGCAGAAGGCTATGACGTATACTTCCAGACAGGAACGGATGAGCATGGTCAGAAGATTCAGGAAAAAGCGGAAGCAGCAGGAATCACTCCGAAGGAATATGTAGATAACGTTGCAGGAGAAGTAAAAGCAATCTGGGATCTGATGAACACATCCTATGATAACTTTGTTCGTACTACAGATGCAGACCATGAAAAATGCGTAAAGAAAATCTTTAAAAAATTATACGATCAGGGAGATATCTATAAGGGAGCTTACGAAGGACTTTACTGTACACCATGTGAGTCTTTCTGGACAGAGTCACAGCTTGCAGACGGTAAATGTCCGGACTGTGGACGTGAAGTAAAACCGGCCAAAGAGGAAGCTTACTTCTTCAAAATGAGCAAATACGCAGACCGTCTGATCGAGCATATTAATACACATCCGGAATTTATCCAGCCGGTATCCCGCAAGAACGAGATGATGAACAACTTCTTACTTCCGGGCTTGCAGGATTTATGCGTATCCAGAACATCCTTCAGCTGGGGTATCCCGGTAGATTTTGATCCAAAACATGTAGTATATGTATGGCTTGATGCACTGACCAACTACATTACCAAGATCGGTTATGATCCGGACGGATCTTCTGATTTATTTAAGAAAAATTGGCCTGCAGATTTACATTTAATTGGAAAGGATATCGTCCGTTTCCATACGATTTACTGGCCAATCTTCTTAATGGCATTGGATCTGCCATTGCCAAAACAGGTGTTTGGTCATCCATGGCTTTTACAGGGCGGCGATAAGATGAGCAAATCCAAAGGAAACGTGATCTACGCAGATGATATGGTAAGACTGTTCGGCGTAGACGCAACCCGTTACTTCGTACTTCATGAGATGCCATTTGAAAATGATGGTGTCATCACATGGGAATTGGTAATTGAGAGATTCAATTCCGATCTTGCCAATATTTTAGGAAATCTGGTAAACAGGACGATCTCCATGAGCAACAAATATTTTGATGGTGTTGTAAGGAAAACCGGCGCAGCCGAAGAAGTCGATGAGGATTTAAAGGCTGTCGTTACCGAAACCAGAGATAAAGTACAGGAGAAAATGGACAAACTCCGTGTGGCGGATGCGATCACCGCTGTATTTGACCTGTTCCGCCGCTGCAACAAATACATCGATGAGACGACTCCATGGGTACTCGCAAAAGATGAGGCAGACCATGACCGTCTTGCAGAGGTGTTATATAATCTGACAGAGTCCATCACGATCGGAGCAGGATTACTGCACAGCTTCCTGCCGGAGACAGCAGAGAAGATCGTAAAACAGTTGAATACCACCCTGCGCGATTATGACGATCTGGACAAATTCGGACTTTACGAGAGTGGAAGCAAAGTGACAGATACACCGGAAATCTTATTTGCACGTCTGGATGCAAAAGAGGTTATGCCGAAAGTAGAGGAGATCAAAGCAGCTCAGAAAGCTGAGTTTGAGGCAGAACAGAAGAAACTTGCCGGAGAGACGGAAACAGCAGAAGAAGCGGAAGAATCCGTAATTGACATTGAACCGAAAGCAGAAATTGAGTATGATGATTTTATGAAGATGCAGTTTCAGGTAGGAGAGATCATTGCCTGCGAAGCAGTTCCAAAATCAAAGAAATTACTCTGCTCACAGGTGAAGATCGGAAGTCAGGTAAAACAGATCGTTTCCGGTATCCGCAAGCATTACACACCGGAAGAGATGGTTGGCAAAAAAGTCATGGTATTAGTGAACTTAAAACCAGCAAAACTTGCAGGTGTAGTCTCAGAGGGTATGTTACTCTGCGCAGAGGATGAGAACGGGGAACTTGCATTGATGGTTCCGGAGAAAAAGATGCCAAGCGGAGCAGAGATCTGCTAGAAAAACAGAAATTAAGACACAATTAAGATTTCTCTACTATTAAAATACTTTTTTAACTGCTAAAATAAAACTGTTCAGGCTGATAAACGCCGGATAGTTTTATTTTATTCATGTTTGCAGCAATGGACAGGTTTGTCCGTAAAGCGGGAGACAGGCTGTTGAAAGAAAAATATTGGGAGGATAGAACATGCAGACCATTTTAGTGTGTGATGATGATAAAGAAATTGTGGAAGCGATCGAGATCTATTTACAGCAGGAAGGCTTTCATGTGCTAAAGGCATATGATGGTGAAGAAGCGCTTGAGATATTGAAGAACAATGAAGTACATCTTCTGATCATGGATGTCATGATGCCGAAGCTGGACGGAATCCGTGCAACCCTGAAAATCCGTGAGAACAGCAGTATTCCGATCATTATTTTGTCAGCAAAAACAGAGGATTCAGACAAGATCTTAGGACTGAATATCGGGGCGGACGATTATGTGGAGAAACCGTTCAATCCGCTGGAACTGGTGGCAAGGGTAAAATCCCAGCTCCGCCGCTATACGCAGCTTGGAAATGCAGCAGAATCCGGTGACAGTATTTATACAGTTGGCGGTTTGAGCATCAATGACGATCTGAAAGAAGTAACGGTGGATGGCGAAGTAGTGAAGCTTACCCCGATCGAGTACAACATTCTTTTGCTGTTGGTGAAGAACCAGGGGAAAGTATTTTCCATCAACCAGATTTATGAGAGCATCTGGAATGAGGATGCGATCGGAGCGGATAATACAGTGGCAGTACACATCCGCCATATCCGCGAGAAGATAGAGATTAATCCAAAAGAACCCCGCTATCTGAAAGTTGTATGGGGTGTTGGTTACAAAATTGATAAGAATTAAAAGTTAAGGAGCGATTATGGAGAGCCATCCTTATTCCTACGGAACAAAACTGACAGGACTGATCCTTCATCTGTTTTTTACAGTGGTTTTAACGATAGCAGTATTTTTGCTGGCATCCATGCTTAGTAAAAATATTTTTGAGTTGTCAGACGTTGGGACAGAACAGTTTCTGGATTCCGGGTATTACACAAAATGTATTGAAAAAAAATGTGATGACCTGAGCGATTACCTGCGCCTGCTGATCAAAGGTGAAAGCCGTACTTCAGAGGAGAACAGGCGTTATCTGCAATACACCAATGAGTTTAAGAGTGGTGATAGCAATTTCTGCTATTGGTACAGGATTGGTGAGGCGTGGTACACAAATCAGCCGGACACGAAGGAAGGACAGGAGTTTGACGTGGAAGCTGTGCTGATGGAGGCGAAGACCATGGGGAATTACCTGATCTATGATCTTGTGGACAAAGAATTTGGCACTGATATTAACGGCATGGCAGACTACTTCTTTGGCGGTGGGAATCAGATGCTCTGGCCTGCAGATGACATGACGCTGATCATCGGGATCGATACGGAACTGTCTGCAGAAGATGATATTTATGAGGCATCCCGGGAGTACGAACAGCTTCATCCATGGATTAAGGTCTGTACTTTCAGTGGCCTGGTAAGTCTGATGGGATGGATCATTTCACTGGTGTATCTGACTTTGGCAACCGGACGCCGCACAGGTGAAGAGAAAATCCATCTGAATCCGATCGATAAGATCAAGACGGAGATTCTGGTGGCGGCTTTTATTTTTATGATGGTGGAGCTTGTGATCCTCATTACAAAAGTAAACAGTGAGGAATGGGCTGTTTATGGGATCATTGTAGCATCAGGAACCGTGAGTCTTGTGATCGACGGTTTATTCCTGATCTTTTATCTGAGCATGGTGCGCAGAATGAAAGCGGAGATGCTCTGGGAGACAAGCGTTGCGTGCTGGCTCGAAAGAGGCATCCGCAAAGTATTTGCCAGACAGAAAACAACGGTGCGTGTGCTGCTGCTTTTTGCAGGGCACATGGCTGTCTGCTTCGTACTGGCAGTCGGTGCATTTTACTATCAGAGCATGACTGCACTGGTGGTGCTGCTCTTATTTTCAGCGGGAGAGTGCTATATGATCCTGCGAAAGGCAGTGGAGCAATATCAGATCCGGCTGGGTGTGGAGAAGATCAGGGACGGAGCGCTTTCCGGGAAAATTGACATTGAACAGCTGCACGGCGAGGAGAAAAGTCTTGCGGAGGCGATCAATAACATTGGAGAAGGTCTTTTACATGCAGTGGATGACAGCACCAAAAATGAACGCATGAAGGCAGATCTTATCACAAATGTATCTCATGATATCAAAACACCGCTGACATCAATTATAAATTATGTAAACCTGATGAAGCTGGAAAAAATTGATAATGAACGTGTGCAGGGGTACATTCAGATCCTGGATGAAAAATCCCAGCGGTTAAGGCAGCTTACGGCAGATCTTGTGGAGGCATCCAAGATCAGTTCCGGTAATGTGAAGCTTGACATGCAGGTCATTGATCTTGTAGAACTTGTCTATCAGACAAGCGGAGAGTTTAATGAGAAGTTTGAGCAGAAAGAACTTACGATCGTCACAAAACTCCCGAAGACAGCTGTGCTGATCCGTGCAGATGGAAGGCAGCTTTACCGTGTGATCGAAAATCTTTATAATAATGTTGCAAAGTATGCACTGGAAAAAACAAGGGTGTATGTGGATATCTCATATGTGGAGGAAAAGGTTGTATTCTCCATTAAGAATGTGTCGGAACATTCCCTTGCAAGGGAGAACAGCAATGCCGGAGATCTGACAGAACGTTTTATCCGCGGGGATTCGTCGAGAACGACCGAGGGAAGTGGTCTGGGACTTTCCATCGCAAAGAGCCTCACGGTTTTAATGGGTGGAGTGTTTGACATTAAGGTGGATGGTGATCTGTTTAAGGCATCTATTACATTCCCACAATATGCAGATGGGAACGGCAGTGATGCGGGAACGGAAGATCCAGTGAGCGAAGACGATTACGAGATTGAAGAATTAGAACCAGAGGAGAGAACAGAGGAAGAATGATAAAAGCAGTTATTTTTGACATGGATGGCGTGCTAATTGACACAGAAAAATGGTTGAATATATACTGGCAGCAGGCGGCAAAAGAGGCGGGATTTCATTTTACCAGAGAGCATGGACTTGCAATCCGCAGCCTTGCAACAAAGTATACAGGACCTTATCTGCAAAAGATATTTGGACCGGAATTTGATTATGAAGCGATCCGGGCGAGACGCAAACAGCTCATGAAAGAACATATTGAGAAAAATGGGATTGAGAAAAAGCCGGATGTGGATGAAATCCTGGATTATCTCCGCTCAAAGAGCATCAAGACTGCCGTTGCAACAGCAACGGATCCGGAACGTACAAAACAGTATCTCACACAGATTGGTATCTACGATAAATTTGATCAGCTTGTGAGCGCCACAACCGTAGAGAACGGAAAACCGGAGCCTGACGTGTACCTTTATGCATGTGAGCAGATTGGGGAGAAACCAAAGGATTGCATTGCGGTGGAAGATTCGCCAAACGGGATCTTATCTGCATACCGCGCAGGGCTTTCCGTTGTGATGGTGCCGGATCTCGCAGAACCGGACGAGGAGACAGCAAAACTTCTGTATGCAAAATTTGATACACTCGCCGGATTGAAAACCATCATTTAGAAGAGAAAGAACTTTGGGGATTCCCGGAGTTCTTTTTTAAATGCATAAAACAATTGATTTATTAATTTAGTGTATGAAAGTCTTGATTTTTACAGGGAGTATCTTTATAATTCATATAAAAGCGCGAAAGACGAGTTGAGTTAGAAAGCTTCGCCGGAGATTGGGATGGAGGAACGTATGAAATTATATGATAGTGGCGTTTACCTTGTAAACGGTAAAGAAATTATGACGGACGCAGCAGAGGTACAGCAGAAGACCGGAAAAGCTGTCACAAAAGAGCAGGCTGCCGAAAATACCATCGCTTATGGTATTTTGAAAAAACATAATACTTCAGGAAACATGGACAAGCTTCAGGTTAGATTTGACAAGCTTACCTCACATGATATTACATTTGTAGGAATCATTCAGACCGCAAGAGCATCTGGCTTAGAGCGTTTTCCAATGCCATACGTCCTGACAAACTGCCATAACAGTTTATGTGCAGTCGGTGGTACGATCAACGAAGATGACCATATGTTTGGACTTACCTGTGCAAAAAAATACGGTGGAGTTTATGTTCCACCACATCAGGCAGTGATCCACCAGTTTGCAAGAGAAATGTTGGCAGAGAGCGGAGCCATGATCTTAGGATCTGATTCCCATACCCGCTATGGTGCATTGGGAACCATGGCAGTCGGCGAAGGCGGACCGGAGCTTGTAAAACAGCTACTGAATAAAACATACGATATTGATATGCCGGGCGTTGTAGGCGTTTACCTGACCGGAACACCACAGAAAGGGGTTGGACCTCAGGACGTTGCCCTTGCCATTATCGGTGAAGTGTTTGATAAAGGCTATGTGAAGAATAAAGTCATGGAATTTGTAGGGCCGGGTGTGTCGAACTTGAGCGTTGATTTCCGTATCGGTGTGGATGTTATGACGACCGAGACAACCTGCCTGTCCTCCATCTGGAGAACCGATGAAAAGGTACAGGATTTCTATGCGATCCACGGAAGACCACAGGCATACAAAGAACTGAATCCGGGGGATGTTGCTTATTATGACGGAATGATCGAGATCGACCTCAGTCAGATCAGACCAATGATCGCAATGCCATTCCATCCAAGCAACACATATACCATCGAAGAGCTGAACGCAAATCTGATGGATATTCTGGATGACTGCGAGAAACGTGCAGAAGTCAGCTTTGACGGAGCCGTAAAATTAGATTTAAAGAGTAAAGTAAGAAACGGAAAGCTTTATGTAGATCAGGGAATCATTGCGGGCTGTGCCGGCGGTGGATTTGAAAATATCTGTGATGCCGCAGACATCTTAAAAGGTGCAAGCA
>ERZ1034871.1645-NODE-1645-length-10653-cov-12.022551_pt1 | contig 10653 bp, 7 predicted proteins | sample MGYA00520631_ERZ1034871 | MGnify/ENA primary metagenome ERZ1034871 (study PRJEB33766, sample SAMN09781721) | gut metagenome | biome: gut microbiome | host: Homo sapiens | place: Madagascar | study: EMG produced TPA metagenomics assembly of the PRJNA485056 data...
TAGGAGCTTTTGGGCCTTCAGCCCGTTCTTGAACCACATGCGAAAGTTCAGTTATGATTTTATTCAAGTTTGCCACTTGGTTGCAAAAATCGGTTTGAAGATTCGAATGCAACTGAGTTGCAAGGATTTTTGTGTACTTTTGCCAGCGGATTCATGATAAGATTCGTTGTGTGAAATTGTAGTGTAGAATTATAAAATAGAAGGAAAAAACAAACATGAAAAGAATTATTTTAATAGTCGCCGTTACGGCGATTGCCTGGGCTGGCTTCGCTTTCTTTGCGAAACAGACCGGTTCTGAGGCTCATGCGCATGAGGAACATGAGCACGAAGAAGTAGATTTTGATCATATTCCGTTGACAGCCAAGCAGGTCAGCACCGTGGATTTGAAGATGGGCGAGGCTGTGGAGCGTGAGATGGATGCCACCATTGATGCGAAGGGTTCGCTCGTACTGCGTGCACAGGCAATGGGCGATGTGGCTTCGCTCATGGGAGGCATCGTGAAAAGCATTTCAGTTAAGGAAGGACAGTTTGTACACAAGGGTCAGGTGGTTGCCACTGTTGAGAATACCGATGTGGTGAGTCTGCAGCGTGAGTACTATTCGGCTGCCAAGGAGTGTGAACTTGCCCGAATTGATATGGAGCGCCAGAAGCTGCTTGCTCAGAATGGAGCCGGCATCAAGCGCACCCTGCAGCAGGCTCAGAAAGATTACCATGTGGCTCATGCCAACATGTTGGGCATCGGTCGCCAGTTGGCGCAGATGGGCATTTCTATTGCCGCTGTAGCCAAAGGCAAGTTTACCACAGCGTTCCCTTTGCGTGCACCTATCTCCGGCATCGTGAGCGAGATGACTGCCAGTCTGGGCAGTTATGCTGATATGCAGACTCCTCTGATGAAGATTAGAAACACCCAGGCGGTGGAATGTGACCTCAATGTCTTCGAGAAGGATTTGGCGAAGATCAAGGTGGGTAATCGGGTGACCCTGAACCTGACCAATCAGCCTGGCGTAAAACTTTCAGGCACCGTTTATGGTATGAACCAATACTTTAACGATAACTCGAAAGCCGTTGCTGTTCACGTAAAATTGGATGCTGCAAGCGTGAAGAGTTATCTGCATTCTTCATCTGGTAACACCCATGGCGGAAAGCTTTTTGCTGGCATGTATGTAAGCGGAAAGATAGCTACAGGCAGCCAGCAGTGCCTCGCTTTGCCATCCCAGGCTATCGTGAGCAGCGATGGAAAGCAGTATGTCTTCGCCCTCAATGGAGCTCCCAGCAAGGGTAACTACAGCTTCTCCCGCCATGAAGTAACTACGGGTTCATCTGATGGTAAATATACAGAGGTGAAGCTATGCGACCATCTACTCAAAGGCAAGGATGGGGCTGCCGGCAAGAAAATAGTAACCGAGAACGCTTATTATCTGGCTTCGCTTACAGGCGAACATGGTGAACATGCGCATTAAGAAAGGGTAGCTTATGTTTCAGAAACTTATTACTTATTCCATTCGCCATAAACTGGTGATTGGAGTACTTTCTGTAGCCCTGGCGATATGGGGTGTATGGTCGCTGGTGCATCTTCCATTCGATTCCACTCCAGATATTACCGATAATCAGGTGCAGGTCATCACGCAGGCTCCTTCGCTGGGAGCCCAGGAGGTGGAGCAATACGTAACCACTCCTGTAGAGATGGCACTTGCCAATATCCCCCGCATCCAGGAACGCCGAAGCATTTCAAGAAGCGGACTCTCGGTTATCACGCTTGTCTTCGACGATGCCGCCGATATCTATTGGGCACGTTCGCAGGTGAGTCAGGTGGTGGAACAGTTGGAGAAAGAACTGCCAAAGAACACCGAAACCGAGATGGGACCTATTGCCACCGGATTGGGCGAAATCTACCACTATACCATTCGTGCCAAGGAGGGATACGAGCATAAATACTCGCTCACCCAGCTCCGAACCATGCAGGACTGGATTGTGCGCAAACAGCTTTCCGGAACCCCTGGCGTTGCTGAGGTAAGCGGTTGGGGCGGCTATGTCAAGCAGTATGAGGTGGCTATCAATACCGACCAGCTCAACGCCAGCGGCGTTTCCGTAAGCGAGGTGTTTGATGCCTTGCAGCGCAACAATGCCAATACGGGCGGCAGCTACATCGAGCAGAATTCCAATCAGTATTACATCCGTGGCATCGGTGTAGTGAAGAATCTGGAGGATGTTGCCAACATCACGGTGAAGACGGTGGATGGAACGCCAGTTAAGGTGGGCGACGTGGCAAAGGTTCAGTTGGGCCATGCCACCCGTTTCGGTGCCGTTACCCGCAATGGTGAAGGCGAGGTGGTGGCAGGTATCGCCATCATGCTCAAGGGCGAGAACTTCCAGGAGGTAATCAAAAACGTGAAGGAGCGAATCAGCCAGATTCAGAAATCACTGCCCGAAGGTGTGGTCATCGAACCGTTTATCGACCGTACCAACCTGGTGGATAGAGTAGAGGGCACCATCGCCCGCAACCTCATCGAAGGTGGACTCATCGTTATCTTCGTGCTTGTCATCTTTCTGGGCAACTGGCGTGCAGGACTGGTGGTGGCGAGTGTCATCCCGCTCAGTATGCTCTTTGCCTTCGGTATGATGAAGACCTTCGGCATCGACGGCAACCTGATGTCATTGGGTGCCATCGACTTCGGTATGATTGTCGATTCCGCCGTCATCATCGTCGAGGCGGTGGTTACACATATTAATACAGGTCATTTCTCGCAGCCCGAGGTGCGTGCTGCCTATCTTGCCCAATGCCAGAAGGAAGGAAATGCGGTTCCTTTCGCCCTGACCCAGAAGCAGATGGACGAGGAGGTTCACTTCTCGGCTTCCCGCATCCGCCAGAGTGCAGCCTTCGGCGAAATCATCATCATGATTGTATACATTCCGCTGATGACCCTGGTGGGCATCGAGGGAAAGATGTTCCGTCCGATGGCTCTCACCGTGTTCTTCGCCATCCTCGGTGCCTTCATCCTGTCGCTCACCTATGTGCCGATGGCAAGTTCGCTCCTGTTGAGCCGCAAGGTGCACAGCAGGAAGACTTTCTCTGATAAGATGATAGAGAAGTTGCAGGGCTGGTATCGTCCTATCCTCGATTGGGTGCTTGCCCGCAACAGGGATGTCATCACGGGAGCCGTGGCTTTGTTCTGCGTCAGCGTGGTGGGCTTCAAGTATCTGGGAGGCGAGTTTATCCCGAGTCTGGAAGAAGGCGATTTCGCTGTGGAAATGAGTATGTCGCAGGGAACGTCGCTCTCGCAGATGGTGGAGAGCTGCAGCAAGGCTGAAAAACTGCTCAAGAAGGAATATCCTGAAATCAAGCAGGTGGTGAGCCGCATCGGAAGTGCCGAGATTCCTACCGACCCGATGCCTGTGGAACGTGCCGACATCATGATAGCCCTGAAGCCGAAGGCAGAATGGACCTCTGCCAAGACGACTCCCGAACTGATGGAGAAGATGGAGCAAACCCTTAGCGCCATTCCTGGTCTGGAGGCAGAGATTTCCCAGCCTATCCAGATGCGCAACAACGAGTTGCTTACGGGTATCAAGCAGGATGTGGCTATCAAGATTTTCGGTGACGACCTCGATGTGCTTACCCAGCAGGCAGGAAAGGTGAAGAAGATGATAGAAGGCGTGCCGGGCGTGAGTGGCATCTTTGTAGAAGAAGTTGCCGGCTTGCCTCAAATCCAGGTAAGATACAACCACGAGAAGATGGCGGCTTACGGTATCAGCGTGGATGATATCAGCAGTATTCTGGAGACTACCTTTGCCGGTGCCGTGGCTGGTTCCGTCTACGAGGGCGACAAGAAGTTTGACATCGTGCTCCGCATGGATCCTTCGCAGCGCAATGTAGAGCAGCTTGAACAGTTGAGTATTCCGCTGAAGGATGGCACGAATATTCCGCTTTCGCAAGTAGCGGATATCGATGATTCGCCTGCTCCGGCACAGGTGTCGCATGAGAATGGTGCCCGGCGCATCTACGTGGGCTTCAATGTGAAGGGGCGTGATGTGCAAAGCACGGTGGAGGATATCCAGGAGATTCTCGACGAAAAGCTGAAACTCCCTGAAGGCTACTATTATAATTATGGTGGTGAGTTTGAGAATCTGCAGAGTGCCAGCCGCCGACTGATGGTGGTGATTCCGATAGCGCTGGTCATCATCCTGCTGCTGCTCTATGCCACGGTGAAGAATGTAAAAGAGTCGCTTTTCGTGTTCTCGGCTATTCCTCTGGCTGCCATCGGCGGTGTATGGGCGCTTTGGCTCCGCGGTATGCCTTTCAGTATTTCGGCAGGTGTGGGCTTCATCGCCCTCTTCGGTGTGGCGGTGCTCAACGGCATCGTGCTCATCGGTCAGATGAACCAGATGCAGAAGGAACAGCTCCTGTTGCCGTTAGTAGCGGGAACCAGTGCGGGTGAGATGATTCATCGTCGCATCATCGATAGCTGCATGCTCCGTCTGCGTCCTGTCCTGATGACGGCTTTGGTGGCTTCCATGGGATTCCTCCCGATGGCACTCTCGCAGGGCGATGGTGCCGAGGTGCAGCGACCACTTGCCACGGTGGTGATTGGCGGACTCATCACGAGTACCCTGCTCACTCTTCTGGTGCTCCCTGCCATCTACAAGACATTTACCAAGCGTTAGAATTTTCAGATACTGAACTTGTTTGAATATCAAGCATTAGAATTGAATAATATGAAGAAGTTTTTTAAGAAGAATCATATATGGCTTGCATCCTGGATGCTGCTGATGCCTTTGGCGGCGGATGCACATCTTTCTGTAAAGATGGAAGAAGCACATCTTTCTGCCTCGGATGCATCACGCTTTGATGCAAGCATCCCCGGCGAGAAGATGACCTTGCAGCAGTGTTTCCAACTGGCTGATAGGCAGAACATCGCCTTGCAATCCGGCAGAAAAGCCGTAGAAAAGGCTCAGGTAATGCAGGGAACAGCATGGAATCTGGACAAGACGGAAATCGCCTTCTCGCAGAATCCGGCTTCCAGCGGTGATACCGATAATGGACTCACCTTCTCGCAGAGCATAGAGTTTCCTACGGTCTATACAGCCCGTCGCAATCAGTTGAAGGCAGAGACCCAGGCAGAGAAAAGCCGGTTGAACGTCACCTCCCAGCAGCTCAGACTCGAAATCGCCAGTGCCTACTATGCGATGCTCTACCAGACCCATCGCCTTCAGATTCTGCTGCAGCAGGATTCCGTCATCCAGCGCTATTGCGATGTAGCCGGGAAGAGATACAAGGCGGGCGAGGCGAGACAGTTGGAGTTCCTCTCTGCCGATCGCATGAGAAACGACAACCGCCTGAAGATGACGAAGGTGAAGAACGAGGCAGAGAATCTGCAGACAGCCCTGATGGCGCTGCTCAACACCACTACGCCCGTGGTGCCTGCCGCCGACAATCTCGTCATCTCGCAGCGTTCGCCCATGAATGCAGCTTTCAACTATCAGCAGACTGCCGATGCGCAATATCAGAAAGACCTCATTTCGGCGCTCGACCAAGAGGTGAAGTGTGCCAAGACGGGCTATGCGCCATCACTCTCTCTGGCTTTGCGCTCGCAGCTTCTCATCGATAGCTGGGATCCCTATCACATCAATCGCCAGCGCTTCACCGAAGGCAATTTCTTCGGTTTCGAAGTAACCGTGGGGGTTCCGCTCTTCTATGGCGCAACCAAGGCGAAGGTGAAGGCTGCGCAGAAAGACCGCGAGGTGGCTCTGTTGGCGATGCAGCAGGAGCAGCGCGAAAAGGAGCGGGATTACAAACAGGGATATAACCGCCTGCAGAATGCCATCAAGCGAATGGAATATTACAGCGGCGAGAATATGGCGAAGGCGAAGGACATAGAACGTCTCAGCACCCTGGAGTATGAAAATGGTGAAATCAGTTATGTGGAATACGCCAGCGCCTTGCAGGAGGCGATAGATATGCGGTTGAAGCAGGCTGAGGTGGTCAACGAATATAATGAGGCAGTTCTTGCCTTAATGGCACTCAATAATAGCCTGTAAAAATAGTCAATTAAGGAATAAATAGCATGCATCGGTGCTTTTTTTGGTGTTTTTTCCAAAAAATGTACCGATGCTTTCGTTTTTTTTTGTATCTTTGCAAAAAATATAGCTATAATTATGGGATTATTCGGATTATTCAGCAACAAAAAGAAAGAAACTCTCGATAAAGGACTTGAAAAAACCAAGGAGAGTGTGTTTAGCAAATTAGCTCGTGCGGTGGCTGGTAAGTCAACCGTAGATGACGATGTGCTCGACGACCTCGAAGAGGTGCTCATCACATCGGATGTGGGCGTAGAGACTACGGTGAAGATTATTCATCGCATCGAGGAGCGCGTGGCTCGCGACAAGTATGTTTCTACCTCGGAGCTCGACAGAATCTTAAGAGAGGAAATCGCCAGTCTCCTGGAAGAGAACCATAGCGATGACAATGAGAATTGGGACTTGCCTTCCGACCACAAGCCATACGTTATCCTGGTGGTGGGTGTTAATGGAGTCGGCAAGACTACTACCATCGGTAAGCTTGCCTACCAGTTTAAGAAGGCTGGCAAGAAGGTTTATCTGGGTGCTGCCGATACCTTCCGTGCCGCAGCCGTGGAGCAGATTTCCATCTGGGGCGACCGCGTGGGCGTACCGGTGGTGAAGCAGCAGATGGGTTCCGACCCTGCAAGCGTGGCTTTCGACACCCTGCAGAGTGCCAAGGCAAATGGTGCCGACGTGGTGCTCATCGATACTGCAGGAAGATTGCATAACAAGGTGAACCTGATGAACGAGCTGAAGAAGATTAAGGAGGTGATGAAGAAGGTGATGCCTGAGGCGCCAGACGAGGTGATGCTCGTATTGGATGGCAGTACGGGTCAGAACGCCTTCGAGCAGGCCAAGCAGTTTGCTGCCGTTACCAATATCACTTCTCTTGCCATCACCAAGCTCGACGGCACAGCCAAGGGCGGCGTGGTTATCGGAATCTCCGACCAGCTCAAGGTGCCGGTGAAATACATCGGATTGGGTGAGGGAATGGAAGACATGCAGCTCTTCAACAAGAAGGAATTCGTGGATTCCCTGTTCAAGAAATCAAAGTAGATTTCGGATGCAATTTATGTGAAAAGAAACGGGAATCAGATTAGTATATATAATAAGGTATAGGTGAATGAAAAAGAACCAGATAGATATCATAACTTTGGGCTGTTCCAAAAACCTGGTCGACAGCGAGCTGTTGATGAAGCAGTTTGAGGCGAACGGCTACCATTGTGTACACGATTCAAAGCGCCCTCAGGGCGAGATAGCCGTCATCAACACATGCGGCTTCATCGAGGATGCCAAGCAGGAAAGCATCGACACCATCCTCGAATTTATCCAGGCTAAGGAAGAGGGACGCCTGAACAAACTCTATGTGATGGGCTGCCTCTCGCAGCGTTATCAGAAGGAATTGGAGGCTGAGATGCCTGAGGTGGATAAGTTCTACGGCAAGTTCAACTACAAGGAACTGCTCAAGGAGCTGGGTAAGGCCGAAGTGCCTGCCTGCAACGAGCGCCGCCATCTTACCACCCCTCACCACTATGCATACATCAAGATTTCAGAGGGCTGCGACCGCCGCTGCGCCTATTGCGCCATTCCGCTCATCACGGGCAAGCACGTCTCCCGTCCTAAGGAAGATATCCTCAACGAGGTGCGCGAACTGGTAGCCGACGGCGTGAAGGAGTTCCAGATCATCGCTCAGGAACTTACCTACTATGGCATGGATATCGATGGCAAGCATCATATCACCGAACTCATCAGCGAGATGGCCGACATCCCTGGCGTTAAGTGGATTCGTCTGCATTATGCTTATCCAAACCAGTTCCCGCTCGATCTGCTCGATGTGATGCGCGAGAAGCCAAACGTATGCAAGTATCTCGACATCGCCCTGCAGCACATCAGCGACCACATGCTCACTCGCATGCATCGCCACGTAACCAAGCAGGAGACGCTCGACCTGCTCACCATCATCCGCAACCGCGTGCCGGGCATCCATATCCGCACCACGCTGATGGTAGGTTTCCCTGGCGAGACCGAGGAGGATTTCCACGAGTTGCTCGACTTCGTGCGTGTACAGCGTTTCGAGCGCATGGGTGCCTTCGCCTATTCTGAGGAGGAGGGAACCTACAGTGCCAAGAACTACGAGGATGATGTTCCTGCCGATGTGAAGCAGCGCCGTCTTGACGAACTGATGATTCTGCAGCAGGACATCAGTGCAGAGATTGAGGCAGGCAAGGTGGGACTCACGATGCCGGTGGTTATCGACCGCAAGGAAGGAGATTACTATATCGGCAGAACGGAGTTCTGTTCGCCAGAGGTTGACCCAGAGGTGCTTATCAAGGCAGACCAGCGCTTGCGTGTAGGCAGTTTCTACAAGGTAAAGATGACCAGCAGCGAGGAGTTCGACCTGTATGGCGAAGTAGTGAGATAGAATTATAATTAAAGAATCAGAAGATGAACAATAAGGACTATATAGCAGAACTGGCTCAGCAGACGGGTTATTCGCAAGAGGACACCCAGAAGATGGTGCGCAAGGTGATAGACGCCATGATTGCTGAATTTGAGGACGGGGAAATGGTCTCCATCCCCAACTTTGGTACGTTCGAGGTGAAGAAGCGCCTAGAGCGCGTGGTGGTGAATCCTACCACCAGGAAGCGACAGCTGGTTCCGCCTAAACTGGTGCTCGGCTTTCGTCCTGTTGCTGCCGTCAAGGAGAAGCTAAAGAATGGAGGAGAAGCTTATGAGTAAGAACAGTTTGACAGTCTTGGCACAGAAGCTGGCTGAGAAAACGGGTATCAGTCAGCAGGATGCCGAGTTGTTCATCAGAAAGATGTTTGATGTAGTCAATGAAGGGCTCCAGGCTGACAAGCAGGTAAAGATGAAATGGCTTGGAACCTTCAAGGTTACTTCGGTGAAGGATCGTGAGAGCGTGGATGTCAACACCGGCGAGCGTATCGTCATTGAGGGAAGAGATAAGATCTCCTTTACCCCGGATACGATTCTCAAGGAAATCATCAACAAGCCGTTTGCCCAGTTTGAGACGGTGGTGGTGAACGACGGGGTAGAGTTTGATGAAATCGACAGGAAGTTTGAGGCAGAAGAACAGCTGGCTGAGAATCAGCAGATGGATGAGGCTGAGGAGATTCCTGAACCATTGGATGGTTCTGAAACATCAGAGGAAACTTCAGAAGCAACTGGTATTTCTGAAATCTCTGATACTTCTGAAACTTCAGATACTTCTGAAATATCAGACACTTCTGAAACTTCAGATGTGATTGATTTCCTGGATGAATCAGAAGCTCCATCCGTGAGCGATAAGGTCGTTGTAATAGGCGAATCTGAACCTCAATATGATGCTTCTCCTGAAATCATAACAGAAACTATCGTAGAAAAGTCGGTTAAGGAAATGAAGGATGAGGATGAGGCTGAGCCAACACTTGAGCCTGAGTCTACACCTGAACCTGAGCCAACACCTGAGCCTGAGCAAATATCAGCTCCAGATTCAGAACCTGTAGTTGAATCAGCTTGTGCATCCGATTCAGAAACATCCGAAGACTCAGAGCCTTACGATACTTTTGAATCTACCAAAAAGGGTGTAGTGATTCCTCGTTATCTGGTAATAGTTGCCTGCTTCATCATCGTAGCCTTGATTGGCGGCATCGGTTGGTTTGCCTTTAATTATGGTAAGATGGCAGCGCAGCGCGACCATCTAGCCCTTCAACTGGATAACTTCCATCAGGGCAACAAGGCAGCTAAACCAACTCCGGCTCCTCTTTCGCAGGAAGAAATCATGAGAAAGAAGGCGATAGAAGATAGCATCAGAATGGCGCAGGCTAGCGAAGCCGTGAAAATAGCTGAGGCTGATGGCAAGCAGGCTGATAAGAAGGATTCTCTTCTTGCCGCTAAGCAGCAGAAAGATGCTGAGGCTAAGAAGCAGGCTGAACTCATTAAGCAGAATGAAGCCAAAAAGCAGGCTGAGGCAAAGAAGTTAGCTGAGACAAAAAAGTTAGCCGAGGCAAAGAAAGCTGCTGAGGCAAAGAAGCATCAAGCCGAAAAAGCTGCCGCCCATGCATCTGCCAAATACGATCAGGATGCTCGTGTCCGCACGGGTGCCTATCGCATTGTGGGTGTAGCTGAGGTGGTTACAGCCCGAGAAGGTCAGACCATAGAAGCCATCAGTAAGCGTTATTTCGGTCCGGGCATGGAGTGTTACGTTGAGGCTCTCAATGGTTCCGGCAAGTTGAAAGCCGGACAGAAAGTCAAGATTCCGAAACTGGAATTGAAAAAGAAGTCAAGAACGCCATAAGGACGAGCTTATGAGGGTGTGTCATAAGCCCAGATAATGGCAGCCGAGGTCGGGCTGAAAGCCCAAAAGCTCCAGAAGCTGCACGCCCTGAAAGCCCAAAAGCTCCAAAAGCTGCACGCCCTGAAAGCCCAAAAGCTCCAAAAGCTGCACGCCCTGAAAGCCCAAAAGCTCTAGAAGCAGCACGCCCTGAAAGGGCAGAAGCTCCTAGCCCAGGGCATCGCCCTGGGTAATGTTGGCAAAAAGTAAAGTCGCCCTGAAAGGGCAAAAGCTTTCAATATCAAAGCTTTTGCCCTTTCAGG
>ERZ1034871.1655-NODE-1655-length-10609-cov-10.578264_pt1 | contig 10609 bp, 8 predicted proteins | sample MGYA00520631_ERZ1034871 | MGnify/ENA primary metagenome ERZ1034871 (study PRJEB33766, sample SAMN09781721) | gut metagenome | biome: gut microbiome | host: Homo sapiens | place: Madagascar | study: EMG produced TPA metagenomics assembly of the PRJNA485056 data...
GCTGATTTATCAGGCGCTGCATTTGGCAAAATCTCTGCCGTTTACGGAAACATCGAAAAAAATAGAGCATTTGCCGTAAATCCGAATGAAATTTTAGTTGAAATGGTTGTACAACGTTATTTTAAAAGAATATTGCATATTGATTTTGCTTAATTATCCGATGATATTTTCACGTATTTCTTTTTATATTAAAGCAATTAGCTGTTAAAACTTAAAGAATTTAAGATGAGTCTGGTTAACGTAATCTAATTGAGAAAAATTCTCAATTAGATTCTTTTTTTAGTTCGTTTAAAAACGTTTACATTGATTTTAAATGGCTTTATATTAGGCCATATGCGAACAATCAAAGAAAAAGCCTTGATTTTTAGGGCTTATTCGCTTAAATTAGATATAAGTTAGAAAGATTTAATGTGAGAAGATTTTTCTTTGAATTTGTACGAGGTGGGGGATTGAAATGACAGAAGAAAGCAAAACGATGTACTGTCATGGCTATGAACATGATGCTTGCGGCATGGGTTTTATTACCCAGATTGACGGTAAGCCGAGCCATGAACTCATTGAACGAGCACTTGTCATGCTTAGTCGAATGAATCATCGCGGCGGTACTGGCTCAGAACCTGATACTGGCGATGGTGCTGGTATTTTATTTGCCATGCCTGACAAGTTTTTTCAAAAATATGCTGAAGAACAAGAGTTTACGCTTCCGAGCCTAGGAGATTATGCTGTTGGCATGTTTTTCTTGCCGCAAAAAGAACAAGAAAAAAATGCCATGCTTGGCTCAGTCACGGCAGAAATTACGGCATCAGGATTTAAAGTCTTGGCGACGCGAAACGTTCCGTACATTTATGAAAATTGCGGACCTACTGCGCAAAAGGCCATGCCTGGATTTGAACAAGTCATTATTCAGCGTCCGGCCGATACCGAAGCAGGGCGTCCTTTTGAAGATCGTCTGTATCATTTGAGACGTCACCTTGAAAAGACATATTCTTCAAATGAATTTGCAATTGTCAGCCTTTCAAGCAAGACTCTTTGCTACAAGGGAATGCTTCATGCTTATCAAGTCGGTCAATTCTATCCTGATTTACATGATCCTGACATGTGTTCTGCGATTGCGCTGACTCATTCTCGTTTTTCAACCAATACTTTTCCTAGCTGGAGTCGTGCGCAACCTTTCCGTTTTATTGCGCACAACGGTGAAATCAACACTTTGAAGCGTGCCGAAAATTGGATGAAGAGTCATAATATTGAAGTCTACAATGAAGAAGACTCTGATTCTGCCAAATTGGAAAACTGCATGGAATATTTGTATCGCAATGGTCGTGATATTCCGCAAGCGCTTTTGATGATGATGCCTGAAGCCTGGAGCGATAAGATGAATCTTCCAAAGGAAGAAAGAGACTTCGATGAATACAATTCGTCATTCATTGCTCCTTGGGACGGTCCTGCAGCTCTTTGTTTCACCGATGGCACGCAAGTTGGTGCCATTTTGGATCGAAACGGGTTGCGTCCTTCTCGATACAGTCTGGTAAAAGGGAACTTTTTGATTACGGCTTCTGAATCAGGCGTTTACGATGTTGCACCTGAAGATATTATTGAAAAAGGAATCTTGGGTCCAGGAGAAATGATCTTGGTCGATACTTCCAAGGGACGTTTTTACAACACCAAAGAAGTCAAGGAATACTATTCAACTCAGCATCCATATGGCGAATGGCTCGAAAACAAGCAGGTCAAACTCAATGAATTGCCAGAAGCAGATATCGTTGAACACCTTTCCAAGCATGCATTGAAGACTCTTTGGCGTCGTCATGGATATACGGAAGACATTATTCGTGATTCCATCATTCCGATGGCGCAAAATGGCGAAGTTCCTGTTATTTCAATGGGATTTGACTCACCGTTGGCTGTTTTGAGCGAAAAGCCGCAGTCATTGTTTACTTACTTCAAGCAACAATTTGCGCAAGTCACGAATCCACCGATCGATGCAATTCGTGAAAAACAGATGATCGGTACTGAAATGTATTTGGGTGCTGACGGAGATATTTGCAAAGATGTTCCGGAAAATGCCAAAAAAATCAAGCTTGATTCTCCGATGCTCGTTAACGGAGAATTTGAAAGATTGCGTCATTTAAACGGCAAGGACGGCTTCAAGACGGGAGAGGTCTCATTATGCTACAGCAATGTCGAACGCCCGCACAGACTGCAACAGGCTCTTGAAGATTTGTTCCGTGATGCCGAAAGCAGGGTTGATGCAGGATGCAACGTTTTGATTGTCACGGATCGCGGGGCAACGCGTGATGATTTGGTTATTCCGGTTCTTCTGGCGGTTTCCGGCTTGAATAATTACCTTGTTCGAAAAGGCAAACGCGGTTTGGTGTCAATTGTTGCTGATACTTGCGAAGCATGCGAAGTGCATCATTATGCAACGTTGTTGGGATATGGTGCTTCTGCGATTCATCCTTACGGCGTATACGCAACGCTTGATTATTATGACCTCTCCGACAAGAAGGAAGCTTATCGTTCGGCTGCTGAAAAAGGAATCATTAAAATTATGAGCCGTATGGGTATTTCGACGATTGTTGGCTATCAGGGTGCCCAATTGTTCGAAGCTGTCGGCATTTCAAAAGAAGTCGTTGACGAATACTTTACCGGTACGGTTTCACGTATCGGCGGTTTGACTCTTGATCAAATCGAAGAAGAGTATCTTGAACGCTACAAAGCTGCATTTGGCGAAAAAGCAAATGATGCTCTTCCGGCGGATGGCAGTTTCAAGTATCGTTTTGAAGGCGAACATCACATGTTCAATCCGATGACGATGTATAAATTCCAACAAGCGGTCAAGACGGGCGACTACAAGCTTTACAAGGAATACGCAAAATTGATGCGCGATGAGGAATTGGAGCATCCTTCCACCCTCAGATCGATGTGGAATATCGAATCAGATCGAGATCCCGTTCCTTTGAGCGAAGTTGAACCAGTCAGCCAAATCGTCAAGCGTTTCAAGGCTGGGGCCATGAGTTTCGGTGCGCTCTCGAAAGAAGCGCATGAATGCATCGCTCAAGCGATGAACGAACTCGGAGCAAAGAGCAACTGCGGTGAAGGCGGCGAAAATCGTTATCGTTTCAAGAAACAGCCTGACGGACGCGACATCAACAGTCGCATCAAGCAGGTCGCATCAGCGCGTTTTGGCGTTAATGCCGAATATTTGATGAGTGCTGAAGAAATCCAGATCAAAGTTGCTCAAGGTGCCAAGCCTGGTGAAGGCGGACAGCTTCCTGGTGCTAAAAACTTCCCTTGGGTTGCTGAGGTTCGCGGATCGGTTCCCGGTGTTCGGTTGATTTCTCCTCCGCCTCATCATGATATTTATTCAATTGAAGATTTGAAGCAACTTATTTATGATTTGAAACAGATCAATCCTAGTGCTGCCGTTTCTGTCAAGCTTGTATCAAGCACAGGCGTTGGTACGATTGCGACGGGCGTTGTCAAATGCGGTGCGGACAAAGTCGTTATTTCAGGATATGACGGCGGCACGGGTGCCGCTCCTCGAATTTCCGTGCGCGATGCCGGACTTCCATGGGAAATGGGAATTTCAGAAGCTCATCAGACGCTTGCGTTGAACAATCTGCGTCAGCGTACGACGATTGAAACTGATGGCAAGCTTATGACGGGTCGCGATATTGCCGTTGCAATCATGCTCGGTGCCGAAGAATTCAGCTTTGGTTCGCTTGTGTTGGTTTCAATCGGCTGCATCATGATGCGCGTCTGCAGCAAAAATACTTGTCCTACCGGTGTTGCTACGCAAGATCCTCGTTTGCGCAAATTCTTTAATGGCAAGCCGGAAGATATCAAAAATTGCATGCGTTTCTTGGCCGAAGATCTTCGCGAAGAAATGGCTGAACTTGGATATCGCACGGTCGATGAACTTGTTGGACATACGGAACATTTGAAACCGCGTTTTGTTGCCAAGGGCAAGGCAAAATCGCTTGATTTCGATCGCTTGCTCGGAACGTCGATCGGAATTTCACGCAAATCAAAAGATCCGTTTGCTCCAAAATCAGAGTGGCCAGACCTTAATGACTTTGCGGAAAGCGCAATTCAAGAAAAGAAGGCGGTTGTTCTCAAGTCTTCAATCAACAATATTCATCGTGCTGCCGGGACGAGAATCGGTGGCTGGATTGCCAAGCGTTTCGGCAACAATGGTCTTCCTGCCGGGCATCTTAAATTTGAATATACAGGCGTTGCCGGTCAAAGTTTCGGTGCGTTCATGCCGCAAGGCTTGGAGCTTAAACTCATCGGTGAAGCAAATGACTATGTCGGCAAGGGATTGAGCGGCGGACGTTTAATCGTTCAGGCTCCTGCCAAGGCGAAGAAGATTTACAGCAACGCTCCGATCGTCGGAAACGTTGCCTGCTTTGGAGCTACTGGTGGTGAAGCATACTTCAACGGTCGAACCGGTGAACGTTTCTGCGTTCGCAATTCCGGCGCAACGGTTGTTGCCGAAGGCATCGGTGACCATGGCTGCGAATACATGACCGGTGGCATTGCAGTCGTTCTTGGCTCAACCGGCTGCAACTTTGGTGCTGGAATGTCCGGCGGGGTTGCCTATGTTTACGATCCGGAAAAGAAGCTTGAGGACAACTGCAACATGGATATGATTGAGTTGTTCAAGTTTAATGAAAAAGGCAATGATTCCGTCTTAAAGGAAATTTTGGAAAAACATGTGAAGTTTACCGGTTCCGAAAAGGCCAAGAGCTTGTTGAACAACTGGAAGAAAGAACAAGAAAACTTTGTCAAGGTCTATCCTAAGGAATATCGTCATATCAATGAGATCATGGCAGAATGCGCCAAGAAGGGCACGCCTAAGGATCAACTTGAACAAAAGGCTTTCGATATTATTACGGCATCCAAGTAGAAAAGGAGAATTGAATTATGGCAGATCCATTTGGTTTTATGAAATATCCGCGTGTCAACAATCCGATTCGACCGGTTGCTGAACGTATCAAAGATTTTGAAGAAATGGAAAACGTTCTTTCAGTCGAAGAACGCAGAAAACAAGCAGCACGCTGTATGAATTGCGGCGTTCCTCACTGTCATGCCGGTCAATTTTATTCCGGTGGGCGCGCAGTCAGCGGCTGCCCGAATGATAATCTGATTCCTGAGTGGAACGATCTGATCTATCGTGAAGAAGACAAGCATGCTTTTGAAAGATTGACTTTGACAAATCCGCTCCCGGAATTTACCGGACTCGTTTGTCCTGCGCCTTGCGAAGTTGCTTGTAATGAGGCTTTGAACGGCAAGGGCATTACAATCAGAAACAACGAACGCTATATCATTGAAACGGCTTATGCGAACGGTTGGGTCAAGGAAAGCGGGATTCCTTTGCACCGCAACGGAATCAAGGTTGCAGTCGTCGGAAGCGGTCCGGCAGGATTGGCCTGCGCATGGCGATTGAATCAGCTTGGCTATGACGTGACCGTTTATGAGCGCGACGATCATCCGGGCGGATTGACGATGTATGGCATCCCGAATATGAAATTGCCTAAAGAAATCGTTGCTCGTCGTGTCAAAATCATGGAAGAAGTCGGAGTAAAATTCGTTTTGAACACTGAGGTCGGTGTCGACGTTTCCGGAGACGAATTGAAACGCGAGTATCAACGAATCGTTCTTGCGATTGGTGCCCGTCAAGCACGTGATTTGAACGTTCCCGGGCGCGAATTGGAAGGCGTCCGTCTTGCGGTCGACTATTTGACTGATGCGACAAAGAGCGTTCTGAAAAACGGGACCAAGGCAAGCAAAGAACTTGAAGGCAAAAAAGTCATGGTCATCGGTGGTGGAGATACGGGCAACGACTGCATTGCAACGGCCATCAGACAAGGTGCGGCAGATGTCAAGCAGCTTGAAATTACTCGGCGTCCGCCTTCAAAACGTCCGGCTGATAATCCGTGGCCTCAATGGCCACGCGTTGCCAAGACGGGATACGGTCAAGAAGAAGCCAACGAATTATTTGAAGGCGTCTTGACTCAGTATGAAACCACGGCAGTTGGGTTTGAAGGCGTCGATGGGCACGTTTCAAGCGTGACGACATGTCATGCGCAACTCTTCAAGCCCGTTCCGGGAACTGAAGAAAAGCATCCGGTTGATCTTGTGCTTTTGGCAATGGGCTTTACGGGAGCACAAAAGCAATTCTTGGATGAATTCGGCGTAACTGAGGTTAACGACGATTATACGACAAATGACGAAAAAGTTTACGTCGCAGGCGATGCTCGCCGTGGACCGAGCCTTGTAATTTGGGGCATCCACGAAGGGCGCATGGCAGCTGAAAAAGTCAATGAGGCTTGCAAAGCGGCTGCCCATGCCGAATAAGCGACATGTTCGGCATAAGACATTAACATCATTTGGCAATCAGGACTTAAGAGGTTTGGTCCTGATTGCTTTTTTGTTACGAAAATTTTGGGATGTGATGCAAAGTGAAATCAAAAATTAAAAGGCTCAATCAACTCTGAATTTTTCAGCAAACAAAAAGAGCCTTAAATTTCTTCAAGACTCCTTTAGCATTATTCGATGCAGGAAGCTAAAAGCTACCAGTCCACAAGCGAGGACAGTTTCTTACGGCAGCGGTTCAAGGCATTATACGTCTTTTGATCGGAAATCCCTAAATTTCTTGCTGTTTCTTTAACTGAGATCGTATTCAGCCAATCAACCAAAACGCTACTTTCCAAAGACGTTAATTTGCCTGGGCGTTTTGGCCATTATCTGCTCAAGCGCAATTTTGGCTTCAAGTTCGCTGAAAGTATTTTCAGAGATAAATGAATCGTCATCGCCGCAGATTGAATCGAGCGGAACTGCCAGCACGTTTCCCATGCGTTTATTAGCCGTTTCTTCACGCTTCAACGTCGTCAGCCGATTATACAAGCTAGCCTTGAAATAGCAGCCGTAAGTTGCTTTCGTCGTTGTCTGATTGTAGCTGAGAGCCGTAGAGCAACAGATAATATAAGCCTCTTGAAGCAAATCGTCCCGATCCAAAGTTCTGAAATGAAACGAATTGATCGCCCTAATAACCAACGGCTTGTATTTTGCAAACAGCTCTGCCAATGAGTCCTCGCAATGGTACTCCTTAAATCGTCGAAGCAATTCTTTCGTTGCTTCATCTTCGTTTTGAGTCATGATAATGCCCCCTTATAAATATTCCTGTCGTGACTTGAATGTCACGAATATAATATAATTCCTTTTAAGTGTTTTGTCAGCTTTTTTTCATCTTAAAACACCACTTTTAATAATTGTGTAATATTAAAGAAATAAAGTAACAACTAAGTCTGTTTTTTTGTAAAAAATGAATTTGACAATTTTATCATGAAACGGTGGTGAATAGTCTTATCGGTTTCTGGTGCAGTAAGTTTGAGGAGACTTCTTAATCACTCGATTTTAGAGAATTGGAGCTCCAAATTGATTAAAAAGTCTATTGAAACTTATTTTGTTATCTCAAGAACAAAATTGTACTTTAAAAAACAATTTCAAAACATGTCCGTATTTTGTTTCGTGAGTACAGAGATTGTGTAAGGAACTTTAAAAAGATGATACGAAATCAAAAAATTGCAATAGGGGGGCTGTATTAGGAAAGTATGATTAAACCGAAGAAAAGGAAGTTTTATTTGCTAGAAAATCATCATTATAAAGTCGTAAAATACTTCTTAGAGGAACGCTCAGATAACAAATCAGTTCCGATTATAGAGGTGGTAGAAAATGAATAAGAAACCGTATTCTGACAGAAGATGGCATGATGCTGATTTTGAAACTGTAATGAACCTTAAACCGCTTAAACATTCTGAAGAATATAAGAAAAATGCAAAGGAATGTTTCAGCGGGCTGTTTGGCAGAGAATTCAAAGAAGAAGATTTACCCGTAGAATTACAAACTTTTGAGAAGGAGGATACTAACGGCTAATAACAATTACTTTTCAGCAGCTTATAAAATTTTGTCTTATCTTAAATATTGTTACGAAAACGGAGAAATTCAGATACCAATATTTTACGGCAGACGTTACCTTTCCAAGACGAGATGTTTCAACACTGGTGGCGAAATCAGCGTTCAGCCGACGATTTCCGACAGCGATTACCACGTAAGCGGCGGAAACGCAGACTTGCAAGGATGGCTCGGAAGCTACTAAAATAATAAAAGCACGCTCATTATCGGGCATGCTTTTTTTGTCAAAAATATGATTTTGATGCATAATATATTAGCAACGAGCTTCAGGGTGACAACCGTGCTTTTTGATAGAAAGAGGCGATTGCTATGATTGCTAAAAACTTGAGAAAGGACAAGCGGTCGGTGGACAGATTAATAGCCATCTTTTCAGCCGTCATATCGCTATGCGGTTTTGTACTGTCGTTATTAACGTACATTGACGACAGAAAAAAATAGTCGCCCTAACCCGCTAAGTTCAGGGACGACTATTTTTTAAATGATAATAAAGGTCGTCACTGTGAAGTGACTTGCACAGGTCTTGTCGAACAATCGGCAAGACTTTTTTACATCTTTATCATAACATCAAACTGTTTTTGTAACCAGCAAAAATTACGGTTGATAAATTATTTTGAAATTTTCTTTGTCTATGCTTGAGATATTGTTGCGAACGGCACAACAATAAAAAAGTGCACTGGCGACCACCAATGCACAAGTTTAATTTAGAGGTGATATCCTTGAGGGTGTACTCTAATGCGCTTGGCTGGTGGTGTACTGCAATACACCAGAACAAAAAGCGCTCCTGCTAGACTATCAGCCTAGTTGTTGAATATAGTATATTCACTACTGCTATATATATTATAGCACGGTTTAGCGACTTGAACCATTTAATATAATAAAAAAACGCCCTGAAAAGGCGGCTCGTGGTTCGACGGTAGCACATACCGCTTAAACGTTAATTCGATTTCCACGAGTATACAGCGTATCTCTACCTGCAATGTGTATTATAAACTGTTTTCGTATTTTATCAAGGTTGTGAAACGCTTGTTTAGCAACGTTTCAGTATGTATTTTTTGTTGAACGACAACTCAAGTCTTTTAGAGATAATGGCTGTAAGTTCTGTAAATGGCACGCAGAGCCTAGTGCTTGTAATATTTGCAAAGAAATCGCTGAGAATGATAATGGCTATGGAGTAGGTGTTTACCGTGCAGATGAAGTTCCTAGCCTGCCTGCTCATCCTAACTGCAGATGTGTTCTGGGTGCTTACTGGGTGGATGAAGAGAAGTATCTATTACAAAATGAGACGACAAAAATAACTCAAAAAGATTTAAAAAATAATCTAACTGTAGATAGAGATTTAGTAAATTCAAAGTCTTTTCATGATAAATTTGAAAGAATGAATTTACGAAAATCTGTGAAAGAAATGTTATATCAAACAAGTCTTGAAATGTTGGAACATAGAGATGGAACTAATAGCGAAGATATAGCAGCTATAGATATTAGAATTGGTAATAGATTGTTCTTTAACATGAGTACTATTGATGAATCAAAAGTAAATCCAACTCTAGAAGAGTACAAATTAATTGAAAATAATGATGATAAAGTGATTTTAATTCACAATCATCCATTAAGTGGTCGTCCTTCATGGGCTGATATAAAAACATTGCAGTTAGGCAAGAAATACATTGATAGATCTATTATTATAGGTCATAAAGGAAATGTTACTGAAATATCTTTGTTTAAGAGAAATAAAGATATTATGAAAGCGCTTGAAAACGGTATAATTACTATGTAAGAGATGGATTTACAAAGCAAGGATCGATTTTAAAAGCAACAGATAAACTGTATGAGGAGAAGGTGCTCCGCTATGTCGAAAGATGAACAAAGGCTAACATGGATGGCTATTGATGATACTTATTGTGTGTCTCCTGAAGAAGAAAGAAAAATACTGGATAGAATTAATAAAAAAATAGAGAGTAACTTTGAATTTAAGAAAAGAGAAGAAGCAACAGATAAATATTTAAAAGATCATAACATTATATAAAGCATTCACAGAATTATTGTGGGTGCTATTTTTATTATACGCCACTGCTTAGAGTTATAGACGACCAGCAATAGCCGTCTTTTTTATAAAGAGAATTAATCGGAGTCTTATAAAATTAACTACGCTTTACGAAATAACGAAATACTTAGTGAAGCGCAAAGAAAATTAGTTACGAATTTAGATAATGCAATTGATAAACTGCCTAAGTATTCTATCAAGCCCCCTCTTTATCGTTCCTACAGTAACGGTTGGGGCTTTGACAGCATGAAGTTTGCGATTGATGTTGTAAAGGGGGGAAGCGATTCGGCTTTTGTTTCAACTTCAACAGATATTTATGACCCGAACGATGATCTGAGAGTTATCATCTTAAAAAGCAAGCCGGGAGCAGTTTTAGGTAAATACGATAAAACTGGAGAAAAGGAAGTTTTATTTGCTATAAAATCATCATTTAAAGTCGTAAAATACTACTTAGAGGAACGTTCAAATAATAAATCAGTTCCGATTATAGAGGTGGTAGAAAATGAATAAGAAACCGTATTCTGACAGAAGATGGCACGACGCTGATTTTGAAACTGTAATGAACCTTAAACCGCTTAAGCATTCAGAAGA
>ERZ1034871.1656-NODE-1656-length-10604-cov-3.640250_pt1 | contig 10604 bp, 9 predicted proteins | sample MGYA00520631_ERZ1034871 | MGnify/ENA primary metagenome ERZ1034871 (study PRJEB33766, sample SAMN09781721) | gut metagenome | biome: gut microbiome | host: Homo sapiens | place: Madagascar | study: EMG produced TPA metagenomics assembly of the PRJNA485056 data...
GATGTATCTTGCTGCATTTTAGCAAAAATGGAAGTGGCCAACATGAGGGTGGCATTCTTTTGAAAGCATTCAGACTGTTCCTGCCGAGTACGTTTCAAGTCGTCGGTGAGTTGCTTGATTTCCTCAGACAATTTCTGCTTTTGGGTGACTTTCTCAGAAATTTCCTTAAAATCCTTCAGCTTATCTTCGTCCTTTTGTATCTGCTCGTTGGCAGCGTTGATCTCCTGCTCATATTGGCGCAACAAGGCTTCCTGCTCAGCGGCTTTCTGGTCGGCTTCCATTTTCTGCTGCAGAATATCTTGATACTTGTTTTGGGTCTGAATCCAAGCATCTCGGTTTTTCTCGAATTCCTTTTTCAGCAGGCCGAGATCTTCTACTGCGTTATCAACTTCCTTAATACCAAGGACACGGGCAATGGCGTCTTTATACTGGCTTCCGCTGGCCGTACTATAATCGTTGATTTTTTCGCCGTCAAAGAAGAAGTACTGTGAGGCATCTTGATGTACAAGAGAATTGATAAAATCTGCTTTTTCATCCTCTTCACTGCTCAGCGGAACATCGTTCTTAATCAGTTCCAACGTGCATTTGAAGTCTTTGCTGCTTGGGGTAGCCTCCAGTTTCCCGCGCAGGTCAATGGTGCGAGAGATTTCGATCTTGTCAGAGCCGTTCTCAACAAACAGAGAAACCGCGGCATGATAGCACTTCTCCGATTGGGCATTTACATTGATCAGATCTTTAAGATCGTCGCTGTCTTTGGGGCTGTACAGACAGAACAAAATTGCGGAAAAGAAGCAAGATTTTCCTACGTCATTGTCGGCGTAAAGGATGCTGATGTTCCGTTCACCATCAATGGGAAAATCAAAGTTGCATTCCCCATAATAGGCTCGATAGTTGTTTATGCGGAGGGAATTGAAAATCATTGGTCCGAATCCTCCTCTTCGCTCATATTTGCAATAATCTGTCTGATGGGGCCGCGAGTATGACGACTTTTCTGATATACGTGATCCTTCTCCACCTGGAGAACATTCTCTACGATAGAGGCATCAATATGGTATTCTTCTGCGACTTGGACAAGCAATGGATCCATCGTTTTGCCGACCTCCTTAAAAATCATACAGATTCAACTTCCGCTGAGATAAAAACTGATCGAGTTTTTGATGCTCTCGAATGCCATTGATGGCATCGTCTACCATTAAGTTGATTCGCCGATATTGCGCGTCAATCATAGACAGAGCCATGCGACGTTCCTCATCGCTGGTACTAGCCGGAAGAATGGGATAGACCAGATAGTCATAAATCCAAGCAGTCGTTTTACCCGGTGCAATACGAAGGACGCGGCCTCTGCGTTGAATAAACTGACGCTCAGAGGTAGAAGAACTGATAAAAACTGCAACATCGCAAGCAGGGATATCGATGCCTTCATCGAGACAGCCAACAGCCAACAGGATTTTACGGATTCCCTGTCGGAATTCCTTCAGGATTGTGGGGCGTTCTTTTTGCGCGTCCAGTTCTCCGGTGTATTTGAAATAGTATTTGTCCATCCGGTCCAGTTCTTTTCCCAGTTCGTCCAAATGGTTCAAATCATCGCCATAAATCAGAACTCGGGCAGAAGGGGGAATCTCGTCAAAAATCGTCTGCAGTGTTTGGACTTTTTGGTCGTTCTTCTTAAGCAGTTTGGCACGATCACGGTAGCGGCCTTCTATACGCTGTTGTAACCGCAGGCGATCTTTCTCGTCATCTTCCTGTTCCAGTGCGTGCTGAAGCTGTACGATTTCCTTTGAGTACGCTTTATACGACTCCCAGTCCTCTTCCGGCATTGCACAGGGAAGAACTCTATATTGGTATTCCACCAGGTAGTGTTCACGCTGGGCATCCTTGATCGAAAATTCGAAGGTGTTCTGGTGATAGAAATTCAGAATCTTTTCAGATCCAATTTCATCAAAGTTCCGGCGAGGCGTTGCACTAAGGCCAATGCGGTAAGCTGGATTCAGTTCCATGAGGCACTGAGATTTTGGAGCACCCATATTGTGGACTTCATCGCAGATCATGGCAAATTGTTCCGGTTTTGCCTGTCGCCACTTTGCCATGTAGAAATCGCCCTGGGCAGAATCATAGGTGGAAATCACCACGACTTGCTCTGGGAAGCGCGCCTGGGTGAGGGATTTCAGTAACTCTTTGTGACCACGATAAGGGGACCCACACTTAATAATGGTGATATCAGGATAAAACAGGTGGACATCCGCTTCCCATTGTTCTACGAGTTCTAGGCTGGGAACACAGATAAGAAGAAGTTTCCAGGGGTCGATCTGGCTGATTGCGTACATTGCCGCCTTGGTTTTGCCAGAACCGGTTGCCATCATGAAAAGGCAGGAAAAGTCTTTCTGCAGAAAAGCGTTTTTGGCATCCTCTTGGCAGGAACGCGGCTTGAAGTTGGGATGAATCCCGGCGGATACGCGATAAATGTAATCGACAGGATGTTCCGGTGCATTTTGAATCAACTTCAGGCGGGAGGCCTTGGGGAAATCGAATGTTACAATATTTCCGGCTGTCCCGTCCCACAATCTTTCAAAGCGCTGGATTTTCTGCTCTACCCTGGACTGCAATACCGGAATCCAATTTTGCGAAACCTCAAAGGATTCCTCGTTATTGATCCACCCACCAAGCGTTTCATTAACAGACCCTAAGAAAGAGATTGCGTTTCCGTCTGCGTCCTTGAAAATACCGAATTTTTCGTGGAACAAGTGATACGTGCCGGGATCATTGGGGTCTTTCCGAAGGCACACTTTAATGTCCAAGCGGTTGTTTTTGATGAGCCAACAGAGATTCTTGATGTTGGCAATATTAAGATCGATAAGACTCTGAGTGACAGGGTCGATTTTATCCTCTAACAGATGGCGGATATCATAGCCGAGGGCGATCTGGCGCTCATCTTCCGGGCTCAGATTCACACTGCAGACAATACGCATCCGTCCGCCGTTTTGAATAAAGGGATACAAACCGTTGGTGATGTAGCACAAGATGGAAGAGTTGAAATATCCGACAGCGCGGCAGTATTCAATACTCTCCTCCATGCAGGGAACATAGAATTCTTTGATCAGATCGTTTTCCCCGCTCCAGTAAGTGTCTTGGAATGACACTGTGCGCAGGCTCATGCCATCATCCCCCTTTCGGAAAAATATATTAGGAAAGTTCTTTCAGGAACGCCTCCACCTGATCGATGGTGTTTTCTGCGGACAGCGAAATGCGCAAAACTCTGGATACAGCGTTCCCCTTACCGATATCCTGCAATACATGGGAAGGCATACCCGCCGTGCAGGCAGAACCAGTAGAGATTGCGAACTTCGCGCTAACACGCTTCACAAAGCGCTCGTTATCAAAGTCGTCCTGATTAACTACCAAACTGATGACACCTGGCAGGTGATGTTCCGGATCTCCTAAAAGTTCCAGGTGCTCGTTGGATGCAATGATCTTCTTAGCGGCCTGCTCCAGTTTCTGAATATAGGCTGTCTGCTGTTGCTCGTTCGCAATGGCCAGCTCGGCGGCTTTCCCGAAGCCAACAATGTTGTGAACAGCCAATGTTCCGGCACGCAGACCGTGTTCCTGTTCGCCCCCGTGCATGAATGCACTCATCGGAGGAAGGCCATAATCGTCTCCCCGAATATAGGCAGCACCCACGCCCTTGGGCCCGTGGAACTTGTGAGCGGAGAGAGAAAGAAAATCCACTCTGGTTTGTTCAACGTTGATGGGCAGTTTCCCAGCTATTTGCGTAGCATCAGCGTGGAGTAACACCTGATGCTTATGTGCAACAGCCGTTAATGCGTCCATATCGTTGAGAGAGCCGATTTCGTTATTCGCCCAGATAAAGGATGCCAGGGTGGTTGTTGGGCGTATGGCTTTTTCAAAAGAATCGGGCGTCACCTGGCCATACTCGTTTACATCCAGGAAGGTGACCTCATAGCCGCGGTCCACTTTGGGAACTTTGCCAAACAGCGAAAAGGTGGCATCCTGATTGGAGTAAATATCGCCGTTCAAAAAGCGGCAAGTATTTAATGTGGCGTGATGCTCAACCTTCGATGTGATAATATGGTTGCCCTTTTTTTCGTAGTATTTTTTGTAGTCCGCCACACCTTTTATAATCATATTGGTGCTCTCGGTGGAACCGCAGGTGAAAATGATTTCTTCCGGTTTGGCGTGAATTAACTTAGCAACCCAGCTCCGGCTATTTTCCACAGCATCGGCAGCATGGGCGGCAAGGGGATAATACTTGCTGGAAGGGTTCCCGTATTCCTCTTGCAAGTAGGGGCGCATCGCCTCAAACACTTCCTGCGCGATGGGGGACGTGGCACTGTTGTCTAAATAAATCATACGGTATCACCAATTCCAAATGTTTCCAGCACATATTTGTCCAGATCTCCGGCGTGTTTATAGCGGGATTCCAAAAGGATGGCTCCGCGATCTATGTGCGCTTTCATATATTTGGGAAAGTATTCCTCATTGCTTAAATGACGTCCTTCTGCCTGTTCAATCAGGACTTTGAAGTAATCGTCATATTCGCCGGTAATCGTTTGACGATTGAGTTCAAGGCCATCTGTATCGCTGTCGAACGAGGTGATTTTTCCTTGTTCTTTTAAAGACCAGGCAATCGCGTGTTTGACGAGCGTATACGGCTTTAAGGCAGTGCTTTTCCCAATCTCTTCAAAAATTTCCTGCGTTTTTTTGGAAGTCTTTAGCTTGAAAATCATGCCTTTGCCTCCTTGAAATAACCCGGTTGTACAGAGGTGCACCCCTGTTCTACGTTGTACTTAAGCAGATACTCGTGCGCAATATGCGGTTGAATGATAGCACGATACGAGCCTACCACTTCTTCGTCGGTAGAAAGGATGATAACCTGACCGCTGATGTTGGGGAAGAACAAGGCAGAAATCTGTTCGCGATGTTCTGTATCGATACGGGCAAAGGGAGTATCGATGATGAAGGGAACTGCCTGGTTGGAGGTCTTGATGATTGCCCAATACAGGGAGAGAATAAAAACCTGTTTTTCGCCTTTGGATAGCTGATTGAGCTCCACGCGATTGTACAGGGGAAGTTCTATATCGTCCTGGAAGGAAATTTGATCGGTGACGATTTTCCCGGAAAAATACCGGCGCAGTTCGTCGATAGAATCGTTTGTTAAAAGATGGGCAGCCTCTTTGAGTCCTGCACTTCCCAATCGTTTTTCCAAGGCATCCAACCCAATGTTGTTGGCGAGCAGCAGCAATTCGTGCGTTGTATAGATCTGTTTCTTATAGAGGTTGACATTGAAATTGTCATCCAATTCAATAAGCTGCACAAAGTTTTCCTTGCGGATGATCTTGTTAAACATCTCAAGTGCAAGAGACTCAATCTGGTGGAATTTCTCCTGTGTCACGTCGGAAATCATACGCTGCATGACTTGGCTGATGCGGGCGGTAAATTCATGCGCCGTACGATCCTTCGCCTTGGCAAACAGCGCTTTGCGCAAACGTTCCACCAAAGCTTTCTGGTCGGTGATGGTGGCTTCCAGTTCCGCAATTTGGTTTTCCACGCTTTCCAGACTATCCTCGTAGGCTGCAATGCGCTCCGTGAGAAAGCGAACTCTTTCAAAGTAGGCCGCAGCATCTACAGTGGGCAAAGCCTCGCGGATCTTTTTGCTGATCTCATCATATTTTTGAGAAGCCTTTTTCTTCTCCGCGATGGCTTTAATCAATTGAGGCGCGTCTACTTCAGCAAAATATTGTGTTCTTACAATATCGCTGATAACCTGGCTTTCCTGTTCTTGCGACAGATCGTGGATAGAGGTGAAGCTTTCTATCGGAAAAGAGGGCAAAGCTTTCTTTGCAATTCCATTGGAAATCGCCTGCGCTAATGCAGGAACTTGCGCTGTGTCGCAATTGGGCTGCTGTTCCAAGACATCCTGAATGGTTTGTGCATCCAGCAGATCACAGATGGTGTGATACTGACGAACGGCCCGTTCGTCTTTGAGTTGCTTATAGGCGACAGCGGCTAGATCTTTGGTAATGTAAAGGGGCATCATGGATTCTACAAATTCCCGAATTCGTTTTGCCTTATCGCCTTTCACGCGTTCCTGTATTGCACGTTGTGTTTCCAGCCGTTCTTGTTCTTTGGCGGTCAGGCCACCAGAACGAGAAAATCGATGATCAAGAGATTCTTTCTCCTCCTGGGCAGAAACCAATTGGGCCGTCAGCTGCTGCTTTTGAGACTCCAAGGCGCTGCTTCTGGTCGCATAAGCAGAGAGGTTGGCTTCTTCTTGTTCCACCAGTTTGGCAACCTGGTCGTAATCTTCGTTTCCTTCTTCTTCTCCGATATAAGAATCACAGAATTTCTGTATTATATTGAAGGTATCGTAACCACTTAATGTCAGGACTGCATTCTTAATATAGTTGCTGTAATTGCCTGTTGCAAAAAAGTCCCCGATTTCTTCGCCGTCGAAGAAGAAAAAGTCAAACAGGTTGGGAGGAATGACAGAGAACAAATAGTTCTGAAAGAAATCCAAGTTCTTGTCGGCAAGGAGATGCTGGTCTTTATACACGGAATAGGTTTCGTGAAGGCGCTTTTCGATAAAAGACCACTCACGACGAATGGTATACAGTGTATGGGCGCGATCTGTAGGAAGGTCGATTTCTACTTCGACATAGGACTTGACATTGTTGGTCAAGAACGCATCGTGGTTGATCAGCTCTTTGATTCGTGCGGTATAGCGGTTGTTTTTATCCTGAAAGCGGAAGCATTGGGGGCCATATAAAGCCAATTTGATGGCAGTGAAAAAGGAGGTCTTACCGGCACCGTTGTTTCCGCCGATCAGAATAATATTTTGCACACCATGGGTATCCAACGCAATTGTGTTTTCCCCCACATAGGAGCTGAAATTATAGAGTGTCACTCTGTTGATCTTCATTCCGGATTCCTTCCTGCGCATTCACCAATTCAACTTCCTGGAGCCATTGCTGCGTAACGGCTTTCCGGAGAGACTCACGAAGAATGCGAGTGTTCGAGAAAAATTTGGTTTTGTTTGTTCTGAAAATCATGCTCTTCATCAGGTCCATGGGAACCGAGAATTCAGAGGCATACATTTCCAGCTTTTTGCAGGCTTCCTCATCAAAGACGGGGCGCTTCAACTGGTCCCAAGGCAAGCGTTCTCCCATCTCATCATAGTAGAGGTCTACCAGCACACGACAGCTCAGATCCTGTTCCTCGTCCCAAATACGGTCTATGGCGCGGAGTTCATCGATAGTAATGAGCTCATAATTCATCTGCTTTTGCGTTTGCAGAAGGCGACGCAAAATCATTTGGCGCGCTTCCCAGGTAAACGGACCAAAGCCGAGCTGGTTTTGAGAGGTACGATAGACACTACCGTCGCGGCGCTTCTTTTCGCGATACTCAGGTACATCGCGAATGCTCATAAGCCATTTTCTGAATTCGGCCAGGGGAATCAATTCACGGTGCCCGGAACGGATGAAGCCATTCAAAGACTTATCTTCCTGAACGACAGTGCAGATCCAACAGCCAAAGCGGGATTGACCGCAGGACTGTTGCTGATCTTCCTTGGAGGAGTATCCCGCGAAGGGGCATTCACCGCTGTCAGCACCAGAATATAATTCAATCAGTTGGGAGTTATCGCCACCCCAGGCATTTTTCCGGTTGTTGGACATCAAGATGTCCCAGACATCATCGGTGGACAAGGAAACAATCGGGGGATATACATAGGCTTCCTTGATGGTCTCATGGCGATTCAAAAGGCGATCAGCCAGTTCTCGACCTTCAATGCGGCGCTTTCGTGCCGCGCTTTCGGCCTTGCGCACACCAAGGATAAAAACAATCTCGGTATGTTGTTCCTTAATGATGTTTTCTACAAACTGTCCGCTGGGGGCAATCTTCAGGCGGTCTGTACACCAACGGAAGGTGCCGTTCAGACGCGGAGTGGGAAAACCTCTACCAATGACATTGGCCCAGAACGAAGTATCTGGTTTGGGTGTAACTTTATTTACGCTGATCGGCAAGCTATCCCGTTTGGCAGACTTATCCAAAAGATGAAGCATATCATTCAGATAGATCTTGATCAGGGGATTTTCCACAAGAGTGTCGGAAGAAACGATATATACAGTTTTATGGCGCTCTTCAGGCCGAAGGTTTTTCAGCATCTGATAGACCAGGTGGACAACGACGGTGGAATCTTTACCACCGCTATATCCAATCACCCAAGGACGATTGTCGGACCTATACACATGCTTAATTTCTTCAAGCAAACCCTCAACCAGAGGCTTTCCATTGTATTCTTTCATGTATGGATTTTACTCCCTCTAGAAGTCTTTTCTGGTATGGAGAAAACTGTATATTCTTCCTATGCGGAAGTACAATCTTGTCCAATACCATACCATTATCAAGTATAACATTTTACGGAACAAAATGCACCCTGTCCGACGAAAAAACTTTGCCTTTCCGGTATTTGACCAAATTTGCGGAAACCTCTTGCAATTCCCTCGGAATAGAGTTAACACAACACAAACGCTTTTCCGAGGAGGTTGCGAAATGGAAAATAGGGTTTGTGAAAATCAAGAAACGACGATAATGAGGGCATTTGAATTTCGAAAGGAAGGACTGGAGTATTTACAAAAGTTGCCGTTGGAAGAGAAAATCACGCTTTCTAAAAACTTGATTGTAAGCTGCATGGAAACCTTTGGCGAGCAGGTTGATATTTCCTTTTCGGGAGGAAAGGATTCAACGGTTCTGTCATCTCTTGTGTGCAGTTTAAAGCCGGATATCCTGCATTTGTTTTCGGATACAGGTTGTGAATATCCGGAAACCCTGTCTTTCGTCGAGGAGGAGCGCCAGAGAGGGAAAAACATTGTGCCTGTGCGTCCCGTTTGTCGGGATGGTTCGGTATGAACCTTTGAGCGTGTAGTTGCAACTTATGGCTACCCATTATTCTCCAAGGCGATTGCCAATGGAATACGGACATATCGACACGCGAAAACGCCTGTAACAAAGCAGCACGCACTGGATTATTTGGGACGGATGTATTCCAAAGCACTATCCTATCTGGACTACAATATTTCTGATCTGTGCTGTGAAAAATTGAAAAAGGCTCCCTTGAAGCGCATGGCAAAGCGGATGCAAACGCAATGCAGCATAATCGGAACACTGGCAGAAGAAAGCCAAGTCCGGAAAAGAGATTGGATTGCGTATGGTTCCAATATCTTCTTTCAGAAGAAAGACAACCAGTGTAGGCCGCTGTCTTTCTGGACAGAACGAGACATCTGGGATTATATTGAGCTTTATAAAATACCTGTTTCCGATTTATATGGACAAGGATATCAAAGAAACGGATGTATGTTTTGTGGTTTCGGTCTGTGTGCGGAGCGCCGGAAGTTGTGCATAACGCACAATTTCCGGCGCTGTATCATTGCATTTCCCTGTGTGTCACAGTTCTCCGACCCGGAAGGCCAGAGGTTCGAATCCTCCCGGTCGCACCAAAAAGGCTGCTGCACAAGGGTAATTCCCCGTGCAGCAGCCTTTTCTTTTTTATTGGGATTCCGCGCGCTTTCGGCCGCTTTCAGATCTCAGTGATCTCCATACCGAACTCACGGCGCAGCGAAGCGGCAATGCCGCGATGCACCCAGCGGGTGAGCGGCTTATCCAGCACGCAGAAGCCGTGGGTTACGCGCGGCGCCGAATACACCTCGCACGGCACCTGCTCCTGCAGCAGCCGCATGGCGTATTGCAGGGCCTCATCGCGCAGCGGATCATATTCTGCTGCCACAATCATGTGCGGGCCAAGGCCCTCGAGTGTGGGGCACAGCAGCGGCGCGGCATAATACGAGACCGCCTCGCCGTTCATGTTGGCATAAATGGCAAACACATTGTGCGCATAGTCGGTTTTAGCGCCCAGATAGCCCATCTGCAGCTGCGAAGCCGTAAGCCCCACGCCCAGTGCGGGGTTCATCAGCACGGTCAGGGCGGGCTGCTGCTCACCGTGATCGCGCAGATACAGAGCCAGCGCCGCTGCCAGATTTCCGCCGGCGCTGGTGCCGTGCAGGGCAATGCGGGAGGCATCGCCGCCGATTTCGGCTGCGTGCCGGGTCAGCCACAGATACGCCTGATGGCAGTCCATCAGCTGTGCGGGGAACGGCAGTTCACGGGTGGCCAGCCGGTATTCCACCGACACCACGATGCAGGGCGTAGCCTCGGCAATGGCAATATTGCGGTAGTTGTCAATGTCCAGATTGCCGCTCACAAAGCCGCCGCCGTGGATGTCCAGCACAACAGGCGAGGGCTTGGGGGCATTGGCGGGGGTGATCACGCGCAGCTTCAGCGTGGTGCCTTTCTCCACGCCGGGGATCTCGAAATCCCGCATGGTGGTGCCCTCGCCCAGCTTGTAGGCCTTGATCTGCGCCTGCAGCTCCTCCATGCTCACCTTGCCGCCCTCGTCGGTTTGGATATTCATTTTCACATGGTCTTCATAGCCGGGGTAGGGATACAGCTCTCTTACACAAACCTTCATTGCTTTTTTCCTCTTTTCCTTTTATGATTTGCAGATCTTGTCATGTCAACGGCAGGATCATCCGGCG